>Ga0265297_10007153_pt1 | contig 15630 bp, 12 predicted proteins | sample Munlanlwell13791_FD_192502 | JGI IMG/M metagenome (GOLD analysis project Ga0265297, IMG submission 192502) | Leachate microbial communities from a municipal landfill in Southern Ontario, Canada - Leachate well 137-91 | ecosystem: Engineered > Solid waste > Landfill > Unclassified | place... | reverse complement strand
CCGACATGGTCCTTCTTACCAAACGCCCAGTCAGGTATCTCCCATCCCTGAGGATCTTTTTCGAAACTATACAGCACTATATCTCGCGCATGTAAGACGCCGGCGGGAATGCAAAAAATCGTTACTACTAAAAAAATAAAAAATATCTTTAGAATGTGCATATTAAAAAATGGCCTTTGAGCCTATCTGAATTTTCGCCGAAGGCATTATCATTGCGGCTCATCTCTTTCTGTAAACGGTCTTCTTATACCACTGTTCTATGACCTTCTGAGCAGGCTTATTCTGGGGTACAAATCCTCTATTATGCTTACCCCCGATGCGGACATTGGTGCCCCATCTCCACCAGTATACTCCATAGAACCACTTTTTATCCCAAAAAGTTTCCAATAGAGCTTTATAGCAATTCGCCTGAAGATCCAGATTGACCTTTCCGCCGGCGATATCTTCCCAGGGGGCCTTTGCGGCGCCGTCTGCACTGCAATAACCAACTTCCGGGAATATTATAGGTTTATTTACTTTTGCCTGGAAATCTTCTATACTTTTAAGCCACGGCGCCCAAGCCTTCTTAAGTTCCGGCAAAGTGGGGTTCGGCGCATCAGAAAGCGGAAAATATGCATCTATGCCAACATAGTCCATCGCATCCCAAAATTTAACCTGATCATACTCATCGTCCCAATTGGCAGCGTATGTAACCAGCCCCTTATATGTCTCTCGCACAGGTTTTATTATCGTATTTCTCCACAGATCCTCTTTTATTGGTGATATAGAAGACAGCTCGGTGCCTATGCACAGCATCTCTACATTATTATCCTGAGCGATCTTCGCGTAATGCAGAATAAAGACCTTATAGTTCTCGAACCATTCCTGCCATTCCGGTTCGACTGAGCAGGAGATGTCGCCCCGCCATGCCCCGTTGCTGCTATCCAATACATCCAGATGCGGCTTTATCATGACCTTTAACCCAAGCGAATGCGCCGTCTTTATTGCATGTATGATGCTATCGTCGGTTGGGGTCTTATCGGTAGGGAATATCTTAGTGGTTGAGCATTTATCTTGGTACCATGTGGTAAGTATAGATACCCAGTTAGCCCTGGTTTTGGATAGGGCTTTAAGCGAGGCATCCGAATCCGGCCCCCCGTACTGATTCTTGCTCCAAGTAGTAAGACATATCCCCTTCTGGAATTCATCTTTTGCGTGGGCAAAATCGATATTCAATAAAGAGAGAAAGGCCAATATCGTTAAAAGGGGCGCTATCTTCCCTGTCAATTTCGAGATTATGGATTTATTTCTAACATTATCTTTCATTGTGGTCCTTGTAAGGATTTTTTATTTAAAATGTCAAAATGTGATAGGCATTATACATTAAAATCACACAGATATCAAAATATTATTCTTAATTCTTATCCTCTTACGCCGCATAATAGGCGTAAGAGGATAAGGACTCTTTTATTATTTAACTAATTTGAAATTATCTACGTAGATAGGTCCGGTATATTCGGGCTTCTTGTTCGACTCGACCCTGACCGCTACCTTCCTGACATCCTTTCGGAAATTGTCATCAACTACTGTCCTCTTCCAGTCCTCGCTGCCGGGCATAAGATTGGCACTTATGGTAACCCATTCGCCGGGTATAAGCGGAACTGATTTTGACATCTCCACAAATTTCCAGTTTTCGCCTACCGTGAATATCATCTTGCCCTTCAAGCCCTGAGGAGCTTCCTTGGGGATGTAAATATCAACAGCAACTTCTTTATAAGGAGTCCAATCAAAATATTCGAAATCCTCAATTAAAGCGGCCGTCCAAGCCTTCCCCGGAAAAGCTGCGTTGATCTTCAGGGATTGCTTGCCTTCCTTGGCGGCATCCTTAGAAACCTCTATGGACTTAGCTACATGGTCTTCCTGCTCCAGCGCCCATTCGGGTATCTCCCATCCCTGAGTGTCCTTTTCAAAACCGAATACAACCTTCTCTTCGGCTCTTGCTATATACGGCATGGCAAGGACCATCGCAAATGCCGCAACTAGCACAAATATTTTTTTCATACAACTACCCCCTTTCTTATTTATACTACCAATATACACTACCCATGATTAAAGGTCCGTTAGATAAAGATTAAAATATTTTAATCTTTTAATATATGCTTTTCGCGGACAAAGGTAGCGTGACTTTAAATGAGGTACCTACCGAGGGCTCGCTCTGCACTTCTATAACACCGCCATGGGCCTCAGTTATGGATTTAGCTATACTCAGTCCCAAGCCGAATCCGGAACCGGCCCTTGACTTATCTATCCTGTAGAACCTGTCAAATATGTGCTTTATATCTTCCTGCGACATCCCGACCCCGGTATCCACTACCTTTATCTCTGCGTTCTCTTTCAGCTTTATGGCGGATACCTTAATACTGCCGGACTGCGGAGTGTATTTTATAGCATTATCTAATATATTCAGGAATAAAGTCTTCAGCTGGGATCCATCCCCATCGAACAATAGCTCACCGTCAGGCTCGAAAGATATCTCTATGTTTTTTAACTTCGCTAAACAATCGATATTATCGATAACATCCTTAAGAAGGGCCGTCAAGTCTATCTTATTCTTTATCGGTACCGCTTCCTTGGAGTCCAGGTGCGCGATCAATAGAAGACCTTGCACAAGACTTGTGATCCTATTTATCTCTTCAAGGGCGCTCTTCAGTATAATTTGATACTCCTCCTGAGAGCGCATCTTCTTCAATATGACCTCAAACTCTCCTTTAAGTATCGTGAGCGGCGTCTTCAGTTCATGCGATAGATCTTCGAAGAGCTGCCGCTGCGACGTGAAGGCCTCATCCAGGCGGCCCAACATATTATTGAAGGTCTCGGCAAGTTTCTGTATCTCATCTTTAGTGTCCGGCACCGACAGCTTTAGCTTCATATTTTCCGCGGTGATCTGATGTATAGTATTTATCATGTTGTCTACCGGCCTTAAGGTCACTTTGGCCAGAAAGACCCCCATCAAGCCTGCCAGGAGTACGGTGATAGGGAAAAGTATGAAGACGGCGATCTTAATATTATTGAGGGCTACTTCTATGGAACTTAATGGGCTGGCAACCTGTACTATGTAAGCAACTTTTTCATTCTCAAATACCGGTGTGGTATATATCCTTAGGGTGATCCTGCCCGTCTGCTCTTCGCTGGCAACGGTATCGAACCGGTTCCTGCCCTGCAGGACCGATATAAAATTCTTTCGTGATATATCGGTAAGTTTCTGAGCGCGCTTCGAAGACGCTATAATGGCACCGTCGGTATCAAAGACCTGCACCAGAATATCTAAAAGCTGCGGGTCCGTCGTCTCTTCCTTGACCCATCTCTGCGCTATCTTGGCAAAATTTATATTGCGTCTCTTCCTTAAAGTCTCCGTCTTGTCAGAGGTGCTGCCGGCCTCAAGATTATATGCTTCCCAATATGTATTTATAGCCTGCGATATGCCCCCTGCCTTGGATTTTAGCAGCGTATCCATGCTGCCATAGAGGCCGTTCCCTACATTATGATAGAGGATTATACTGAATGAGGTCAGTGTGACGGCGAGTATCGCCATGTAGAGTATCGTTATCTTAAACCGTATCGATTTAAAAAACATAGACCTCGCGGTTATTCCTTAATTATATATCCCCTGCCCCTGATGGTATGTATAAGCTTCTTCTTATGGCCGGTATCTATCTTATTACGCAGGTAATTTATATAAACATCGATCACGTTGGTGAATGTATCAAAATCCACATCCCATACATGCTCGGATATCATGGTCCTGGTAACTACCGAACCGGCATTCCTCATGAGATATTCAAGCAGCGCGTATTCTTTTGCGGTCAGCGGAACTTCCTCGCCGGCACGTGTGACTTTGTGCTTAATAAGGTCCAGCACCAGGTCCGATATCTGAAGGGTGTTCTCGGTCCTGTCCTCTTTCTTCCTCAAGATAGCCCTCATCCTGGCCAGAAGTTCTTCGAACGCGAACGGCTTCGTAATATAGTCATCCGCGCCTGAATCCAAGCCAGCAACCTTATCCTCAACCGTACCCTTGGCCGTAAGCATTATTACCGGGGCCTGCAGCCCTTCCGATTTCAGCGTCTTGCATAAAGTCAGGCCGTCGATCTTGGGAAGCATGAGGTCGAGAAGGATCAGGTCGTAAGTGTTCGTCTTCGCGAGGAAACGCCCCTCTTCTCCGTCATACGCCGCATCTACGGCGTAACCTTCTTCCTTTAGACCTCTCTTGATGAAGTCGGATATCTTTTTTTCGTCTTCAACCACCAGAACGCGCATAATCACCTCTTTAGGACATGTCCACAATTATACTTCCATAGACAAAAAATCCCAAGAAAAATGTTCGAGGTATCTCTCAACGTCAATCTTGGGATTTTTTAAAATGTTATTTAAGCTTATTGAACCATTCCGTAAGTATCTTCTCGCCCTTCTTGCCCCTAAGAGTATATCCTAACGATCCTATGTCCGGCCGCGGAAAATAGTTCCACCAGTAGAACCCTTTGAACCAGCTTCTCTTTGAGAGAACTTCAAAAAGGCTTTCAAGACAGTTGGCCTGCTCGTCCTGGCTCTCTTTATACGTGGACAGCGTAGGCAGTATCCTCCACGGCTGCTTATTGGAACCTTCAATAGTATCGTAGCCTATCTCCGTAAATATTATCGGCTTGTTCAAACCGCTCGTCTTCAACCAATTCTCCAGAGCATCGGCATTCTTCTGCCATCCGGCGATAAGCTCTTCCTTGGTGGGATTGACCTTATTGGTAAGAGGAAAATATGCGTCCATACCTATATAATCAAGCTCGGGCCAGAAAGAGACCGTCTCATATTCGTCCCAATTTGCGGCGTATGTCAATGGTCCTTTATACACCTCTTTGACGGCTTTTATGATATCCAGCCATTTATCGGTCCATCTGGTCGTAGTAGTATTCGATAACTCGGTGCCTATGCATAACATTTCGACATTATACTTGGCCGCAAGCTCAGCGTAATGAAGAATGAAGCTCTTATAACTGGCGAACCACGCGTCGCTGGGTATTATGTTGACCCTGGCATCTTCATCGATCAGATCCACATGGGGCTTGAGCATGACCTTCATGCCCAGGGCATGTATCACATTTATGGCGCGGCCGAGAGACTCGTCGCTTACCGTCTTCTCTGGGTCGGCATATATGACATTGGAAACTGCCGTATCCTGATAGTATACCGCCATCAAAGCTAGATGCCCTACGCCCAATTCCGATAGATATATAAGGCTGAAGTCGGAATTGTCGCTGAGAAGCTCTTCAACGTCCCAAGAGGTATAGTTCACGCCTCTCTGAAACTCCGAAGTTGTGATCGGGCCCGGCGAAAGATTGATCTGGCCCGGCACTAGATTAAGCTTTGCCCTCTTCTCCTCCCAGATCATATTCTTCTTGCTTGCCTTCAATGCCTCTTCCATGGGAAGTTCTCCCGGATTCTTGTCCTTCGACCCATACGGCTCTATCTCCCATATCGATATGCCCCATTCCGGATTGATCCTGGAAAGGCCGACCAACTTTATGTATCTTGCAGTGACCGGCTGGAAGGATATCTCATTTATGCCGCCCTTCTGGTCCTCCAGCGTAACTATCTTGTTCCATGTCACCGCGTCGTCCGACGACAAAATCTCAATGCTCGGCGCATAGGCCTGTTCCCATTTGACGATGAGTTTCGACACGGTCTTGGGCTTGCCAAAATCCATATATACCCATTCGCCGTCCTTGTATGCCGAGGACCAGCGTGTCTCGAGGTCGGCATCGAACGGCGCCATCGGATCCGGCTTCGGCGCCCAGTCCGGAGTCTCGTCGAATCCGGAGACCGCCGCGTTCTCGACCTTAAGATAAACTAGCTCTTCAGCGCTCTTCTCTGCGGGGCCAGCCTGGACTGCGGCGTTGACCGCGTTTTCTGTTGGAGCCGGCATTTTTTCAGCCGGTTGACCGGTGGCCGCCTGAGGTGCCGGACTGACCGCATTCTCCTGCGGGGCCTTTACCTCTTCAGAGGCCTGGCATGATGAACATGAAAGCGCCACTATGAGTGCGCCTATACACAGTGTATATTTCTTTAAATTTGGTCTCATTATATTCTCTCTATCTCCTATTTACTTGGTTAAAATGTTCGAATATCCGCCGGGCTTACAGCTCTCCATACCCCTTAAGCCCAGTCATCGTTATCCCTTTCATAAAATACTTCTGGAAGAACAGGAAGACGATAAGCATCGGCGTCGTCGCAACCACTGCGCCTGCCATGACCATAGCATATCTCGTGCCGAACTGGCCGTTGAGCACGGAGAGGGCGAGCGGCAACGTGCGCATCTCGCTCGAATTTATCACTATAAGGGGCCATATAAAGTTGTTCCACTGCTGCAGGAACGTAAATATCGCCAGCGTCGCCAGGATAGGCTTTATCAGCGGTAATATCACGAGCCTGTAGATCGTGAATTCACTGCATCCGTCCATCTTGGCGGCATCTATCAGGTCATCCGGAATGGACATTATGAACTGCCTGCACAAAAAAACGCCGAATACCCCTGCCATGGACGGGATTATCAGCGCATTATACGAGTTAAGCCATCCGAGTTTTCTCATCAGGACAAACCCGGAAATAAGGTTGACCTGCCACGGTATCATTATAGATCCCAAAAGCAGAAAGAACAATTTGTCCCTGCCCCAAAACCTGTGTTTGGCGAATGCGTATCCTGCCAGCGAGCAGAAAAATACGTTGGCGATGGTAACGGTAGCCGAAACATATACGGAGTTCCAGACGTATCTCAATATCGGAATGAGCTGAAAAAGGTTTTTATAAGCCGAAAGCGTAGGATGCTTCACTAGAAAAGAAGGCGGATACGACTGCACCTCCTCGACAGGCTTTATACTGGTGACGAACATCCAGATATACGGAAGCGCTACGGAGATCGCGCCGAGGAATAGGAGCAGATATATCACGCTCTTTATTGTCATATTCTGGAATCGCTTGCTCTTCAGAATTTCCATATCGCTCGTTTAAGTGAGACCGCCATTTACGCGAATGAAATGAGCGTAAATGGTCCGCTTAGGTTAACTGCCTGGTCGAATTAAATCCCGCACCGTCTATCAGCTCTACCAGAGTCCTGGTTGTTGTGTGGCGGGATAAACCTTACGATAATAATCTAAAAAATGACAACAAAAAAACGCTTTTTTTGCCAAGCGTTTATTTCCTGCATAGTATATGACAAACACCCGGTGCTGTCAATGTAATTATAATTATATTGAATTATATCAATAAAGCCTCCATTATTAGTCCATAAACATACTTTATCATCGATATTAAGGCCGATTCGACTTAAGGATAGACATCGGCCTCCGTTATTATAAAGTTCTTCTCAATATCCTTCTTATACCACTGCTTTATACATTCGATAGCCGGCTTATTCTGGGGAGTGAAGTCCTTATTATCGACCCCTCCGGAGCCTTCATACGTGTTCCAGTTCCACCAATATAAACCAAAGAACCAATGTTTGTCCCATAATTCTTCCATAAGCGCTTTATAGCAATCGGCTTGAAGAGCAGGGTTGGGTTTAGAGCCCCTATTCTCTTCCCACGGCTTTACGGCAGCGGTATTAACGCTTGCATATCCGCATTCGGTAAATACTACCGGCTTTTTGACCCTAGAGGCCCATTCATTTATATCATCGACCCATTTTTTCCAACCTTGTTTAAGCTCTGTATAGTTAGGCATATTCTTATCTGTCAGCGGGAAATAAGCGTCTATCCCCGCATAATCGAGCGCATCCCAAAACTCGACATTTATGTACTCGTCCCAATTGGCCGCATACATTATAGACCCCTTGAATACCTTTCTCACCTTCGGTATGACCTTATTCTTCCACGAATCGGTCCTCGTAGCGGCGAACGACAGCTCTGTGCCTACGCAGAAGAATTCTACATCTTCCGATTGAGCAAGCTTCGCATAATGGACTATGAATTTCGTATAATTATCGAACCACTCATCCCATTTATCATCAGTGCTGAAACCTATATCCGAACGGGAATTTTCCTCGTCGTATGTAAGGTCGATATGCGGCTTGAGCATCACGAACATGCCTTCCTCGTGGGCCTTCCTTATAGCATGCCTCAAGCTCTCATCGGAAGGCGTGCGCTCGTTCCGCTCTATAACTGTCGAATTATACTTATCCTGATACCATGTGGGAACTATAGATACACACTTTACGCCAATTTGTGCCATGGATCTTATAGACTGATCAGAACTGGGACTTGCAAAACCATGATCGGTCCACGTCACATAATTCATCCCCTTCTGGAACATTGGATAGGCTATAAAGGCCGACGTCCTTTGGTCCGCAGCCAGAGATACCAATATAAGGAAAGCGGCTATTGCCGCAATCCGTATCTTTAAAGCGCCGTATATACGATTCATTTTTGCCCTCCGATTTGCTGTTAATTATTCTAGGCAAATCGTCCCGAGCCGCCGGTGGTTTCGATAGCGGCAAGGGATCTCTTTGTCTAAAAGACCATTTGACAAAGAGTGGGCAAAAAAATAGCCGGGCAAACCCGGCAATAGGCACAAAAAAACAATCATTTCGGCAACCCGGCTGCCTTATTCGTTTTGCGTTTTACGTATCGCGTATTGTGCGCTCTTTTGAACGCACGACACACGACGTATAACGCACTACGAGCTTAGGCCCGTGGCTTTGCGTGCCCACTCTTTCGAATGGTTTGCTATTATCGCTTGAATTTCATTTAAACCTCAAAGATCATACTTACCATAGGTAAGTATACACCATCTTTTTGTTATCAGCAAAATAAAAGTCTAGCTTTTTGTTAATTTAACTTATGCTGCTTTCGTCTCCCTATTTGATCTCGCAAAAATCTAGTGATTTCTATGAACGGCTCTTTAGCTGCATACGAAAGAGCCCTCCAGCCTAATGGCCAAAGGGCTCTTTAATCTAAATTGGAATTATTGCTTATACTGTGCCTCTGCGCTCTTCCAGGCTATCACGGATCTCCTCAGACTTTGCCTGTGTGAGATTCACGCGCATAACGAAAATAATAGCAATGATCAGGCCCACGACCGGCAGCGAAGCGAGGCTTGAACGGATCCAGAATATGGTCTCAGGCGCCTGTGTCTTGACGCTCCAGGTAAACCCCGACCATGTCAGAATAAGGCCGGAAAAATAATACCCAAGCGAATTTCCCAGCTTAAGTATATAGGAGCCGCAGGCGGTAAAAGAGCCTTCTCTCCTCTTGCCCGTATTGAGCTCGTCATAGTCCTGGATATCGGCGCCGATAGCGCTATGCAGCATCCACAGAGAAGCAGCGCACATCCCCATCAAAGCGGAAGAGATCGTCTGCAGCCATTTGATCGCAGGCGTATACAGAAACCAGGAACCGCCGTAACCAATTATACCTATGATGCAGGCTACTACTGCCGCCTCACGTTTACCGATGCGATCCGCCACAAGTTTATGCAGCGGTACACCTATAAGGCCGCCCACCATAAAAGCCACGCCCATCCAAAACTGCCAATTATCCCCCATGATCCTGTCACCGCCGGATACATAAAAGACCGTGGCATAGTAACCGAGCGAGCCAACCATACTAGTACCCATAGTAAAGGCCCCGCCCATAACCATCATCTGGCGGAACGGCTTACACCTGAGAGTCTCACCCAAACCGCTTAAGATCGATATCTTCTCGGTAACCTTCACCACGACTGTATGGTAATAGCGCTCTTTTACTCTAAAGAAGATGATTATGGCAAATATAGCCATTACTATACCCAATATCATTGTGTAGACCCGCATCCCCATAAGGGTATTCTTTTGCGCTGTTCCCGGAACAAGGAACCAGGCCAGGTTAGTAAATCGTAAAGCGTAAAAATTACCCAATTCCGAAACCTTTTGGGTCATGCTGCGATAGGACATGATGGATGTGCGCTCATGATAATCAGGCGTCATCTCCGCGCCCAAACTGTAGTAAGGCACGGTAAAACAGCTGACTATGGGGTAATAGAGCATGGTGGAGACTATCATGTACCAAAATACCACGGAAATCCCAAGGAATTTCATTTCAGCCCAGGACGGCGATACCAGGAACAGGACCGGCAGACAGAGTCCGGCTAAAATACCGGCTATCAGAATAAAAGGACGTCGGCGGCCGTGCTTGGTGCGTAAATTATCGGAGAGCCATCCCACGATGGGATCGATGAGGGCATCCCAAACGCGGATCAACGTAAGCGCCAAACCTACCAACCATGGCGCAACACCCAAATACATATTGAAAACCGCAAAAGCAACGGACGGATACAACCAGAGGCCCCACATATCAACTGCTGTGCCAAGACTATAAGCGATCTTGGTAGAACGCGGAAGGCGATCTCGCGGAGCTTTCCTCCTGTCAGCTTTTCTTCTGTCACCAGAGGTAGTTTCTTGCATTGGCGCTCTCTCCTTTTCTATTTTTTCAGATTAAGCTTTAACGATTATAACATGCATCGATAAGCCGCTTTACAGTCGTGGTGGCCACGCATTGAACCGTATCGGCGCCGCCGTAGTAAAGTTTAATCTCACCGTTCTCCTCTACCACAGCCCCGCAGGTAAAGACCACGCTAGGAGTCTGTCCCACAAGCTCGTACTGCTCCTCGGGGATCAAGATCGCGTCTTCGGCCATAGCCTTGACCTTTGCCGGATTCTTCACATCTAAAAGACAGACACCCAATTGATAAACATAATGCGAATGGCATTGAGTGCGCACTCCGTGAAAGATGGTCAACCAACCCTCGGGTGTCTTGATAGGGGTCGCTCCCGGTCCGATCTTTGTCCAGGCCCAGCGGATCCCCTGCCAGTTCCTGAAGACGCATTCACTCTTTCCCCAATAGATCAGGTCCGGAGAATAAGAGATCCAGATATCCCCTGTATTGGATCCGGTATTTGGCCGGTCAAGGCGCGCGTACAAACCGTTTACCTTCTCCGGGAATAGCACCCCATTTCGGTTATCTGTTTCGGAGATAAATCCCATCCACTCGACTTTTTTAAAGTCCTTTGTCTTTAACAGGCTTAGCCGGCAGGTGTGGCCGCTATGCGCGGCATGGACTATATAATATGTATCTCCGATCTTTGTCACACGCGGATCGTAATACATGCTGGATGCATACTCCTTAAACAAAGGATCGCTATGGGGCATATCCATCGGCTTCGGCCACGGCTTAAAATTATAACCGTCCTTGCTTTCCGCGATCCAAAAGCGGTCAAGCAAAGCGGAATTCTCCACCCGGCAAACCATAAGATAAAGACCATCGTGCTTCACGATGCCGGAATTAAAGACAGTTTTTATATCGGCCTCAGCCGGAAAATCCTTGCCTGTCAATATAGGATTGGACTCATACCTCTTACATATCGGATACTTGCTTGTCTTCATACCTACTTCCTCTCCTCTTTTTATTAAGCGACGTCTAACCACTCTGTATCGGCTCTATTCCATTCTAAAATCGGATGTCCTCTGCCCTCAAAGTATGACCTGATCTTTCCCTGATCATATTTTAAAAAGTCCTCAAGAATAGGCACCAATATAGAGAGAACATTATCGGATATTACGGTTCTCCGGCAGATGTGCCCCATGTAAGGCGACGGAGAGACTGTTATCGTATAACCATTGTAGGACAATATATGCAGCATTACATGGACATCGCTTGAACCATCTCCCACATATATTATGGCATCCCTGGGGACATTCTCTTTCTCCTTCAGCATATCGAGAGTGGCTACCTTCGCATGCCCGGCATTGGTCCTTTCGATATCCTGGACGATGCCGTCTTTATAGATAAAGGTCGTACCGTAGACATTGTCGGCGGGTAATATGCGCTCCACCGCTTTCTCGACGCATTCTTTAGGCGCCGCAGATACTATATACGGAGTGAAGCAGTTATTATCAATCCCGTCGGACAGGATCTTTATCAGCTCGGCAACCCCCTTCTTCAGCTTGACCTCTTTCCCTACTTCATAAAGAAGGTCCTTACTTACTTTTCCTGCGTAATCAGGGTCCCGAACCATCAAATGCGCCAGCTCTCCGCCGAGCTGTACGATGTTTCTGCGCTGTATCTCTTTGATCTTATCATCGAATGCTTGGGCAGAAATTCCCAATTTTTCGCTTAATATATAACCTACATCTCCCGTAGAAAGCGTCTTGTCAAAATCAGAGACAAATAGGATCTTTTTCTTCATTTTGAACGCACACATATTTTTCTGAGGCATTATGTGAATATTTAGGAAATATAGTACTTTCCGAACCGCTTGTCAATAAATGGTTTTTGCTTACTAATACTCGACCTTCGTCTTCACAAACTTTATATTTATTATCGTTATTATGAATACTACTGCGAATATTATATAGCCCAACGCGGAGGCATACCCCATTTGGAACTTCCTGAATCCCATATCATACAGGTACGCCACCACAGTCAACGCTGAATCCAACACGCCTCCTATGCCGAATTCCGATTCCGTCATTATATATATTCTTTCAAAGACCTGGAATGATGTAATAAATCCCATTATCACCACAAAGACCATGGTGGGCCTTAAGAGAGGAAGCGTGACGTGCCAGAATTTTCCCCATATATTCGCTCCATCGATATCTGCCGCTTCATAAACGGTTGTCGGGATAGTCTGCAGTCCGGCTAAAAATAATATCATATTGTACCCTATGAGCGCCCAGATCGACATTATCATGATCGCAGGGAGGGTCCAGGTAGGGCTCATGAGCCAATCGATGGGTTTTAACCCCATCAAAATGAGCACATAATTTATAAGTCCATACTTCCCTCCCGCAAAAAGCCATTTCCATATTACCGACAGGGCGATGACCGATGTAACCGAGGGAATGAAGTATATGATCCTGAAAAAATTCTTGAAGCGTATGTGTTGGTCGACCGCTATGGCAAGAAGAAGAGACAGGACAACTCCTGGGGGTATAACACCTACGGTATATAATATCGTATTACGTATAGATTTCCAAAAACGGGGATCGTTAAAGAATATATTTTTATAGTTATCCAGCCCTACCCACTTCGGGGCATGGAGCGCATCATACTCGGTAAATGACCAGTAGAAAGAGGCTATGAGAGGGCCGACAACAAATATCACAAAAAGCAGGATGGCGGGGGCAATAAAAATATAAGACCACTTGTATTCGTTAAGTTTGCTAAGGAACCCTCTCTTCTTCCTGCTCACTCTTGGACCGCCTTTTTATTTAACCAGATCATGCTTTTCCAGCATCTTCCGCATCATCTTTACGGCTTTAGGCACGCATTCGATCTCGTCCTTCGCGCCTTCGTACTCTATAGACAGAAAACCTTTATAATCATTCTGCTTGAATATCCTAAGTATTCTATCGTAATCCAGTATCGAATCCTGCCCGTTGCCGGACAGGTCGCGTATCTTTGCATGCGCATGTACCGTATATGGCAGCGACCTGACTATCGCTCCATATGGGTCATCATCCCGGTAGTTCCCGGTATCGAGGTTCAGTTTGACGTTCTCTGATGCCGCCTCTTTTATGAATTTAACGGCTTCAGCGGATGTTGATAAGAATCCACTGCCATTATGAGGCTCTACCGCCAATCTTATCTTATGAGTTCGCGCATATCGCGCCGAGCGCGATATTCCATCCATTATATTCGGCCAAAGCGCCGCCTGTTTTTCTTTAGGCGCCCATCCGGTAAATATGCGTAAGATCGTAGAACCGATCAGCTCCGCAGTATCGATCCATCGCATGACATCATCAACAGCTTTCGATAGTTCGCCGTCCGTCTCTACGCCAAAATTATTTGTGCAGGATAACGACGAAATAACCAAACCGTGGTCATGCGCCATGCCTTTTAGACCGGTTATGTACTCTTGGCCGGTCTCCGGCAGCTCTTCCGCTATTATCTCTATCCCGTCAAGCTTAAAATCCTTCCGGCACATCTTTATGATGGCCTCTAAGGTAAGTTTTTTGGATGCGAGAGAGCGGTGATAACTCCATGTGCAAAGCCCTAGCTTCATATTTTAATATAATTTCAACGAACAGACATTTATCTATATTTATTATATATATTATGGAAATAATATTTTATTCTATAGGAATATTACTGTCAATATAATTCTAGGTAGTACGCCAAGAGGCATATTAATGAGGTTTGATAGCTGCCAGTCCCGGATATAAGCTAAAAAGCCCTATGGCAAACAGGGCTTTTTGCTTATCAAAATCTTAAATTACATCTTTTTTAATTACTTAATGGCGTTAATGCAACCATAACCGAATCCTTCTCTTTATCATTGGCCAACGAGCCTACTAATGAAGCGCCGCTATTGGTTATACTACTGACTTCTGCCTGCTTTGCCTCGTGGACAGCCATCATTCCAGCAAAATCGTCATTAACATTATTCGCAGACTTCGTCTCGGTCTTAGCTTGCTCTACGGCGGCCGGTGTAGTATCCATTTCCGGCACCGCCTTTAGATTATTAGCCATATCTCCCGCGAATTTGACTAATACTTCCCTTGGGGCGATATAGCTATGACCCCCCAACTCCTCCATTTCATTCCCAGCTTCATCAAAGACTCTGGTGCGCGTTATATACCCACTTTCGGCAATCTCATATTCAACGCGCAAATTCTTTCCTGATGCCGTACTTATATTAGCGGATGCTGACGATAGGGCCTCCTTATTATAATCAAAGTCTGAGGTAAAGCTGCCTAACATCGTATTACCATCACTAGATAATACGCTACTCATGAAATGTTCTGAAGTTAAGCTGCCACTATCATCATACTGAGACTCCGAACGCGACTCTTCCAGTCCATATTTATAGGAGAATAGCCTCCTCTCTATAGTTCCAATATCACGTATAAATACTTCATCGATACGTTCATACCTGATACCCCAATCATCGATGCCTGCAGACATGATAAGCTGGTGCTGTAAGGTTCCGTTTGCATAAAAAGCCGAATTTGATATGTTCTCGCTCATCAACTCCCCGTTTTCAGAGAAATATCTCTCGGCCTTGTATGTCTGCAAGCCGTTGCTAGTATTTTCAATGCACTCATAAGTCAGCGTGCCTAGCTCGTTCAATATATGGGCTCTCCGCGTCTCTTCCTTTCCTTTTATCTCTACAACCCAGTCCCTCTGCAATTGACCGTTTGGATAGAATGACCTGAATTCGGAAGATCTATATTCCTGATGCATGTCATAGCTGTCAATCGATTCCTGCACCAACACCCCGCCAGCGCCATACATCCTGCGGGCCGTCTGCTCAAATACTACGGTACCATCCGAAAGCATCCTTCTGCTCAGGTCAGTCTCGGTCCATTCATCGCGCGTGTAAGAGCATTCCTCGGCAACTTGTCCGTTTTCGTAATATGTTACATTCCTTCTGATCCTGTTGACGCCCTCTTCGAACGAATACCTCTCGTCTTTAATATTGCCTGTGGCATAGAGATGCGTCTGGCTCTCTTCCATGCGAATCGTGGTCCCATCAAGATTAAAGCTGGCATTATAGTGGCCATATCTCGTAGAGTCCCTATAGCCTTCCTCGTCCATGGCAATATAACCGTCCGGATAAAACTTCCTGGA
>Ga0265297_10007152_pt1 | contig 15630 bp, 24 predicted proteins | sample Munlanlwell13791_FD_192502 | JGI IMG/M metagenome (GOLD analysis project Ga0265297, IMG submission 192502) | Leachate microbial communities from a municipal landfill in Southern Ontario, Canada - Leachate well 137-91 | ecosystem: Engineered > Solid waste > Landfill > Unclassified | place... | reverse complement strand
TGGAACGGAACTTGACCGAGATTGTGAAAGACGGGTTCCGCCTCCATATGGGAGGTCCCATCGTTGATAGGCTCAAACCGGCGAATAGATTGACGATCCAGGATGTAATAGCGGTAGACGTTGTTTCGGACTAAGGCTTGGCTTGCCAGAGCGATCTCAGTCTGGACGGGTATCCTCCCGGATGGTGGACTGTTCCAGTCGCGGGGTGACTGTGCCAGTTCCCTGATCTTGATCCAGTTGAGTTGGCAGCGGCGGTCGAACTCCCAATCGAGAATGTCGGCTGGGTTGAAGGCTCGGCAATAGGGCCGCACCCCGCTGATAATCGCCTGGGAAAGGTTTTCCACCGGCTGATCGGAAGAGACATCCACCACCACGCCACATGCTCCCAGCGTGATAGCCTTGAACAGGATTTTCTTGGTAAAGGACCTCAGATCCGTTCCCAGAAGATCCAGATCAGCGGAGACTCCATTGAAGAATTCGAGGGAACGTTTGTCGGCTTCAGCAGGCGAAACGATGGAGAGATCCAGCCCCGGACCCAATAGCCTACTGATCCAGTCGTCTGTGACTTGTTTACCGTGTGATTCGTAAGCGGCTAGAGCAAGGCGGAATTCAAACGCTCCAGGTTCATCCTGCTCGCGTGGGTGTTTGATGAGATAATTCTGATTTCCAACAAACTTGGCACCACCTTGTGAGGAATCAATCCAGAATGGCCACTTATTGGTGTATTCGGTGTACTCAGGATGGACCGTAAGAAGGGATGATTCAACACTTTCCGCCATTTGGTGATATTATACACCACTATATGGTGGAAAATGTCAATAGTAAAATGGGAAAAAATTGCTCAAACTGGATGAGCAATAATTTCCCATTTCATAAGTCAAACAAAATCAACGGTTATAGTAGGACAACTTGGTAATGCCTGAAGAGGCAATATCATAGGAAAATACAAAGTATCCAAGGGCATCTACCGGGTGTTCACCGGCTCCCTGTTCCCCTGGCCTCTGTTTCCTGACCCGCCGTGTACCCTCGATGTAGGAGGTGTTCATGACACTCTCCAGTGTGTATTTGCAGTCAGGCGATATAAACAACTTGTTCTCCCGGAAAGCGGCTTGTACGGCCTCTATACGGTCCACAATCGGCGGATTTTTAGGTCCTGGCATCATTGGGATGAACCCATGTTCCTCCATGATCGAGAGATCCGTCACAGAAGCCGTTGCTGAAGAGGTCCGGTTGAAGGAGCAGGAACAGTCCGGGTAGACATAGATGGTTTCATTCCGGTATTTGGAACGCACCATTTCACAGGCAGCGTGGGTGGTGGCATCCTTTTCGATGTAAAGCTCATCGAATATGTACTTGGACTTGTCCCGGCTGTCCACTTGGGCAATCGTCCAGGCCATGGGAGCGACATTGAAGTCAGCCCCGATATGGATCTCCATCCCCTTCTGGTAGTCCCATGATTTGACATGCCGCTCCCAGTCAAACTCAGTCAGGACGATCCCACCCCCGACAAACACCCACTGCCCCAAGACTTCACGCCGGTAGCGTTCGTTCGAGTAATTCTCCTTGAGAATCGAGGTGTAGTGTCCGGGCAGCTTGGTGTTATCGAGCGTGGTGGCATGGATCACCTCATAAGCCTGATTCCGGCGGGCCGGGTTCCCGAATTCATGCCAGAACCAGTTCGGGAAGGGCGGCGGCGAAGTGGCAATCCTGATCCGGTGGTTATCCGTGTAAGGACACCTCATACGACTCTGGACTACCTTGAAGCCCTCATCATCGGTACAGAAAGCCAGCTCATCCATGAGTGCCAAGCCATATTCCGGGCCGCGCAGGGAATCCGGCTCATCCAATGAAGCACAGACGATCAGGTGACCTGTTTCGAGGGTAATAATATCCAACCACTTGCGGTAAAACTTTCTCAGCGGGACATTCCAGGAAGCCGGTGGTTGTGATCCGTGGACAAAATCAATGTCACATTCCGTCAGGAGTTTTTTGAGGTGCTTGAGAGTGGACTGATCGAGTTGTTTGTGGGTGGGAGCGCAGGCAATCGTGGGTGACATGGGAGATTCCCGCTGCATCCAATCGACTTCACAGAAACCAAGGGCATAACTCTTCCCTGAACCAAAGCCCCCCACAATCGCCGAGACAAACGCCGTCGATTTGACCAGCAGGAGTTGATGCGGAAAGATTTGTTTGACCTGAACTTTATTCTTCATGAGTCACCTCTGCTTCCTCATAGGTGACTTCCGGCTCTGAGATGGTTTCCGGCTGAATGACTTCCGTTGGATTACCGGCTGAAATGACCGGCGCGAACATGATGTTCACGGAACGGTTCTTGTCTGCGTTGGCATCGTCCCTCTGGTTGTTGAGGTTTTTGAAAATGATTGTCAGATCCTTCAGTTGGGCCAGCAGGCCCTCCACGGTATCTTCGCTATCGCTTTGTGACAGAACCTTCTGGGTGAGATTACCGATCTTATGGGAGATGACTTGACCGAGAGCTTTTTTGGCGGTTACCCGGTTAGTGGAAATCTGTTTTTCCACCACGGTGACAACAACTGAATCGAGGTAATTCTGGTAGGCTTCCGTGCGCCTTTCCCAGTCACAGCGTTCGGCCAGTCCGTGAAGGTATTCGATGGTGCGGTTGGAAGTGCGGGCCAGTTTTTCGAGGGATCGCCCCGGCCCGATATCGAAATACAGCCTCCACAGGCTATATTCAGTGGTGGTTTCTTCTTCCTGCTGATCCCATGGGAAGCGGATATGATCGGGAGAGATGAGCGCCCCGCCATATTGGGGTGCGAGAGCTATCCCGCGTTCTTCGATTTCCTTTTCAACAACTGAACTGAGATTCTTCGGTCTTGGTTTCCAGGTCTTTCCATTCTTCCTGATTCGTGCCTCCATCGGCCTCCGTTCTACGCCGTTGGCCCGCGTTCTTCCGTTGGGAGAGAATCTGGGCGCGGCATGTGGCTTGGTGCTTTAGCGGGATACGCCACCATCCCACTAACACTGACCCGTTCTCTGGAACGGGATGGACCACGTAGTATTTATGCCATTCTTGCAGCCGGATCTGCCGGGAAATCAGTGATTCCCGGACCAGTCTAACAAACTCTTTGAAAGGCATACTCTTCATCGGCATGATCTCCATGGGTGTTTTGGGTGGGAGATCGTCTACGGCTCCTGAGAGGGAGAATCCCCAGTTCAGGGCAACCGGCATAAGTGCTTCCGATGACTGCTGAAACTGAAATGGGTTGCGTGAAGTGGAATTTTTCTGTTCGGAAGCGTGGCTTCTGGAGCAGAAACGCTGGTATCCCTTCGGCATATTCCAATTCCTCCCGTGCGGCGCGGATGATGGCCGTGGAACTCAGAAAATCACCCGGCAAGGCAATATAAACCCGTGGGATGGAGCGGAAACCCATCTCCATGAAACAGCGCAGAGAGCGCACGGCATCGCGGCAATAATGGGAATAAAAGTGCAGCGAGGTAACCCGTCCCTGCCTGACTGTCACCGGAGAAATAACCACGCAACCCCACCCATCGGACTCCCGCGATATATTCAGTTGGCCGGGATAAAGAGCACATTTCCTGGAGGTGTCCAGAAAATCAGCCGCCGCTTCCGGTACGGACTGCATGACAGACAACTCATAGGGAGTGAGCTCATCGCCTGCTCCGGCAAGGTACCGGAACGGGATGAACAGGATGGCATCCTGTTTACCCGGTGGTGGGTTCTGCAAGTGGTACTTCGTTGGCCTGAGCATTGTACCCGCACATGAACAGCGGCTTCCATCCCCTCGTAATCTCGTCCCTGACAATGGCATCCCTGACTGATATGTGCCTTGATGTATTCTTCCTCCATGATGCGGCATTATCCGATCCAAGTAAATCCCCGTGGATTGACCCCCAGCAATCAAGGTCATCGCTTGGGTGTGGTGGCACATAGCATTTGATACCACCATGGATCTGTGCCTGTGCCGCAAAATGAATATCCTCCCCATTCTCGAATGTGAGTGGTTTATCCATCCACATGTATTTAAGCCAATCAAGCCTGAAGAACCAGGCATGTCCAACAAGATCCACATCAATGGGTTCGGTTAACGGGCGTGGCCATCCGAAACGGAAATGGTTCTGGTAACTCTTTCCAGTCAACCGGATTCCGACTGTCCCAAGAATACCCTCATGCGTCTGCATGGTCTCGATACAGTTTTCAAACCAGCGTGGTCCAGGCACGGTGTCATCGTCAAACAGGGCGACATACTCCGTTTTAGCGAGCAGTGCCAAGGCGAAACGCGAATAAAACCCGAAGTTGTGATTGCACATTACAATTTTCGAGTTGTCGCATTCAACCTGCGGCTTCGTACCGCGATTGTACCAGACCCAGATATCGTCTGGCTTGATCGTCTGTGTCTCCACGGCGGCATGAACCGCATGAATCGATAGAGGGCGATTATACCCGGTCAGGATGGCTGTAATGCTCATCAATACTCCTGAAATGACAGATTTTACTGGCAGTGGGGTAGCTGCTGGAATGATAGCCACGGGTGCCTTTACCGAAGAGCCATGGATCGAAAATCGATCCCACGTCCACGTAACGGTTGTCAGGTGCCTTCATGAAGCATTGATGGATGAGCACCTCTGAAAAAGGTCCCGCCGCTACCAGAATCATCTGGTCTCGCCTCTTCTGAAGATGCTCATCCAAAAATTTCTCGGTTATGTCTTCCCAGAAGCGCCATGCGTTGTACCCAACATGAAAAGGCTCACACGGGAAAGGAAGATGATCTGTCTGCCCTTCCGTGTTCTGAACAAGAATGGGCATCTCATCATGATCGTTAATCAAGTCAACAAACTCACCAATCCGCTTGTAGTTGTTGTTGACAAAGACGTTGTTGAAGGTGACATGATCCCAATACTGCCCTGTGTAGTTTCTCTGAAATTCGTAATCAACCAGGGAACAGCAGGGACAGCAGATGCCCACATAGTAGTCTCGATCCCGGTAAGTGAAGGCGTGCCAGAGGGCTTTGTGGAAGTCTTCATCGTACTGGTATTGGAACTCCCTGTTCCCAGTTGGGATTTCCCTGAGAATCGAGGATTCCCCGTCTCCAAAGCGAACGAGGGCGAACGGCCCAGGTTGACTGAGCCGTTCCATTACGAAATCGAAAGCCTCCCCGAAGTTGTGGATGTCCATTATCTCTGGAGGTACACCTTGCAGGTGCATTTGTTAGCCGCTCCGAGATTAGTTGCCGTGACCGTCAGCCCGCCGTGGATATGGACCGGGGCCGTCAGGTTGAAACATTCCAACGCCGCGTTGTTGAGGTTTGTTCCATTAGTCTGGTCAATCCCGTAGCCATCATCGTCAGTCACATTGCAGTCATAATCAGCGGCAGGCTTATCATCGCCCGTGCCGGGTATCCAGACAATGCGGGTAACATACCCATAGAGGTTGGAAAAGGTGATCGCGGCGGTTTCTGAAGCGTTGGCAATCATGATGGCCTTGAGGACGGTGGATTTGACCGGCCTCTGCATCCATTCATCGCCAAACTGGACAGTGACCGTCCCGGATGAGACGGAAGCGGATGTTCCCAGCGGCATATGGATGGTGTCGGACCACGCGGCTGTGGCAAAGAGAAGAACGACAACTGCTATTGTGAGTGTTTTCATCTGGCTCCCCTTTCAGGAGTAATTTTCAATAGGATTCTACGCCTATTTTGACTCATATCTCAAGTTATTTTCGACGCATCACGGCCAAGCCACACCCTTCGGGCAGATACTCAACCTGCCAATAGCCTGGATTAGTGGTGACATATTCTTCCACGGCCCGTTTGACACCCCAGTTGCGTTCAGGGCCAAGGGTCTCGGTATCGTGCAGGAGGATGGTTCTCGTAACGTTGGGTGCCCACGCCTGAAGCTCCTGGAGGGTGTGTTCATACCGCTGGTCACTATCGATAAACAACAACCCGATCTCGGTTTTCCACCCAACGGCGATTTCGAGAGAATTCCCCCACAGTGAGATCCATCCGACATGGAGTTTGTCCGGCAACCCGATCTCCCGGTGATAATTTTCGGTCATCGGAAGGGCTTTCCGGTCATGATCGATGGAGAAAACAATCCCATTCGTCCCTTCCACCTGCCATGCCTGCCAATTAGCGATCAGGAAAGCCGCCGTAGATCCTCCCTCCCGCATTCCCAACTCCACCACGGGGTACCCATCCGTCAATACGTCATATGCTTCCCTGTAGAGAAGATCGATGAACGGAGAGATATCTCCGTAATGCTTCGCGGATTTGACGTTTTCAAGAAGGAGGTTCATTTTTATCCAACTCTATTTTCACTTTATAGATGTCTTCAAAAATAAGATCCTGCCACTTCTGTTGTCTAAAATGCCACTCAGAGCTACTATTATGAAGGTGGGCATTAAAGACTGACTCATTCCGTTCCTGTAGTCGGTCAACCTCCTCCTTGGTGTAGTTTCCTTTATGATGGAGGATATTGATCCCAATGTCCTTCATGATATTGAGATGTACCCCAATGGACTGAAGCCATGTATCCAGTTGTGGGTGCGGGGAAACATGACCTAGGATATCGAACAGCCTCCTTGATATCACCGGAAAATTGTTCTTACCGATATTGGACTGGCACTGGAGAATCTTGATCTGCTCATTCCCATCACCTTCCGAGCGTATGATTGCATCCCAACCCTTCGTTTTTACAAAAGAATCATCATTGATGATGAAAATCCACTCCCCCCTCGATAAACGGCAAGCATCAGTTGTGTACTCACCTATTCCAAGGTAACCTTTGGCATTGCTTCTCCCAAGCACATAGGATACGAGAGGGAGCCTCCCATACACTCCAATAGATCCAGCAGCCTCCTCATCATCTTTATCCACACTAACGACAATCTCTGTATCATTAGGATTTTCAGATAACTCCGCTAAACCCTTGATAATCTCAACAGCCTGTTCATCTCTCCATTTTGTCAACATAACCACTGATATCACCTCTCAACCTCCCTATAATTCTTTAGAAGTAAAATATCACTCAACCATAGATCCTTGAATTTTTCGCAATCAATATGATTTTCGTACCATCCTTGGACAAAATTCTCAAGAAATATGTCCTTCTCGATGCACGGTTGATCTTTAGGCTGTCCCGTGTACTCATGCTTGGCATGGAAAATTGCTACCTCAGAATCGTGCATGACTCCCAACGAGGTGGCCACCCGCTCAATCCAGCCGTCCAGGGAAATGTGCTGACTGAAATGGCCCGTGAGCTCAAACCACTTGCGCGATATAATCGGGAAACAATTTGGTTCACCGTTACACTTCGGTTGGAAACAGGCAATATCACGGGTGCCATCCAACCCAAGACGGGCAACTTCATCCAGGAAAATGGCATCCCATCCGTCCGTCTCCATGAAAGCATCGTCACTGTAATGGAACAACCAGTCACCGGTGGCAAGTCTTCCCAGCCGGTTGTAGTAATGGTGGAATTTGTCGTACCCCACCATCGTATCAATCAGGATCACCGGTTCCTCTGACTGGAGCTCATCCGGCCCGTAATTGCCCAACAAACGGGCCAGAACCGCGTCCACGGAAAGCGAATCGTCCAAGTTGAGGTGAATCAGGAACTCCAGTGACTCATACGTTTTTGTCTTTTGCATGAGTGTGTCCAGGCAATAAAGCAGTTGTTCAGAACGGTTCCTGGAGGGAAGCAGGATGCTGATCTGTTTCATGGACGCCACTCCACAGCACTCAATTCCTTGGCCTCTTCCTCAGTCTCCGCCATGTAAATCCCCATCCTCGTAACCCCCTTCAGGTTGGTTGTCTTGAACCCCCTCAGAAACAGGGTAGATGGATTCAACTCCTTGAGCTTCCTGTATGCCAACCCCTCAAACTCTTCCGGAGTCATCTGGATAAACTTCATGGAACGTAGATCCCCTTCCTCTTCATCTCAGCAACATCCCTCTCAGGAATCCGTCTCAATTCAGGAAGCGACACCACATTCCGTCTCATCAAATTGCAGTAGTCCACCGGGCATTCCAACGAACCCAATATCAACTCACCATCATTGATACACCCCGGATTACACAACTCAAACTGCCATGGCGACATATCCGGCTGTAGCAACTTCAGAAAATAATCCTTCCTCCAGATATTGAAATGCAACGATGTCCTGTACCTCTCTCCCTGATCCAACTCCAACCACCTCACCTGGTACGGGCCAAACGGCAACATCGACAACTGCCTGTGTGCCAGCCTCGAAACCCCACAATGTAAATCCAACTTTGCCACCCCAGCACGCTCCGCCGCATCAAACATCCAACTCACCATCGCATGATTCACTTCCCTGACCAACCAGTAATCCTCCAGCATCACCCCGAAATACTCATCCGGAACCTCCCGAAAAAATTCTATCAACCCATTCGACCAATTACCCTCATCCGGCACCCGCTCCCCAATCGATACAGAATTAACATCCATAATCAACTGACCGTAATGCACATAAACAACAAAAGCATCCGGCCAATATCGCTCCATCTGGCAATGAAACCCCGGTAACAACGTATTGTTCCCAGACACCACATACACAGGAGGAAATTCCACCATCATACCCCCCCAGGCTCCTCTGACTTGTACCTCACCATCTTCTCAAGCAACATCTTCACCGCAACAGGACGCACACTCTCCACCTCCATCCCCATCTTTAACTCCCCTCGCCTCCCCTCTCTCATGTCCCACACATACCGCCCATCCACACGGTAATAACACTTCCGACCCAACCGAAACACATGGTACATCGGTAAATCAGCAATTCTCATTCCCATTCTCCCCCTGACTAACCTAAGAAATCTGTAACAATGCCGGATTTAAAATTGTCCCTTTACGGTTAGCCTCCTCGCCTTCTGTCCCAATCTGGCAATCAAGATTGTGCCATACGCGCAACCTTTCCCCATATTCCCATACAGTTGATAAAATGTTCACGGCACACCCATACTGAAACCCTGTTATCCCGCTGTCTGCTGAGGCTTCATGGGAAGTCTGTTTGGCGATATCCTCTAGTTTACTCCCAGCGTCAATCTTGGATTCCATTAACGCAGCCCAGGATGCAGCAAATTCGTAAACAGCACGCCCATATGGTTCAGTATTGTTTGCTAAACCTAATTCCCATAAGGCTTGGTCCTTTATCTTGAACCCATTCATCATTGAATCCTTTCCGTGAAAAAATAGGGGGATGCCCCATAAGAGCATCCCCATGCATACTACTTTACCACCTTGCCCTTCGGCTTAGCCTTTCCTTTTCCCTTAGCCTTCTTCGCCTTCACCATCTCTCTTACCTCCTTTCTCCAAAATTTATCCACCACTTCACCGCAACTCCCCTCCCCTCACCAACTTCATCCGCACCACCTGCCCACCCGTATTGAACGCCACCCTGTCCACACTACCCTTCGTCTTCAAATTCATACTCTGCCTCAAATTGATATACCTCCTCCTAAACTCCTTCCTCTCCTCCCCAACCCACTCATCCATAACCACCACCTCATCCTCCCCAGCTCGATTCAATAACCCCCAGATCTCATCATATAACTCCAACGTCCTCTTATTCCCAACTACCCCCTTCTCAATCCTCACCTCTACACCTCCTCCCATTGTCATCTCAGTCATTCCTCTCACTCCATGTAGTCATCGTAAATCACCAGGGTAAATCTATTGTCCTTCGGGTCTTCAGGAACCCGCAGGATGACCTCTTTATCCGGGCAAGCAAAACCATCATCGTCCACACCCCTCACCCACTCTATCAACTCTTCCAAAGTCGAAAAATCCATCGACCAAACCAGCTTCTCATCCCTTTTCTGGCTGGATATGCTAGTCACGTTAAACTTCATCACACCCCCCCATTACCCACCATCTCCAAGTATCCACCCATAATATACCCATACCACACCACACTCCATACTGTCAATACCAAATCATCCACCACCCTTGAGAAATTAACCACTCCAATTAACCAAACACCACCCAATCACTCACCAATAAACCAACCCTCCCACCACAATCACTCACCAATAACCTAGGAAGCCGAAAAACCACCCCAAGATACGAGACTGTAGGGTACCACCCCCTCCCCCTCCTGGAATCAGGGAGTCGGTGGCCATCTCGAGCTCATGCGATAGACTTGTGGATCTATCGCATTGAAACGTAGGCAGAGTGGCCATGGGATGGCGCGGCATGTGGCCTCATTGAACTGGCCAGCCATCCAGGTAAACGAGCGTAGGACATGGTAGGGTTTCGCATTATATCACTTTGATATTATATCACTGTGATATGAATCATTAAATAGTTTTCCCTACTGGTTGATTGGGTTGATATGATTGATATAGTGGTTATTGGTTGATTGATGTTGTGTATGTTGGTTGTGGTATATTAAGGAGATGATACCTTTTGACAGAGAAGAGAATTGAGAAGGTTAAGGATAATACTTGGAATGATTATATTACTTGGTAATCAGTTGAGGTAAGAGAATATAGTGGAATGGTATATAATTTAATTTCGCAAATAGTGTACCAATACTAGTTGAAAAAAAAGATTTATGGGATATTTTTTGATTGGTGATAATAGGTTATTTTGTGGTAAAAATACCTCATATGAGGTATATATACCGCATTGAATGAGGTATAAATACCATACTGTAAGTCGTTGAATATATTGAGTTTATGTTTGTGTATCCAGTATATTGATTATAAATGAGGCATAAATACTACAGGAACATGTTTTTTATTTTTTTCTATCCCATATATTGTGGTTTTTCCATTGGATTATCCCATATATTGTGGCCATATACTTTATGCCTCTTGGCATGTATCATGCAATATATCTGGTATGGATGGAATATCCAGGAAAGGAAGGTTACCACGATGGAATCGAAGTGGACTCGAATGGATGCAATCTGTTATGAGGCATGGTATCTCAGAGAATTAGCAACCAGGAAAGTGGGGGAAGGAACCAAGGATATATTCGGCGAAGAGTTTACCGACGAGTCGCGGGAATCGTGTATCCGCCTATGCCTTGCCAGGATTGAACGGATACTCGCTAAAACAGACTCTGAATGGGATACAGAATGGATGCAATCTGCCAGAGAATTGTCGGAAGCGGATCATCCCAAACATTCGATTATCTAACCGTTTCAATGGTTCCAGGGATATCCTTCCTGGAACTAATTGAACCGATTAGATTAGATCGGTCTTATTCTTGAGTATGGAGGAATACCATGGAAAAGAGTGTCCAGCTTGTTAACCCATGGAGCGGAGCAAAACCGAAAGATAGGGATATGACCTGGGATGATATTGTGTCATGGGCAAAAGATCATGTATCTACAACCGATAGGCCAGATTGGTTGAAGGATGCAAGGAAAGCTTTTAAGGAAGACGATGGCATTACTCTTGGTAAGATGATTATTGGTTCATAACGCTAACCGTTTCAATGGTTCCAGGGATATCCTTCCTGGAACTAATTGAACCGATTAGGTTCATTATTCAAGTATGGGAGGTTTTTACCATGTTAACAGTAAACACTAATGAATGGAACAAAGCAGTCAAAGCAGTAAGCGCTATTTACAACAAAAAGGTTTACAACCCGATTGTAAACAATGCGGTTTTAGAATGGGATGGAAAGCTTCTTACTCTTTCCGCAACTAATCTGAGTGAATCTATTCGCGTTACTCTTCCTATTAACGTTTCCTCAGATTGGAGATATCGTCCATTCTCGGTTGCTATCGATAAAAAGAGACTATCAAAGCTTGTCGGCAAGAAGAATGAAACAGTCTCTTTCCAGTTAGGACTTGACAACTTCCTGGATGTTTCAATCGGAAACGTTACCCAATCCGTGGAAACATCTTCAACTGAAGATTATCCGCCATTTCCTGAAACCCAATGCCACTTAGTATCCCTATACAAAACAGGAAAGCAATTCATTGACAAAATTTCCCAAGTTGTTTGTGCTTGTTCAGACGAAAGAGCAAGGTATCAACTTGGTTGTGTTCATATCGAGAATGATCGCTTAGTGGCAACCGATGGAAGGCGATTGCATATGTCTTTTCATGGTATGGGCGAATTATTCCATAGTCAAGATACTGGGATATCGCTCCATATGAATAGCGCTAACACTCTTATCAAGTTGAACAAGCTTTACGATATTGCTAGTTCAGAGCTAAAAATGGATTCCAGGATGAAGAGGTTATCAATGGAAACCGCTGATTTCATTTACGCTTCTACCGTTTGCGAGGAAAACTTTCCTCCCTATAAGCCACTCTTTACAGATCCAGATTGTCCTACTTCTCGAATGATTCACGTCTGTACAGTCAATTCTAAATCACTCCTGGATATTCTCAAAGCTCAAGAGCCTACATTAAATGAACGTTCACGGTTGACTGAATTCTACTTCACTGAAGGAATGTTTTTAGTCAAGACATTTAGGGAAGGGAAAGAGATATTCTCTTCTCCAGTAGAAAGTGTACCTGGCGATTGTAAAGACTTCACCACTTGCTACAATAGCCATTTTGTCCAAGATGCTATCAAGTCTAGTGACTCTGAATTCATAGAATTCTATGTCATGCGTGAACATTCTTGCCCCTTGCTTATCTCTTCTTCTAACCATTCTTTCTTCTCAATGGTTATGCCTATGACAATTAGAGAAGAAGGATATAGGCCAGAAGAAGTTGAATTAGAAGGTATTACGTTTACCAAAAGCGATATCGGAAACTATTGTTATTCAGACGAGAATGGAAATTGGACATTTAGCGATAGCAAAGGATTTTGGGAATGTTACTTTTTCCCAGAAAGCTACAATGAGAAAACAATCATCGTAACAGGTCAAACAATCGTTCAATGTATCGCTCAAGTATTCTCTCAGATACCAGACTTAGATTCCACTCTTTCCGAGTATCTTCCAATAGCTGCTTGATTGGATTATCAAGGATATGGGAAGAGAAATTCCTCTTCCCTATTCCTGGACAATTCAATAGAAAGGATCTAATTCAATGAATGAAAAAAGCTGCCATTGCCCGATTCATGCTTACCCTGTATTCCATATTTATAAGGGACGAATCTACAATCATTCCCAAAGTGACTGGGATAGCGTTTTAAGATATGCTAACCCGGATGAGATTATCACGCTTGATTCCTCCGATTATAAACATGATTTGAGGTATGACCAGAAACAACCGTTTGCAAGCCTACTTTGTATTTAACAGTTAGTCCATATTTCAGGATACTGGGATAGCTGATAATCTGCTAATCAATTCTATATAAGTGAAAGGAAACAATCATGAAAACAAGAAAAACGTTTAAGGTATGGACTAGCAAGACTGGTGAAACAAGAGTCTATATGGTTCATCCTAACCTTTCGTACGGAGCATATGCCTACTATTCAAAAGATATTCCACCAGTAGAAGGTACAGGAAGGGATTTTGGTGTAAAAATTTTTAATTGGGGAATGGTCAAGGATGCAATCCTTGACAATAAACGTATATGGGAAAAACAAGGTTTCCATTGGCATGAATGTATAAAATTTTCCGATTTAGTCGCATTCGCTAATCATGGAACAATCCCTAATCCTATTATGGATGACAACCATGAATAACCTATTGACTCTTCCAATACCTGATAAACCTTCACCCTTGCAATATTGGAATCAATTCATTGATTCCAAGCCTGGAGAGAAAACCAGACTGGCCTATCAATCCCGTTTGCGTATTGCGACACAATACGCAGGGTTTGAAAATGAAGCATCTTTCCTCTATCGGTTTGAAGAGAATCCTTCAAATCTGGCAAGCATAGTCATTAACGCTATGCTTGCCAGCGGGAAGAATGAGCTACAACGCAAACCTGTTCTTTCCCTGCTTGCCAATTATGGCAACTGGCTTCATTCTCAAGGTGTAATCAGTTTCAAGCCAGAGATTAAACTACCCAAAGAACAGAAAACATGGGTAGACCGCTTAGAGACGGTGACAGAATCCGATATATCAATGCTCAATAACTGGATTGATGGACAACCGGAAGCCATCAAGCCACTTTATCAAGCAATCCTGGAAGGCTTATATTTCCGTGGCTTGCGTAGGTCTGAACTTTTGTCTATACGCATCTGCGATATAGACAAAGAACACAAGCGAGTCTCGATAGTCGAAAAGGGCCATCCTGGGATATGGAACCCTATTCCAGTAAGTGACAGATTCATCCTTCGATTAGAAGAGCTGACACAAGCGCTAAGGAATCTGGAACCGAGGATAAAAGAGACTAATCCTCTCTTTATCGCACCTTCAACCTTTTCTGATTTATTCGTCCGTTCATGGTTCAATGGTTCAATCCCTGCCATGAATGAAGCCACTCTAAACAGAATAATCCAATCCTGGGGAGAGGCTATTAATATCCGGCTTGCTCCCCATATGTTCCGCCATGGTATCGCTACTCGTCTTGTCGCTATGGGGAAGAACGTTCGAGAGGTAGCAGCTTTTTTGAGACAATCAAGCGCCACCGTCCAGGAACGTTATTTTGATTCGGTTGAAACAACCGCGCGGGCGGTTATTGATATTCTTTAAGTATGGGAGAAATACAATGTCTATTTTTGTGATTGACAGAAGCACAACGTCTACAGATGGGCAGGACAAACGAGTCTATCGGCTTATGGAAGGGAAAGGGGCAATCCCAGGAGCATACTTCCAGGACAACCGGGAAGGAATGAAAACAATCGTTTTTACCTCTCACAACGTGAATGAAGTTGTAAACGAAGCAATTCGCCGGGGCGCTAATCCAGATAATTGTTCCTGGCCAGGACACAAAGCCGGGGAACCGATCATCAATCCTGTTAACGCTATCGCCATCCTATTCTCAAGAGTAGGGGAATGAATGATTCAAGAGGGATACCTGATATTTTCAGGTATCCACCTGGAACCATTGGTTCCGCTATCAAGTATGGGAGGTTTTGACATGACACAAGTTGAGTTCATCGAGAAACACAATATCACAAGTTCAATCACTCACCTATGTCTGAATCCGGAAACCAATCAGGATGATTGGAAGGTTTCCATTTCCTACAAAGGGAAAAAGTACACTTTTGACTATCACACTGGGATAGGACACAGGAAGAATGGGAACCCAGTTAAGCCAAACCTTAAAGATATTCTTTACTGTGTCGCGTCTGATTGTCAATCTCTTGATGGATGCCTTGACTATGAGTCCTGGGCTTCTGATTTTGGTTATGATCCTGATTCACGCAAGGGTGAAGCAATCTATAGGGCAGTACAGAAAGAGGCTTCTAATATGCAGAAGCTTTTAGGGCACTCAATATATCTGGAGTTTATCGATACAACCGAGGAATAGCAGAGGGGAGGGCTTCGGCCCTCTAATGCGCGGCCAGGTCCCAAGTCCTGGCATTATGGAAGGAGTTATCACAATGAACAACCCAATCCAACACTACACTATCAGGTTCGGTCCACCATTGGGGAATGAACCACCTATGCCGCGAATTGGCCGCTATCTCCCCAATGGATGGCTCCCAGAATCTCAGTCCACAATGTATAGCCTTGTGCTGGGACTGCCATCCCACAAACCAGATTTATTCTCAGTCATCGCCGAAGTTACACGAAACCCAA
>Ga0265297_10007151_pt1 | contig 15631 bp, 8 predicted proteins | sample Munlanlwell13791_FD_192502 | JGI IMG/M metagenome (GOLD analysis project Ga0265297, IMG submission 192502) | Leachate microbial communities from a municipal landfill in Southern Ontario, Canada - Leachate well 137-91 | ecosystem: Engineered > Solid waste > Landfill > Unclassified | place... | reverse complement strand
TTTCTTTCGGTTTTGTTTCTTTTGTTTTGATCCCCTTTGTTTTATTTCCCTTTGTTTCTTTTGTTTCTTTTGTTTTATTCTTTTTAATAGAATCGTCATTAATTATTTCTTTGTTGTTAATATTACTTAACCAAGAAAATTTGTCTTTTAATTCGTCTTTTAATTTGTTCACCTCATTTTTCACATCATCTTTCTGAAAATAATCTATCCCTTCGTTTTTATTAATATTTTGTTCATCATTTTCTTCTGAAAAATCATTTAATTCATTATTTTTATTTAATTCTTTCTTGTTTAATTTTTTCTTATTTAATTTTTTCTTATTTAATCCTTTTTTATTTAATTCTTCCTTATTTAATTCTTCCTTATTTAATTCTGTAATATCATCAATTAATTTTTCATCTAATAATTTCTTTTCATTATAATAATTATTATCATAATCTATTTTCTCCCCACTTCCGCCATATTCCTTTTTAATTTTATTACTATTATCCATAATTTCATTATCATTACTTTCATCATCCTTACTTTTATCATCTTTATTTTCATTGTCTTTACTTTCATTGTCTTTACTTTCATTGTCTTTACTTTCGTCATATTTACTTTCATTGTCTTTACTTTCATTGTCTTTCTTACTTCTTCCATTTACTTTTTCATTAATTTTATTATTTTTGTTTCCATCCGCCTTATATTCATTGTTTTCCTTATTATATTTATTTCTATTATTTTCCTTATTATTTTCATTATTTTCATTATTTCCATTGTATTCCTTATTATCTTCATTTTCATTATCTTCGTTTCTATTATCTTCGTTTCCATTATCTTCGTTTCCATTATCTTCGTTTCCATTATCTTCGTTTCCATTATCTTCGTTTCCATTATCTTCGTTTCCATTATCTTCATTTCCATTATCTTCATTTCCATTATCTTCGTTACCATTATCTTCTTTATTAATTTGTGTATTGTCACCTCCTTCAAGATTTTCATAATCATTATTCTTTTCTGTTTGATTTTCTAATATTTCCTTAAGTGGAACTTTATCTGTGACACTGGCGGCGATAGCGTTTGCAATAATTTCCCTAAATTCTAATAAGAAAGCATTTCTTTTTGAAACTGGTATATTTTTAACAAGTAAATATGGTTTTTTCCATAATTCCCTCGCAACATTCTTATAACAATCAAATAAAAATCGTGGATTGCTAGGATATTTTGTAATAATTTTATTCATATTCACTTTAAATTTAAGATTTCTGACAAATTCATTAATGAAAGAATTATAAAATCCCTCGATTAAAAAACTCATAAATTTTGGATCAACTCCGCTTTTTTTGATTTTTCTATATTCTTCCATTTTGCGTTCTTTCTTCCAATGTTTAATTTTATCCAAATTTAATTGGAATAACATTAAAACAGTCTTGGGCATTTTTTTCGCCTTATCTTGTAATTCTGTATTATTCTCAAAAGTATTACAAGTAATTAAGAAATCATTTTCGAATTTTTTTTTAATAATATTTCCTAGTAATTTTTCTAAATCCTTAGCAAATTTACTACTCAAAATATGAGAATAATAATTATCCATTAAAATATTTCATTAATATAAATCTTGAAGTGGGTTATTGTACGCAAATAATATATAAAAAACATAAAAAAAAACAAATAAAAATAACGCGTCAAGAATTTATTATCTAATTATTAATAACATAATTAATACTCGATTAATATTAAATTGATACATAATTAATATCCAATTAATAATTAATTAATTGTTTATTGTTTATTATTTATTGTTTATTGTTTATTGTTTTCTAGTAAATGACTTTTTGTTTTTTTTAATTCTTTTTCTTTGTTCCTTAGTACTTTCATTTTCTTTTGATATATTAATTTGAATAATAATTTGTCTATTTTCCATAATAAAGAATCGCATACTTTCGGGTTCACTTTAAAATCAGCCTTATAATATGTATATCGTGCTGTCATATCATTTTCTTTTGCAGTATTATTAACGACCATACATTTATAATTATCTGTGTATTTTTCAAATATAGGATCAAATTCCTTTTTATCAAAAGCTGAAATAAATTCCTCCTTAATTTTTTTCTTTTCCAATAAATTACCAGTTTTATAAATAAAAACAAAATCTGCATTCGTTCGTAACATAGGAGGAACAGATTTAATTGAATGTACGACAACAATAATAATAAATTTGGCATGTCTGCCTAATGTAAAAAAGTTTCCTAATGATTGATCTTTTGTCCAACTATCTTTAGTTGTTTCAATACAATCGTCGAGAACAACAACAAATCTTTCTTCATTTTGTGAAAATCCTGGTGTTTTCTTATTAATTTTCCTGATATATTCTCCTTGTCTTTCATTAATTCGCGCAAAAATAACTGGGTCAGGTTTATCATTAATTAACATATTTGGCATAATATTTGTATATACTTCATTAATTAATTCGGTTTTACTGAATGTAACCATTTGTTTAGAAACAGCACCAAGGCGATTCATTAAATCTTTAACTAATGTTGTTTTTCCGCATCCTCTAGGGCCAACAATCAATATTGTTGGGTAAATTCTTTTTGTTGGATCTGGATCATCTTTAATTATTTTTTGTATATCGAATTCTTCTAATTGAATCATTTTTAATTATTTGTAAACAAAAATAAAATATTGATGATATATAAAAAAAAATATATTCGTGAGTAACAATTTAACGCATCATATTTTAAATTTGAAATATTTATATCAATAAAATTCAATTTTTATCCATTTGAATATATTTTATCCATTTGAATATATTTTATCCATTTGAATATATTTTATGAGATTAATCCAAAATTTAAAAAGGAGGGTCCCCGCCAAAAAATTCAATATTTTCAGGTGATTCATCTTTCGCAAAATGATCTCTTAAATATAGGATCACCGTTAAAATAATAAAAAGGTAAACAGAAATTTTAATATTATTTAATATTTTGCTTGTTCTATTTTTTTTATTGTTAATGTATTGTCCGTTATTCCTAAAATTAATATAATATAAAATTACAGAAACAATCCCAGCAATTACGTATGGTTTACAAATATTTAAATATTCCATTCTAAATTGATGTCATTAGAAATTAATTTATTAATGATATTGAAAACTATATAAGTACTAAAATGAAAATTATATATTTTTTGCGAAATTTTATTTTCCAAATTTGTTCACTCAATCCAAATTTATTACTTTAGATTACTCATTTCAAACATCATTGTATTTACTTTATTTTCATCAACAATTGGCATATTATTAGTTTTCACATTAACAACAACATTTGTTGGCGCACTATTTTTGTCATCAATTATTATTTTATTAATTGGGATATTGCTACTTATTGCCGTGTTGCTGCTTGTTGTCATGTTACTACTTGTTGATTCAATAATATTTGTTTTTTTATTATTGTTTGTAGATTGTGGGTAAGTATTTTTTATTTGAGACATAATATCAGAATATTCTGCATATTCCTCACCTTTTGTTGTATCCGTAGAACCGATTTCTCCCAAAAACATATTTTTGTGTTTTTTATTTTTATTTCGTTCTTGCATAAACATATCATATTTTATTTTATTTGTTATTTGTCGTTGAAATAATTCACTCGGAGGATCAAATATAACCCAAGAAAATCCTTCAGCAATAATTGTATTTGTAATCTTATCTCTCAATTCCATATATTCTTTTACATCTTTGTTTGCCATTGTTGTGGTTGGGAATGCGCCCCTATATTTAATTGAATTTAAAAATTCTGGTAATATAAGTTTAGATGTTTCATTGTTCTTTTCATTGTTCTTTTCATTATTTATTTCACCACTATTTTCAGTATTAAATTTTACCTTTAATTTATCAATGAATTCCGCAAATAAATTTTTATTATCTAATTTTCTGGAGATTTTTTTATTCTCTTTGAATGTTTTATCATCATATAAACCATCAACGTTTTTGACATCATAAATAAAACCAAGTTTATCAAAAATATCAACTAAATGAATATTATTTTCTCCCTTTTTATCTTCTGTATTAACCACAATATTACCAACACCACAAGCATTATTTGCATTAGTATTATTTGCATTAGTATTATTTGCATTAGTATTATTTACATTAGTATTATTTGCATTGGTATTATTTGCATTAGTATTATTTGCATCAATACTATTTGCATTAGTATTATTTGCACCAATACTATTTGCATTAGTATTATTTGCATTAGTATTATTTGCATTAGTATTATTTACATTAGTATTATTTTGTTTCCAATGTTCAAAGTATTTTGAAATAACATATTTAATATATTTGAAAATATACCCTTGTAAAAATGCATTACATATTGTACATTCCAAATATTTTACATTTTTTTCTTCTGGAAGTATAAATTTTAAGCAAAGCCATTTTTGTTTTTTATTAATACCAATTTTATCTTTTTCCAATTTATCTTCTTTGCTATATTCCATATTAATTAATGAAGATATATAATTTTTTTTATCTTTTCGCTTTGGTAATAAATTATTTGTCGCGTCATTTATGATTAATTCATCCAATTCACCTTTTTCTAAAATCCATTCTCCATTTTTTTTTGGGATTAAACTAGATAATCCTTTCGATTTAAAATAATTATTATTTGATTTAATTACTTTTCGTCTTTCATCAAACCTATTTTTACAAATTTCCTTGTATTTTATATTTTGGTGCGCTGTATTATTCATTTTCTGTTCAGTATTACTATCAAAATTATTTGTTAATGGTATCCAAGCATAATTTTCTCCCAAAACAGCAAATACTCCATTTGATTTTGTATTTCTGCAATGATTTAAAGCCTGTTGTTTTTTCTCAAAAACCCCGCAAAATTTAGTAAGAATATCATAATAACCAACATTTTTATTATTTTTTGAACATAATGATTTCTTAATTTTAATTTTTTTCTTTTCCCTAAAATTAACATATTTTTCCATGTATTGTTCCAGTGTTGGAATATAGATTTCTAATTTATCGTTATACATCCATAATAAATTTTTATCACTCAAAATGTTTTTAATTTTTTCTTTTATATTTTCTATTTGTGAACAAAAATAAGAATATGAAATATTAATTAATTTTAATAAATTGTTATCTATAATCGGAGCCAAAAAAGAAATAGATACAATTTTTTGTGTCGTTATTTTTTTATCTTTTTTCGATAAATTTATAATATTACGTTTTCGTTTCCTATTATTTGCACTATTACTTATATTAATATTTTCATTATTACTTACGTTATTATTTGCAATAGTATTTGCATTATTATTTGCATTATTATTCACATTAATATTTGCATTATTATTTGCATTAGTATTTGTACCAACACCATCACCATTATCATCGCCAACATTATTAATTTTATTCATAATTTGTTCCATTTTAACTAATACAAAAAATAATTAATTAAAAAAAGATATAATTAATGTATTAAATTATTATGTATTAAATTACGCAAAAAAGTTAATGACTTGAATAATATAATTTTCTGTCCAAATTCTTACCATAAAATAATTCAGCGGGGTTTATATTCGTAACATCTCTTGCATGCGCGGGTATTAATGTATTTCTTTCCGCCATCTCTCTTCCTGATGCTTCATTAACATCACTATACATTTTTTCTCTAAAAATTGGGTTAACACGTTGCAAGTTATTATTAGATAATCTATAATCTACATGTGAACTTGCCTTAACCCAATCATAACCAGCACTAGTTTCATTTTGTGATTTATTTCCCACTATTTTGTCTATTTGTTCTTTTCTATATGGCAATATTTTTCCCCTTATTTTTGTGTATTTATCGACTTCAGTCGCATAATAATCAATCGGAGAAGGGCGCGTTTTCCTTCTTTTTTCTTTTTCAATTTCTTTTAGTGTATTCTCTATTAATGCATTTTCCTCTCCAGAAATAGATTTTTTCGCACCAATATTAATATTAGCATCGTTTTTAATATCTGCATTAATATCTGCATTAATATCTGCATTAATATCTGAATTAATATCCCGGTTAATATCTGGGTTATTATTCTGATTAATATTGGTATTAACATTATCGATTTTTGAATCTTTATTATTTTTTCTTTTGTTTTCCGGAAACATAGAAATATTATTCGCATTTAAAAATAAAGTAACAATGGCAACAATAACAGCAATTAATATATATTTGCGATCCCAGTTAACTAGCATAAAAATAATTGAGGTATATAATCCCATTTTCATTAAATTATTCAATTGTTCGATTTTTGTTTGACCTTTTTTGGGAAAAATATCATTTATCCCATTAATTTTAAATAAAGTCATCGGGTCATTTATCCATATTTTTTCTGAACCAATATTTTTCATTGTTTCCATATATACTCTAGTACCAATACCATTAAGTCTACCTCTTAAACCGTATGGTGGATATTTATCAATACATTCAGCATCTAAATTAAAATCTTGAATTGGTTTTTTAATTGAATAATTATCTTTGGTTATATTTCCATCATATAAATCAGTAAGGTCAGTATATTCTGTAGGATAAACATTGTGATAAACATTGTGATAATCAAAATTATTATTCCTTGTCCTCAAAGCGCGCAGATCTGTATAATTTATGTGACCATTCATTTTATTTTAATTTGATGTATTTATAAAAAATATTATTATATATAATTAATTCAAAAAAAATAATTATTTAATGCAATAAGTTTAATCTTTATTTTTTTTCAAGTATATCATCAATATCTTTACCAATATCTTCCTCTTCCTGCGCTTCACTTAATTCATCTATAGTACCTATCAAATTTTTTAATATATTAGTCATGACATTTCCCCCATTATTTACTTCATTGTTTTCACTATTTCCATTATTTCCATTATTTTGCCCTTTTTCTTCCATTTTAACAATATCTTCCAAAAATTTGCGCGAGCTTGTTATTAAATTTTTCATATTCCTTTCTCCAGAATTAATTTTAGCTCCTATTTTTTCAGTAATACCAGTAGACAATTTAATTATATCTTGTGGTTTAATGTCCATTCTACCATCTTTCGTTTTTTTACCAATTGATCCATTAGAAAATGCTTTGACAATTTCGTCAACCGTATCATTTAAATCTTCTGATTCATATTGTTTAAATGTATCTTTTATATCTTCGCAAGCTAATTTATCCAGAGCTAAATTTTGCATATCTGATAATGGATTCAATTTGTCAGTAATCAATTTATCGTTCAATACATCCGGAAAATATTTTAAATAAATATTTGTTGTTTCTTTCAACAATTTTAATAGATTTTCCTTATTTTTATTGTACACTCTAAAATAATCAACAATTAAATTAAAAATAATGCCAGCCTTCTTAACATCAAAAATAATATTATCAATAGTTAATTTAACACCAGGAAATAATAAAATTTGTTTTACTTCTGTGGGCAAAATTCGATATAATCTTATATTTTGGTTAATAGCTAAATTTAACTTATTTTTTTCAAAATGACATAAATTATTAATGTACGAATATCTCATTTTCCTTTGTACATATCGTTTCATAGCATTTTCTTCAAATGTTTTAATATTTTTTTCAAATTGAGCTCCAAATATTCCGATAGTAGATAATTCAATGTAATTGGAATATGTTCCGATAATAGAATAATACATACTCACAATATTTTTATCTGGTTTTTCATTAATAATTTTTTCTTTGTCTTTTTTGTTTACATCATATTTTTTAATATCTATCCCTCTAATTCCACTTAAAAATTCGGTTTTCTTATTTAATAAATTATTAAAATTATCCAAATCTTTTTGAAGATTAGTTTCAAAATCTTGATTAAATTTATTTTTAAAATCTGTGTTTACATTTTTGAAACTAAATAATTTTTGATAATTTTGCTGATTGTCAATAATTATTTTTTCTATTTGTCCAACTATCGATTTTAAAGCATCAACGTCTTCACTTATGTTATTCAAAATATTTTTACCTTTTTTACTATCAACCTCCCGAAAATCAACTTTTACATTATCACTATTATCACTATTATCACCATTATTATCATTATTATCACCATCAATATTTTTATTAATATTATCATTAGTATCTTTGTTTATATCTTCTTTTGTATTGTTTTCTTTTGTATTATTTTCTTTTGTATTGTTTTCTTTTGTATTATTTTCTTTTGTATTATTTTCTTTTGTATTATTTTCTTTTGTATTATTTTCTTTTGTATTGTTTTCTTTTGTATTATTTTCTTTTGTATTGTTTTCTTTTGTATTGTTTTCTTTTGTATTGTTTTCTTTTGTATTATTTTCTTTTGTATTATTTTCTTTTGTATTGTTTTCTTTTGTATTGTTTTCTTTTTTAATTTTTTTATTTTTGTTTTTGTTTTTGTTTTTGTTTTTGTTTTTGTTCTTATTTTTGTTCTTATTTTTTGATTTGTTAACTTCCATTATTTTTATTCTTTGAGTTTATTGTTTAAATTAGAAAAAATTATATCAGAAAAAATTATATCATAATAATACAAAAAAAAATAATACTTAAAACGCACACTTAAAACATGTACTTTAATTATAAATATGTTTTTTAACTAAGACACTCATTGCTTGTAATATTTTCCATACCTCATTTTTTTCCTTTTCTTCAATTGAATCCCATTTAGTTCTACATTTATTTAATTCAATTTCAATTGTATCTTTCTTAGAAATAAAAATATTTTCTCCTTCTTGTGAACTCAATTTCTTAATTTGTTTCTCAATATTTTCTTTAGTAATTTTTTTATTGTTTCCTTTAACAATTTTACCATCTAAAAAACTACCAATTTCATTCATACCATTGGTTGCATCTTTATTTTTTAATTTATTGAAAATATTTTTATATTCATTCATTACAGCACCAACAGAAAATAAAGAATCGTCTTTATTTTTAATATAATCATAATAATCATCAAAAATTAACGATTTGAAAAATGACACTATTAATTTCGGATTACCAGGAATAACAAATTTCCTAATTAAAGAATATACGTTATCATATTCTTTTTCTGTTATTTCATCAGTGGCTAAAACAACAGGTTTTAATTTTAAAATTAATTTTTCAACATAAATATTAAATGCCTTAATCGCCTGCATTTGTTTTTCTTTATTAATAAATCCATTAATGTCATTGTTTGTTTTTTTTCCATTCAGATCCATTATATTAAAACTATAAATTAATAATTTGCTAACAAGTGTATAAATAAACTATATTGAATAATATTAATAATTATTTTGTATTTTATCGTAATGTTTATTTAATACTGTCTTACTATATTCCCGATAAATACATTAATAATATATTGATGTATCGTATTTTCTTTTAATTAAATATTTAAATCATAATAAACAACAAATAATAAAAGAATACTAATATAATTTTACCAACTATAGATAATTATAAATTTTATTGATAATACAATTATAAATTTTATTGATAATACAATTATAAATTTTATTGATAATACAATTGCAAATATAAAAATATTGTAAATATCAATTAAATAAAAATATCGTAAATATCAATTAAATAAAAATATATCTTTATGATTAAGATACTTTTTATATATTCCGAATTTTGGTAAATTGATATTGTTTATAAATTTTAACTATAAATTAGCCGACAATGTCGTCAATTGGTTGTTCCGATGTAACTAAATATGAAATAATTAAATTAATTAAATGTAGCAAATACAAACATTTGAACATGTCCATCAAATTGTGTCCTCTCGGGATGGAATGTAAGTCGAAGAACTGTTTGTATCGTCATCCTGCTGGTAATCCTGGAATTGTTGATTTCATGATTAAATATTACATTTATTGTTGTTATTTAGTAGTCTTTTTTGTATTTATTATCATAATTATGAAAACCACGATAAACGGTGAATTGTAATAAAATTAAAATATATTGAAATAAATAGTTTACCAATCAAATTATCTATTGTATGTGTTGTTATATATGTTCAATAATTTATTTGATAAATAGGAAATAAATATATTAATTTTCATGTTGATGATAAATGTAATTATTTTTATCATCTATTTTTTTTATTGCAAAATATTATTGATGTTACTTTGTAATTATAAAAACAATTGTGACAATGAGAATAATTACAAAATAACAATTGAACCATTAATTTACTAGTATTTCATTTTATTTATTTTAAAAATAAAAATATTATTTTGAAATATTATATACATTGTTATATATTGTGATATAATAAAGTGATTCATTATTAAACCTGATTTAATAAAATTAACAATGGAAGATTATTTTAATTCATTTAATACAATTACTCAGGAACCGCAAAGTTATGATGAATTACCAATTAAACATTTTTCTGAAGATGAGGAAAGAATGGATATCAATTTAGAGGATATTTTAAATGAAGATAATCAAGCAAATATTAAAATAAGTAGCAAAAAGAAAAGAAGCAGTCAAAAGAAAAGAAGCAGTCAAAAGAAAAGAATGAGCCAAAAGAAAAGAATGAGTCAAAAGAAAAGAAGTAGTAAAAAGAAAAGAATGAGCAAAAATAAAAGAATGAGCCAAAAGAGAATTAATAAAAAGAAACTGAAACATTTGTCAGGTGGTTCTGTTAAAGAAGTTGCCGGTTGTGGGTGTGTATCGGGTGGTTCGCGCAGTTCGAAGAAACGCAAACATATTCGCAAACATTCACGTAAAATTAAAAAAATTAATGCTGGGTGCGGGTGTGCTGTTTCTGGAGGCAAAAAGAAGAGTAGAAAGAGTAGGAAACTAAAACATTCACGCAAAATTAAGAAAATTAATGCTGGGTGTGGGTATACTATTTCTGGCGGCAGAAAGAAGAGTAGAAAGAGTAGGAATAGTAGGAAACTAAAACATTCGCGCAAAATTAAGAAAATTAATGCTGGATGCGGATGCGCTATTTCTGGCGGTAAAAATGGAATTAACGGAATTAATGGAATAAATGGAATAAATGGAAGAAATGGAGTAAACGGAAGAAATGGAGTAAATGGAAGAAATCACAAGAACGGCAGAAAACGGACGCGTTCGCGTTTACACTCAACCAAAAATATGAATGGTGGTTGTGGCTGTTCTGTTGTTGGAAGTGGAACTAGAATTAGGAAACGCCAACATTTACGCGATCCGAACACTGGATGCAAACAAAATAAAAATATTGGAGGAACCAGAAGATCAGCAATTCGGAGGATTAAATCATTTTTGGGGGGTAAAAGGACAAAAAGAACAAAAAGAACAAAAGGAACAAAAAGAATAGTTAGGAGGGAAGGATATTATAGGTCTACCCCATCAGGAAGAGTTTATATTAAACCAAAAACAATTTCTTCGAGAGGATTAACCAAAATACAAAAGAAGGCATTTACCCGTACGAGCAAAAAGAAAAAGTGCCAAAGTGGAAAGGTCAGGGTACCAGGTTATTATAAAGAAACTTCAAAAGGGCGAAAATATGTAAAAGATAAGTGCGTAAAACCAAAAACGGCAAAAAAATTCAGAACTTACATAATGCCAAAAGTTAAAACAATTTTGCCCGTCAAATTAACTCGCGGTATCCTTAGTTCATACGGATATTCCACAAAATTAGGTAAATCTAAAAGGAATAAAATTTTATTGAAATTGATGAGAGATATCGATGATCAAAATTATTTAGTCAGATATTTCAATGTTTTGCGAACTTATAATAAACGACGCCCAATGATATACAATATTTTTGATAGAGATATGAAATTTTTACAATCAAGAAAACCAACTTACGCACCTATTAAGAAATTACAATATTCAAAACCAACTTATACACATATTAAAAAATTACGAGATTTTAAACCGAAATCATCAACAAAAAAAATAAGCGGATCGCATCCACGTAAAATATTTAGTTCTCCTATTTAAATAATAAAATATAATAACTAATAATAATAACAAATAATAATAACAAATAATAATAACAAATAATAATAACAAATAATAAAAACAAATAAAAAAAATACTTTATAATAATTGTTATAAGCAATAATCTATATTGTAAATTTATTTTTTTGATTTGTAAATTTATTTTTTAATTTTTAATTTTTCGATTTATAAATTTATTTTCTAATTTTTATTTTTTCAATTTATAAATTTATTTTTAAAATTTTATTTTTTTGATTTATAAATTTATTTTTGAATTTTTATAAATTTATTTTTAAATTTTTATAAATTTATTTTTTGGTTATATTTAATTAAATTTTTTGCGTTGCCCAGCAGGATCATAATCTATTTTATAGTGCCATTTAATCAAAATATTCCTCGCAGAATTTAAATCGCGATCACAACAATAATTACAACGATCACAATTAAACATGCGCTGACGACCCAACGAATAATTAGTATAACCACATTTTCCGCAAGTCTTGCTTGTCATCTTTTCATCAACAACAATCACTTCGGCACCATATTTTTTTGCTTTGAATGTTAAAATTTTAATAAATTTTCCATGACTTACAGTTGATAGTAATTTGCGATAAAATGGACTTGATGAAGAATCCGGAGTTTTCTTAATAATTTCAGAAATTGGAATCTTCCCCAAGACAATAGTATTAAAATGTAATACTAAATACAACGCCATTTTATGTTGCCAATCATTAATTTTATGCGATATCTTATCATTAATCCTCCTAATTTTTATAGAATATTCGCGCAACCAAATGGGAGGTTTACTAAAATCCCCCTGCATTTTGTTTTGAATATATGCATTTAATTCATCAAATTCGGTAGTAATTTTTTCATCGTTCGCACCATTAACACCATTAACACCATTAACACCATTAACACCATTCACATCATTCACACCATTCACACTATTCACACCATTAACATTATTTGGAGATTGTTGGATATATGCGGTCGAAAGTAATGGGCTTGATGCGATTGCTATTGAATTATAATAATCTGTCGAAATGGGACTATTATTTAAAACTAATGTTTGAGCTCTGCTTAATATTTCTTTTTGTTTATAATTTTCCAAAGCAACAAGAGAATCAGATAAATTATCAGTTTGTCCAACTTGTTCAACTTGTCCAACTTGTTCAACTTGATCATATTTTTCATGTTGACCTGCAGAAATTGAATTACTATTTAAAATAAATGTTGGGGCTCGACTTAATTCCTCTTTTTGTTGATTACCGTAAGGTGGTTGATTATTGTAAGATTGATTACCGTAAGGCGGTTGCTTATCGTAAGGTGGTTGATTATCGTTATGTGGTTGATTACCATAAGGTTGATTACCGTAAGGCAGTTGATTACCATAAGGCGGTTGATTATTGTAAGATTGATTACCGTAAGACGGTTGATTACCGTAAGGTGGTTGATTATCGTAAGGTTGTTGATTGCCGTAAGGTGGTTGATTATTGTAAGATTGATTACCATAAGGTTGATTATTGTAAGATTGATTGCCGTAAGGTAATTGATTATTTGAATAATCAGATCCAATTAATCTTTTACCTCTAAACCCTCCTCTTCCTCTTCCACGTCCCCTTCCTCTACCTCTCCCAGTTGGTTCATTAGTATCAATTCCTGGTAATCTGTATTGCCTACAAACATCATTATATTGTTTTAATAAATTAATAATATCTTTATAATAATCTCCAATTACTTCAGTTCCATCTTTTTTAATTTTTTTGTATTCACCTAATTTAATAGAATAATCAGGAGTATATAATGTTTGGTATGTAATTAATCCTGGATCTAATCCGCAAAATTGCCTTCTGCCAGAAACTTTAAACGATGGTTGTTTAAATTCAACAAATAAAATATATTTATTCCTTTTCCATACTTTTTTAAATAATTTTCCTTCATTTGTAATTCCGCAAATTGGAGGTTTAGATTTCACAGGTCCGATAAAATCACCAAAAAACGAATCTGATGTTGTCGAAATTGTAGATTTTGGAATATAAATTAAATCACCAACATCATTTTTCTTTTTCAATTCTCCTCCGGAAATATCATATGCTTCTATCATTTTTAAAATGACTGGATCGAATAAATCTTGACATAATTTTTTGTATACTGGAATATCTCTTAAAATTTTTTCTGGAACTAATTTTTTAAATTCATTATACACTTTCAAAAATATTTTATCTTTATTATTTATTTCTCTCACATTCCTAATAAATTGTATTCTTCTTTGATTATTAATTTCTGAACTTAACTTTTCATCAGTAATTCCAATTTTGACAACTTTCATTTTCTTAGTTCGCCCATTATTTATTAATACTTCTTCTTTACGATAATAATGATCCAACAAATATTGAATAGTATTGTTTGTGATAATAAAATATACATTCCTTATTGCTTCTAATATTTTCTCCTGTTCATCTGTTACCAAAATCATATATTTTTTTTGCCCAATAACAGTATTAACTGAATCTTCAACTAAATGATTTTTTGCGTATTGTTTAATTGATGTATTATCTAAATAAAATTTTCTATTAATATCCTTTGGAAATGGAAACATATCTATAATTTTCGGACATTCAAACCCTCCAATTAATTCTGATAATTCATTCCTCATTCTTTTTCTACCTTGCCCATAAAATCTACCTCTCCCGCGACTATTATAACTATTGTAACCACTATTATAATGATTATTCCTATCATTGTAATTATTACCTCGATCATCCTGATTGTTTCTATTATAACGATCAATTAAATAATTTGCCGCACGTCTATATTCATTATGTTCATCATTCGCTGGATGATCACGATGATCGTGAAGACTAGAATATGAACGATCTGACATTTTAGATAAACGATAATTTAAAAATGGCCTAATAAAATATATTATTCTGCGTGTTTAAAATAAAAAATCATTTTTTTATTATCATTTTTTATTATTATTGTTTGGATTTACAAAAATAAAATAATTTATCATATGCATACGTTACACTTTACCGAATATATTTACTAATTTACAGATTACCTATTTATTATTGACAAAACGAAACCGATTGCGAATAAATATTATAGAATTATATTGCTAATGAATATTATGGAATTATATTGCGAATAAATATTATAGAATAATATCGCAGAATGAATATTATGGAATTATATTGCTGAAAATTATAAACAAAAATAAATAAAAAGGTTAATTAAATGATGTGTTTTATTTTTGCCCATTTATGGGGGGGAAGGAAAAGGGGGGCAACAATTGCGAATAAATATTATGGAATTACATTGCGAATAAATATTATGGAATAATATTGCGAATAAATATTATAGAATAATATCGCAGAATAAATATTATGGAATTATATTGCGAATAAATATTATGGAATTATATTGCTGAAAATTATAAACAAAAATAAATAAAAAGATTAATTAAATGATATTTTATTTTTGCCCATTTATGGGGGGAAGGAAAAGGGGGGCAACAATTGCGAATAAATATTATAGAATAATATCGCAGAATGAATATTATGGAATTATATTGCTAATGAATATTATGGTATTATATTGCTGAAAATTATAAACAAAAATAAATAAAAAGATTAATTAAATGGTATATTTTATTTTTGCCCATTTATGGGGGGGAAGGAAAAGGGGGACA
>Ga0265297_10007149_pt1 | contig 15634 bp, 14 predicted proteins | sample Munlanlwell13791_FD_192502 | JGI IMG/M metagenome (GOLD analysis project Ga0265297, IMG submission 192502) | Leachate microbial communities from a municipal landfill in Southern Ontario, Canada - Leachate well 137-91 | ecosystem: Engineered > Solid waste > Landfill > Unclassified | place... | reverse complement strand
TCGGCCAGTTGCCCCAAAATGAAGGAGAAAATCGGAATTTGGGGGCAAAGCCGGTCCAGGGAGTATTTTGCGTTGCGGAACGCCCTGCTCCCAAGCGGATGTAAATACGTGTAGTTTCGGCACGTTATACCCTACCAGCGTTCCACTCGTGTACCGCTTTTGCAGCCTTTACCTCCTGGGTAGAGGCCCGCTGGGCCACCCCAACATCAACCCGCATGACCGACGCGTTGAACTCCATGGGCATCAGGCAGGTTTCCCCAGCCCGGGCTTTCGCGAGCCGCATCTCCCCCTTCTTGGTAGAACGTTCGTCTTCGCCGTAGCGCCACCAGAGCCACCAGTCAGCCGCTTCCTCGGGGCCTTTGCCGTACTTGACTGAATCGTTGTCGTTCAACTGGGTCAACAAAACCACGACACAGCCAAGCCGCTCTGCCATGGTCTTGAGGTATCGGGAGTATTCCATCTGGACCGCCCAGAGGTCCTTGCCCGACGAGTGGAACATCGTGAGGTAATCAATGAAAACTGCGTCGTACCGGAACCCCTGGAGGTCCATTTCCAACTTGGCCGGCGTGTAGGTGGCGTCGTAGCGGTCCAGTGGGGTGAAGACGTTGTTGTGCCGCTTGCCGATCCGGACCATGTCGTCGACCATCGGCTTGAACATGGCGCGGCGGACATTCTTGATCTCGTGCTTGGTCGCGTGGCGCATTTTATCCCGGATGCTCCGGTATTGCACCCCGGTGATCTGGGAAACCAACCGCTCGGCCAACCTGGACCACTTCATTTCCATCGTTAGGAACGCCACGTTGCAACCCTGTCGGTATTGGTTCCAGGCCATCTGGAGGGCCGTGGCCGTCTTGAAGCCACCCCGCTGGGCCGACAGGACCACGAGGTCTCCCCGCTGGAACCCAGTGATCTGCTGGTCCAGGCCGGTCAGGCCCGTCGGGACGAAGTCATCTTCAGTCGCGGTCGTCATCTGGACCACCATGTCGCGGACCTCCTTCTTTGAAAACCCCACCCCGTACTGCACTGGCTTGCCTTGTTGCGGCTTGGACCGGATGGCCCGGAGGGTGAACTCCAACTCCTGCTCGGCCGCCAACAGGGTGGCCTCAGAAATAGCACCCCTAGCTCCTTCCAGGACCCGCATGAGCCCATTTTGTAGCATCCTGGACCGCCGGTACATCTGGAGGGTCGTCAACATGGCCTCGACCCGTTCTCGCGTCACCACCCTGGCTTTATCGCGGGCTTTTTCGTTCATCAGGATGAAGATCTTGGCCCCCTTGGATAGGCTAGGGTCCTCGGCAAACGCCTCAATGTCACCGGGGCGCTTCCCCAGTTTCGCCAGGGTGTCGATTCGGCGTCGAATTTCAATGGCCTCGTCGACTGCGAAATCCGCCACTTCCGTGTTGGCCAGGATGTTGTTTCTGACCCGACGGTCCCGGTGCTGCAACGCGATCATCAGGAGCCGTTGCTCGATTTTGAGCGATCTAATCCGCATGCTTGGACTGCTACTTTCTTTGTGCCACCGAGGCAACACGGTGAAATTCCTGTTTCAACGACGACGGTTTCGTTGCAGTCGAAACTGCAGCCAGAGCCTTCATCTCGGCAGGCGTTGATTCGGGGATAGCCTCCCCTATTTGTTTCAGATTTATAGCAGCGTTGTGATCCCGGTCGCAGGTGAAACCACAACAGGGGCAGCAGAATGTCCTGACATCAAGGCCCAGTTTCTCGACAATATGGCCACATTGGCTGCACCGCTTTGACGAAGGAAACCATCTGGAGGCCACGACAACGCGGCCACCATACAATGGCGCTTTGTACTCCAGTTGGCGCCTGAATTCGCCCCAGCTTTCATCCTGGATTGCCTGGGCCAAACAATGGTTCTTGACCATCCCCTTCACGTTGAGATCCTCGATCACTACCGTTTGGTTTTCGCGGCAGAGTCGAGTAGTCAACTTATGAAGAAAATCGTTCCTGATCCAAGCCACTTTGCGGTGAAGTCTGGCCAGCATGACCCGGGCCTTCTTGCTATTATTGGAACCCTTGGTCTTGCGACTGAACTGTCTGGCTTTCCTCCTGAGTCGTTCTTGGGCCTTCCGCAGGGCTTTAGGCCCCCAGACTTGCTCCCCTGTCGAGTGGGTTGCGGTCGTTTTGATCCCTAGGTCAACCCCGACAGTTTCATTTGAACTCCTAACTCGTTCAGGATGGTCAACCTCAACTTGGACGACCAAAAACCAGGCATCTGCAACCCGCTTGACCACAGCACCCATGATTTTGCCGGTGAACCGTAGTGCTTCCCGAGTCTTGACCCAACCAAGCACTGGAATCCTGACACGATTAAGAGTCATACTGATTTTGTCATTTGCTATGTAAAACGAGTCGTGCTGACCTTTTCGTTTGAACCTTGGGTATTTAGCCCTTTTCTTGAACAGGCCAACAAATGCCTTCTGGAGATTGGCGAACGGTTGCGCCGTGCAGTCACGATGTACTTCGTAAGTCCAAGGAAACTGGTCTCGGCGAATAGAATTGAAATGTTTCCGCAGGGCCATGCCGTTGGGTTTTTCGCCTGCACTGTACCGGCGGGACCATTCGGCCAAGGCCCAGTTGTACGTGAACCTAGCGACCCCACAAGCCTGCGCAAAATACTGCTCCTGCTTGACTGTGGGGACGAGGCGTATGGAATGCGCCAGGGTCACTGGAATCAACAATGCCTCTTTTGATCGGTTATTAGGCAAGTAGTAAACTAGCCTCCTTGACCGCAGTGGCGACCGAACAAACCATCGGGGCCAGTCGGATCCGGTTGAGGCACCAGGCGGCGGGATCATGGGTCCCCGCCACTACCAAGATCCTGACGGCCTGGCTGAACCGTAGGCAGACGTCCCGGACCTGCTCAATCCTGTGGGGCGAGGCGTCCTGCAGGATATTGTGGACCACGATGGCCCGGGGGTAATGTTCTACTGACGTTGGCAGGTGCTGGGCGTCCAGCATGGCAACCTGCAGAGACATGGCATTGACCACCGCGATCGCCAAGGCGATGCCGGGCTGGTCCTGCCCTGGGGTCCCGAAGCAGCACAGTTGCCGCCCCGGCCGTTGGATAAGCCACCGGAGGTGCCAGATTTGCTCCCGGGGCGTGATCTTGCGCCGCTGTAGATTGCACTGGGCCATCTTGATGTCTTGGATCGTGACGTTCCAGAGGGCCCGTTCTACCCCGGCGTTCGCCATGGATTTCTCCAGGGGGGTCGCGGCCAAGCAGGCATCAGGAACGACTATTTTGGAACCCAGGAGTCGAACGTGGTCTGTCGCGGTTGGGTCAGGTGTTCGATCACCCATCCTTCCTCCTTGCACACTTTCATGCGGTTGCGAGCAGCGCCGGAAAGTTGACCACCCTCGTCTTCGTAGTCGCGGATCAACGGGATGGATTTTCCTTCCAGGGCCCGGCGGGTACGCCCGTAAATCTGTTTGACCTGTCGGGCCTGGTTCACCGGGGTCGTGAGGTGGAGACAGTCCAGCTCGGGAATGTTGACCAGGGCGTCCAGGATTTTACCCGCGCAGAGCACCTGGTATTTCCGCTTCCGCATCGCGTCGTAGATGACTTGGCGGTTTTTTGTGCCGCCATCTGCGTACGCGACCTTATAGCCGTCCTGTCTCAACATCTTGGCCAGGGCCTGGATCAGGATGCGCCGCTCCGCGTACACGACAACGAGGCGACCGTCGTCGATGTCCTGCTCGACTCGGTCCAGGATCAATTTCTGGCGGTCTACGTCCTTGCTGAGAAACTCGAGCAGTTTATTCCAGCGAAAATGCCCTGGGTAGGGTTTCGCATAGATCCAGCCCGGTGCCTTGAACCCCGTGGGCACGAACGTGACGGTCGGGCGCATCTGGTCGGCCGTTCCGGTCGACACCACTGGCCCCACGATCGAGTAGACGATGTGGTGCCGCTGGTCTTTGCGCTCGGGCGTGGCCGTGAGGCCCAGCCAACACAGAGGATTCCAGTTGGACATGGCCCTGGAAAACTCCGGGGACCCCAACTCGTGGGCTTCGTCCGCGATGATGAGGCCGAAACTGTTTTGCAACTTGATGAGCCGACGCCAGCCGCCAGGTGACAGGAACGCCTGGATCGTGGAGAAAGAGACAGGGTACTGGTGCTTCGGCGTGAGTTTGCCGATCAGGGTCTGGCCCGACTTCATCTCCAAGGCCGCGATGTTGGTGTGGCGGCGGAACTCTGCTTCCCACTGGGGCATGGCGTCGCGACGTTTTGACAGGATCAAGGTCGCGAGCCCCATGGCAGCAACTGCCCCGATGCCCACCAGGGTCTTGCCGGCGCCGGTTTCGGCCTTGACGATTCCTTGGCCGTGCTGGGCCCACTCACGAATCATCCTGGCTTGGTCAGGCCACCGGGGGTCTTGAAGCACATGTTCCGCGACCTCCAGGGGGGACCCCAGGGGCACGACTGGTCGAAGGTCCACGTAGCGAGGCCGCATATACTGGGCGACTTTGCTGAAGTCTCCCCTGGGCAGCGACAAGTAGTCACCAAAGCCAGTCGCGACCGATCGGAAGGTCTCGATCACCTGGGGCTGTTCGTAGGTCTCGAACTGATTTTCGCCGTCGTCGCGCAACACCGGGTTGCCCTGCTGGTCCAGGACGTCACGGGTCAGGATCTCGGTCCACCGGTGGGTGAACTGGTCTAGCCGAACTTCCGGGGTGTCGGGCAGGAACAACCTGGCCGCCAGGATGGGGATTTGTCGGTTGATCATTCGGTCAGGGCCGTGCAATACCGTTGGATCGCCGTGAGCAACTGCTTCTCCATCGCCCAGGCCAGCTCGAGGGTTTCCTGGTCGTGGGGCGATGCGTCCTCGTAGGGCACCTCATTGATGTAGCCTCGGACCTGTAGAAGTGCCGAGCAGCAGGCGTCAAACCGTTCGGTAGTGCCGTCCAGCGGGTCACTGGCAGGTTCTGCGCCGTCAACAGTGGTCCAGGTAATCTTTGCCGGCGTCCAGGTTTCGCCGGGCGCAGGGGCGAGAAATCCTGATGTACAACAGGGCATGGGCTTGTCGCGAGTCATAATGTAGGTACTCCCTTCGGTTCTCTGGGTTGGGCGGTGATTTGTGGGATCCAAGCGGCCAGCCGTTCCGCCACGGCCCATTTCTCAATCGCCATTAAAATGCCGGGACCATCGCTGATATGCCCGGCCTTGCTGTCGAACACCAGCATGTATTCTTTGGCGGCCGAATCCCACATGAGGCAGTCGTGCGGCGTGAACTTCTGGTTTGACACGTCCAGGCTACACCGGAGCGCCAGCATCACGCAGTACTTGACGACCACGACGATCGGGTTCCACTTGAAAATGCCGGGCTGCTGGGGCTGGGCCAGGCCCGTCCGGGTCATCACGACTGAACAGCACTTGAGCTTTTCCACCTCGGGCATCTGGGCGTACTGCTGGTCGTCAATGAGGTCCACCCCCATGATCTGGGCCACGAAGTTGCCGAACGCCTGGATGTGCCGCTGCTCAAATGGCTCCACCCACTTGAACGTGGCGGCCTGGGGTTCCGGGTAGAACTGCATGATGGTCTTGAACGGCTGCAGGATCGGGGTCCCGACCGGTGGCTCGTATCGAGGAAGTGTTGTGAGGTCTTGTTCCATCGTTTAGGCGCGGAAATCTCGGGCTTTAGTCCCGGGGGTAAACGCCGTTCCTTTCTGGGTTAGCAGTGTGCTGGCTTTCTCGGCCAGGTGCAATTTTTTGTGACTGGCACTAGCATTAACTCTGGTTCCGTCGAGTAGGCGCAGATTAAATTTGCCACTGGATCTACGTGCAAAAATAAAACACTCCTGGCCTTTGAAAATAACTTTGTCAAATAATTGAAAACCAAAGACATAGTGTGCTATCTTGTTGGCCTTCCTGATGCCGCCTTTAAGCAACGTGACCTTGTAGAGTTGCCTGTTTTGCCCGCGCACCTGTTTGATCTGGAACAGTACAGTCGGCGTTGCCATTGGGTTTCCACTACAACATCTAGCATCCACTGTATGGGATTTACCCATGCCGTTGGCAATCCTGGTCCGTTTTGTGATATAGCCGAAAGTTTCGTGTACGTTAGGATAGATGGCCTTGATGGCCTCCAAGACGAAACGCCGCATCGTAGTCATCTGGCCAGCATCCCGAAATGACCGCTGGGATCGTGTGAATAATCCAATCAGGTCCTCCCGGTGGATTAGTTTATGACACGTTTCACACAACGTAATTAGGTTGTCAGGACTGTCACCGCCCGTTTTTCTGGTTTCAACATGATGGACGTTCAAGATCTTGTCCTTAGATTTGCCCCGGCAATGCTGGCATTTATGTTGGTCGCGGAACAGAACATATTCTCGGGCGTTCCAGAAGCCCTCCTGGGGACCATGTTGGTACTCCGCACCTTGAATGTCAGGATTTTTAATCTTCTGGATGTCAAACTGGGCCGTCTCAACCACGATGCTGGACACGGGGAGCAACAGGCAAACCCGCTTCACCACCTTAACGTGGGCATCTATTTTGTTCTGAACCGATGGTGGGAGTTTACCTACCCGATTTTTACGGTTCAGGAACCTGGGCTGACGGTATCGTGTTTTGCGACTACGTCGCGCTCGACGCATTTGGGCTCGCCCAGCCAACAAATCTTGGATGTCAGATCTAAGGATAACCTCGGCTTCGTACAAGGCAGATGCGGTCGTTGTGGCGGACAGCCCGATATGCTTGGTCCCGGCATCCACACCCAGTGACACCGACTGCACCGTCTCCCCGGTCGCCTGGGTCAACTGGATCGTGAAAGGTGTCCGCCGCACCACCTTAGCCTTGCCTTGTTTGATCAGGATCCTGGCTTTCCTAGGCCCCGTGGGCATCAGGGGCTTGCCCCGCTGGTTCAAAACGTAGACGAATACCCTCGGGTTTCGTCCTCTGGCCGAAGCCAGAGTTGGTTGTCCTTCGCCAATGTTATCTTGAGTTTTTGCACCTGCTGCACGGATCGGATCCCCACCAATCTGTTTAGCAGACAGGCCACAGAGCCCAGCGCTAGGACGCGTACGCGGGGGTGTGATCGTCAAGATAACGTAGCTTCCTTTCGGTTGCTTAGGCTAGTAAGCATGGATTTTGGCTGCTCAAAATCCCCGGCCGAAGCCGTGGGGTTGCTTATGTTCCATTGGTTAATCCTTGCGCCGCGGGGAAATCACGATCGACTGGGGTTTGTTGACCACGGTACCGAGGTGGTCCTGTTGGTCAGGGTCTTCGTACCCGTAGGAGCAGTAGAGGTCATTTCTACCCGATCCTTTTACCGCGACGTCCCCGGCAAACGCCGGGACTTCGTGGTCCTGGTGGAGCTGCTTCATGACGATCTGGTTGGCGTCGTAGCCCACCAGGTGGATCACATACCGCCCGTAGCGGTTGGGGTCCACGGTCCACCGGACCAGTAGACTGGCGTCCCCATAGGCCGGGACCAGCAGCCAGCAGTGCTCCTGGTCAGGCTGGAACGGCGTCACCACGATGTTCTTGGCGTCCTGGATATTAACGGTAGCCAAGGCGGCGGCGTGCTGCTCGTTTAATACGGTCGGCTGCGTCGTTACAGCGTGCAAGGGTGTCGTCCCCGGTGGCTTGGTCCCAGTGGGCCGTCGAGATCCACGCGATTTTTTCGTCGGGGTCGATGAAGCCCGCGAAGGTTTTGGCGACCGGGTAGAAGTGGCCTCGGTGCGATTTTTTGATCGCGAGGACGGGCCAGACTTTGCGGGCTTGCGCGGTTCCTTGGACGGCACCACTACGACCACACGGGACCCACCAGCCCTCGAGCGTCGTGGCGTTGAGGTTGAAGGTTTCCCAGTAGACTTCTGCGGTGTTTTGGACGTGCCATTGCGCGGCTTCATCCCAGACCTCCTTGGTTATCGCCTTTTTCAGAATCGTCCATTTCGGCCGGATCATTTCCACGGTCTTGGGGTCCAGTGGCATCCTCGTCCTCCTGGTCGGGCTCCTGGCCGAAATAGGGGGCCAGGGTTTTGCCGTACATATCTTGTAGGACACCCTGCTGGAGCATCCGCTGGTCCACCTCCATGAACATGTCGGTGCCCCCCACGTTCGCGAGGGTCATGACGAGGTGTTCCCGGACCGTCACGGCGATTCGGCCGGCTTCGGGCTCACAGGTCTGTCCGGCCACCAGGATGGTGTAGACCCCGTCGGGCCAGTCGCCATCGTGGAGTTGGTCCAGGACCGCCCTGGGGTCCACGGGCGGGCAGATCAGGGCCGGGAGACACTGGGGCCCTTGGATTATTTCGGTGCTGTGGGCCCGGCGCTCAATCCCGAACCCTACTGACACGCCGCCACCGCCGAACGTGCAGGCCAAGGGGCCAGCGAGTCCACGGGAAATGCCCGTGACGGTGCAGCCAGCTCCCTCGAGATTTTCCAGGTCGTCGCTGTACAGCACCATGTCGACCCTCCTGATCGTCGTGCGACCATCGGGGTCCTGGAACGTGATGGTGTCACCTTCTTGGATCTCGAGACGACCCACCCTGACGTCAAAGGGGAGCCGGTCACTCGTGACCCGGAGAAACATTTCTGGCGAGCAAACGCGTAGGTGGTCCATCATGCGATCCCGAAATGATGAGCAGTCCGGAGGAAAGTCAACTTGGCCTGCGGGGGTGACATCCCCATGGTTTTTACCGTCGTGTGGCTCGGGATTTCCATGAGACCTGGCCAGGGCTGCGGGGCCGGGGCCATAATGTCTCGTTGTTCAATGGCCAGGAGGTCCAGGTCAGCCTGGCGGACCACGTCTAACACTTCGGGCCTGGTGTCCAGATGGAACCTCTGGGTCACGGCCGCGACCACCGCCGACTCCACCCGGTAGAGGGCCTCGGCGTCCACGAGAGCCCGGCGCAGCGGCGTCACGATGTCCCCGATGTACGCCTCGGAAGCGTCATGCATCAGGGCCGCTGCTTTACCCACGGCCATGTCGTCGGGGCCCCACTGGTTCGCCAGCATGATCTCGACGGCCCGCTTGGCCACGAGGCAGGAGTGTTCTGCCACGCTGTAGTAGTGGAGACACTGGCCGTTGAATCGGCACTGGTGGGCCAGGCCATGCGCAATATCATCGAGGCACACGACCTCGGGGTCGGGGGCCGTGAAATCAAAACACCTACCAGTAAATGTCTGGATCCAAGTGGAAGACATTTTCAGCACCTACTGTACCCACAGGCTCTGCAGGCACTGCATTTCCCCGGCACGATCAACAGGGTGGCGCCCCCGCATTCCGGGCAGAAGTCCCACTTATTTTTGGTCTTGGACGCCACTACCGGATCATGGGGCTTCTGCGCCGTGATGGCTGGGACGTCATGGACCGAAGGGTCCTCCGTGTAGGCTCCATGTTGGTTCTTCAAGTACGCGATCATGTCGCGGCGGGCTTCGGGGCTGATCTTGACGAAGTCACCGAAAATGCTGTCGATGTGTTCAGACCCGAGTGGTAGGTTGGCCAGCGGGAACTTGCCCTCTAGGTAGAGCCCCAAGACGTGTGCGATGGTGTCGGGCATGGACAGGCGCAGGTCATGGGCGAAGCCTGACTGGGTGCGTCCAGGAATCCCCTGAAGTTGTTCTTGGATCAAGGCCAACTTGCCGGTTTGCGACACCTTCACGCCCTTGAGCCGCAGGATCAGGCTGCAGAGCCGCCCAATCGCCTGGGCATCAGCCCCGACGTCGCCGTAGCCGTTCAAGATGAACATGTCGGCGGGGTCGCCTGTGACTGAATCGTGGCGGATCCCAATGTGTAGGGTGCCGACCGGGCTCTCAATGGAGAATAACGCGGCCAACCCAAAGTCCAGTCGGGGCGCCACAGCGTCGTGGTCCACCATTTCAATGCGGCCATTGCACCGTTCCAGCGATGAGGTTGGCCCCTCTGGGGTGGGCGTCTGGACAACAGTGTCCTTGGTGTAGAGGACCTGCTCGTCGCGACTCTTGTCCCGGTAGACGGTGCCGCCCTTGCAGCCAGCGTCCCACATTGCCATGTAGGCCCTGGCGACGTCGTCGATGGTGGCGGTCTCGGGCATATTGATGCTTTTGGAGATCGACTGGTCCACCCACCGTTGTGCTGTCGCTTGCATTACGACGTGCTGTTCGGGCGTGATGCCCTGTTGGGCCGTCACGACGTAGGCAGGCCATTTGGACCGGTCTGGCCCAAACTTCTGGGTCAACTCCCAGACGATTCCAGCCTGCTCCTCGGTAGTGCCGATCCTGGTGGTTGATGTGTACTCCAGGTCAAAGTAGGGTTCGATCCCACCGGTAGTTCCCAGCAGAGCCGACACCGAGCCAGTCGGCGCCACAGTCAGGCACGTGACATTGCGGATACCGTGCTGCTGGATCTTGGCCTTGATCGCTGGCCAGTAGTCGGATGCCTGTACGTGGGATTGCTGGATGAACCCCGACGTTAGGAACTTGTCTGCGACGAACTTAGGAAATGCACCGCGGTCGCGGGCCAGATTTGCCGATTCGTCGTAGGCCACGGCCCAGATTCGCTCGAACAACTTGTCGGTGAACTTGACTGCGGCGTCGCTTCCGTAGGCGAGACCAAGCCGCATCAGCATTTCACCATAGCCCAGGATCCCTAAGCCAATCCGACGTTCTCCGTGTTGTTGGGCTGCGATGGCTTCATCGTGGTCACGATTAATCGACGCGACGTCGTCAAGGAAGCGTACACCGTCCCGCACTACCTGGCACAGTCCCGTCCAGTCCACCTGGGTCAGGGCAGTTTCGGCGTCATTACTGCTGTCTGCGAGCGTCTTGGCCACGACGAACTTTGTCAGATTGACGTGGGTGAGGTTGCAGACCGAGTTAGCAGGACCAAAAACTTCACCACAGGGGTTGCTACAAATAAGTTCGTTAAAATACCACGAGTTAGACAGCTCATTGGCACGGTCAATAAAAAGTAAGCCGGGTTCACCTGCACCCCAGGCTTTCTCAATGATTTTATTCCACAGGGTGCGGGCTCGGATGGTCCGATACACCACTATGTTTTTGCCCAAGGCTTTCCACGCCCGGAGGTCACCTTTCCACATGGTATCGTAGTCGGGGTCGTTGAGGTCCGGGAACACCAGGTCCCAATCAGTGTCCTGTTTGACCGCTTCCATGAAAGCATTGGAGATCAAAACCGATACGTTGGCGAAGTAGATCAACTTCTTGCTACGGGTGAATGTTTTGCCGTCTGGATCTGTGATGGTTTCCCGTTGGGATTTGGCCTCAATAAAATCAAAAATATCGGGGTGCCAGTCATGCAACGCAATCATCGAGGAACCCCGACGGCTCCCACCCTGTTCCACCAGGTTCGTGACGAAACTGTACAGCTCTGCCCATGTGACCGTTCCGCTGGACCGCCCGTTGGACTTCTTGACCACCGCACCCTTGGGGCGGAAGATCGACATCGCCCAGCCAGCACCACCCCCACGGGCAAACGTGTCAAAAATCCTGAGGGCGTGGCGCATGATGCCACCACGACTGTCTTGGTCAATGTTGTAGATGAAACAGTTGTAGAGGGTGAGGTCCCGCATATCAGGGCGACCCATACCGGTCAAGATTCTACCCGCAGGAATGGCCTTCCCCGCTGCAGTGGCGTCATTTATCCTGGCGATGAACGCCTGGTCTTGATCTACTTCCGTGAGTCCACCGGACACTCGCTGACAAATCGTTTCCCAAGTTTGTTCTACAATGTACTCCATGGAGGTGCGGGGAACATTGTTGAGCAGAGAGTAGTCACCGTCTGGAACCTCCGTGAGGTCGGGGGTTAGTAGCTCGTGGGGAGACGGTGCAATCCTGATCGCATGAGCATCATGGTCTTTCCCCATGACTTGACCGACTTCTCGGAACTCCTTGGGGGTGCCGTCACGGCCTCGTCGTTGTAGCGACACGACCACAAGGTCCCCGGGGTTCAACGGGACAGTGGAGTCCTTGATGGCGTAGCGGTCAAGGCGAACCCGATCCGAAAACTTGGTAGGTAGCAGCACGGGCAGCACTCCGGGCAAGGGGTTTAGGGGCGAACGAGTATTTTACCGATCAAGCGGGGAAGGAACGGGTGTTTCTTCAGCAAAAACAATGAACACTTTCGAGCACTTGGAACACTTGTACGCCTGGTGGGGAACCTTGGACACCTGACCAGTTCGGACGTCAACTGGCGTGGCGGGTTGCTGGCAGTGAGGGCACGATTTTGCCGTGTCCATCATGCACCCCGCCGCTGCTTCGCCGCGACGATTTTCTTGACGTCGGCGACCGGAACCTGGATTTCCAGGTCCTCCACGGGGTTGTCGTTGATCAGGGCCGAGCACACCAAGGTCGCGGTGGTCCCGTGCTTCTTGATCTCATGGACTTGCTCGACCACGATCATGTCGATCGTGAAGACCTTGGACTCGGCCACCTGGCGTTCCAGGTCCTCGATGGTCTTGTGGGCTGCCCCGAGGGCGTCGAGGGTCTGCTCGTGCTCGCTCTTGCCAACCACCCGATTAATCAATCGGGATGAGTCCGTGGTGAACTGCGGGCCATCCTGTTGAAGGGCCGCAGCCCTGCTTTCTGCTTTGCGCTCCTCGGCCACCACGGCGGTCCGGTTGATCTGGGTTTCGACCGCTGGGGCTGGGGGCCGCGGGGGTGTCACTGGGGCCGCGGGGGCGTCCAGGGGCTGGGGATTATTGCCACGCCACACCGTGATGCTGCGGTCGCGGGAAGGTCGGTCACTGATCCGGATCGTCGCCATGGGGGTTTTCCTTTCAAGGAAGTCTGGGGCTATTTTACCGACACGTCGCCGTGGCCAGCAGGATCCTGGTCGGGCGTGCTTGGGTTTCTAATGAAAGGGCAGGAAACGGGGAGGCAGGCGGGAGAAGGTCACCAACGGAAAATGCCGGTCATGTCTTGAAGATCCTGGTTGTTCACGTCGAACCGCCATTTCCAGGTGGTGTCGACACCCCCGACCGACGTGAGGGCGCGGCGGCAGGCTTCTTGAGACTCGGCCGACGCCTGGTCCGCCATGTACTGCTGGGCACGGTCTTCCTCGGGGTCTCCGGTGGTCATGCCGAAACCGAAGTCTGGGGCCCATGGGCGGGTCGCGATGGTTTTCTGGTCGTGCAGCACGATCCCCCGGACGTACTCGTCGAACGGGTGGCCCCCGTAGGCCCGGATCGTGACGGCGTGCTGCTCACCCGGGCGGCCCAGTAGGAACTCCCCGGACGTTGGGTGCCACGAGAACTTCTGGACTGTTTCCCCGTCGGTGAACTGGACGGTGGATTCCAGGATGTTGTGGCTGTTGATCTCCCACTGCTGCGCATTTTTCTCCGGCACGCTGATCTCGCTGGAAAATGACGGCGAGCGGAACTTTCGCCGGAGCAGCGCGACGATTTGTTTGGCCAGGGGACGGCAGGGCGGTTGGACCGATGCCTCTTGGTAGACGACCCCCTGGTAGATCAGACGGGTGCGGTCCTGTCGGTGGTAGAAGGGGTACGCGTTGTCGTCGCGCCAATGGGCGGCGGCCCGCCGCTCACTCATGTCGGGGGAGTTGGCCCGAGGCGGTTCCCCCATGGTCCAGGCCACGTAAGCCCACGGACGGCCTCGGTGCCGAGAGTAGCCTTGCCAAAGCTTGGCCAACTGGTCGGTTTTTTGCTTGAGCGCCTCGGGGTTGTCGGCCTTCAGGTCCTGCGGATCTACTTTGTTGGTGAGCATTCTGGAGAAATGCTGTAGTGGGCGGGGCGGGTCCACATTGACCTGTAACTCTTGCACGGCATCACCGTCGGCCCAGATGATGCTGTACTGCGCAATATCGTCTCCACCGGGCCACTGACCGCGCCCCAAGTATAGCGCGTCTTGGAGCGTGGCCTCTGGGATGAACAGGGGCCACTCGATCGTGACGTCTCCGGCCTCAGAGCCCAGTTGCTCTTTCCAGTAGCCCTTGATCTCCTGGTAACCACGGCCCAAGGCCCTGACGGCCTTTTTCATGTCGCGGGCCCGCTGTTCGTTGACGTGGTCAGGCAGATCCGACCGGTACGCCGAGATGACAGCAAACCGCTTGCGCTGGTAGTGTTCGTAGACTCGGGAAAGATTGAAAGCGAATCTGACCTGCATGATCCACCTCGTTGTCTTTATTGTAGCCTATGGCTTGCGGTTGTCAACCATTTTGTTGGGCCAGGAAATAAACGTGCAGGAAAATGACGATGTGCGCCATTCAGCAGAAACTAGTACGTGAGGATGGCTGGGACGTTCAGGACCGCTGCGGTGCCCTCGGCCCACCAGCCGCGGTGGCTGTTGTATTGGTTAACCAATTCCTGCATGGCCTGGATGCACGTCGGGATGTCGATCGGGACCACCGGGGCCAGGGTGTTCCAGGTGTCGGGAGTCGAGTGGGCCGCGGCACTGGCGACGTGGGCGGCGTACTGGACCTGGGCGTCGGCCAGCCAGATCTGCATGGACACCAGCTCCGTGGGGACCGCAGCCGTGATCAAGGTCGTGGCGGCCGTGTGGACCGCGAGGAATGCCGCGTGCTGGTTGAACTTGACCGCAAAATCGGTCGAGACCGTGATGGCCGCGTTGAGCGCCCGGGTGGAGTTTTCAACCCACAAGGGCAGGGTGGCGGGTACGTGGCCCTTGTCTTGGTACAGGTGGACCGCGTCGATTTCCGCGACCTCCAGGATCCCGGCCGCCACCATCTCGGCGATCTGGTGCTTGGATGTCGCGGGGGCCGACGCAAAAGCCAACCGGGTTGTTGTGGTCAGCTCGTGGGGCCCGAGGTCCAGGTAGCCAGGGACCCCTGGGGTCGCGACTCCGCGCATCGGGATCGCGATTCTATTCTGGGCCGAAATATTGCTGAAGCGGATCATGGTGCTGTTCCTTTAGGTTCCAAAACTTTCGGTTTTGGATGTGAGAAGGGTTATTTTACGCGGTTAGGGATTTTGTAGGCTCGGTAAAATCCCTAACGCATGGTAGTTAGATCATACCGATATCGTCTGTACTGCACTAAGGCTCAGGTCACCTGCCTGAACCGTTGGCTCGACTTGTCCCGTTGGGTCTACAACAAAACTTTGGAGGTCAGGAAGACTTCGTGGGAAGACGCGGAAACCCAGGTCGGGTTGTTTGCCACCCACAAACTCCTGCCTCCATGGAAGCAAGAAAAACCAGAACTCAAAGAGGTTAACGCCCAGGTTTTGCAAGACGCTCAAAAGCGTGTTGACAGTGCATTTCGGGGATTTTTCCGTCGAATCCGCCAACACGAAACCCCTGGTTACCCCAGGTTCAGAAATCGTTTCCGCTACGATTCGCTCTGCTGGCCCCAGTATCCTGGCGGTGCTGTCCTGGACGGCGACGTCCTGCGGGTCCGGGGCATCGGGGATATCCGGGTCAACCTGCATCGACCAGTTGACGGCAAGATCAAGACCACGACGATTTCCAGAAATTCTACTGGAAAATGGTTCGTCAGTTTCGCCGTCGAGGTTGAACCCGTTCGGTTGCCAGGATCCCAGCGGGCCATCGGGCTGGACGCCGGGTTGGAAAACCTCCTGACGTCCGATCAGGGCCGCGTGATCCACAACCCGAGGTTCCTCCGGCGCGGTGAGCACGACCTCAAGCGAGCCCAGCGAAAACTTTCGGCCGCGATTAAGGGGACCGCTGACAGGGCCC
>Ga0265297_10007148_pt1 | contig 15638 bp, 8 predicted proteins | sample Munlanlwell13791_FD_192502 | JGI IMG/M metagenome (GOLD analysis project Ga0265297, IMG submission 192502) | Leachate microbial communities from a municipal landfill in Southern Ontario, Canada - Leachate well 137-91 | ecosystem: Engineered > Solid waste > Landfill > Unclassified | place... | reverse complement strand
ATGTTGCAAAAATATTTTTTTTTATTAACCATTTAACAATATTTATTCTACCATACCTACATGCACTTTCATATATTTTTTTGAATGCATATCCATCCATTATATCTTTGCTATTCATACATTTTTGAGTAACATGTTCGATGAACCATTTTATTTGTTTTAGATTATTTTCGAAACAAATTTTATCCAACCCATCATAATTAAAATCATAATTTATTTTATTTTTTCCAAACTGAATTTTTCTATAATAATAATCTCTTAATTGTGTGTTATTACAACAACAAGATTGAATTAATGAATTACGATATTTAGCTGATTTTGTTGGAATTGATAATATAATTTCAAACAATTTCATATTTTTAATTGATTCACAGTGAGTACTATATTCCATAATTGTATTAATATCTTTCAACGTTATACAACAATTTACTAAATTTTTAATAAAATTGAAATAATAATTTACTTTATATATTTTTATAATATGCATTAAAAATAATATAAAATTGGAAGAATATGATTTATTATGTTTTTGGGTGAATGTCATATGCAAAAAGAATTGTCTTAATAATTTTATTATTCCCTTTTTACAATTAGGATTTACAACTAACCACTCATAATTCACAGGTTTTATTTTCAAAATTCGATATTTACAATTAATATTTAGTTCTACATACTTTTCATTTATCCCAATTTTTTTACTATCATTAAAAATTATTTCTGAAATGTAATAATTCAACGACGCCATTATACTTTTAATATTAAAATTATTAACTTTTTAATAATTTATTCTACACAATTCTTTATTATACTAACATGATTTTTTTAAATCGTTTTTTATATAGTAATCCATAATAAATCAAGTTAACATAAAATAATTAATAGTGTAAAATAAAATGTAAAACAAAATACAAAATAAAATACAAAATACAAAATGAAATACAAACAAAATACAAAATGAAATATTAAACAAAATGAAATATAAAATAAAATGAAATATGAAATGAAATATTAAACAAAATGAAATATAAAACAAAAAAATATTATTTTTGTTTATAATTTTATACCTTTTTTCTTGTATATGTAATCTTTGAACCATACAATTATATTTTGATCGTACGGTATTGAAAATATATCACGAGCATACGTTAAATTTCGTAAGCCACCGAGATATTCGGCAAAATTATTCGCACCAAACCGTATTATCCATTTGATAGTATTTTTATCACACCACCTTATACACATGGGTATTTCATTTATGAAATTTTGATAATTTTTTATTGTCGAACCAATTATTATTTTATTATTATTTATCTTAAATATCCCAAATCGAACAAACATATTAAATATATAGTTAAACATTCCGTTGTTAATTATTTCGCCAGTAGCGTCACGACCCCGATGAAATAATGTATTTATGATAGCGCAAGGAATATATTCTTTGGTTCCTTGTTCCAATGATAAAATTTTTTCTAGAAACCGAATATTTTTTGAGAATATAATTAATTCTATCGCCGGTACAAATACACCTAAATCTTTTATTTCAATATTTGCATCAATTAAATGATTAATGATAATCTTAACAATTTTAATTTTAATAATTTTTATTTTTTCTATACTACACTCATGCATTCGAAGTGATTTTTCTGCTGATATTATTTCATCTGGTATTTTATTAATAGGATATGCTGTAAAAATATTTTTTTTTATTAACCATTTAACAATATTTATTCTACCATACTTACATGCACTTTTATATATTTTTTTGAAGACATACCCGTCAATTATATCATTATAACTCATACATTTTTGAGAAACATATTCGATAAACCATTTTATTTGTTTTAGATTATTTTCGAAACAAATTTTATCCAACCCATCATAATTAAATTTACAATTTATTTTATTCATTCCAAACTGGATTTTTTTATAATAATAATCTCTTAATTGTGTGTTATTACAACAACAAGATTGAATTAATGGATTACGATATTTAGCGGATTTTTTTGGAATTGATAATATAATTTCAAACAATTTCATATTTTTAATTGATTCACAAGAACTACTATATTCCATAATTGTGTAATTATCTTTCAACAATGTACAATAATTTATTACTAAATTTTTAATAAAATTGAAATAATAATTCACTTTATATATTTTTATAATATGCATTAAAAACAACATAAAATTGGAAGTATATGATCTAGTATATTTTTGGGTGATTGTTCTTCGTGGAAGGAAATATCTTAATAATTTTATTATTCCTTTTTTACAATTAGGATTTACAATTAACCACTCATAATTCACAGGTTTTATTTTAAAAATATATTTTTCTTTATCAACAGCAAATTCAACATCTTTTTCATTTCTTCCAATTTTTACACTATCATTAAATATTGTTTCTGTTGTATAATCGTCCAATAATGCCATTATACATTAATATTAAAATTGTAAATTTTTTAATAATTTATTCTACATAATTCTTTATTATACTAACATGATTTTTTTAAATCATTTTTTATATAGTAATTTATAATAAATCAAGTTAACATAAAATAATTAATAGTGTAAAATAAAATGTAAAACAAAATACAAAATAAAATGTAAAACAAAATACAAAATAAAACAAAAGCAAAAATATAAAACAAAATGAAAATATGAAGCAAAAATATAAAACAAAAAAAATATTTCATTTAAAATTTATAATATTATTTTTGTTTATAGTTTGATCCATTTTATTACATGTGTGATTTTGCCAGTGTAATTTCACCAATGTAATTTCGCCAGTGTAACATAACTGCTATCCAGTTAAGCGGCAATACATATTGATCAAATCATTGAAAATTTTCGGAGAGTAAATTTTCCACAGAGTTTAGCCGCTCGAGCCATCAGATTTTTATTTCCAATGATGTTCATAAAAACTTTATTTATGCATTCATTATAATGAAATACTGTTGTTCCAATTATTTCATTATTAACACCTACCTTAAATATTCCACATTTAACAAACATTTTAAAATATTTATCAAATATTTTATTATTGTATTCACACACACCATTTATTTGTGAGAATAAATTTTCAAGAACACACTCAAAAAAGATTCCTAACTCGAAGGGTCCTTCTTGTTGTATCAATAATAAAATACGCTCCAATAATCTTGTGTTTTTCAAAAATCCTTTTGATCGTATAATAAATTCAAACATGTCGCTTGCAAATCTAAATTTAATTGTACCTTCAAGGCATCCAATAAAATAATTGGCGATCATTTTCGATATTTTATTTTTATTTTTGTTTATTGTAATTGGAACCTTTCGTGGTATTGTAGAATAATAACTAATCGGAAGTTGATATTTTGTAATAATATTTTCTTTTATTAACCATTTAATAATATTTACATTACTATAATCCCACGCAGATGAGAATATACTCATATATACATTATCCGGTTTATCCATACACTTAGGAACAATAGTTTTAATAAACCATTTCATTTGTTTTAAATTACTGACAAAATAAATATTCCTAAAAGCTAGAATGCAAAATCTTTCACTTGCTTTTTCTTTTTTAAATGGAATTTTTCTATAAAAATAATCTCTTAATTGTATATTATTTCCAATACAAGACCTTATTAATGGATTACGATATTTTACAGATTTTTTAGGGATCGAAAATATAAATTCTAATAATTTAATTTTTCTAATTATTCCGTATGCGCTATAATATTCAATAATTAAATCAATATCTTTTGTAGTTACAGCATAATTTATTATTAAATTTTTAATAAAATCAAAATAATAATTAGTTTTGTACACCTCAGTAATGTGTGTTAAAAATAATATAAAATTTAATTGGGAACTATCAAATTTTTCGGAGAATGCTCTTCTCTGTAAAAGAAAATATCTTAATAATTTTATTATTCCTTTTTTATATTTTGGATTCACAATCAACCATTCATAATTTTTAAACATCTCCGAAATTTTATCATTACAATTAATATTTAGTTCTATATCTTTTTCTTTTTTTCCAATTTTTATGCTGTCATTAAAAATTATTTCAGTAGTATAATTATCTAATAATGCCATTATATTTTAATAAGTAAACAATTATATTAAGTGTACTCAATATTACTAAATATACCCAACATAATTTATTTCTGAAGTATTTATTTATTACGTTCGTACGATTTTTTAATTCATTTTTAAATATTTATTTCTATTTATCAATTTATCAATTTTTCAATTTAACAATTTATCAATTTATCAATCTAACAATTGACTAAATATTTTTAATAATTATTACAAACAAAAAGTATAAATCAAGGGTAATAAATAATTTAGAAAACGAGAAATAATAAATAAAAATCTTGAAATAATAATAAATAAAAAATAATGTTTGTAAATATCACTTTTTATTATAATTTGATTCCTTCCTTTTTGTACATATATTTTTGAAACCATAAATTAAATTCATATTCTTTTTTAAATTTAGCATATCCGTGTGTTCTGATCTTAATGTGAGGATATGCATTAGCCCCAAATTTTATTGCTTTTACTGTAAGCAATTTATCAAATTTACCATATGCCACCAATAAATAATCATTTATTAATTGTTGATAATTTTTTATTGTTGTGTTAATTATTTTACCATTACAATTTACCTTAAATATTCCATATTTAACAAACATTTTAAAAATGACATTATATATTTTGCTGTCATATTTACTACCATCAGGGCGATCCCAAAATAAATTTATAATAATGTATTTTGGAATTGACGTATATTTATTATTTGATAATATTCGTTGTTCAAACAATATAAGACGTTTCAGTAATCGCATATTTTCAGGAAATCCATACAAATATCGTATCACATTTGACATAAATTTTATGGATTTAATTTCAATATTTTCGATAAAATAAGTAATAATTATTTTAGCAATCCTATTTTTTACTATTTTTGTTTTGTCAATATTAATTGACTTTTTTGAATTTCTGTTTATTTTTTCGGCACATACCTTATATTGATCATTTATTGTATATAAAATATCTTCCATTTGCCGGCACATTGTAAAAATATTTTTTTTTATCAACCATTTAACAATTTTTACCCTCCCAAAAGAAACTGCCTTCATCATAAGGATTTTCAATGATTTATTCTGGTGATAATGCAGATAAATAACTTTTTTGATAAACCATTCTATTTGTTTTATATTACCACCAAAGCAAATTTCGCTTAATCCATCATCATACCATATGTCACAATATTTAAGATATTTGTGAGAAGGATCGATATAATAATCATCAAATTTTTCAAATGGAATTTTTCTATAATAATAAGTCCTTAATTGTGTATTATTTCCGCTACAGGATTGAATTAAGAAATCCAGATAATATAAAGGTATTTTTGATTTTGGTAAAAAATATTCCAGCAGTTTATTTTTTTTAATGGTTCCGCATGCGCTATAATTTTTAGCAATCATTTCAATATCTTCAATATTTTTAGCGTAGGTGGTTACTAAATTTTTAATATAATCAAAATAATAATTTACTTTATAAATTTTTATGATGTGCATTAAAAAGTATAAAAAATGAGTATGGTACCCAACTAATTTTGAACTAATCATCTTTTGAGATAAAAAATATCTCAGCAATTTTATTATTCCTTTTCTACAATTTGGATCTGTAATTAACCACCCATAATTTTTAGTTTCGCACTCTAAATTTTTTTTTTCATCGTTAATATAAATATCTATATTTTTCTCGTTTCTCCTAATTTTTACATAATCACTAAAAATTGTTTCAGCAGTATAACTATCCAATAATGCCATTATATTCGTGCAAATTTATTAATTAATAAAATAAATATTCAACATAAAATTATAATATCCAAGCATATAATTCACATAAGTTTATTAATCATTTTTTTTAATCTAAATAATTAATAATAATCAATTAATTGTTAATTGGAATATTTTTTTATAATCAATATCATCTATCATATTAATCCATCATATTAATTCATCATATTAATTCATCATATTAATCCGCAATATTAATCAGCAATATTAATTCATCATATTAATCCGCAATATTAATCAGCAATTGTTCCCCCCTCTTCCATCTCCCCCCATAAATAAGCAATATATGATGAGTATTTGGCTCATTCTTTTTTGTTTACATTTTTAAAGTGGTGATGTATAAATTTTTAATCCACAATATTCTTGAGGATTAACGGCAAAATTAACTTTCTTATATAATCCTTCATTTATTGCTTCTGATAATAAAAATTTGAAATTTTCAGTAAATTCATTATTATGCCCAAACGATGAACTGGCAATATGAGCTAACTCATGAATAACTACGAACATTAATAAATTTTTATCGTGTAATTTTTTTGTTCGTTTTGATCTCAAACAAACTACCAATTTTTTACCTTTGTCGACAGAATAAGCCGTGGAATTTGAATCATTAATTGGGTTCCCTTCGATTATATTTTCTGTATTTGGGAATCTATTTAATATCCTTTCTATTCTCGGATCCAATGAGTGTTTAATTTTCAAATTACTAATAAAAGAATCTACTAAATTATTAAGTTCAGATAATAGTTCAACAGCATCTTTTTTATCTGCGTATTCTGCTTGAACAAAATAATACTTACCATCAATATCAGATTTGACTTTTGTTAAATTCTGAAAATTTGAATCTGTTAATGTATCAACAAATGTTTCAATTACATCGAAATAATTATTTATTTTTTTTAATATACCAAATCGATAAATTATGTAAATAATTATCGAAATTATTATTACACATAAAATAATATTCATTATAAATATTTTAACTTATAAATATTTTAACTTATAAATATTTTAACTTATAAATATTTTATTTACTTATAAATATTTTAACTTATAAATATTTTATTTACTTATAAATATTTTACTTACTTATATAAATACGTATAAAAATCTATATTACTTTTATTATTTTTCTTTATACTTTTCTTAAGCTAACAAATATTCAATCGTAACTTATATTTATAGTTATAAATAATAAATTATCACAAAAATGGATTTTGTTTTGAATAGTGAATGGGAATTATTTAAATTTCCATCAAAAATAATTAAAACTGTACCAGTAAAAAATAAAATGAAAATACAAAAAATTTATACTCTTATAGGAAATGTTAGTGATGATCTCAAAAGTAATCTGGAACAATTATTAATTACTCATGTAAACGGAGATAAAAATACAAACAGAAAAAAAGATACAAATAAAAATACGGATAAAAATACAAAAAATATTATAAAAGAATATGGACAAAAATGGGATAAGGTATTGGGTATTACAGAAAATATTAGTAATAGTAAAAAACTGAGTGATAATGTTGATGATAACGCAAATAATAAAGCAAGTAATATTAATATTCCTAATAAAAAGAAAGTTGATAGATATATTTCATCTATAAGATCTTCCACAATTGAATCGAGTAAAAATACGGAAAAATTATTAGAATTTATTTATGATTATTCAATTGCGAAAGATACGCAAATCGAAGATATAAATTTAATGGTGGAAATATTAATGAATATTCCGAGACAATACCAATATTTATATATTATTAAAGATGGAATAAGTATTCCTATTACTCACAATATTGTTTATATTGATAAATTAAATAGATATTATGAAGTAGATTTGATAAAAACATTAAACTCAGAAAAAAAGATTGATCCAGAATTTATAAATTTGATGAATAATAATTCTCTTAAAATTAATAGTTTTAATTCATATCATTTAATCAACGTTATTAATTTGAATATCAACAAAAATAATATTTTAGTTCCAAATGATAATTTAATTGAAATTTGTGTTTGTGATCTTCGTGAATTTATTAATAATTTAAAAGGAGAATACGAATATTTTGATAATCTTAATTATTTATATTCAGGATTAATAATAAAATTCTGGCCATCAGTTCCTAATATTACGGAAATAAAAAATATTCTGGATGGAAAAAAAATAATTATTGAAGATATTACTCAATCAAAAAAGAAATTAATATATCTGGAACAAGTAAGACATTTTTTAAATAATTCGATTGGGAATAATAATTTTAAGAATACATTTAACGATGTTTTTGATTTAAGAGTATCAATAAATATGTTAAATTTTTCTATTGGTAAAAATATTACAACTTACATAAACAAACAAATTATTAAACCAGATATATTATTCGATTTAATTGAACCAGGAGGAATTATTGAAAAAATAACATATGGAGATAAGACAAAATTGGAATCCGGATTAATAAATAAACCTAAAATTATAAGTAAATCAAAAATAGAAAGTGAAGACAATAATGACGATGTACTATTAGGTCAAAGTGAAAAAGAAGAATTACATGGACAAATAAAATTTAAAATTAAACAAAATATTTCCGAAGATAAAAAATCACAAATCAAAAAAGAATTAAAAGATAGGAATAAAGAAATGATTGATATTCCATCATCAATTACACAAGAAGTTAATATTGGAAAAAATGGAAGAATTACTGTTTCATTATCTATAAAATTATGGATGAACTTCACAATGCAAGATGTAGAACAAACAGTCTTTCCTCTTGTAAATGAATTAATTAATATTATAAATAATCTTGGTTCGATGATATTTCCACAAGGATATAAATTATTAAATTTTGATAGATCTGATATTACTATTAATTATTTGACATTTGGAATAACAGCATCATTAAAAGATAAAAATTCGAATAATTTAGATTCAATATATGTAAGTCCTGTTAATTTACCAGCCTTGGCATCATCGTTAAAATATTTATTTGACCCAAAGAAAACCAAATTACATTTATATCAACAAATAGAAAATTTATCAATCCATATTGGTTATTTTAAAATGCCATTCATTAAGAAAAGGCCAAGGACATTTTATAAAAATGATTTTCTTATTCAACAAAATGAAATAATGGCGCATAACGTCGATATTATTGTGGCACAATCTGAAGATAATTTAGGTGTAACTTGTAGAAGTATAAAATATGAAGGAGATATTGTATATTTTACCAATTTAGTATGTAGAATTATTTATTTGATGCGTATGGCAAATATGAATGGACTAAAAACATTAAAGAAAGAAAAAAATATTAATTTAATATTAAGTAAATTTTATTCTGATCAAATTATTTTCCAGAAAATAAATCACAAATATATTAAATTATCATCACCTTGGTCGAAACGTAAACAAGATGAATATCCAACAATTGACAATATTTATAAATTTATTAATGAAGGAAAAAAATTTAACAAATTAAGATTTTTAAAAAAAACAGATCCTGAATTGTTCGATTTTAAAATAAATTTAATGTCAGCAAAAAATAAAAAAATAACTCCATATACAAAAAAATGTCAACAAGAAAGAAGACATCCGGTACCAATATCAGATGAAGCATTAAAAAAAGTTAACAAAAAAATTGAACCTCCGTTGAAGTATATAAACAATACAAATAATGAAATTATTAATTATGTATGTTTAGATAAAACATATAGATATCCAGGATTTACTGGGTCATCAACAGAACATCCGAAGGGATTATGTTTAATTTGTTGCAGAAAAAAAGCATTTAATAAAAATGAAAAAACTACAGCATTTAAAAGATATCAAGAATGTACAGGCCAAATCACAAATCAAATTGCTCAACAAAAAATAATGCAAAACCAACAAGAAGAAGAAGGACCAGAAGGAATTAAAGAAGGACCAGAAGGAGAAGAAATAGAAAGAGAAGAAGGGCCAGAAGGAATTAAAGAAGAAGGACCAGAAGGAATTAAAGAAGGGCCAGAAGGAGTACAAAGCGAAAAACGAAAAGAATATTTAAAAAACCAGCAAATTAATATAAAGTATATTAAAAAGTATGGAAAAATTAGCGAGGGAAGATACAGTTGGTTACCAAAACAATTAATGAATTTATTTAATACATCTTGGATATGTGATAGTTGTTTAACTATGATTAATAGAAATATTAAAACTACAACTAATTCAAATATTAAATATGGTGGAAATAATAAAATTGATAAAAATTATTGGACTGATAAAATTTATGGGGCTGATGAATATTATGGGTCTGATGGAGTGGATGGAATTTATGGGGTTGATGGAATTGATGGAGGTAAGAAGCATATTCAAAAAAATAATAAAAAGGATAGCAAGGAAGATGATTATGGCGATTTTAAATTAGAAAAAGGGGTAGTCAGTAAATGTGAAATTAACAAAGTGAAATATATATCTGATGAAAGTGATAATTGTGTATTATTATATTCTCCGCAAAGCAAAGATAAGAAAAGTAGTTTTGTTGGTGTAATTGAGTACTGTTTAAATATTAAATCAGGTACATTAATACAAAAAATAATAAAATATTTAACCGATAATCAAGAAATATTTGAAACAATACAAAATGGAAAAATTATGAACACATTTAAAACAATCAAAAATTATACTGATTTTATAAATAAAGAAATTTTTAATACTGACACTCATTTTTCATTACAAGAATATATTGAAGATTTGATTATTTATTATGTTAGGAAAGTAAGTGGAATTGATCTATTAATTTTTACTATTAATGAGGAATATTATGATCAAAATCGTAAAAAAACATATGTTTTAAAAAACAAAATCCCAAGCGGAACATTATATGGCATTTTAACAGTTAATGAAAAAATTAAAATATGTGTGACTCTAAAAGTTAATAATAATTATCACTTAATTACAAAAGGTGGAAATTCATTATTTTCTCACGGTTCCCAAGTGTGGAATTCTATTGTTGTATTATTAATTGCGAACATTGAACCTAATCCAGAAATAATAAGTGGAGATTTAGAATTATCAAGATTTCAAATGAAAAATATATTAGATAAAATGAAAGAATATAAAATTATTGGTCAATATGTATCCAATGTTGCATTAACAAATTTACAAAATGCGGTGTGTATTTGTAGGAGTGACAGAATTAATAAAAAAGAAGATAGCAATTATTCAAATTGTTTATTATTTCCTGTAAAAGTAAATATTGCTTCGGAATTGCCGATTATTCATGATTATATTTATTCTGATCCACACTTTACAATAGAATTTATTATGAATTTCTACAAAATTGGTTTAGGTACAAATATCAATAATCTGAAATATGTTCACCCTTTACAGTTTAATAATTTTATTGTTGGTTTTATGTTGGTATCAGGCCAAATAATTTACACAAAACAAATATCAATTAACAAAATTAATATAACTAATTTCGGAGAAATTTTACAACTTAATTATAATCCTGTCGAATTGGAAAAAATAATATTGAACGAAGAGAAACCAGAAGAAATACCTAATGAAAATTTTTTAAGATATGGGTATATATCACTCGTTTATTCAATAAATTATTATATTTTTACAAGAAAAAATACACAAATCAGAGAACAAATTAATAAAATATTTGAAGAATTTAATAATGAATTTAATAATGAATTTAATAATAAAATAAATAATGAATTTAATAATGAATTTAATAATAAATTTAATAATAAAATAAATAATGAATTAAATAACAAGTTAAATAATAATAAATTAAATAATAACAAATTAAATAATAAATCGGTAAAGGAAAATGGTGATTCTAAAAGAATTTCAAATATAATTTTCGATACAATTGAAAACAAAATAAAAGATTTGAAACTTGATCAGGTCGATACAGACAATTTAATAAAAATATTCAACATTGCATTTTTAAAAGAAAAAAATATAGCTAAAAAAATATTTGATGATTTATTTAATAATTTTCACTTTTCATTCGATTTAATATTAAGGAATAAATTATTAAATTTGTTATCTGATAATTCAAATTCAACACAGGAAATTAAAAAAATAATTAAAAATATTTTTAGAAAGTTAACGATAATAGTCAAAAAAAAGACTATTGATTATGTTAAATTTGGTAAATTTATTGAAATGTGTGAAAAAAAAGAAACTGGGGACTATAAAATAAAAAAATATATTGGTTGTAAAGATGGAAAATTAGAATTAACACAATACGAACATGATTATTTTTATGATCGTTTTATTGATGAAATAATGAACAACAATATTAAAAAAAATATTGTTCTTAGTAATAAATTAAATGGAATTAAAAAATATACATATATTTGGTAATAATTATAACAACAATATTATAATAACTATATTATAACAATAATATTACGATAATGATATTATAATAATAATATTATAAACAATGATATTATAAACAATGATATTATAACAATGATTTATCAATTATTTATTTTGCGTGTAAACAAAATGATAGGATAATTTGAGAATATAGAATAATTAAATATATATAAATATTGTTTTATTAATAATTAATATCTCGTTCGTTTTTTTTTAATATTTTTATTTTAAATATATAAAATCTTTAATCACATTGAAAATATATTATCGCAAACTATTTTTAATAAAATTACGAAACAATAAAACAACAGAATAACAGAATAATAAATTTTAATTATCTTTGATTTGATAAAATGGCAGACGCAACACCAATATCACAATTGATATCAAAATTAAGCCCAAAAAAAATAAAAGGAAAAGGTAAGAAAAAAAATAAGAAAGAAAATTATAAGAAAGAAAATTATAAGAATGGGGAAAATGACGAAGATGATAACGAGGACGATAATGATAATGAAGATGATAATGAAGATAATAGCGAAGATGATAACGAGGATGATAACGAAAATAGTAAAAGTAGCGGAATCGGAGGTATTTTTAAATCTGTTAAAAATATGAAAAGTACAGTTATAATTATAGTAATTTCTGTTATTGCTCATATTTTATTAACATCGAATATTATTAAAGGATTAATAAAGAAAGTAGGAAAAGACAAACTAACAGATAATACAGGTAATTATAATATCAAAGGTCGCATTGTCGAAGGTTTACTAATTGCTGTAATTAATACAATTGCATTTAAATTCATTTAAATTATTAATTAACCCAAGTTAATACTTATTAACCCAAAGTTAATACTTATTAACCCAAATTAATACTTATTAACCCAAATTAATACTTATTAACCCAAATTAATACTTATTAACCCAAAGTTAATACTTATTTATTTATGGACCAAACATAACGTATATTATCATCACTTTTCCTAATATTTTTAATTGATAAATTAATTTTATTGATAACGTTCATTATTTCTATTATTTTATTTTCATTTTGTTTATGGATTGTCGTTGAACCTTTACCCGTTTCAAATAATTGTTTGTGTAAAATTAATTTATTTTTTAATAGTATTTCATTATCTTTTAATTCTTCATTTAATTTATTTATCACATTGTCTATCTTTTCTTTTTTTATGTTTACTTCAAATTTAGTTAAACCCTTCCTTTTTCCATCTTTACAATGTATAATGAATTTTCCATTCTGATTAATATGAGGAATATAATTTGGTGATTTTGTGCACATTTTATTTATTGGCAAATATGTAGTAAATAATTGGTTAAGTATTACTAATAAATATTTTGCAATAATATTATAAATTTATAAATATATTGATACATAATTATATATAATCCATTTTTTAAAATATTTTCCAAAGTATTCACTTAATTTAACAATAAAATTATAAATCAATACAAAATGTTACTCAATTTAATAATAATTACTATCATTATCGCAATAATTATATTTATTTATAAATTACATCACCAAAAAAATATAATGATTGTGGAAAATGATATAGATGGTAATGACATTGATGGCAAAATTATTAATAATGATGTTAATAATCCAGTCATTAGTAATTCTATTAATAAAAATATTGTGACTGATATAAATTATGGAAATAGTTGCAAAGGACAATGTTTAACAGAATATAAAGGAGAAATGAATATACCTGTTAGACATATATTTTTAATTGAAGACCATGATGGTAAACAATATATATCAGATTATTTTAAATTTAAAGGTTGGAATCAAGAAAATCTAAAAGCATATATTATAGATAAAACTTTCTATATATCAAATGAAAATACTGATGTAATTATCGAATCAGAAAATATTAATGTTATCCGCAATAGATCTGGCCCATGGCAAATTTCAGTAAACAAAAAAAATATGGGATGGAATTTGATGAAATTTGCCGGTATATTTGATTTAACATTGGATTGGGTTGATTTAGTTGGTTGGGATTTTTATGAATATAAAATTAAAATGATTCTTTAATTGACAAAATACATCACTATTTATTATATTTAATTTTTGGCATTGATTGGTATCGATTGGGTATTAATTTGGTATTAATTTGGTATTAATTTGGCATTAATTTGATATTAATTTGGCATTAATTTGATATTATATTCATTCTTTTAATCCGAATTATTAATTATTTTTTTGATCAAATTTTTATTTAATAATTTCTTGATATTTCTATAAACATTTTCTAATTGAATAGTATCTTTGGCACCAGCAATTATAATTTGTCCAGTTTCGAATATTATTATTGTTACAAAACATTTCATTTTGTTTATTTCACTAATAATTTTTTCTCTTATATCATAATTACCAATATCAAAATTTATTTTTAATTGGTGCTGATTTAAATGCAAAAGTTTTTGTGGAGTCATTTTCATTTCATTAAATTTGTTTATACACATGTCGCAATTTATTTTTTTTAACCAAATATTTATTTTTATGTTATAATTGTTAGTATCAATATACACAGGGTATCTTATTCTTAAGCCAGAATATTTCGGGCTACAAGGTATTACCAATAAATTATATTTATTTTCTACGACTTTACAAATCTTTTCCTTATCCACTTGATAACCTAAATAAAATTTGCTGCAAATCATACCATATTTCAATTCAATATTATCAAAGTTAATATTGAGATTCTTTTTTTTATTAATTTTTGCTAGTACACCAATAACATTTTTCGCATCATCCATATTTTTGCAACCAACAATATGCATTGTTCCATTTTTGAATAATTTGATTAATAATTTTGTATCAATATTTTCTCGCTCTTTAATTTCTATTGAAATTTGATTATTAAATGGTTTTGGAATATTGACGCGATTACATTTTTTGATCATCCAATAAATTTTATTTGGAATATTTTTAATAGTGCAAATCCACGAAAATCCTATGAAAATTGTAAATATTTGATCTTCTATTTTTACATATCCAATAGAAATAATATTTTCCAAAATGGCTTTTTTTTCTTTTCTAATTATAAATTTCTCAGGAAGTAAGTTTATCATACCTTTAACAATAGCAACAATAATATATCCATTATACGTTAGATTAAATATTTTGTCGAATCCACTATTTATGGCTAATTTACTATTCTTTTTTATATTAATTTTTTTTGCATTCATTTTCTTAGTCATCTTTTTACTAACATTTGTATTAATAATTTTTTTATTAATTTTTATAATTATTTCATTATCAGTTGTGATTATTTCATTTTCTTTATTATTATTATTATTGTTGCCTTTTTTTTCATTATTGTTTTTTTCATTATTATTTTTTTTATCATTATTGTTTTTTTTATCATTATTGTTTTTTTTATCATT
>Ga0265297_10007147_pt1 | contig 15639 bp, 9 predicted proteins | sample Munlanlwell13791_FD_192502 | JGI IMG/M metagenome (GOLD analysis project Ga0265297, IMG submission 192502) | Leachate microbial communities from a municipal landfill in Southern Ontario, Canada - Leachate well 137-91 | ecosystem: Engineered > Solid waste > Landfill > Unclassified | place... | reverse complement strand
GCCGCATATAAATCCCATCCGTGCGTCAAATAGTAAGCGGTATCGATAGAGGTGGTAAAAGAGGCTGGCGTGGTCCGGGTATAATTGCCGGCGATGTCATAACTCAGAGTGTAATAGCGATAAGTCACGTTGGCGAGCAGATCTACCAAGGTGACCTGATGGTTCTGACGATATTCCACTCCGCTGATACTAGCCGTATCGCTTTGATCAACCACAACGTATTTAACTGCAACCGAACAAGGTTCGTCAGTGGTCCAGAAAATTGTGGCGGTGCCGGTGGAAGTTTCATTGTATGGCACAGTCAGGATTACCGGAGGCGTGAGGTCTTCTTTGACCTTGAGAATTTCCTTTTCACAGCCGGCAAGATGAAGCAGAATTAGTGCCGATAAAACAATTGAGATATTTTTAAGAATCAGGCGCATTGCATTACTCCACGTATTCTTCTGATTTGATAAATTTGACATTGTTTTGTCAAAATAAATGCTTTATATTTATTAGGTTTTTGCATAAATAGTAAATGGTGACAGGCTATGACAAATGAAAAAGAACCTCAAGATAAAAATATTTCTCGTCGAAATTTTCTCAAAAAACTAGCCGCCACAGCGGTTTTCACGGTTCCAACCATACAAACCTTTTCACTTCTGCAAACTCAATCTCCAGATGGTTGGCACTGGTGGACCGGGCATCACCATCATCACCAGAATGCTCCCGGTGAGCCGACCCCGCCACTTCCGCCGCCGCCCCCGGGTTTTTAAGAGCGCCGCTGGTCTTCATCCGATTTTCTCCGGATTGGCAATTAGATAATTCAAAGCCGCTATAAACGCCTCTTCGAAAGTATTGTAGGTTTGCTTGTTAACGATCCAGCTGGCTGGTAAGTTGGGATTTAATCCATTTTCTGGCCAGAGAATATCCAGTTCCCGCTGAGCCGCACTCAGCTGATCAGTCTGATAGTAAGCCTGAGCCAGAGTCAGACGCAGACTTTTCCAGCTGATATCTGAATTGTAGCGATAAACCCATTGGTCATTTGCATTAAGAATACGGTTAATGTTGCTGATCGCCTCGGCGGGCAGGTCGTCGATCATATTCAGAATGGCGATACCGGCTAAGGTAATTGGCAATTGGCGCTCCATATCGAAAGCGGTCGCCAAGTTTGCCCTTGCCAGGGTGAGCGAATCGATTTTGAGATTTAACCAGCCGTAAGCGGCATATATTTCTGCCAGATATGGATTGATCTGATAAGCCGCATCGAATGAGGTTTTGGCGGAGGTATAATTCTTTTCTCTGATAAATTGCCAGCCCTCGCGCAGATAACTGTATTCGTTCGCCAGGGTGGTAAAGATTGTATCGGGCAGTTTGATCGGCCCGTTTCCGGCAAAATCCCAGAAGTAAATCCGGAAATGATACAGGGTATGCGGTTCCAGCCCGGACAAAATTACGTTGTGAATTTCACGATTTTCATCATCCTGGTAGATACTGTCATAATCAGTCGTGGCACCGTACTTGATTTGGATATGACAGGCTTCATCGGTTTCCCAGTAAAGTTGGGCGGTGCTGTCAGTGACGGAGAGGATGGACAGATTACTGGCTAATTGTGGTTTCTGATCGTCATAGGTATAGACGATTTTTTCACATTGAATAAAAAATCCCGTCAGCAAAATGCCAATCAGTACCATCAGAAATATCGACCTTATCTTCATCGTTCAGACCTATTTAATCAAGGTAAGTTTTTTATTGGCGCGATAGAGGATTTTCTCGCCGCTGGAAACTTTAAGGCTCAGGTAATATATACCGGAAGCGACCGGTTCCCCGCTTTGATTTCTTCCGTCCCATGGGATCTGATAGGTGCCGGTTGGTTGGATATTGTTTATAAGACGCTGAACCTCATAGCCGCGCAGATCATAGATCGTCAATTGTACCCGCCCCGGCTCCTTGATGGAATAATGAATCGTAGTAGTGTTGTTAAAGGGATTGGGATAACAATCATTCAGCGCATAAGTCAGGGGCGTGGCAGTGGTGTGACTGTCTCCGCCGGTTCCAGGGAAGAAGCAATAAGTGCCGGACGCGGCGATCTGCACCGCGGAGTTCTGGCAATTTTCGACTAATTCCCAATTGCCATTCGTTAAGCGGTAGAGCGCCACATTTTTAGATTCATCCGGATCAGTCAAACGCAGAGTTGCTTTATTCGTGAATTTTACGTTGTCGGGTCCGATATAAATCGGATCGCCGATGGGCGCTTTCTGATCCAGCGCGCTTAAATCCATAGCGCACCGCGTGGCGTAAACTGCCATATCCTCGGACAGTGAACCGGCGGGCAGTTCAATCTCGATTCCGCTCTGGGAAAGGGCGATTTTCTGAGAGGTAGCGCTTTTGGCTAAGACAGCCTGAAAAGTCGCTGAGCCTGCGCCGGAATTGCCGGAGACATCCGTGCCGGACACAGCCAGATCAATCGCGCCGGTTTCACTGATGTAGTGTTTACCATAGTAAATATTGGGTGGTGAAGATACCGGCGTAAGATTGACGGTCTTTCCATTGACAGTTGCGGTAACCGAATTCAAAGGTTCCGACGGCACTATAAAAAAGGTCAAATCATTCGGCGCCAGCTGGTTGCTGGTGAAAACATAGGAAAAAGTTGGCGGGGTACTATCACCGATTTTTGTGGCTCTGACATAAAGAGTGGTAAGAGTGTCCTTCAACTGGAATTTGTAAGAGGAGATTTGGTGCAGGTCGTCCACCAGAATACTGTTATCGCCGGCTAAGAGTGAAAACTTCAGATTTTGCGGAACCAGGCGGATTTGCGGCCAGACAATTTCGGCGGATTTTTTCAAATTGGTTGAGGGTGTCTTGACCTGCATCTTCCAGGTGCTGTTGGCATCGAAGGGCGCGTGCAGGTCGTAAGCGCAATCCGGAGCATTATTTTTGACGAATTTGAGCTGTAAATAATTGCCGGTCACATCGGTGCCGCGCATTTCAAGGGCATCAAAACCATCGAAGCCGTCTTTAGCCGCGGCCGCGGTGCCGATCCCGTTTTCTATATCCTGTAATTTTAATTCAGTCGAAACCACTCCGAGTTTGAGGAACCAATCCCAATCCGGCGAGACGCTGGCGGTCCGGTAGGTGTATTTTTTACCAAAAGCGGCCAGGCTGTTGGTAACGGGAGAGGATTTTGCCAGTACTCTGCGGTGCGGAATATTGAGCTGCAGATTGCTGACCGAATCGATCTGAATAAAGTAGAAACCTTGCCAGACCGAGACGCTGTCGCCATGATTGCCGGCGTTGGGAACTACGACGTTATATTGGTTGAGATCATGATCCCAGGTGTAGGCATAGGGACTGATCCAGCCCTGTGCGGCGGCTTCGGAAAGGGTGTAAACTTCCGGTTCGTCCGTTCTTTCGGACGAATCATATTTATAAACTTCGGTATTCGACCAATCGATCGGGAAAATATACGGATTGGCGAATTGATTGAAGCCTAGAGCGGTCCCAAAAGCGGAAGCCCAGTCAACATACGGCGCCTGCGCAACGTCCAATTGACACTGATCGACCGGACAGCCGCTGACGTCCACATTGACCGCGGCGCCAGTATTCTGCCAGACGAAATAGCCGAGTCCGGGATAGGGCGTCGGCGGTTGGTAAATGGTTCCGTCGCCGTATTCGTAATATTCCATGACGGAGTCTTCAGTGACCCAATGGATGCTGTACCAATTAGTGCCATCGGGCATTGCTCCGCCGAAATCATCACCGAAAATCGCGAGTGGATCGCCGGGCGGCGTGCCTTCAGTTGGCGCAACCGGTATGCCGATCATGACCCATTTATTATTGGGGAAATTGGGATAGACAGCGGTCATCGGGCAATTGCTTCTGCGCCGCGAAGCCTGGTAAGTATTGCCGTAACAGCCGATATTGATGCGGTCGCCGTTGTCCTCGGTTTCGAAACTGTAATCATCATTGGGATCGCCGGTATCGAGGCAGGGCGAATCGGCATCGTCATATAACCACAGCCCGAAGTGATACGAACCGCCGGTGCTTTTTATATGCAGATCATCATCATGCCAATTATCGCCGCCCAGAATATTATCCGCTCCGTCGGCGTCCACGAACAACGGATCAGCTGTAATCGATCCAATGCCCGGCGTGATGCCATAGTAAGGGTACTGGTTATTATGGACACAATTATACGTTGCAATTACATAGGCACCCCAACCGCTTAGCCGCATGCCATAGGTCGAGCCGACCACAATATTATTACGCCAACTGCCGGTAACGTATCTACCGTAGATGCCGTAATAACCAGCGTTGTAGATCGTATTATTTTTGACATTGACGGTCCAGATATTATCATTGTAAATATTTATTCCGTAACCCTGAGAACCACTGCCGGTACGTTGATAAACCAGGTTATTTTCCAGAGTGGTGTTTTGCAAATATTTAACGTAAATGCCGTTTGTCGAGTATGAAAATACGCAATTATCGCTGAAATCGTCGACATCGAAATATTGAACGCCGGTAATGTTCAATCCGTTCTGAACCAGATAAACGGTATTGCCCTTGATCGAACTGAATGGCATAGCCTGGACGACATAAATCCCGGATGCCGCACAGTTATAAATCAGGTTGGAGTCGATTGCTCCGATGCTATAGACGGTCACCTGATTAGTGGAGATGCCGTTACCGGCGATGTCGTGAACCAGATTATTGGCGACGCGGTCAATCCGGGTTCTGTCGAGAAAAATCCCGTCGCAATAATTGGCGACGTTACTAATCTGGTTATTGCAAACGGTGCCGATCTTAGCGACATTAGTCGTGATGTTGTCATAAATGTAAATGCCGTGCGAGCCGGTGCCATCGACCTGATTATTATCGACATTTTGAACACCGGCTATAGAAAGATAGAGTCCGCTTCCGTTACTGACACTGTTGATTTGATTGTTTGAAACCGATTGCGCCATTCCATAAGTATAGGATAAATATATTGCATGGCTGGAAGCATTGAGTACAATATTATTGTTGATGTTATTAACCGGCGACTGTTCGACTGCGATGCCCTTGCCGCAATTGGCAATGTAATTGTTTTCAATGTCAAGTGTAAAAGGCACATTATAAATCGAATGCACCTTTACCGCGGCGGTATTCCCGCACAGGATCGAATCGTTTTCGATTATGAGAGAGCCGGAAACGCCCCATCCTGAGGCATTGATACCGTAATTAGCCGCATCTTTGATTGTGCAGTCTTTGATCGTAATATTGGCGAAGTTAAACAGATCGATGGCTTTGTCAGTGACATTGCCAAAAGTAATTCCCTGAAAAACTAAATTGTTTTTATTGTTTACCTGGCAGGCAATGCTGTAGGAATTGCATACCGGCGTTTGGTAAACAACCGGCAGAGAAACATTGCCGATTTTCCAGCTTGCTTTTGCCTGGATGGAAATGGCGCTAAGACTATTAGCCGCTTCGGTGGTTAAAGTATAAATAAAGATATCATCGCTTCCGCTCCTGATGCCGGTATTTCTGGGTGAATTAAATTTTATCGAGTAAAACGGATTCGAGGTTGGATTATTGATCGTATATGTAATCCCTTCCTCTCCGGTGTAGGTCCCGCCATTTACGGGTGACAGGGCAGATGCGCCGCTGGGCAGGCTACAGGCAATGTAATTCAATTTATCGCTATTTAAATTGCTTACCCTGATATGAATTGAAGTCGTGCCATTACCGTTATCGATAATATCTTCCAGCGTGAAAGTATAGTAGTTATTGGAGGCGGTTTGTGGCACAAAATACGGCGCGCCGTCGCAGTAGCCACCAATGGTTACAATGCCGGCCGCGTCCTGAGTTTTAAGACCCAGATAGTCGCCGTAATAGACGATGGGCGAGCCTGCTGAGCCGGACCTGGTCGGGATTAGTTGCTCATTATAATTCCCGGGTCCGATAAACACGCTGTCGCCGGGTTGTAAGGCGTAATTAGCCGCTTTGGTAACGGTTTCCCAGGCGGTTACCGGTGTCAGTCCGTTATTGCTGTCGTTGCCGATTGTTTGGCGGACATAATAATTTGTGGCTTGAATAGAAAGCGGGATAAATGCTAATGTTAACCCAATGAAAAAGGTCTTTTTTAAAGTGAAAATCATTTTAAATCTCCTGTTAAAATAATCGGAATAGTATAATAAATATTTATAACAGTGGTTGTAACAAATATCACAGAATTTAGATACCTATAAGTCTTAAGCGGTTTCACTTATATCTGATTCTGATTTGATTTTTTTCAATTTAGCCTCATATTCGCTCCGGCATGTCCCTTTTAATGCATGTTCGTGACCTTGCAGGTTGAGCGCCAACGCCTGGATTTCAGGACCGGAGAAACGCACTGATTTGAGAATATGCGTTTCAAAAGCTTTGAAAGCCAGCGGTGCCACCGCCCGGGCAAGATCGGCGATCACCCTGGCATACTGACGCGTTTCCCACTGCGCATGTTCTTCCAGGCGCAGTTGCAGAAAGTGAAAAAGGTTATGTAAATCGATCTGCCAGTACCATTGCGTGTAAAGCGAGAGCGGCAGGTTGATGCGCGCCAGTTCGCGAGCGATGTCGTCCGCCAGCATTTTTTGATAATCGTGGTAAGCCGCCTGTTGACCTTGGGTCAGGATTTCCAATACTTTTTGACGCAGTTTGGCCGGGACTTCATGCGGAGCGCGTCCCTGGCGATTGTCCTGGCTTTGCAGTTGGATAGCTTTTTCATCGGGAATATAAAACTCATCCTCCATGACGCTGTAGCGACCGGAAATCTCATTGACCCTGGCGGCGCGATGACGGATCCATTGCCGGGCGACAAAAATCGGCATTTTACAGTGGAATGTCAAAACTACCTGCTCAAATGGCGAAGTGTGTTGATGGCGCATCAAATAATCTATAAGAGCTACATCCTCGCGCACCGATTTAGTGCCCTTGCCGTATGAAACCCGCGCGCTTTGCACGATCCGGCTGTCTCCGCCCATATAATCGACCAGCCGGACAAAACCGTGATCGAGAACCTTAATTTCCTTATCCAGAAGCGCTTCGGCTTCCGGCACTTCCACATGCGACATTCCAAATCTCCTTAATAATGAGCAATCGGAATTTAAGATATTCAGTCCTAAGCGTGAAATTTTTAAGCAGTTAAAAATGATCTCCCAAGTTAGAACCTTGTTAATCAGGGTGCTCCCGTCGTAAATTCCGCGCCGTGGAATTGAATATTCGTAATTTTTGCATAATCGCACATATTGATCACGGCAAGTCAACCCTGGCCGATCGGATGCTGGAATATACCGGCACCATCAGCAAACGCGAGATGAAGGATCAGGTTTTGGACAATATGGACCTGGAGCGCGAGCGCGGTATTACTATCAAGAGCCACCCGATTCAGATGAGTTATAAGGCTCCGGATGGCGGGAACTATATCCTGAATTTGATCGACACTCCCGGACATGTAGATTTTTCCTATGAAGTATCGCGCAGTCTGGCGGCTTGTGAAGGCGCCCTGCTTTTGGTGGATGCTTCTCAGGGTGTTGAAGCCCAGACTGTGAGCAATGCTTACCTCGCGATCGACAATGACCTGATTATTATTCCGGTAATTAATAAAATCGACCTGCCGGGGGCCATGATCCCGGAAGCCAAACACCAGATCATGGATTTAATTGGTTGCGACGAGAGTGACATCATCCTGACCAGCGCAAAAAGCGGAGCCGGACTCGAAAAGATTTTCGAGGCGATTATTAAACACATTCCACCGCCCAAATATGAGCCCGATAAACCGCTGAGAGCCCTGATATTCGATTCGGTTTTTGATTCATTCCGTGGTGCAATCCCATATATCCGCGTTTTTGAAGGCGAAGTGCGGGCGGAGGATTGGATTCGTTTTTTCGCCAAAAATTCCAGCCACGAAGTATCCGAGGTTGGCATTTTCAAAATGCAGAGACAGAAATCTGAACAACTAAGTTCCGGTGACGTCGGATATCTGGTGGCCGGCGTAAAGGATATTTCAAATATCAGAGTCGGCGATACGATTACTTTGAAAAACAATCCGGCGAGTCAACCCTGGCCGGGCTATCGCGTCATTAAGCCGATGGTTTTCAGCGGGATGTACCCGGTGGCGGCCGAAGATTTCGAAGACCTGCGTTCCTCACTGGAAAAGATGAAACTGAACGACTCAAGCCTGCTGTACGAAGCGGAAACCTCGACGGCGCTGGGCTTTGGCTTCCGCTGTGGTTATCTCGGACTGCTCCACATGGAAATCGTGCAGGAACGCCTGGAGCGCGAATTCAATCTCAACCTGATCACTACTTTGCCGAATGTTGAATACCAGGCTCTACTCAAATCCGCTGAAGTCGTCGAAATCGACAATCCGACCAAAATGCCGGAAATCGGCGAAATCGCCGAATTGCGCGAACCGTTTGTCAGGGCTGAAATCATCGTTCCGACAACTTATCTGGGCAATGTCCTCAAGCTCTGCCAGGAAAAACGCGGCGTTTATAAGACGACCAGGTATCTTGATGCTAATAAAGTTCAGATTCAATATGAATTACCTTTAGCGGAGATTATCTTTGATTTTTATGATAAACTTAAATCAATATCACGCGGTTACGCTTCGTTTGATTATGATCCGATTGGTTATCGCGCCGGCGACCTGGTTAAAGTTGATATTTTGATTTCGGGCGAACCGGTTGATGCCTTATCCTTCATTGTACATCGCGATAAGGCTTATAGCCACGGTCGCAATCTGTGCGCCAAGCTCAAAGAGCTGATTCCGCGCCAGATGTTCGAGCTGGTAGTCCAGGCCGCGATCGGCGCCAAAATCATAGCCCGTGAATCAAAAGGACCGCTTCGTAAAAATGTTACAGCCAAGTGCTACGGCGGTGATATAACCCGCAAACGCAAGCTCCTCGAAAAACAGAAAGAGGGCAAGAAGCGCATGAAACAAATTGGTAGGGTCGAGGTGCCACAGGAGGCTTTTCTCGCCGTACTGAGAATGGAGCACTGATCCGTTCGTCATGTCGATCGAATACATTATTGTTCAACTAATTCGCCGATACTTTTAAATGTCCATTCTGAAAACCTACTGGAAATACTCCAAGAATCCGTTTTATAGTATCATTTTTGCGATACCCTTGTTAGCGGCATATGAGATTATGATATTCACATTTAATCACTCGGATATTATCGGTTTGCGAAATGGAGCGGATGTGCTTTTCCGGCAATTTTTCGGAATTTTCAATGTATATGGTTTTTATGTGGTTGGCTTGGTAGTGCTGTTAGCTTTGATGATGGCCTATCATTTTAACTTCAAGGGCCAGAAAGGACCGCATTTCGAACCTCGCTTTTATATCCTGATGATTCTGGAAAGTATTTTGTACGCTTTCATAATGTATTTTGGTGTAATCCAGATCGGGCGGTTTTTATTGTTGTCCGGGAATGGTCAGACCACGCGCGAGCTGATCGTGCTGGCGCTGGGCGCCGGAATTTACGAGGAATTCATATTCAGAGTTATCTTAATAACCGGCTTTCTGTTTTTTCTCAAGGATATATTGAAATTGCCGGAAGCGCTGGCGATTTCACTGGCGTTAATCGGGGCGGCATTTATTTTTGCGATATTTCATTATATTGGTCCTTTCGGAGAAGCTTTTGAATTGAGAACCTTTGCTCTGCGTTTCGGTGCCGGTCTGTTTCTCTCTCTGCTATATATTCTGCGCGGCTATGGCATCACAGCCTACACCCATACGCTTTACGACCTAATCATGATTATCGGGTGAAAAATTTATGAGTAAAAGGATCAGGTTTTATATCGTCTATAGTCTTTATTGGTTGCTCATTTTTGTAATTATCCGATTGCTTTTCATGATTTATAATTTTCCCGAGTCCGCTGGTCTTGAACCGATAATCTGGCTGAAAATATTCTGGCATGGCGCCGTGCTGGACATTTCGGCTGTCGGTTATATTTTACTCCTGCCTTCGGTAATGATCATAGCGACCGCCTTTTTCAGGCGGGAGATTTTCTATTATTTCAATCTAATTTATACCCTGATTTTACTGATTATAATCAGTTACGCGACCGTGGCGGATATGGTTATATACGGTTACTGGGGTTATCGTTTTGATATTTCGGCGCTCTGGTACTTAAAAACTCCCGAAGAAGCTATGGCCTCAGTTAGTTGGTATGAGATTACAATCCCGTTACTAATCGGTACACTCTTATGGTTTGGATTTTACCGGTTATATCGCAAATTCCTGGCGCATTTATCGCGGAATTGGGAACGGAGCTGGTGGCAGACGCCCTTGACCTTCTGCATATTGACCGCCCTGTCGATAATTCCCATTCGGGGTGGATTTGGTCTGGCGCCGAACAATTTAGGCCGGGTTTATTTTCATACTAATATTTTTGCCAATCATACCGCGATCAATCTGCCCTGGAATATTCTTTATTCGATAACCCAGAGAAAAAACCTGAGTCGCGAATATCATTTCACCGAAGAAGCTGAAGCCGAACGCCAGTTCCGCGCTCTCTACCCGCCGGCCGGACCGGTTCAATCGGTTTTAAATACCAGCCGACCCAATATCATCCTGATAATGCTGGAGAGTTTTACGGCTAAGGCGATCGGCGCACTTGGCGGTCTGCCGGAGGTCACCCCGAACCTCAACCACCTGTCTGAAGAGGGACTGCTCTTCACAAATTTCTACGCCAGCGGCGATCGTACCGATAAGTGCATCGTGCCGATTTTGAGTGGTTACCCGGCTCTGCCGCGCGGTCAAATCATCAAAATGCATCGCAAGTTGCAGAGCCTGCCGCATTTATTTCGCGATCTGCAATGCGCTGATTATCGGACGGCTTTTTATTATGGCGGCGATATTAATTTTGCCAATCTCAAATCGTATTTGATCATAGGCGGAGCGGAAAAGCTCATTACGATGCAGGATTTTCCGTCTTCTACCTATAATGCCAAATGGGGCGTGCATGATCATGTCATGTTTGAGCGTTTCCTGAATGATATCCAAACGGCGCCGGAACCCTTCTGTTATGCGCTGTTGACGCTGAGCAGTCACGAACCATTTGACGTTCCCGGTCAACCGATCTTTGATACCAGCACAAAAGAGGGAAAATTCATCAATTCGGTTTATTACACAGATAGCTGTCTGGGGGATTTTATACGCGCGGCGAAAAATGAAAAATGGTGGTCAAATACCTTAATCGTACTGCTTGCCGATCACGGTGTGCGCATAATCGACCGCTTACCAAATTATGCCGCTGATAAATTCCACATTCCAATGCTCTGGCTGGGCGGGGCATTGACCCTAACGGGCGCTAAAGTCACCGCTTTCGCGGCTCAAAACGATTTGCCGGCGATGCTTTTGCACCAGCTGGGAATGGATGCCGAAGCCTATTCATTTTCAAAGGACGTTTTAGCGAGCGGGACATATCCCTTTGCATTCTATACTTTCAACGACGGTTTTGGTTTTCTGACTGCAGATCTGAAAGCCATCTATAACAATCAAAGCCAGAGTTATATCGTGCAAGAATCCGCGAATCAAGCAGAAAACGTCGATATTGGTAAGGCTTACCTGCAGATTCTTTCGCGCGATTTCCTGCGACGATAAACGCCGTTCCCTGACTATATCGAAGAGTTTGCTTTATATTTTACGGAGAGGTCGGGATTCTATATCAAAATGAAAATTGTAGATTGTAGATTTCAAATTGAAAATTGAATAATAACCGCAATCGACAAATATCCAATTAGAAAACAACCATGTAAATCATGTTAATCTTGTCTAAAATTGTGCGGAGAGACAGGGATTTCCCGCCGTTGGCGGGACTAATCCCGCCGGAGGCGGGGCGAACTCTGGATCAGTTTGTGAAAAGCGTTGCCGCCTTTGAAAGCCTTAATTTGCTTTTCCCGGTTTTTGGCATCTTTTGAATTTTGGAATTGTTCGTGATATATCAGTTTCATTGGTAGACGCTGACGTAAAGAACGGGTTTTACCGGCATTGTGTTCCTTGATACGTTTTTCAAGGTTCGAGGTAAAACCGATATAAAAGCCTTGGTCTTTCTGGCTTTGCAGAATATAAACGAAGTACATTTGCGGAGAGACAGGGATTCGAACCCTGGGTACCGCTTTTGGCAGTACAACTGCTTAGCAGGCAGCTGCCTTCAGCCGCTCGGCCATCTCTCCCGTAATTATCACAATTGATAAAAACCGGGTGAATTTATTGAAATAATTCATTATATTCAAATCACAATTTTGGAGGTTAATATGAATCCTTTAGTTATCTCACACCGATTCTTTGATAATGTTAATAAGTATCCGGATAAACCGGCTCTCCTGTCTAAAGTCGCCGGTCAGTACCGTCCCATTCTGTACCAGGAATTAGGCGAAATTGTCAAGGCAATGGCTTTGATGCTGGATTCGTGGGGCATCAGGAAAGGCGACCGGGTGGCGATTTTGTCCGAGAACCGCGAAGAATGGATCATGTCCGATATGACCAACCAATCCATCGGCGCCGTTTCTGTTCCGATTTATCCAACCCTGGTTGCCGCCCAGATCGAAGAGCTTATCAAACATTCCGAACCACGGATTTTGTTTGTAGCAAACGGAATCTTATTGAGAAAAGTCCTGGAAGCCGAATATCAATTTGAGCGTATCGTGATTTTCGATACCGATCCGGAACTGTCCCAGGCTATGGCTCTGGCGGAAATGATCGAAAGCGGGCGCCGGCTGGTTGAGGCTAATCCGGAAGCCTTTACGACAATTCTCGATACGATCGAACCCGAAGATATTGCTTGTATCAATTATACTTCAGGCACGACGGGAGTGCCCAAGGGAGTGCTTCTGACCCATAAAAATTTTGTGGTGGATGTCAATAATAGCATCGGTATCATGCAAATGGTACCGGAGGATTGTTTTTTGTCGTTTTTACCGCTGAGTCATGTGTTGGAGCGGATGGGAGGATATTATACTCCGCTTTTGGTCGGCGCGGCGATCGGTTTCGCCGAGAGTATCGAAAAAGTGGTTGTCAATATGGGCGAGGTTCAACCCACGATTCTGGTCAGCGCTCCGCGCCTGTTTGAAAAAATTTATGCAACCGTCATGTCGGGTATCGAAGCCGGCTCTGCCATCAAGAAAAAAATCTTCTTTTGGGCTTTGAAAACCGGCAGGGCGCGAATGAATTCCTATATCAATGGCACGCCCCTAACCGGTTGGCAGAAAAGGAAAATCAAAATCGCCGATAAACTGGTTTTCAGTAAACTACAGAAGAAGACGGGTGGCAAGATTACCCGATTTGTTTCCGGCGGCGCGCCGCTTTCCAAAGAAATTGCCGAATTTCTGTTTTCGGCCGGATTGCCGGTTCTGGAAGGTTACGGTCTGACCGAGACCAGCCCGGTCATTACGCTGAACGGCCCCGGCAAGGTTCGTCTGGGTTCAGTCGGGATTGCCATTCCTGAAACTGAGTTTAAAATCGCCGAAGATAATGAAATCCTTGTACGTGGTCCGCAGGTTATGAAAGGCTACTATAAGAACGAGGCGGCCACCCGCGAAGTGATCGATGATGAAGGATTTTTACATACCGGCGATATCGGTCATTTCGACGAGGATGGCTTTTTATTCATTACCGATCGCAAGAAAAATATCCTGATCACCGCCGGCGGTAAAAATGTCGCCCCTCAACCGATAGAAGACGCCATCAAACTCAGTCCCTATATTTCCGAAGCGGTTCTGTTTGGTGACCGGCGCAGTTATGTCGTCGCGTTAGTTACTCTCGATCAGCTCGTTATAAAGAAATGGGCTGAGAATCAGCACCTGCCATTCGAGGATTACGCAGAATTTATTAAACGACCGGAATTACAAGCCTTAATCGAGGCTGAAATCGAGAAACAGACGGCTCACTTTTCACGCTTTGAAAAAGTGAAAAAATTCCGCATAATTACGAGTGATTTTACAATCGAAACCGGCGAACTGACTCCCTCTTTAAAAGTGAGAAAAAAGATCATCGCCGACAAGTATGTTGATCTGGTCAACGAGATGTATGCCGAACCGGGCCAGGAATTACCGCGGGATTTGATTTAGCTTCCAATCGGAAAACAGTACCTGTCTGATTTTGACTGGCTGAAAATTTTCAGTACAGTGTTTATTGCACATTCAATCGGAACAATCGGTAAAGGTGCTGATTAAATATTGCTGTGGACGATCTAACGATATTGGAGAATTAGGAACACTTGGATAAATTTATCCGGTATTTAGGATTATATTGAAGAAAGCAATAAAAATATCAATCTTGGGCGTCGTTCTACTGTTTTTCTTACTCAGTATAGCGGGGTTTTTAATCCTTAAAACCGATTACTGGAAAAGTTTCCTGGTTGGTTTTGCCAATCAGCAACTGACTCAGCGCTTTAACCTGAAAATTGAGCCCGTCGGAATCAACGGCAATTTACTATATAATTTGAATTTCGACCGTCTGACCTTAAGCACTGTGAATCAAACCGAACTGATTACCCTATCGGACGTCAGTCTCACTTATAATCTCAAGTCACTGATCGGTCGCAAGCATGTGTTATATAAATTACGCATTGACAGTCTCAGTCTGGCATATCCGGCGGGCATTGACTCGTTGCTGGCCAGCCTGCCGGAGAAGAAGGATACTGTGGCGCGCGCTAATTTCAATCTGGAAAACATCACTCTGCAGCACGCCCTCATCACCGATAGCCGCCAGCCGGGACAAATTTTTGCTACCATCGATTCGCTCAAAGGCTCGCTGTTAGTAAAGCCCGATACCCTCAAAGCCAAACTCAAATCCATCGATTTCTATCTGGCGGAATTAGATGAAAGCTTTAATATCAGACAGACCACTCTGCTCCAGACTAGTAAATCGATAGAGTTCAAAGGCGGTCAAATCAGCAACCGCGGCACGGTAGCCGGATTAAATGGTCAGATTTCGCTGGGTAAACCTTTTGCCAGCCAGATAAAAGTAGATATAAAAGGGATCAAACCGGGTGAGAGACTACCAGCTCTGAATCAGGTTTTTCAGGAGGATGACAATTTTAGTCTAAAGGGTCAGATCGGGTTTTCCGATCAAGCGCTCAAAGTCGATCTGGGATTCGCCGGCAGTTGGCGCGGTCAGGATCTTACGAATGGTCGCATAACCGGGCAGATTAATGGCACGCAGGTCGATATATCAGAATTGACTTTTGCATCCGGTACGGAACAGGTACAGGGAACTGTCAGCGGTCAACTTGATTCAAGCCTGACCGCCGAATTACGCTTTTCCGGGATAAATACTTATACCTGGGGTTTATCGTTGATTAATACCAATCTGCAGGGCTCCGTCCGGATCAAAACTTACGGACCTGTTCAGAGTATAAACCGGATCAGCGCTAAAATCGACCTGCAGGAAAGTCAAGTGGCTTCGCTGGATTTTAACCGGATACAGGGCGAGATAGTCTATAAAGACGGCTTCCTGACCATTCCGGATACTTTTTACTGTGAATTGGGAGAAACCGAACTGCGAATCGAAGGCCAGGCCGACCTGAAAGGCAACACCGTCGATGCCCGCGCATATTTTTCAGCTTTGAATGCCGGACTGCTGGCGACGGTATTCGATATTGATACTTTAGTCGGAAATATCGATGGCTTT
>Ga0265297_10007146_pt1 | contig 15639 bp, 14 predicted proteins | sample Munlanlwell13791_FD_192502 | JGI IMG/M metagenome (GOLD analysis project Ga0265297, IMG submission 192502) | Leachate microbial communities from a municipal landfill in Southern Ontario, Canada - Leachate well 137-91 | ecosystem: Engineered > Solid waste > Landfill > Unclassified | place... | reverse complement strand
GAACTGTGCGGCACCCGAGATTGCATACAGGATCAAAAAAAAGATTATAACTCTACGTTTCATTCTTATTTATATAAATTTATTGTGGATAATAGCCTGGATTTTGAGTCAACTGTTTATTGCGATTACGTTCTTCCTGTGGTATAGGTGCCAATATCATATAATCGTCAAAATTATATTGAATGCTTACTTTAGGTGCAGTAGCAGAGGATTTTGTGTAATCAGTAAGTGAATTCATTACCGATTTGACTTTACCGGCTCTTACCAAATCGTCAAAACGCTGTCCTTCGAAAGCCAGTTCTAACCGACGTTCTTTTAAAATAGCATCCAAGGCTGCCTCTTTTGATAAACCAAGCGCGATGGGCGTTCCATTAACCCGTTTAATGGTTGAGTTATTGACCAAAGTAATGGCTGCATCAACTTGACCATTCTGGCACATAGCCTCTGCCTTGAGCAGAATAATATCAGCCAAACGGACCAAATAAGTATCATCGCTGCTCGGTATGCCACCGGTTCCTCTCCATTTATACATAAACGGAATTACATTATTATGATCAACACTCCAATACTCGTCAAACCAATAAGTCACTTTTTCGTTTATAATGCTGGCTTTATAGCGCACATCGGTGGCTTCGGTGGCAAAAGTCTTAACTAAATCTTGAGAAGGGATACAATACTTTCTCCAGGTCGAAGGATTAAGTGATGGCGGTAAGGTTAACCAAGGTCCCCAGTTTCCGTTTGGTCCGGCATTATATTGTATTTCCCAAATTGATTCGGAATTATTGTAATGAGCTCCATCGAACAAGTTATCATAATTTGCCAGCAAAGCATAACCGGCAGGCGAAGTTAAAACCGAATCACTATATTGAATTACTTTATCATACTTGTTAAACGTAACCGGATAAGGAATTTGAGCATATACTTTGGCCAACAATGCAAAAACGGCACCTCTCGTGGCACGGTCCTTTAAACCACTTTTATTGATATAAGGTAAATTGGGCATAGCGTCCTGCAAATCGGCAATGACGGTTTCATAAACTTGCTGAACCGATTCACGGGGTAGATTTGTTACATCAGGATTTGCTGAATTAGTAACTGTCAGAATAACAGGTGCTCCACCCCAAAGTTTAGCGATATTATAATAAGAAAGTGCGCGTATGGTTTTTGCTTCGGCAATAATTTCATTTCTACGAACTTCAGTAAATGTAGGATCGGAAATAAGCGGAGCATAATGAATAACGATATTACAACCTTGAATGGTTCTGTAAAGCATGGTCCAATCCACCTTCATATTCATATTCATGGATGAAATTTGCAACGTTTCATACTGATACAATGGAGCATCATCTATCGGATTGTAAGCATTGTCAGAGCGAACATCGCCCAGCAGAATTTGTTCCCAAACATAATAATCGGTATAAAATGTATTATAAGCACCAATAAGTGCCGCTTCAATATCTTCTTTTTTATTAAATGCAGTTACCGTTGACTCATTAGTTATTGGCTTTAAATCTAAAAAACCATCGCATTGCACAAATAAAAGCGCAGCAATAACCACTATGAATGTGTTTCTCAATAAAGGTATATGTTTGTTTTTCATAAGTCTTATTTTATTTATTCATTGATGTTTACAGTTTTAGAGCAAGTCCGAAGATAATATTTCTTGGTTGTGGATATGTACCATAATCGATACCAATAGCAGCATTTTGTTCCGAATTATCACCATTATTTCCATACATACTTACTTCCGGGTCAAAGCCTTTGTATCGGGTGAGTGTGAGTAAGTTTTCGGCAGTAACATAGCATTTTAACTCTTTTATTACCCTGGATTTTTTTAAAAGAGATGCTGACACATTATAAGCAAGTGAAACACTTTTGAGACGAATGTATGAACCATCTTCAATAAAGCGGGAAGAGACAAGGGAATTAGCCATATTGCCATATATTGCTTTTGGAATATCAGTTATTTGTCCCGGAATCTTCCAACGTTTTAGCACATAAGTACTTTGGTTGTAGAAATTATACATACCTTCGGTGTCAATCCGTGTAGCATTAAAAATTTTATTCCCATAAACACTTTGAAACAAAATTGACAAATCAAATCCCTTGTAACTGAAAGTGTTGGTAAGCCCCGCTGTGAATAAAGGATTGGCATCTCCAATTACTTCTTTGTTTTGATCGGAAACATCGCCAACACTATTGGCGCCCTTGTATTTTATCATACCGGTTTGCGGATCAACACCTTCTGACACGTATCCCCAAAAAGTTCCCAGTGGATAACCTGCACGAATGATGGACACCTCTTCACGCCCGTAAATATAACCAACCATCAAATCACGATTACCGACATCAAGTACCATATTTTTGTTAAATGAGATATTAAAGTCGGTATTCCATTTAAAATCATGCACTAAATTTTTAGACGATACGCTGAACTCCAGCCCTTTATTTAATACACTACCAATGTTGATTACAGAGGTGTTATAGCCGGTAGAAAGTGGTAAGGGATAATCATACAATAAATTCTTTGTCAATTTATAATAGGCATCCACCGTGAAAGCCAGACGGTAATTGAAAAAAGCCAGATCCAATCCTATATTTGATTGTTCAGTGGTTTCCCATTTCAAATCGGTATTATCAATTGTTGAAGGAATTTTGCCACTTTGCAGACTTCCATTCATAAAATAAGGTGCTGCACCCATTGTACCATACGAAGCATAAGCTCCAATACCACTATTCCCGACTTGTCCCCAGCCTGCTCTTATTTTTAAATCACTTAAAACCGTATTATCTTTTAAAAAATCTTCTTGTGAAATTCTCCATCCGGCTGAAAAAGAAGGGAAATAGCCCCACTTATTGTTTTTACCAAAATTGGAAGCACCATCGGCTCTGAAATTGGCAGTTAGCAAATATTTATTGTCATAATCAAAATTGAGACTGGAAATGTAAGACAGGTTATTGATAATGGCTTTATCACTGTTCATCGACAACATTATGGATGCACCATTTACAGTTTGTACCGCGGTACTTGAGAAGTTCTTTGCAGAAACGGATAAAGATTCAGTATTAGCTGTAGAAGCAATCATACCGGCTAAAATGGAAAAATTATACTTTTCGTTGAAAGTAGCCTTGTACGAAATGGTATTTTGTGATATCAAATAGTTATACATATCTGCAGTTTCGTAAGCAATACCCACATTATTCCTGCCCCAGTCGGTTTTATATGGATCTAAAAATTCTTCGTATTTTCCATTGCGATGATCCATGCCTAAAACCGTTTTTAATATCAGGTTTTTAACTGGCTCTGCTTCCAGATAAATATTACCAAGCAAACTCCAGTTGCGATGTAAATTATTGGATCCGTAGATGTTGGCCAAAGGATTTTCGAAAGAAGTCATAAACGGATTGCCGGTGAATGTTCCATCAGCATTATATATATCGGTGATTGGAGCAGCATTGAGCATTGCCAAAATGGTTCCACCTTGTCCAGAACTCCTGCTTTCGGGCACATCTACATCTTCCCAGCTTGATGAAGCAAAACTACCTCCTACTTTTAACCAGTCGGTTGGATTAACATCCAAATTCATCTTGAAATTATAGCGTTGTACTTTATTGGTCTGAACAATCCCTTCGGTGCTAACAATACCACCCGAAAAATAGTATTTTGCTTTTTCCGTTCCTCCTCTTACTGAAACCTGATAATTTTGTAATTTACCGGTTCTAAATACCTGATCTTGCCAATTAGTATTATATGGATATTGACTCCAATCCAGCGTTCGACCCATTTCGGTCATCAACGCTTTATATTGAGTCGCATTCAGCACATCTATCCGATTAATTGGCGAAGTAGTGCCGTAAGAAGCATCAAACTCAACCACCGGTTTTTGAACGCTTCCTCTTTTAGTCGTTATAATTACAACTCCATTTGCTCCCGAAGATCCGTAAATAGCAGCCGATGCAGCATCTTTCAGAATACTCATCGATTCAACATCGGAAGGATTTATGTCTTTAGTATCTGTGGTTGGAATTCCATCTACAACATACAAAGGTTCGCTCCCGGCGTTGATGGAAGCCGTTCCACGCACTCGAATCGAAAAACCGGATTGAGGTTTTCCTGTTGGCATTGTTACCTGAACGCCCGCAGATTTTCCTTGCATCGAACTACCAATTGAAGTATTGTCTCTTTCAGAAAAATCTTTGCTTGATAATGTGGCAATTGCACCGGTGACATTCCCTTTCTTTTGAGTTCCGTAACCCACCACCACCACTTCATCTAATTTTCTGGCGTCTTCTTCCAATGTAATCTTCACGTTCTTTTCTGTACCTAATGTATAGTTAATTGGTGAATATCCAATATACGATATAATTAAGGTGGATTGATCCGGAGCATCTAATGAAAAATTTCCATTATCGTCGGTAACTGTTCCTGTTTTCAATCCTTTTATAAATACAGATGCCCCAATAATAGGTTCGTCTTTTTCATCAGTTACAACACCGGTGACCTTTCTGAAAGTATTTGTTTGAGATAATTTTACATCCTTTTGATAGAGTGCAATTTGCAAATTTGTTATCTCAAACTTAATATTCGAGTTTGCCAACAGTTTTGTTATTGCTAGTTGCATGCTAAGATTTTTTACATTCAAACTGACTTTCTGCTTTAAATCAATTTTTTGTGCATCGTAAAAGAAAGTGTATTTGCTAACGCTTTCAATTTTCTTGATAGCTTCGGAAAGTGGAATATCCGTAAATGAGATGCTGATATTCTTATCATTGGTTTGGGCAAAAACATTAAATGCCATCAAAAAAGATAAGAAAAGGATGAGTTGTTTTTTTAAATTCATTTTTTATAAAAATTATAAGGTAAACGAGAAGTTAAAATATTATACTGGCTTAAAAATTATTGAGTGGCATCAATAATTAGTGATTAATCAAGGGGATTGCATATTTTGTACTTTATTTAACGCTGTAGCATAATTTTCCCAGTTTTCTTAGATTTGAGAATTAGGTTGTTATCATCATCAAAATAATAATCAATAGAATTAATACGAGCCATTATCCTGATTATCTCATCCAAATTTTCGCCACGCAGTGTAAACGTATAAGATTGATTATCGGCAATGGCTGGATCAATATTGATATTCACCGAATACCATTTGGATAAATAGCGGCAAACATACCGAAGGTTTTTGTTTTCAAACCGAAGTTGGTCGTTTGTCCAGGATTTGGCAAATTCAACATCTCCTTTTTTAACAAGTAAAGTACTGTTTAATTTGTTAAATGATCCTTCTTCGCCCGGTTTCAACATTACATCTTTATCACCTGCAGTCATTGAAACTGATCCTTCATACAGACTAACCAGTATATCATGTGAAGTGGAATAGGAGTTTACATTAAATTTTGTGCCGTGCACCATTACCGAAGCACCATCCGAATGAACTATAAATGGTTTCTTAGCATCATGAGTTACACTAAAATAAGCTTCTCCATTCATTTTAACTTCGCGTGTATTGGAAGTAAAGTTAGAATTATAGGATAGTGTTGTATTATTATGTAGCCAAACTTCGGTACCATCAGGCAGTATTACTTTTGATTTACCGGTTAAAGAAGAGTAAGTTTGAATGGCTGAATGATTGGATAGGTTATTTTTACCCAAGTAGTAAGCACCTGAAAAAGTAATTGCAAGCAATACTGATGCTGCAGCAACTATTCTGTAGAATCGTTTAATTGGAATATATTTGGTGCGTGATTCAGATGACTTATTTTCAGATGTTTCCAATTTATCATCTTGAGTTCGGGCAGAAAGTTCTTTCCAGTAATATTCCAAATCGGGTTCATAAGTTGCAACCTTATTTTGAACATTTTCCCAGACTAGCTCAAGTTGCTGGAATAACTGGTGGTTAACATCAAGCTTCAACCAATCATTAAAAATGATAGTATCTTCTTCAGTAAGATTTCCACGAAGTTTTGAGATAATTATATCCCAGGGAAGTTTTGGTTTCATTGCCGACGTTTTGAGGGTTCTATTTGTATGACACAAATACTGGTGCTAACCCTTACGCAGGAATGAAATATTTTACCACAAAAATAAATACGAATTGCCAATAAATTCCTTAATTCGCTTTAACGCCTTGGTTATCTGCGCTTCTACGGTTTTTATAGAGATATTTAATCGAGTTGCAATTTCCTGATTAGTGAGGTTTTCTGTTCTGCTCAGTTGGAATATTTCCTGGCATTTATCGGGCAATGCCAAAATAGCTTCCTGAATTAACTGATATAGTTCTTCAGTTTCCAGGCTCATAACATCTGTTTCTGCAACATCTATTTCATCCGAATTTAATGATATGGTAAGTTTTTTCTGGCGTAATACATTCAGGCACTTGTTTCGGGCTGCCTGAAAAAGATATGCTTTAAGTGAGATTTGGATTTGAAGAGTTTTCCGGTTTTCCCATACATAAGTAAAAATATCCAGTGCGAGTTCCTCTACAACGGTTGTTTCATGAACATAAAGGTGCATAAAGCGGCACAACGGAGTGAAATAAGTTTCAAATAAATGTCTGAAAGCTAGTCTATCACCTTCGCGGATCAAATTAAGTAGAATTATATCGTCTTTTCTTTCCTCCACTTTCTTCTTAGTATTTGGGAACAAAGATAATATTTCTTTGAATATTTAATCGTTTAAAAGTAAATAGTAACATTTATCTATCCAATTATCTGGTTCAATTCATCTCGAATGATCCCAATGAAAGCAAACTGATGATTGGCTACTTTGATAAATTATTTTTTTTTGAAAAGAAGTTTTTATCGGTAACTGTCAAAATCAAGAATAATATGTTATTAAAATATGGGTATTTCTAAATTTGTTTCTTACTTTTGTATCAAAATTTATAACAGTAATTTCTTTTAATTATTTATTCTTTGTTAAAGCCAAAGAATTCTATGTTACTAAATCGCCATTAAAATCGCATATTTTGTTCATAAATAACAATTTAAAAGATTCTATATTAGAAAATATATTTTTGTGTGTATTTTAATCATTCTATCAATTTATCGCCATGTCATTTCAAACTGAATTCTCTTTACGTCAACGAAATCGTGGATTTCATCTGATAACAGATGAAATTGTTGCTCATTTGACTAAACTACCTGATATAGGGATATTACATTTGTTTTTGAAACACACTTCGGCTGCATTGACAATTAACGAAAATGTCGACCCTGATGTACAAACCGATATGGGACAAATTTTCGAACATTTAATAAAAGATCAGGAGCCATTTTTAGTACATACACTCGAAGGTGACGATGATATGACGGCGCATGCCAAATCGACCTTAACCGGTGTATCGCTTACCATTCCAATCACTAACGGCCGTCTAAATCTTGGAACATGGCAGGGAATTTATCTTTGTGAGTTCAGAGACAGGGGTAAAGTCCGAAAAATCATTGCAACTGTAATTGGTTGAAAAAGACAGATCAGTTTGGATATTTCCTTTTTAAGTCATTCAGCAGTCTTGAGTAATGTTCATTAAAGCTATGAACTTCAATCATTTCTTCAATTTGTTGAAATTGCATTAAAATCTCATGTTGTTTTTCTATAGTCAGGCTATTATTTACAATCGGGTAAATAATATTGACTTCTTTTTGGATATGATTCTTTTCTAAAACAACATAATTCTTTAAACTCTCAGCCAGCATTTCACTTGAAAATGCGTGTCCGATTTTACATTTTACAATGCAATTATTGATGTCATTCAAATAGTTCCTGGTAAGAACATGTTCATAGGACATAAGGCTAATTACTTCTTTATCAATAGGAATTTCTGCTAATGAAAGTGCCGGATAAAACACATCTTCTTTTTCATGATGGCTCTTTTCTATGTAATTTTTCAAAAAATCAATAATTTCCTCAATATCATCCGTATAGAAAACCTTTTTAGATTTTATTCGGTCAGCAATTTTACTCATAATACCGAGTAACTCGTCGATTACTAAATGCTCATTGATTAAATTTTCAGTTGGTGTCATAAATTTCTTCTTTTAAAAGTTTGTTATACGGTTATAATAATTTATCCGGATTGTTCTATCAAAATTAGTTCCATCTTAACTTCAAACGACTTTGAAAGTTGCTTTTTGACCTGAAATTACGTTAGTTTAAAAATTAAAGTTTATTCTTTCAACATAATAAACTATTGATACCCTTAAATATATGATATTGTTAAATTGAATTTTTAAAACCAAATATATTAAAGTTTTACTCGTTGATCGGTGGAAATAGACCGGATATAAACAAACAATTAAACAAGCAACACTTAAATATAATTAAACTACAGATAAATATTATTCAATAATATATGGATAATAATAAAATGTTTATTACTTTTGCAGAAAATAAATTTAAATTCTATGTTACCTACTTATTGTCCGGGTTGTCATGCACAACTCAAAGTTAAATGTTTGAAATGCGAAAGTTGTCAGACAGAGGTTACCGGCTCTTATGACTTGCCAGTGTTGGCATTGTTACCGGAGTTGGATCAGCAGTTTATTATCCGGTTCGTGAAAAACAGCGGAAGTTTGAAAGAAATGGCTTCGGAACTGAAACTAAGTTATCCTACAGTCAGAAATATGTTGAATGATGTTATATCCAAGATTGAAAGCTATGAAAAGGAATAATTATTGGGAATTATTGTTGAATCCATTTACCCGCATTGCAGGCTTACAGGCGTTTGGACTGGGTTTAGTATTTGTAATACTTATGGGAATCATCGGAACATTTAGCCATGTTCGTTTTGACGGAGTTATTGATATGCATTTAGTTAATCAAATGACATTCATACAATCTTTTACTTTACTAGCCATCGATATTCTCAGCATAGTGATAGTTATGTGGATTACCGGGGTAATTGTCTCAGGAAAAATCAGGTTTATAGATATTCTGGGCACCATGACATTGGCAAAAGCCCCTTTCATAATCCTTGCCATTGCCGGATTTTTTACCAAATCACCGGACCAGACAGAAATACTTAAAAATCCAGGTATAATACTTAATTCAGTATCATTTATTTTTCTGCTGATTCTGACACTTCCGGTTATGATATGGAGTATCATTTTGATGTTAAATGCACTCAAAGTATCCTGCGATATAAAAGGAAGCAAATTGACCGCAACATTTATAATTGCTTTATTGATATCAGAAATAATTTCTAAAGTACTAATATATAAATTTTTATAACAATGAAAAAGTTCGTATTATTATTGGCAACTTTATTTGTTGCAGGAATTGGAATAGCTCAGGACATTACAGGTGAATGGAATGGTACTCTTAAAGTACAGAGTTCACAATTACGGATCGTATTCCAAATTACAAAGACCGATGCTGGCTATTCGGCAACCATGGATAGTCCAGATCAGGGGGCAAAGGACATTCCTATGAGCAAAACAACATTCGAGAATTCAGTACTAACAGTTGAGATGGCTGCAGCCAATATTGAGTACAGCGGAACATTGAATGACAGTGGTGTTGTGGTCGGTACATTTAAACAGAGCGGGCAATCATTTCCGTTGACTTTAATCCGAGATGTCCCCGAAAAAGCAGTATTAGCTCCAATTCCTACCCTTGAAACTGATCAGAAGAAATCAGATAAAATTTTGGGAGAATGGAACGGAATGCTTAAAGCAGGAGGTATGCAAATGCGTTTAGTATTCAACATTACAAAAACCGATGCAGGCTATTCGGCAACCATGGATAGTCCCGATCAGGGAGCAAAAGGCATTCCAATGAGTAAAGTCACATTTGAAAACAAGGTATTAACCATCGAAATGGCCGCTGCCTCGATTGAGTACAGCGGAACACTAAATGACAGTGACGTTGTAGTAGGTACATTTAAACAGGCCGGACAATCTTTTCCTATTAATCTGACCCGGAAAGCGTTAGAAAAAGTTGTGGTAATACGTCCACAGGATCCTGTAAAACCATACCCTTATTATTCTGAAGAAGTTACATTCAAAAATGCAAAAGACAGCGTTACATTAGCTGGAACATTGACTCTACCAAAAAAAGTTGGAAAATTTCCGGTGGTAGTTTTAATAACAGGAAGCGGTCCACAAAACCGTGATGAAGAACTGATGGGACATAAACCTTTTTTAGTATTATCTGATTATCTGACACGAAACGGGATTGGCGTTCTGCGTTATGATGACAGAGGATCTTTTGCATCGACAGGTAATTTTAAAAAAGCGACAACAAACGATTTTGCAACAGATGTAGAATCGGCAGTCAGTTATCTGAAAACACGGAAAGAGATTGATCAAAAACATATCGGGTTAATCGGTCATAGTGAAGGTGGCATCATCGCTCCAATTGTAGCTGTAAACTGCAAAGCTGTTTCTTTCATCGTGTTAATGGCCGGGACGGCAATTCCAGGAAGTGAATTGTTATTGTTGCAACAGGAATTAATTGGCAGAGGCATGGGCATGAAAGAAAATGAATTAAAGACCACATCTGAAATAAACAGCCATATTTTTAAAATGGTAGATGAAATCCAAGATACGGACACGTTAAAATCAAAAATTACCAAATACCTTTTGACAGCACTGAAAGAACACCCCGAAATGAATACTCAAAAAGGAAGTAGTATTAATGATATTGTTGATATGCAAATCAGCCAGCTTATGAGTCCTTGGATGTTGAACTTTATACGTTATAATCCCGCCCTCGCGTTAGAGAAGGTAAAATGTCCGGTTTTGGCTATTAACGGAAGTAAAGATTTGCAGGTTCCTGCCAATGTAAACTTACCGGCAATAGAAAAAGCATTGAAAAAAGGGGGAAATAAAAACGGAACAATAAAGGAACTTCCGGGATTAAATCATTTATTTCAGGAATGTAAAACCGGATTACCAAAAGAATATGCTGAAATTGAACAAACCATATCACCGGTAGCACTGGAAACTATGACAAATTGGATAAAATCAGTTATCAGTAAATAGTAAACTGTTATCATCTATCATAATGGTGGGAGTACGACTCTAAGTCTGCTCCCACTTGTTTTATTGGAAAAAATTGCCAAAAATTGATTATCTTTGCACTCCTAAAACAGTAAATCGTAAATCGATAAATAGTAAATAAAGAGATGGCAAAAGAATTAACTTCGCGTAGCGAAAACTACTCACAATGGTATAATGATCTGGTTATAAAAGCTGATTTGGCAGACAACTCGGCCGTACGCGGTTGCATGATAATAAAACCTTACGGTTACGCAATCTGGGAAAAAATACAAGCGGAACTTGACCGCATGTTTAAAGAAACAGGTCACGTAAATGCCTATTTTCCGTTGTTTATTCCCAAATCATTTCTAAGTAAAGAAGCCGAACACGTGGATGGTTTTGCCAAAGAATGTGCTGTGGTAACCCATCATCGTCTGATGGCCAGTCCCGATGGCAATGGTTTGGTTGTAGATCCTGATGCAAAGTTGGAAGAGGAGTTGATTGTGCGTCCGACATCCGAAACCATCATCTGGAGTACTTACAAAGGCTGGATTCAATCGTACCGTGACTTGCCCATTCTTATTAATCAATGGGCCAACGTGGTTCGTTGGGAAATGAGGACACGTTTGTTTCTTCGTACGACCGAATTTTTATGGCAGGAAGGTCATACAGCACATGCTACAGAAGCAGAAGCATTGGAAGAAACTAAAAAAATTCTCGAAATATATGCCGATTTTGCCGAACGGTTTATGGCTGTTCCGGTAATAAAAGGAATTAAATCGGCTAATGAGCGTTTTGCAGGAGCGATCGAAACATTCTGTATCGAGGCATTGATGCAAGACGGGAAAGCATTACAGGCAGGTACATCGCACTTTCTGGGTCAAAATTTTGCGAAGGCATTTGATGTGACCTTTATGGATAAAAATAACAAACTGGATTATGTTTGGGCTTCATCCTGGGGTGTATCCACACGATTGATGGGCGCCCTGATTATGACTCATTCCGATGATAACGGACTGGTGCTCCCTCCTAACCTTGCTCCTTTCCAGGTAGTGATTGTACCAATTTATAAAAACGAGGAACAGCTGGCCCAAATTTCTGTAAAAGTAGCCGAAATAACGATTAAACTGAAAGCTTTAGGCATATCGGTCAAATTCGACAACAATGACAACAAAAAACCGGGCTGGAAATTTGCCGAATACGAATTAAAAGGAGTTCCCGTTCGATTGGCTATGGGAGCCCGTGATTTGGAAAACGGAACGGTGGAAGTTGCACGTCGTGATACCTTAACCAAAGAAACAGTTTCATTGGAAGGAGTTGAACAATACATTGATCAATTATTAAAAGAAATTCAAATCAATATTTACAAAAAAGCGTATAACTACCGTGCCTCGGTAACACGTGAAGTAAACTCCTACGACGAATTTAAAATAGAAATTGAAAAAGGCGGATTCTTACTGTGTCACTGGGACGGAACTCCTGAAACCGAAGAAAAAATAAAAGAAGAAACCAAAGCTACCATTCGTTGCATACCGTTGGAAGGTGACACAACTCCCGGATTTTGCATGGTAACCGGAAAACCATCAACTCAACGGGTGATATTTGCAAGAGCATATTAACCTGAGAGCCATATTTTTCAACTAAAAATACCCCAAAAGTTTTTTGTCTAACTTTTGGGGTACAGTTCAATTCAGGGATTTTTTTGTTTGAAATGATTTGTATAAATATTAATGCCTGTGGGCACCTTTTCGTAGTGACTCAGGTGAACCACTCCACGAACAACCCAGACAATACAGCATTGTTAAGTCAAAACCGTCCAAAGATTCATCGGGATATATCGGAATTATTTCCCATACGTCATTAACAGTGACAATCCTGTTTTCACCCAATTGATTCTTAATTTGAAACCGGTGAATTTCACATTGTGGACAAAGTAAGTTTTTCATTTCATTTTTTATGTCTTCAGGCAGGTATAACTGCTGATAAAGAAAATTATCTGTTTTTTCCGGTACTTAAGTAGCATCTTTATCAAAAAAGATTGTTCACTTCCACAAGTTTATCATCTTCACAATGGAGTATACGTCCGGGAAATTTTGATATCCAACTCATGTTATGTGTAGCCATGATAACGGTAGTTCCGGATAGCCGGATATTGTACAATAATTCCACCAATTCTTTTCCGGTTTCCGGATCAAGGTTTCCGGTTGGTTCATCTGCCAGAATTATTTCAGGAGAATTGAGTAAAGCACGCGCTATAACGATTCTTTGTTGTTCTCCACCCGAAAGTTGATGAGGCATTTTATATCCTTTTTTACTCATGCCTACCTGAGAAAGTACCGCTTCAATTTGCTCTTCGATACTCTGTTTATCCTCCCAACCGGTAGCTTTTAAAACAAATTCCAGGTTATCATTTACCGTTCGATCGGTAAGTAACTGGAAATCCTGAAATACGATGCCTATCTTCCGGCGAAGGTAAGGAACTTCACCCGGTTTAATTGCCAGTAAATCGTAATTAAGGACCCCGGCAACGCCCGATAGTATTGGTAATTCGTGATAGAGTGACTTTAATAATGAACTCTTTCCACTCCCCACCTTACCAAGTAAATAAATAAACTCTCCGGAATGGACCTCGAACTGAACATTTTTTAAAACAAGTAATTCTTGCTGGTAAATGTCCACCCCAACGTATTTTATCAATAGTCTCTTTTCCATTATATAATTTGCAAATTGTCAATAGTAATCCCTTTGGCTTTCGGGAGTCAGTTATTTGTGTCTCTTTTTCAGTTCTCTTGCTAAATCATCAAGAGAATACCCTTTTGATGTCAGCAACACTATGAGGTGATATATTAAATCGGAGGCTTCATAGATAAATCCTTCTTCGGTTCCGTTGGTGGCTTCAATTACAGTTTCAACCGCTTCTTCGCCTACTTTTTGCGCCATACGGTTCACTCCTTTTTTGAAAAGTGAGGTGGTATATGAACCTTCAGGCATTTCTTTGAAACGCAGGCTTATAAAATCCTGCAGATATTTAAGAAAAGTAACATCTGCTTCATTGGTTTCACCCCAACAAGTGTCGGTTCCGAGATGACAGACAGGACCAACCGGATGGACTTTTATTAATAAGGTATCAGCATCACAATCGGGAGTAATAGAAACAACGTTCAAAAAATTACCACTTTCTTCCCCTTTTGTCCACAAACGGTTTTTTGTTCGGCTAAAAAAAGTTACCTGACCGGTTTCTTTCGTTTTCTGTAATGCTTCTTCGTTCATATAACCCAACATCAAGACTTTGGCAGTAAATTCATCCTGAATAATGGCCGGAACTAAACCATTCATTTTTTTAAAATCTATATTCATTTTATTTCGGAATTTGCTATTTTAGTTTCTGGTTGGCAAAATTACAAAAATTCACTCAGAATAACACCGAAAAGTATGGAAAGTTGTCAATTAGTTGATTGGTTAAATGGGTAATTGGTTGATTGGTTAATTAGTTGATTGGTTAATTAGTTAATTGGGTAATCAACCAATTATATCAACATGATATTTAGTTTCTCACATTCTGTGTACATATCCTCCGGCCATATACTTGCCTGGATTTCCCCGATATGCGCCTTTCTAAGAAAGAACATACACAAACGTGATTGTCCGATACCTCCTCCGACGGAAAGTGGCAGGCTGCCTTCAGCCAGACGTTTATGAAAATACATGTCCAATCGTTCCAGTTTTGCTTCTGTTTCAAGTTGACGTAAAAGTGCTGTTTTATCAACACGAATCCCCATGGAGGAAACTTCGAAAGCCATATCCAAAACAGGATTCCAGAAAAGTATGTCTCCGTTAAGCCCCGGCAAACCATTTTCTGCAACCGTTGACCAATCATCATAGTCCGGAGCACGACCATCATGCTTCTTACCATCTCCCAGAAGTCCTCCGATGCCAATGATAAATACCGCTTTATGAATCCTTGTAAATTCATTTTCCCGTTCCTTTGGACTCAGATCCGGATAAAGTTGACGAAGTTCTTCTGCATGAATAAAAGTAATGTCATTCGGCAGATAGGGTTTAATATCAGGAAAACTTTCCGACACAAGGTATTCTGTTCTTAAAAAAGAGGCATAAATACTACGGACAATATTTTGCAAAAAACCAATGTTTCTCTGGTCGGCTGTCATTACAAGCTCCCAATCCCACTGATCCACATAAAGGGAATGTAAATTGCCTAATTCTTCGTCGGCACGAATGGCATTCATATCGGTATAAATACCATAACCGTTTTCAATTTTATAATCGGCCAACGTGAGCCGTTTCCATTTTGCCAATGAGTGCACAACTTCAGCACGCGCATCGTTCATATCTTTAATTGGAAAGTTCACAGCTCGTTCCACACCGTTCAGATCATCATTTATACCGGTACCCCGCAGCACAAAAAGCGGAGCTGTAACGCGGCGTAAACGTAATTCCGAAGACAAATTTGATTGAAAGAAATCTTTGATTTTAGTTATACCCAGTTCCGTTTGTTGAAGATTGAGTATTGGCTTGTAATTAGCCGGTTTAAATAAGTAACTCATAATATTGGTTTTATTGCTTCAATTGTTTATATATGAAGGCAAAGATAATCATTATGACATAGATGTGGGACATCTAAGAACCAAAATAACATAA
>Ga0265297_10007145_pt1 | contig 15640 bp, 25 predicted proteins | sample Munlanlwell13791_FD_192502 | JGI IMG/M metagenome (GOLD analysis project Ga0265297, IMG submission 192502) | Leachate microbial communities from a municipal landfill in Southern Ontario, Canada - Leachate well 137-91 | ecosystem: Engineered > Solid waste > Landfill > Unclassified | place... | reverse complement strand
GTTCGTCTAACTTCTTCTGGAACAAAAACTGCTCCAAAGACAGAAAAAGAAATTGAAAAAAGAATGGGGCAAACTCATCCTTTTATTCTTCCTGGGATGACATTTATGCACAACGGCACGCTCCATTTTAACACGGGAATTAATCCGCCGCATGATAGCAAATATATGGCGGAGAAAACTCTTGCGGGAATGCAAACCGGAAAAACTTTGGTTGATTCTATGAATCAATTTCTTAAGGAAGAAGTTGAGTGGGGAGGGTATTGTTGTTTAATTTCTAAGCAGGAAAAGAAGCGTTGGGTTCCGTATATTATCCGTGGGTATGCACGGAATCTTTTCTATTATCAAGATGAAGAAATTTGTTTGGTGAATACTGACCCAGTAAACCTAGATATTTTTCTATATGGACTAGGTAAACCTTGCGCTAGCCAACTTTTACCGCATGGTTATTACGGTTTTAATGAAAAAGAAATGAAGTTAGAAAAGATCGGAGAAGCAGAAAAGATTCAGGAAACTTCTCCCACTACTTATGTGTATGGAGTTCCGGGGGCAACTCCCAATGCAAATTTTTTACCGAAGAGTGGGAGTCGTTCTTTGGCGTACCATTCTGAAGATAAGCTGGTTTCTAATTCTGAGATGGAAGATGTTATTAAGAAGTTGGAAACTCTTCCACCAACAGAATTCTTCAATCTTTTAGTATATCTTTCTCAATTAGACTTAAAAGTTTTAGTAGGATTTTTCTCTGATGCTAAGAGTCTAGTTAAAGAAATAGACGAGTATTTTGAACTTCTGAAAGAAGAAAAGAAGTGATTGTTGGGCAAGAACACCCCCGATATTTAATAGATATGGCATTAAAATGTGGAAAAAATGTCATAATCTTTGCGCCGTCTGGATACGGGAAAAGTACCCTAGCAGAACACTTTGCAAAAGATGGCGTGTATATTAGTACAGAAACTCCGATAGCTCCGTTAGGATTGTTAAATAATAAACTTCTTAATGGAAAAAGAACTAGATTGGTTGTGGATGAAATTCATGTCTGCAATCAACAAGAGCAGTTTGCTTGGCCATTATTTCTAGACAGATTTAATGGTCAAGTAATCTTTACTTCTACTGAACCACAATTGTTGGAAGAATGTATTAAAACTAGATGTTTCCAGGTAATCTTAGAAGAATATAGTACGCAAGATTTAGCTCAGATTTCTGAGATTCCTGGGAATGCTGGAATTGTTTTAGCTAGAATTTCTAGAGGAATTCCTAGATTGGCAAAACAATACGGCAGGATTTTTTCCAAATACAATTCTGACATTGTAAAATTTGTAACAGATTTTCTTGGAATGAGGCCGTATAAAAATGAGATGCTTTTTCCTAACGAGTTTCAGTATATTAAATTTCTTGAAACTACCGGAAGGGCATCTAGAAATGTTTTGAAAAATCTTAACATTCAAGATTTAGATTTTGTGGAGTTTTGTTTATTAAAACTTAATCTCATAAAGATAACTTCCAAAGGAAGGGAATTAAATGGGGAAGCGTAAGAAAACTTGTAGTAATAATTCTCAGGAGCAGGATGTATTAAAGAATTTAGTTATGTTTATAGATGAAGATGGGGCTATAAATAATGCTCCATTATATATGGCAATCCAAGATTTAATTGCTGGACGGACTTTGTATGCTGAAAATGGAAGTTTTATATTTGCCGAAGATTTACTTAAAAGTGTTAGAGCTTTTCGTAATACAGAAAAGAATAATACTTTTAAACGTTTACTATATATGGTATTATTAGTTAAATTGATTGAATTTAAAAGTGTCAATGTCATTTATGAGCAGAAGTTTAAGAACATTGTCATGGGAGGAATTTCACTATGAAAACCTGTCCGTATTGCGGAAGCAAATATTTAAACGCAATTGTTAGTATTACCTCGGAAATTAAGGGGGCAAGGATAGACCAGAATGTTATTAGTGGAAATGTTACTAAACGAATTGTAAATTACGATAAAATCATTTGTGCAGATTGTGGCAAAGAAATTAATAAGGAAGATTTAATAGAATATACAATCTGCGCAAAGTGTAGTGAAAAAATTGCTGGAAACGATCCAATTTATGTTACTGATGGCGGGTATATTTTACATCCAAAGTGTAAAGAAGAATTAGAAAAATCAGCCCCCGCTGGATATTATACATTCCATTATTATTCTTCTTTGAAGGAGTATTATGCATCAAGAACTTCTTATTAGGATTGCGCTAAAAAGTGACGTGTCGAAAAAACACGCCGCTTTAATAGAAAGTTCTGGTCGGGTACTCTCTCTCGCGTGCAATAAAACTATCTGTTATAACCATTTTCCATATACTCTACATGCGGAAGAACACGCAATAAATATGTGTAAAAGTAACACAAAAGGGGCTACTATATTTGTTCTTAGGGTTAATTCACAAGGGAAACTTCGTAATTCCAAACCCTGCCCAGAATGTATGGCGACCATTAAACGGGCAGGAATTAAAACCATTTATTATACTACAAATAATGGCTGGGAGGAAATAAAATTATGACTGGAATTCCATATTTGAAAGTTAAATGGAATAGTTTTGATGATAATTTTGGAAAAATGCGCTGGCTTCCAATTGAAGAAGCTATGGCGGAAGTTTTATCTGGAAGCTGCCATTTTGTAGATATTGTTGGTGAAAAGATTGAAGACGAAAATGTTTTAAAATATTCCAGGGAAGCTAATTTTACATTTACAGAAAGATTCCTTATTCTTATTATATTTCTGAAGTTTGGGTTGTATCCAGAAAAAGAAGTTTCGTATAAAATGTTTTCAAATTATATAAGGGGGAAATAATGAATATTCTTATTCTAACACGTGGTGCTCCTGGCTGCGGAAAATCTACTTGGATAAATCGTTGGGGATTTGATGAGTACACTCTTTCTCCTGATAATATCCGATTGATGTTTCAGTCACCAGAAGTAGATATTAATGGTGGAGAACATATCTCTCAGAAGAATGACGGAAAAGTTTGGGCGACGCTATTTCAAATTCTCGAAGAAAGAATGCGTCACGGAGAATTTACAATTATTGACGCAACTCACAGCACAACTCAGATGATAAATCGTTATCGAGATTTGACCACAAAGTATCGATATCGTGTTTATATTCTAGATTTTACTGATGTTTCTTTGGAAGAATGTTTGCTAAGAAATAAAGAGCGGGGATACAAGTTTGTCCCCGAAGAAGTTATTAAGAATATTTATTCTCGGTTTGAATATATTAAACCGGGAGGATATACTACAGTTCTTTCTCCAAATCCAGAGGATGATAATTATATTTTTAAAGTTTTGTTTGAACAATCTACTCGCCTGCCTTATCCGCAGGATTTTTCTGAGTTTGAATCTATTTATCATTTCGGAGATATTCACGGATGTGCAGACACACTAGAAGAATTCTTTGAAAAATATCCTTATTCAGAAAAGTCTCTGTATATTTTTGTAGGGGATTATCTAGATAGAGGCTTGAGGAATGCTGATACCTTCAAATTCCTAGCAGAGTTTATTAAGAATAAGAATGCTATTATGTTGCATGGAAATCACGAATTGAAGATGCGGCGGTTTATTAATGACAACAAGTGCCCAGGAAATTTCTACGCCACGTGGCGGGAACTTTCTATGGCAGGAATTACCTTGAATGATATTAAACATTTTTATTATAAACTTTCTCAAGTTTGTTATTATATTTATAATGGTGTAAAAGTTTTCTGTAATCATGGCGGAGTTCCTGTATTTAATATTACTACACCATGTTATGATATTTATAATGGTACAGGAAAATATGAAGATATTGATACTGTGCATAAAACTTGGAATGAAGAAATGGGTGGAACTTATCAAATTCATGGACATAGAAATCCGCTAGATTCTCCAATGTACGATGGAGGATATAATTATAACCTAGATGAGGCCGTGGAACATGGCGGAAATCTTCGTGTACTAAAACTCTCAAAGGAAGGATTTGAGGAAATTTATATTAAAAATAATAATTTTATTGACCACTCGCAAGATGTTTCTACGGATTTTATAGAACGTCTGAGGGCAGATAAACATATTAATGAAAAGCAATATGGTGAAATTTCTAGTTTTAATTTTGATCGGGAAGCTTTTCAGGATAAAATCTGGAATGAAGAGACCACAAAAGCACGAGGACTATTTATTAACACTCATACTGGTGAAATTGTAGCCCGATCTTATGATAAGTTTTTTAATATGGATGAAAGGATTGAAACTAAAGATCATGTAATTAAGAAACGAAATCAGTTTCCAATGATTGCATATCGAAAGTATAACGGTTTCCTAGGAATTCTTTCGTGGTATAATGGTCCGCTATTTTGTACTAAAAGTACAGTAGGCGGAGATTACGCGCAAGATTTTGAACGAATTGCGCGTAAAAATCCTAACATAGAAAAGTTCTGTGAATGGTTGCATGAGAATAATTTCAGCGCAGTGTTTGAAGTTATTTCTAAAAATGATCCCCATATTGTAGAATACGAAAAAGAAGAAGTGTTTCTTTTGGATATTATCTACAATGAAGAGAACTTCAGGAAACTTTCGTATGAGGACCTTGTAAATATTTCTAATAAGTTCTCTTTTTATTGGAAGCAAATCATGGATATAATTCATACTGAGGAAGATTTTGATACCGTTATCGAACAAATCCAGCAGCAAAAAGATTGTGAAGGGGTTGTGATAGAAACCGCTGATGGATTTATGTTCAAACTTAAAACCAAATGGTATAAGTTCTGGAAATATATGCGATCAATAAAAGACACATTGGCAGCAGGAAAGCCGGTAAAACAATCCTGGCTACAGACTGCCGAACAAAATGAAACCTTTAATAAGATGTCAAAGCTTATGGAAGAAGTTGGTAAAGAAACCTTTGAACAAATGTCTATCATTCAAGTCCGAAATAAATTGGAGGAATAAATGTTTTCTACACTGAATTATGCGCAAACTAAAATTGTTATTGAGATTATGAATAAGTATGTGGCAATTTTAGAAGAAAAGAGCGGTAATAAGTTTTGTGTAGAACACCACGAAGAATCGAACTACGGTGGATATGGCACAAAGTTTATGCTAAAAGAGTACTGTAAAAGATATGATGAATATCAAACCAGAATTAGTTTCCAATTAGAGACAGATAATAATGGCATAGTTGTTATTGAGTGTGAATATGCCGCATCTTATGATAATTTCTGCGAGTGGTTGACAAAAATTATTAGTGACATTACTAAAGAATTTATTGTTATGGCTACTACTAATGATTATATGTATGAAGAATTGCGCGATTTTTATAGTAAAACTTTTGAAACATACGAATTTGTAAATCCAAATGAAAATCATTGGATTAAGCTTCATATGTCTGAAGTTCCAAATAATGTTTTTAATCATGTTGAAGACACAAAGTTAGATTTAAAAGCTCGAATACTTGATAAATTTAATTGCGGAAGATTTTTTACTGACAATGATATAGAAAATGTATCCCTTAGCAGCGAATTATTCCCCAACTGCTGCGGGATTACAACTTTATATATTAATGGTGAAAAAGATTACACCGATATTGCAGATTATCTTGGGAAAAGGTCTTGGGAATTTAGCAATGCTGGTATGATTATTGTTTATTTAAATGATAAGTTCTATAATTTTTATGACTGCGAGCACGAATTAGATGAAGAAAATGATTACGATGATTACGACGAAAGCGAAGAGGAAGAATAAATGAGCGACCATAATTATTTCTACAAACCTTCTACAGAAACACATGAAAAAATTCTAGACATTATTCAAAATATTGTTAATAAACACTCTAAAAAATATGATAATTGTATTAATATACAATTTCGTAATCGTTATAACTATAATTCTTATGGAATGCACTATAGTATTATAATTAGATCCGAATATGCTATATGTTTTGACATTATTTCTTATTCAAATTATTTATTTGTACAATGTGAAAGTATAGATGTTAAATACAAAACTATCTATGCTGAAATTATAAAAGAAATAGCAAAAGAATTTATTTTATTTGCTACAACTATTAGTTATAATGACTCCTGGGTTAAAACTATTTATAAAAATAATCTACATTTATTAGAATATTTTTATAATCCAAACGAACACCACAAAATTCGTTTATATTGTAGTAGAACTTCTGAAGAATTAAAGAATGAATTTAAAGGCGTCAGTAGTGAATTTAATTTATACTGTTTATATGAAGCAGTAAATTTCTCATTGCACCACACAGATTGTCTTAGAGATGAGGGCGAATTTTCAATTACAAAAAATGGATTCCCTAATTGCTGTGGTATTGATTGTGTAATAATTAAAGGTGATAAAGATTATACCGATGTTGCCGAAAAAGTTATTAGTATGAAAGATGAACTGTATTATAAAGGCGCAATTCTTGTGTTTTTAAATGATAAATTGTACTCAATTAATGTTATACATAGGAGTAAATAAATGTTTAATTATCTAAATCCTATCAAGGCAGATCGAATTAAAGATGCTATCAAGATTATTCTTAAGGATTACCCAGAGAATTTATTTGTTACGTATTCTATAGAACATATTTATCATTGCGATGCTATGGAATTTCGGATTTATATTAAACAAGAAGATGGGCAACCAAAAGTAGTTCTGGCGTTTTCTGTATCAGAGTTTTATAAATATATTTCCATTGAGCATGAGCTAGTGGCTAGGCTATCTCTTTTTGCTAGGGAGCATTCAGTAGAAATATTTGATAAAATTATTCAAAAACTTAAGAAAGAGTATATTATATTTGTAACTACTAATGAAAATATGCCAATAAATATTCGTGAATATTACGAAGAAAACTTTGTAAATATTTTGCATTTTTATAATCCTAATGAAAATCATTATATTGATTTTTATGCTTCTGAAATTCCGCAAGAAAGTTTTAATAAATCTTCTATTAGTGTTAGTAGAAAGACTGTAGATAATATAGTAGATATATTATCTTATTATTATCTATTTGATTATAAATCTAAGCGTCATACTAATTATGATTTGGGGGATGCTCCTGATGATTTATCTATTCAAATGGATTTATTTCCTAACTGCTGTGGAGCAAAATGTATTTATATTTATGGTAAGGAAGATTATGCAGGATTAGCAGAATATATTGCTAGTTACTCTGATGCATTTGAAACTGGCGCGCTAATGTTTTTTGTGAATAATAAATATTATAAGACTGTAGCGTGCTCATAGGAGAAAATTAAAAATGAAAATTATTCATGTAGATGCGTGGAATACTATTGTTATGAATTATAATGAAATTATAGTAACTGTTAGTCATAATATTTTAACTGTATGTTGTAGTAATATTCTTTTGCATGAAAACTCTATTAATAAGTTTTTATGGGATTATAATCTGCGCGTTGAAAGTTCTGTGGGCAGCACAGGTTTAAAATTATATGCTGCGGATAGATTGCGCATGTTCTTTTACCACTATTTTATAGCAGATATATACAATAAGAAACTGTTATACATAGACAATGATAAGCTACGCAATAACAATGATTTATATACGCCTTTATATGGAGGTAATAATGGAAATAATCTTTGAGTGTACAGCAGGGTCAAGAATGTATGGCATTGATCTTCCTGATTCGGATATTGATATTCGTGGAGTATTTATTCCTATTTTATATGATATATTAAATCCTCTGCGATATAATACTTATAAAGATACTGTAGTAGAAACTGAAGGTAACTACGATTCAGTATATTATAGCATTCAAAAGTTTATGAAACTTCTAGCAGATGGAAGTCCAAATATTATTGAACTACTATTTGCAGAAGATACATATCATGGCGATAGAAGTTATATTTTTAATAAATATATTCTAGGAAATAGAGATGTATTTATTAATGCTAACACGATTAATAATTTTATTTCTATGGCTATAAATTCAAAGAAGAGTTGGCGGCAATTTGCTAAGGATTCTTTAGGACATATTCTTTATGTAAATGACAAAGCTATGGTGTATTTTGATACTAAGAATGCCTGTACAACTCTTCGGGTATTATCAGAAGCAATAGAATTAATTAAATATGGCGATATAACTTTTCCTTCGCCTGCGCAAAGTATTCTATTAGATGTTAGGCAAGGAAAAATGTCTGAAAAAGATTGTGAAGTTGAGTATAACGATTTAATGGCTACAATAGAAAGTATTAGTTGGGGCAAAGTTTTATGCGGTGATTCGGATAAAATGCGTGGTATTTTTGATACTGTTATCTCAGAGATTTATCATATTTAAAGTTAAAGGAGAAATAAAATGTGGCATAAGCCTACCGCACAAGAATTGCTCGGCTGTTATTCTATAGAAACTCTGGCCAATATAATTGCAAAAGCCGCATATATGTGCAATGAATTAGATGAGTATTTCACACACGGCGGCTATAAAATTACAGTAGAATATAAGAATGAAGAAGATTGCGTATGGAAAATGATTGAAGATCTGAGCAATACTTTGTATAATAAATTAGGTTTTACTAATAACTTATCTATAGCTGGAAAAGAATTTGAAGAACCAGAAGAAGATTTTCTTCGAGATACTTATCGTGATCCAATTATTCCATATAAAAGTTTTCTTCTAGTAGATAAGAAAGAATTGAACCCTTTTGAATATTATCTGATTGAAATTTACAGGGAGCATAAGAGTACAGGAACTATTCATCACATTGCTAAGCGAAAACTTAGCAGTTATAATTTCTGGGCCTATATTAAGAAGTATAATGTAAAGAAAACATTCTGCTTAGTCAAGAAATTAAAGTCTAATAAAGTTCGTGGTTGGACTAGAGTTGTAATAGATGAAGAAGATAATAATGTATACTTTTCTTTGCCTTTGGAGGATATGTAAAAATGTCAAATCAATTATCAATGGATTTATGTGGTATAGAAATTAAAGATTTTACTATTGAATATAATCCTAATATTGGAGATGAAAAATATATGCTGCGTTCTATTATCAATGCTACCCCGAATAATTTTGATGTATATTTTTCTAAGTATGGTGAGTATAATAAAATTTATATTTATTATATTGTAGATAGTTTATATGTATGTGTTTCAATCTCTTATACAAAAAATAGTTGGGCGAGTATTCCATTAGTTATTGATATATTATTTGAATATAAAGAAAAGCAAGTTTTAGCGGGAGCAAGTAAATATACAAAGAGTCCGTTAGAATTCTATGATGATATGCGAAAGATTATTGCAGTTGATCCCAACCCAAATCCAGGAGATTAATAATGAAACTATACGTAGCATTATATAAAAAAGATTATTGGGAAGATAATCCAATTACACCGTTTGCAGTATTCTCTGCGGAAACTCGTGAAGAAGCTTTTGAGATAGCTGCGAAAGAGTTGAATGCTACAAATATAGAAGTATGTAATGATTTTAAAAGTTTTGCATCATTTACTTATACTAGTAGTAAAAATAAAGAACAATATTCCCTGAATGAATATTCCTTAGATAAGAATGCAGTCATATTCATCTAAACTAAAAGCCCCTAGCAATTTAGCTAGGGGCTTTTTTGTTGTCTCAAATCTTTTCAATTACTTGTTCTTCTCTACATCCATCGCGAAACACGGTAAAACCTTTTAGTTTTAATTTCCAAGCTAAATAAATTAGCTCTTCTATATCTTCTACTGTAGCAGAATTAGATAGATTAACTGTCTTAGAAATACTTAAGTCAATATTCCTCTGCCAAGCCGCTTGAATCTTTAGATGGTTTTCAGGGGCTACTTGATAAGCAACTTTAAAGTAATTTGCTAGTTCAATAATCCTCGCATTAAGTTCCTCAGAATATTCCTCATGTGATAATAAAACCCCATCAATTAAAACATTCTCTAAAACTTTTTCAAATTCTTCGTCCGATAATTCTCGATGTAAAATATCCTCGAAAGTTTCTGAAATAACTATCTTACCTTCTCTTGCTTTTTCTCCGAAAGAAAAGTTCTTACGATATGCTAACATATAATATGGTTCAATAGACCAATTAACATTTGCCACTAAACTTATTGTACCAGTAGGCGCAACAGAAACTAGTGCAGAATTTCTTTGGGGTTCCTGTGCTTGCAAAGTTACCGGATCAATACAATGCCCATTATATGCTAGATAGGGTTTTAATTCTTTACTCAAAATTCTAGATGTGTGTTGAGCTGTAGCAAAAATTACTTTAGATAATACCTCAGATAATTCTACAGCCTCTTGACTATCATAAGGAATTTTTAGATAAGATAATACATCTGAGAATCCCATAACTCCGATACCAATTTTTCTTTCTAATCTTTTAATAGTGTCAAATCTTTCTATACCCGTATTAGAAATAGAAACAATATCATCTAGGAATTTTACCATAACTGCTACTACTGCTCTTAAATCATCAAAGTCTATAGAATATTCATTATCATTACAAACAATAAACTTCTTTAGGTTGATGGAAGCTAAGTTACAACTAGAACCACTAATACCTACAACTTCACCCGTATGGACTATTTCATATCCCACTAATATTAGTGGGTTTCGGCGCTAATAAGACTATTTTGAAAATCAAAGTATTCTTCTGACATCCAGTCCGGTTTATAATCATACATAAGATTTAGTTTATAATACATAGAAGGAACGATAAAATCTTTTATATCTAAAAATAACCGTTGTGCACAACGTTGTTTTATTCTTACTCTATAAAATTTATCTCTTTTAACTATAGATGCACCGTATCCAATAGATGTGAGATACTCAGAAAATTTAATACAATCATCTTTAGAATACCTATCTGTGCATATATCTATTCTTCTATCTTTTATAATTCCAGATTCTTTTCCAACGTGCGTTATATATCCATCAGACATATACCAATTTGCAATTCCTTGTAATGTTAATGAATTTAAAGCAAAATCTGAAATTATTCTATTCTTATAATCATCATAAAAGTTACTGTACAATTTTCTAAAATATGGATTTGCTTCAATATAAAGTTCAAAATAATCTTTATGATTTGTACCATATTTATCTGTATAACCTGTAAAAGAATTCTTATGAAGTTTAAAATTTGTAAAGGAAAGGTCATTTAAAATCTTATCAATGAAATCTTCATAAATAGATTTAATTCTGAAAGCTCTTTTAGACACTCCGTTATCTATATGACCATCTCCTAGAATAAGTCCTGTTAAGTATCCTCTTAACTGTGTACTATTTTGGCTGTTAAACATTTTAACGTTGCTCCTATTAAGTCTTATATTTAGTCTCTGAACATTCCAGTTATAAACTGGCTTTGCTGCGAGTTCTGGGAAATTCTCGCAATTCACCGAAGATTATTTCATAACATTACTGTTATGCCGTGCAGTGAAGTCTACACGGGTTAGTGCAAACTATTTCTCCTAGATCAGGTGTAGGATTGTGGCGATTAATTTCATCTATAAAAAGAATTCCAGGATCACCTGTTTTCCAAGCTGCTTCTGCAATCTTGTTTAATAATCCTTTAGCACTAATTGTAGTAACACTAGAATAGCCTTTTAATTCATAATCCAGATTATTCTCATAGGCATACATTAAATCATCGGGAATAGAAACAGAGATATTAAAATTCTGTAGTTTCTTACCATGTGTTTTAGCATCTATAAACTTTAAAATATCGGGATGATCTGCTCTTATAGAAGCTAACATGGCACTTCTTCTAGAACCTTGTTTTATCACCTCAGCACTGGTATCAAATAGTTCCATAAAAGATACTGGCCCCGAAGCTTTCCCCTGTGTACCTTTTACCTCAGAATTTTCCTCTCTTAAATTAGAGAAAGAAATTCCAACTCCCCCACCCTGAGCAGATATTTCAGCACAATCTTTTAATACAGAATAAATGGAATCTCTACTATCCTCAATATCCACAATAAAACAGTTATACAGATTTTCCGTACCTGTGCCAGCATTAGCTAAAACTCTGCCTCCTGGAATAAATACTTTTTCACGTATATAGTTATAATACTGCGAAGCCCAAAAAGAATAATCAGCAGAAGAATATTCTTTATTGCATTCTTCTGCTGATATTTTTCCACCTTGTGCTACATAAGTAGCAACTCTTAGGGCAAGTGCATCCCAATCTTCTCCCCTTTTATAATATTTCCTTTTACAAATCTTCTCAATCATATCTTGAGACTCAAACTCTTTCTCATCTATAACATGCTTGCCCATTAAACTACTCTTCTACTTTTTCAATTTCCTCTTTATGTAAAACAACAAGAGCGATAGATTGACCAGGGTATATTTGTAGAGCTTTGTTTGTAGTATTATTTATGATTACAAATATTTCACCAGATGAATACAACATACTGGAATCAAACTTAATATCATTTATAGCTGGAATTATTTCCAGAGTTTCACCCTTGTTTAGTTGTGCCTTTAATCCTGTTGAAACTGAACGCGACTCACCAGAACGAATATCAATTCTAGATTCCGATCTAATATTTACAAAAATATTTTGGTCGTTACCTTGTTCTGGGAAATCTACCATACTATTTAAACGTTGAAACTTCATACTCTACCTCTTCCAATTTAATTTCTTTTATTTCAAAATCTTTATCTTCTTCAGGTTTCCAAATGTATATTAGCTCATAAAATTTATTTTCTTTTGCCACAATCATAATCAAACTTAATTCAAAATTGTCATAAAAACTAGGCAATGGCCACTCTTTATTTTTCCAGGCTTGCATATATAAGTTAGAATATCCTGACCGAAATGAACGAAATTTAATAAATTCTAAATCATTCTCTTGCATAAATTTTTCTATTTCTCTAATAGTTTTCTTACCAAAAGTTTTACGCAATTCATCATAGATATTAGAATTTACATCTAGCATTTTCATGCCTCCTGTTCTGCTATAAGACCTCGCAATAAATAACAATAGCCGACAATATCCCTAATAGTATCCTCAATAGATTCATTCTCAACTTCTATAGCATTAAACATAAGATTACACAATCTTATAATCTTATGTACTATAAGAAATATAATTACACCGTATTTATTAGTTACGTCTACCCCAAGAATTTTGCATACTTCAGAGGAAGTTTTAGCATAAGATAAAATATCTCTATCCTCTGCATAATCATTTCCTTTTCTAATTAGAGTAGAAAATACATCCTCATTATAACATTTTATATACTGAGCAAATTCTTCCGGTTTCATTTCCCCGTTGAGCCAAAGCCCCCTCTATCTTTATCCCCTGTAGAATCTACCTCAGTAAACCTTAAAAAATCCTGATTGTTAAAAATTCTAAACTGACAGATTCTATCATACTTATCGATATGCCCATCTCGTAAAGCATATACTGGCATAAACCACTGGTCATTATCCCCACAATAAGAGTTGTCAATTACTCCAATTGAATTAGTTTGAATAATTCCGTATTTCTTAAAGGTGCTACTTCTAGGAGCCATAATAGCTTCAGTAGCATTTGGAAGTTTCATTGTTATACCCAAAGGAATTAGAAAAGCTTCGCCTGCTTTATAATCTAATTCTACAGCAGAACGTAAATCTACCCAATCTCCAACCGAAGTTACTTCAATCTTTGGCATTTCAGGATCAAAATATTTTATATATACATTAGCAGAATACCAATCAACTTTAAAGTATCCATTACTAATTACATCATCAAACTCTTTAATTGTGTACAGATAGTCTTTAGCACTATAAATAGTATTATTCTCCGCTGTCATCCCCAGAATCCTCCACAGCAGTATCCTCGTAAGAAATTACATCGCTTTCATCAATCCCATAATAAACGGCATCTTCCATAGCTTGAAAAAATCCATCAATAATACTCATTCCATATCTCCTGTAATATAATCCACTCTAGGCTTTTCATTCTCTTCAAAATATTTCATAGAAATAGGAAATTCTTTTTTAGTTAATTCAAACATAGCATTAGCTAGTTCTCTAATTTCTATTTGTGCAGCAGGGTCTAGTCTAAGAGAAAAGAAGTGCATAAGATTTTTTAAATCTACATTCATAACTTCAGTATATAACATGCACCAACCAGGAAGAAAATATCTAGCTGATTCAGATTTCATACCAGAATCAATATATGCGTTATAAAGCTCTAACCCATGTTCTATTGTTAAACCTAATTGTGCCATTTCATACATATCAAAGTATTCTGGAATATAAAAATCTTCAGCAAAATATTTAGTATATCTACCACTTCTACGAAGATGAGATCCATAACGAAAAGTCCGATGCCGATCTAGTTGCCAGAATACTACTGCCGGAGCTTTAATTTCAAAAGTTAAACTTGCCTGTTCAAAAGGACTAAAATGCCCCCAAGAAAATAGGTTAGAAATTAGTTTCTCTACTTGCTTGTCATTCTCAATATAACTCATGTGAGAAGTACCAGCAGCTTGGGCAATAAAGAAATCTTTTGATTCAAATGTTCCAGTAGAATCTGGAATTGTATACAATAAATCTACATACCCTTGTCCACCATAAATATCCATTTTTATTCCTTCAAGATAAACTCAAATTTATTTATTGCACTATTTTTCCTGTGCTGTTTCCAGATACTATAACACATAGCTACAGCTTGTTTATTATCTTTAGCTGTACCCTCTTTAAGTACATACGGAACACATCTAGCAATGAAATCTTTTCTACTTTCGTTAGGATTTGGTTTAGGCATTCTTTCCTCTCAAGGCTCTAGCTTCTAGCTTTTTAATCTTCTTGACAAATTCTTTTGGCAAGTATTCTCTGTTACCCGTATTAAAGTAAGAAATTAGTTGGGGAAGTTCAAAATCCCACACACTAATAAAAATCTTCTGATGTGCATCTCGGCATCTTTCAGCCGAAAGTTTAGCATTTTCACCGTGCCAAGTGTTGCCACAAATCTCGCATGAACATGCCTCAATTTCTGTATCGTCCATTTTACCCCCTAGATTGAAAATTCTATTTTACCCGATGTACTAGCTAGAAGTATTTCTTTCACTTCTTTTGATTATATAATATCACAGAATTTATAAATTAGCACACCTTAAGTACACTCATTTGAAAGTCATTGTACTTAAGGTGTGCAAAAAGCGGAAGTGTGGTGTATACTTTAAGCATGGTTAAGAGAGAAGAACACAACAACGCACTTAAATACAACGAGTTTTGGAAAATGATTGAACTTAAATGCATTTTACCCTTGACAAATTCAAAAAGTGTGCTATAATATATATTATATATAGATATTAATAAGTAATTATATATTACTAGTATATAATATATATATTATTATAAGAAGAAAAAATTGAACTTAAATACACAGGAGGTGAAATGTATAAATATCTAACTAAACCTACAGATGAAAGTTTTAAGCTAGGAAATATTATCGGTGTTGACACCGAAACTGATGGACTTAATCCTATTGTCAATAAACTTTTACTTATTCAGATTTCTGATGGTGTTAATACATATATCTTAGATTGTCGTACACTTCCTTCCGCTTTCGTTAGAGAAGTGTTAGAGAAACTAAAAGATAAATTATTTGTTTTTCATAATGCTAAGTTTGATATTAAGTTTATTAAGAAAAATTATGATTTTA
>Ga0265297_10007144_pt1 | contig 15644 bp, 10 predicted proteins | sample Munlanlwell13791_FD_192502 | JGI IMG/M metagenome (GOLD analysis project Ga0265297, IMG submission 192502) | Leachate microbial communities from a municipal landfill in Southern Ontario, Canada - Leachate well 137-91 | ecosystem: Engineered > Solid waste > Landfill > Unclassified | place... | reverse complement strand
CTTTGAAATCGCCTTGCCTTTTTCCGCGAAATTAACCGGGTTCTTCGCCCCGGCGGCGTGTTCATCATGACCACGCCCAATATCGCCAACCTGAGTTCCCGGATGAAATTCCTTTTCTCCGGCTTCTATATGTTGTTCTCTCCGCTGAATGACGGCGAGGCGAATCCCATCTGCGACCATGTGAATCCCCTCCCCCTCCATTACTACAGGTATGCCCTGTCCAAGACGGGATTCCAGAACGGTTGCGTCATTACTGACCGCATCAAGACCGGCAGCGCGGCTCTGATGTGGCTGTATCCCCTTGTCTATGTCTTTTCCGCCGCGAGCCTTCTTCGCCATCGCGACCCCGGATCTCGCGAAGTCTGCCGCAAGACCTTCTCGGAATATGTCCGCCCGGACATCCTCTGCGGGCGTACGATAATCGTATCCGCATTGAAGAAAACCCCCGAGCAGGTGTAGTCTCAGCGCATGAAAAAAAGGCGGGCTCGCGCCCGCCTTTTTTAGTGTGCCGGGCATGTTCAATGACTCGGAGGTGGAAGTCCTCCGCCCAACCTGATGGAGGTGAAGGGCAAGTGACTCGCAAGGGCGGCATCGCGAGGTGTTGTCTGAAGGAAGCGATAGCAAAGCGCGAGCCCGAAAGTCCGGCTGAAGCAGGCGGGAATTGGCTTGCTGACGCTAACTTTTCACAGATAGGCTCAACCCAATCGAACCGCCGTGTACTGACCCGGACGCACGGTGGTGTGGCAGGGAAAATCCGTGAGAATCTACCTATGCCGATTGCTTCATTGTTGCGGTTCCTCAGCTACTTCTCCGCCTTCTTCTTTCCCAGCGCCTTCAGCAGCTTCCGCCCGCCCTGATCCACCGTCGCAGGCGTATTGCACAATATCACCACCGCCGCATCGCTCGATGGCAAAAAGCCCAGGAATGCACAGAATGCACCCGTGCGGCCGTTATGCCAGGTCTGGCTGAACAGACGGCGGCGAATGCTAGTTCTAACTGGCCTTGCTCGCGTCAGCCTCACCTATATCCATTCTACTCCGACAGCATCATTTGTCCCCTTGACAGTTTGCATTTCGTACTGTATGTTGTTGGCGGGAGTAACGCAACGCTTCTTTGGGCGGACACATGGGAGGAGTTGCACTCGGGTCTGGGCGGACTGCACTGTGCTACCGCTCCCAAGCGGGACAGGACATCCAAATTCAAGGAATGGTGGAGCCAATGGCGCGACTAACCCTTCTCCTGTGTGTTCTGGGTTGCCTGATGTCCTTTACTATGGCGCAGGCCGAAGAGCCTCAGCCGCAGACCCTCCTGGCAAAGGTAACGGCCATGCTCTCGTCAACCGACGAAGCGTACGTCGCCGCGCGGGAGGCCATAATGGACTACATCGTCGCCGGCGGGGATGCGGCCAAGGCGGAAATCGCGGCCTTGCCGCCCTTGGAGCGGTTTGCAGCGCTCGGGGCGGAGGCCGAACTCCGCAACGCTGAGCACTACAAAACGGTGTCCGAAGGCTTCGAGCGGGCGATCACTCTCTGGTCTCAGGGGATGGCCCGGCTGGGCACCACAATGGGGCCTAAGTTCTCACCACTGCTGTTGCCCTCCGTCGGACCGCCGAAGATCGGTAACCTTCCTCCTAACGAACCCGAACACTACTACCACCCCGACTCAGTGGTGCCGGATAACGACGCAACCCGTGCGTTCCTGATGAACACCTTGGCCGTAGGCACGCGGGCCAAGAGGAACGAAACGGGAATCATCTTGAAGCGCGTCTCGGAATACGGCGACATCCGCCGCTGGATCGCCCTCAGGTTGCTGGTCCCGCATCAGCGACAACTTGACGATGATGTATCCTCCATGTTCAAGGATGTTTGCCAGAAGACTGCAGCGATCGAGGACAAGGGATTCTTCTGGTCGGCCTCCGCGATAGCTTTCTTTGGCTCGAAAGAGCATCCGGAGTTCAACGATCTATTCGAGATGTTCGCCCTGAGGCTTCCATACGCAATTTACTGGACGTCCGAGGATAATTCCCACTATGCGAAAGGCGAGCCCGAAGTGCTCTACGCGATTCCGCCCGGCATTCCGCTGTATTGCGGAGTAAAAGGCTACATGCTGCACCCGATCGGATACTTGATCGAGATGGCAAAAGAGTACACGAAGGGGAAGGACGCGATGTATTGCGGACCAAGTCCCATTTACGCCCCCTACGGGAAGCTACCCTCGACAACGCCGAAGGGGGAGCATCCGCCCGAGGCACCGAAGCCACCCGCGCCGGATAAGCCGCCTGCCGATGGAGCGCAGCTTCCCGTCAAAGGCCTGGCCGTGGCGGCGATGATCGTGGGCGCTATGGTGTTTCAGGCCCGCAGGATCGGGCGTAGGAGTTAGCACCCCGCCCGGTCTGCTATATGCAGTTACACCTCGACAACGAAAGGGGGCGGCAATGGCCGCCCCCTTGTGCTGTGTGCCGGGCATGTTCAATGACTCGGAGGTGGAAGTCCTCCGCCCAACCTGATGGAGGTGAAGGGCAAGTGATGGATGTCGCATGTGAGCCCGGGAACTTGAAGCAGGCGGGAATAGGCTTGCTGACCCTCGCTGTTCACGAATAAGCTCAACCCAACCGAACCCGCCATGTACGGACCCGTACGCACGGTGGTGTGGCAGGGATAATCCGCGAGGATTTACCTATGCCGATTAAAGAAATGAGACCGCTCGTACGACGTTGTCCGTGGACAGACCGCTGTGGGGACCGTGGTCTGCGCGACGGACTTGCTGCAACATGGGTATGGTCGATGGCGCTTGGACGAGCATGTTTACTGCGTTGTCCATTGAAAGAACAGCAGCATAGTCGGCTGACATACTGAACAAAGCGCGCCGGTTGGGCGATGAGCCGAATTTGTCCGCGCAACATTCTGGCTCCTTGAAAAACTTCCACCACCGTGCTATAATTCTTAGCCTCAATTGGATCTGTTCACCGGGTAGAGGGCATCGCAGAACGTTCAAAGTGGCTGTTTATCCGCATTCCGATGGGGATCCAGTCGCTGTGACGAATAGACCTGACGCATCTGTAAGCGTCTTTTCAGGCGAGTTGTGCTCTGATTAGTGGCGCAAGTGGGCGGATGCTTTTACGGGAGCTTGTCATGGCCATACTTCGTAACAGGATAAGAGCGGCTATCTTCAGTTACATCATCCTCGCGGCGATAGTCGCGATTGTCTCGTACTTCACATGGTTTTGTAAGCCACTTAAGGCGATACCGCCGCCGCCTTCGGGCTACCTTACCGAGCCGCCCATCGTTACTGACCGAACCAGGCGTCCCGCGTGGAAGACCGAGTACCCGACCGCCGCGATTCGCACCGTGACTGAAAGCGGTCCGACCGCTGGAGGTGGCAAATGACCAAATGCTTTGCGCTCTTTCTTTCCTCTCTTCTTTTGTGCGCAGTCCTGACCGCCTCCGCCGAGGACAAGCCCGTGTTTCCGCCTCTGCATAGTTGGACCGAGATCGAGGATATGACAGACAAGGTCATCGAGTGGAACGTCCCGGTGGGCAAGATCGAGACATACTTGTTGCTCGACCCCATCCCGCCCCTGCCCGAGCCCGGGCCGGTCTGCAAGGCGCCGCCGGAGCTCGACTCCTTTGCCGACGGAACGGGCATTCCGGTACAACTCGGCATCGGCAAGGAGCCGCCGAAGCCGGGGATCGACTATTTGATCGGGACGAGGAAGACCGCGGAGAATCTGTCATGGGAAATGGTAAGCAAGAGGGTATGTGCAGTCAAGGATCGCCCTAAGTGCCGCTCAGCCAGCCCAGCACAAGGAGATGCAGTCTTCCTGACTCCGGAGGCAAGGAAGGCGTTCGAATCGCGCAGGCGTGAGTTCTGGCGAGTTGGGGGAAACGATGTAATCTGCGTCGGGCCGGGGCATTTCTATGTCGTCCTGATGCAGAACGATAACCATTACGGCATCCGCAAAACTCGCTCCGTCTATGACCTCCTTCTAAGTGCCGATGGGGCGATTAAGACGAAGGAGATTTCGGGTCTTACCGATTGCGACTTCATCGAGGCATTCCAGTGGCGCGAAGGCTGCGACAAGGGAGGAGCCGCGGTGTTCCTCGACGACAAGGGGGGACTTCGGATCCTAAATGCTGACGGCACCGTCACCGGGCAGCCATTCTGTTTCAAGCCTACAATGGGTACTGACGTCTGGAACCCGCCACGTGACTTCTGGGGTGGGACCGATGCAATTGCCTTTCCAACGCTTGCGGTATTCGAGCGCAACTACGGGATCCCGCGAAGCAGCATCGTCCCCCTGATGATTGACCCCGAGGGCGGCTTCACAAGGCCCGAGTACAGGAAGTGGGAGATTGAGGCTCCGCTCAGGCCGGATGTCCCACGAAGCCGCGTCGTGTTGCAGGACCTGGCGACAGGAGAGGTGTTCCTCGACCACGAAGGAATCTTCGATCTCTGGCCGACAGGGCCCAGCGCCTTCATGTACCCAATGGTGGCATCAAAAGGCGAGTGGAACTTCGCGGTCATCGGCCGGAAGGGCTTCGTCAGGCTAATCCCATATTCCTGTGTCTTCCCTGAAGGTGAGTACTACGCCGAGTCCCGAGAGGAGTATGTCCTCAGTGTTTCCCCCGGGTGCATTTCCGCGGTTCTTCGCCTTGCCGGGCTCCACAGGCGTATTCTGCTCAACCGGAAGCACGATCTCGCGACGTTTCGCTCTATCGGAGAAGACAGCTTGGGAGTTTCCGAGGCTTTCGAGTATCAGGGCAAACGTGTTCGCCAAGTCTGGAAGTATAACATCAGGAAGGGCGTCTTCGAGTTCACGTTCACCGTCCAAGACGTCTTTCAGCCGGATGCCGGGCAATGTGCGCTTGGGCTCTACGACGGCTACACCGTGGTCCTTCACACAGGTCAGAAGTACGGCAGAATCAGCCTAAGGAGGGCGGAATGAAACGTGCATTCTTCCTGGTTTGCTGCATTCTCGTATTCGGCTACGTATCCACCAGTCTCGTAGCAGAGCAGCGTGTCAACGGCATTATGAATGCTCCGCTGCATATGCAAAACTATGACCGGAATAAGCTTCACCAAGGCATTGACGTCTTCTGGTCGTTTGCGCCGTCTCCCTGGCCAAGTCCGAGCGGCAGTGCCTCGGTTCTCGTACTACCGCCTCGGCCGGAGCTTTCCGAACGCCCATATCTCCTTGCCTACTCGGATGGTGCTATGTTGCTTAATGCGGAAGCTTTCTGTACATCGTCGTTCAACAACCCGATCAATGCCGGAGCGGATATGTGCATCAATCCGCGATCGACGGTGACAGTCATTGGCTCGCAGACGGTTTACTGTGTTCTTGAGGATCCTCAGTACATGTTCGGGGCAGGCCATTGCGACTGGGATCTTGGCGCAGAGACAGATACATTCGTGTTTGGGGAAAGAACCTTTCTCAGTGCGAAGGAGAATTCGAAATTGGCTGGGCTTCAGGCAAATGTGCGTGATGCCTACCTTTATTGGTACGCTTCGGCACGAGCCACTGCCTGCTGGAATTCTCTTCCTTCGGGTGCTTATGTGACCTATGGCTCGAAGATCCTGGTCCCTGGAATAAACGCTGGGGACAAGATCGCCATCATGGGCGACTGGTGGGGTGGCACAAGTGCGCAAGATCACCTGCATTTCCACATGAGGATGTATTGCATAAACGGAGGGGAAATCGAGAACATCGGCGCAGGAAACCAGCTTGCGTATTATTTGCACTCGATCTTCACGTCGAATCTCGCTCCTTCTCCCAACATTTCGATCGGGAGATTCCTGATACGGGAGAACTGGCGCGACTGGGTATGCGGAGTTACCCCTGAGGCATTTGCCGGCGGCACTCCCTGTATGTCCAGCGGAGCCCCCTCCTGGACTCCTGCGGGTGGGACTGTCTGGGACCAGTATGTTGCGCTTGGCGACGCCACGCCTACGCCATCTCTCGGATTCCCGGGTCCGAGTCCCCTTGTTGTCGTTTATCGAGACGTGGATTTCCTCGAAGATGCGGCGCGGGTACAGGGGTACAAGTTCACTGATTTTGACCGGATCGAGCTCTGGATTAACCGGATTGACCGGGTGCAGGTCACCCCCTCTGGAATGGCTGAGACATGCGCGCCATCAAAGGTGAATATGGTGCACGCAACCCCGTACAAGACCCCAGTCGTGCTCTGGACCGATCGCTCCTACGGAGTTACCTTCCCACCCTATATGCCCACCAACACGAACATCATAGCTCCCAATGGGCTCAACGGAGACTATGGCTATGTCTTCGAGATGGATACGACTGATGGCAGCTACTTGGGAGGCACCCCTTCTTCGTGGCAGAACAACCCGTACACGGTGGAGGGCGGATATTCAGAGAGGTTCGGAGCGTATTGGATTCTGACAAATCTTCACGGCCAATACAGCCCCTGTCACGAGTTTCGCTTCGACAGCCGCGACCGGTACCATTGCTGGAACTCCAATGTCCATCTCGCTTACACGCCCGTTCCGGCTGCGGGAGTTGCCTGGTGGCTCCCGCCGAAGCATGAAATGAGGGTCTTTCCCACGCAATATAGCAATAGCGGGGCGCCACCTCGTGTTCCTGCATCTCCTACTAATAACATGGCTTACCATCCCGACTACGCCTACTTCCCTGATGGACGTTACAATGTCGAGACAAAGTACTTCCAACTCAGAGGAGAAGACCGTTCCCACGAGACCGCTGACTTCTACGTCGACAACTTCAAGCCGTTTGTGAAGTACGTCTCCGTGCAGCAGCAGCAGTTGAATTGGGACCGGTCGTCCGCTTGGCTCGACCCGGATGTGGAAGGCGACTGGCTTCCACTTACGAGCACCAGTACGGTGGAGTTCACTCCGTACTCCGGCTCGACAAAGAAGTATCGCTCTGAGTACCTTGCATATCTTGCCTACTGGAAGGTCAAGCCTGGGACAGGTGCGGAGGCCGGCCAGGACGCCTTCATAGAACTCAACACGCACAACTCGCAAGGCGACAGGTCTTCGCCATATCTCAACTGGACTGCCTCTGGGCGTTCGCCTGCAGACTGCACAGCCAAGAAATGGGTCCACGGCCGGAAGCCGCTCTATATCGAACTCGAGTTCAGCGAGGCGATAGACGAAACCACATTCTGCTTCGATCTCGAGGATAGGTTTGGGAATTTCCGGCAAATGATCGCGCCTGGGCAGCAACCCACCCACCAGATTCCCTCGACTGTGACAAATGACTCGGAGATCTTCGAGTACTTCGACCTATCTGATGATTGTGAACTTGGGTGGTGCTTCAAACGCGGCAGCGGGAACAAGATTGTCTTCCTCAAGATCCCCGCTCTCAGGCTGTACTTGAGATACGACACGAACACGCAGCGGTATGAGCAAAGCGCTTTGTTCGATTCCGCCGAACGGCGAATGTTCATCTACGCAAAGGACGAAACCGGTACCCCCCTGGCCTGTCTGGAACCGACTCTCACCGATCCCCCTCGGTCTGATCCCCCTACGCCCCGTGACGTTTCCTGTGATTGCGATGAGGTGATCTGCAGGAACTACGCAGGCGTGTTCAACTCCGCAAGTGGCGACGGGTGGATCCATCGGTTGAGCATAGACACCGTTACCGAAGCCAGAGTCTGGAAGCATCGCTCCGAGCAGAACAACTGGGATGCCGTCGCGGCTCAGATCGGCAAACTGGAAAGGAACGAGGAATATATTAATATTCAGAACTGGCATCAGGCTTTCGACGGAGGCGAAGTCTGGACAGAGGACTGGGATCCCAAACGTAGCATCCAAAGGCAGTCCCTTGACGGAACCTGGATTGCGGACTCTGCAGGAAGCCGGGAGACGAGGACGATAATCGGCTCTCTCGTCGTTGATGACCGCATCGATGCCAATTTCCCGAGAATAATGGCCGGCAGGGCAGTATCTGTGGAACATCTTCTGTATGGGGTCGTAATCTTCGTAGAGAGCTACACGGTAGATTCCATCGGCAACAAGGATGCAGCATTTGCGTGTCTCCGCAGGCCAGAGACTCCTCCGGAGAGCACGCAGCCTCCCACCACATTGCCGGTCACGTTCAGGACATATCCTCCTTCAGAATCGCTCCCGTACCGGACCACAAGCGCACCTGTATCCACTCCTGCTAGTCTCGATCCTCCGCCTACACCGGAAAGTACCTTGACGTATGTGCCTCCTCCGACGCCCACTCCTTCTCTGTCACTTGAAGGCCTTCGAGGCGGCGGAGAGGAAGGTGAGGACAACCCGACCGATTGATGCCATTTTGAGCCTGCAAAGCGTGAGAGGGGGCTCGAATGAGCCCCCTTTTCTTCTCCGGGCATTTCTTCGTCATGGAGCGATTGCGCCAATGATTCGGCGGACAGGCTCGCGCGGGCGAAGAGTCCGAAAGGCCTCGATTATGCACTCGTTATCTGCAACGCTGCACGACTACTTCGCCATTGTTCTGCTCAACCGGATTCACCGTGCGAGCGCTTCCATCGAAGCGCTTACTTTTCCCTCACCTCGATGTGGATCAGCTTGCCGTCGCGGAGGACGATCAGATCGAGCCCGCCTTCGGGGTTGAAGCAGGCGAGAGTGGGGCGCTTGCCCCACAACAGCGGGTCTTCCATCGGCCCGCCCATAATGTGGACGTTCGGATCGGGGATGACCGCATGCTCGATCAACGGCTGCGACGCGATCACTTTCCCCAACGGGTCGGTTGTCCTGCCCTCCATCGCCACAAAGTTCCCGCCCCCCGCGGGCAGGACGAGCGCAGCCAGCTTCCCGTCGTCCGACAGGTACAACCTCCAGTTTTTCTTGCTCAGCCGCTCGCATTCGAAGCTCTTTTCTGCCTCTCCGCCGCGAATGAGCATGGCCTGTTTGCCCAATTGCGCGATGTAGCAGAGGCGACCGGCCGCATCATACTTCAGGTCTGAGACGAAATCATAGACCTTCTGGGGAACATCGTTTTCGACGACATGGCCTCTGGTGCCTTTCGCCTCTTCTTTGGTGGTGAATGCGACCGTCTCGGTCGCGCTGAAAGCGAATTCCGAATCGCTCCCCCACGTTCCGAAGGCATTGGCAGTCACTGTCTTCCAGACAGTGCCGTTGACGTGACAAACGCTCTCGTCCGCACTCGCGGAGATCCAGGCAACGGTCTTTCCGCTCGGGCTGAATCTCGGCTGGCTGCAGAACATATAAGGGCCGGATCTCTCCCCATCCACCACAACGTAAGCCTCTCCGAACCGGCTGTATCCAACCACATATGCCGTGCGCCTTCCGTCCTCGCTGAAGCGCACATACTCGTACGGGCCTGCCATCAGAATACCCGTATCAGCGACTTCAGTGCCGTCAATCACGATCCGCATCAGAACCATTCCATTGGCTGCTGTCTGCCCGTCCTTCCCAATTTGCGCTACAAAGGCGTAACGGCTGCCATCAGGGCTGAATCCGAATCGTTGGCATTGCTTGAACCCCTCAACTCTCTTTCCGTCAACGAAGAACGCATCATCTCTGAGAGGATCTCCGCCAGGTTCATTTGGCAATGGCACGAGGACCGCGTAGCGCTTTCCATCTCCGCTGAGATGCAGCTCGCTTATCTTGTCGTACTTGTCCTTCTCTTCTCCGCCGACCACGGCGAACTGCTTCCCTCCATCTATGGCTACATAGGCCAGAGTACTGCTGTCTCTGCTGTACACCAGGGACTCTGGCACTATCTCGTCGTACCGCTTGCCGATCTTTCGATTCTCGACCACCGCGCTCTTTCCTTTTTCCGTTACGATGTACGCCAATTTCGCGCCATCCGGCGAGAATTGCGGCCGACGGATCTTCTCATAGTCCTGCTCGGGGCCCCCATCCCTCAAAACGCGACAGCTTTCGATCGTCTTCTCGATCAACGCCACATGCCGATGGTTACGGCTGACGACGACAGAGTCTTCTGTGGTTTTCTCCGGATCGAGCCAGCATACGCCGGTCTCTCTGAGTGAAAGCCCGGCTCCCGGCTCTTCGGCCCGGCACAGCCCCCAACAAACCGAGAGACACAACAGCATCAGGAAAAGCCGAGACATATGCCTGCTCCATCCCGCCTTAGGCGAATGCTGAACCTTCTTTCACTTGGTTGTTACTTCCACCCGCACTATCTTCCCGTCTCGGATCACTATCAGGTCAAGGCTTCCGTCGGAATCGAGCGCCGCAAGGGTGGGCTTCATCTTCTCAGCGGAAAACGCTCGTTCCTTTTGCGTCATCTTCATCTTCCTTCAGCAGGATGATAGCCGCGGCTTTCGCCGGAACTCTCTCCGTGATATCGCCGGGGGCTCGGTACGCGAACCGTTCAGCACCACAATATCTCCAGAGCGGAAGGAAGTTCAAACGCAAAGTCCTCGCCGTCGTCCGAGATGCGCAGCCGCAAGGCTCTCAGGTTGCACTTGCTGCAATCTGCTGTGGTTGCCTCTTGGCTGGCGCGGAAGAACCTGGCCTTTTATCCGGCATCCGCCAGATGGCAGGCCACCTGAAAACCCGTCTGACCGAAGAGCTGCAAGCTCACGCATGAAGAATACCATAGGTTTCCGGTGGTCAACGGAAAACATCCCGGAGTCCGCGTTGTTGGCAGGACTGAATATGCAACCGATTGATAACTGGCGGGTCGCCCGCCCGTTTTTTCTTGACGTCGCTTTCCCCAATGATAAGCTGATTGTGCTTCGGGGGTTCCCACATCTTGATTGTCACGCTTCAACAAGGCTTCCCGCGGTTCGGACATGGCTTACGGCGCGGAATTGGATATGGTCTTCAGGCGCGAGCCCGAAAGTCCGGCTGAAGAAGAATGGTTGATGGAGGTCGTATGTGAGCCTGAGAACCTGAAGAAGGCGAGAACAGGCTTGCTGACCCTCGCTGTTCACGAATAAGCTCAACCCAACCGAACCCGCCATGTACAGACCCGTACGCACGGTGGTGTGGCAGGGATAATCCGCGAGGATTTACCTATGCCGATTTGCGCTCGCAGCTTCTACTTATCGAATTCGTCAAGGACCGCGAAGTAATCGTCGGTCAGCTTCTTCATCTGGCCCACGCCCTCTTCAAGCGAGACCGCGACGATCTTCGTGCCGCGCAATGCAACCATCTTGCCGAAATCGCCCTTCAGGGCGAGGTCGCAGGCGGCCAATCCAAGGCGGGTTCCGAGGATACGGTCGAACGCGGAAGGCGGGCCGCCCCTCTGGAGATGCCCGAGTACTACGTGGCGTGCCTCGAACCCGGTGCGCTTTTCAATTTCCTTGGCCAGAGCCGGGGCGATGCCGCCCAGCTTCACGTTGCCGAAGTCATCCTTTTCCGCGCTTGCCGTGAAGTTGTCGCCAGCCTTGAGTGTAGCACCTTCCGCAACGGCGACCAGGTTGTACAGCTTTCCGCGCGCGCGGTTTCTCTTTATCGTGGCCACGATGTCGTCGATGGAAAAGGGCCGCTCGGGCACGAGGGTGACGTCAGCGCCGCCCGCTATGCCTGATGCTGCCGCGATCCAGCCGGCGTGGCGTCCCATGATCTCCACGACCATTACTCGCCGGTGCGCCTTCGCGGTGCTGGTCAGGTTGTCCAGCGCCTCCATCGCGCGGTTGACGGCGGTGTCGAAGCCGAATGTATAGTCGGTGGCCGAGAGGTCGTTGTCGATGGTCTTGGGAACGCCCACAACCTTGAATCCGTGGCCCTTGTAAAGCTTGTTGGCGGCCCCGAGCGTGTCATCGCCGCCGACGGCGATAAACGCGTCGAGTTCGAACCGCGCGAAGTTGTCGAGGATGTTCTTGACCTTGGTCGGATCCTTGAACGGGTTGGTGCGGCTCGAGCCCAGGATTGTTCCGCCCTCGCCCACAACGCCGTCGGTAATCCGGGGGTCGAGCATCTCGGTGTTGCCCTCGATGATGCCCTTCCAGCCTTCGAGGAACCCGACTACGGAGACTCCGTTGTTTGCGGCCTTCCGAACCACGGCGCGAATGACGGCATTAAGGCCGGGGGCGTCGCCGCCTCCGGTGAGAATCCCTATTTTCTTCATCGGTTCCTCTCCAAACGGGTGTTACTGCTCTATCGGATACCTTGGTCCCTGGAACTCATCGGATTCCTGCGAAATCGGCGCGGATACCTTCCGGGTCGGGCGTTCCTGGTGGACCACTGCCGGGCGGATTTCGAGTTCGAGGCTCGTGGTGAATTTTGCCTCGAGCGGCAGTGACTGTTCGAAGTGGGTGCGGATGCGCGCGATAATCTGCTCGACTCGCCTTGGGATATCGGGTTGCTCCTCGAGTTCGAGGCGGATAAAGCAATGTATGTGCAACTGCTTGCCGGGGGGAACGCGCAGTTTCAGCCTTATTCCGTGGATGTCGTTTTCGCTCTCCACGGTCCTGCACAGGCTTGCCGCGATCGAGTCGAGGTTCACGAGGACCTCGTTCTCGCCCGTGGAATAGCGAACCATTCGCTCTGCTGGCGGGGTGGCGAGATACATCAGGGCGACGATCATCTCGGCAAGGGCGATTATGCCGAGGAAGACGACTATCACAAGGGGATTGTCGTCAAGATACTTCGCCAGCTTGTACAGCGCGGCGCTTTCCCAGCTATCCGACTTGGCTCCAGCCGCAATGCCGTTGTCCTGCAACAGCAAGTACATCAGAGCCACGGTCAGCAGCGAAAGAAAGAAATAGAACAAAAACCTTGGCCACCGGGAATACATACGCCCCCCTTTACAGGTGGAAGTTGGCGTCTATGTAATTGGTGTCGTAATCGCCGCTCAGGAAGTTGGCGTTGTCCATTACCGTCTTGAAGAACGGAATCGTGGTCTTGACGCCCTCGATGATATACTCATCCAGCGCGGAACGCATACACGCGACCGCCTCTTCCCTGGTATCGGCGTGGACAACCAGTTTCGCAAGCAGCGAATCGTAATTGGTCGGAATAGTATAACCTGAAAAGATGTGAGTATCAACTCTCACATCGGGGCTCATCGGTGCGGAGTGAAGAGTGATACGTCCCGGAGACGGGGCGAAGTTGCTGATGGGGTCTTCGGCGTTGATTCGGCACTCGATCGCGTGGCCGCTGAGGACGATATCCTCCTGCCTGAATACGAGTGGTTCGCCCGATGCGATACGGATCTGCTGTTCGACGATGTCCAGCCCGCTTCTCAACTCGGTGACAGGGTGCTCCACCTGGATGCGCGTGTTCACCTCGATGAAATAGTAACGCTCCTCGTCGAGGTCGTACAGGAACTCGACAGTACCGGCGTTCGTGTAGTTTGCAGCCTTCATCAGCCTGATGGCGTCCGCGCAAAGGTCTCTGCGAATGCTATCGGTAATGACGATGGAGGGCGATTCCTCGAGCAGCTTCTGGTGCCTGCGCTGAATTGTGCAGTCGCGCTCACCGAGATGGATGACATTGCCGTGCTCATCGCACAGGATCTGCACTTCAATATGCCTTGCGCGGGAGATGTACTTTTCGATGTAAACGGAAGGGTCGCCGAAACTGGTCTCGGCCTCGCGCCGGGCGGCCGCGAGGAACTGGAGCAGGCTCGCATCGTTGCGGGCCATACGCATTCCGCGTCCGCCGCCTCCGGCTGCCGCCTTGATCATAACCGGGTAGCCGATTTCCTTGGCGACCTCCAGTGCTTTCTTGTCTTCTTCCAGCACGGAGCTGGAGCCCGGCACTATGGGAACGCCGAGCTTTAAGGCCAGTTCTCTTGCAGCGGCCTTGTTGCCCAGCAGCTTCATCGCCTCAGCGGACGGGCCAATGAAGTCGATCTGGCACCGACGGCAGATGTCGGCGAAGTGCGGGTTCTCGGCGAGGAAGCCGTATCCGGGGTGAATGGCATCGACATCGCAGACTACCGCGGCGCTGATGATATTGGGGATATTCAGATAGCTCTTGGACGGCTGCGGCGGGCCGATGCAGATGGACTTGTCCGCGTATTTCAGCGGCAGGGAATCCTTGTCGGCTTCGCTGTAAACGGCAACCGTGCCGATGCCCAGGCGCCGACACGTGCGTATGACGCGTAGCGCGATCTCACCTCTGTTTGCGATAAGAATCCGTGAAAACATCTGCTAATCCGGCTTCACGAGGAACAGCACCTGGCCGTATTCGACCGTTTGCCCGTTCTCTACGCATATTTTGGTTATGGTTCCGCGGCATTCGGCCTTGAGCTCGTTCATTACCTTCATCGCCTCTACGATGCAGACCACGGTCTCCGCTTCGACATGCGAGCCGTTCTGTATGTAAACTTTGGCATCCGGTGCGGGTGCGCGATAGAAAGTACCGACAATCGGAGATTTGATAGGGACGAATCCGTTGGCCTCGTCCTTGGCCTTTGCGGCTGCGTCTTCGGAAGGCTTTGCGGTCGTGCCGCCGGAGTGCTCCGGCAGTTGAATATCGAGCGCGGGAACAGTGCGGAACTGAGGCACGGCAACGCTCTTGACCAGTCTGATCCTGAAATCCTGTTCCTCAAGCTCCAGTTCGCTCAGGTGGTTTTCGTTCATCAGGGAAATCAACCTTCGAACCCTGAGGATGGTCGATCCGGTCTTTTTCGTGGTTTCCTCGGCCATATGGCTCCTTTACAGCAAAACAGGTTCAAAAGCGGGGTTCGCGGGGGAAATGCGTCAGGATGCGGCAACCCTTTTCGGTAACCAGCGCCATATCTTCCACCCGGATTCCTCCGATCCCCGGCAGGTATATTCCCGCCTCGATGGTGACGATCATTCCCGGTGTGGCGATTTCGGTAGAACGCGAATTCAGACGCGGCGCTTCGTGTATTTCGATTCCAACTCCATGGCCAAGGCCATGGCCGAATTTGTCTCCGTAACCCTTGTCACGTATGTAATCGCGCGCGACCGCGTCCACGTCTTTCAGCGGAACGCCGGGCTTCAGGGCCTTTGCTGCGCGCTTGTCGGCCTCCATCACGATGTCGTATATCTGCTCGATGACAGGCGGGACATTGCCAATGAAGAAGACGCGCGTGCAGTCGGAGCAGTAGAAATCCTTGCGGGCGCCCCAGTCGAACAGGACGAGGGCGTTCTTGCCCAGCTTTGCGTCCCCCGGCCGTGCGTGCGGAAGGCTGGACTTGGCGTCGAACGCGACTATCGGCGGGAAGCTGACATCCTGAGCGCCTGCCTTCGACAGGTTGTAGCGCAGTTCGCGGGCGATGGTGGTCTCTGTGACATTCCTTTTCAGCTTCGGCAGTGTCGCGTTGAGCGCGTCTTCGGCCACGGCTATTGCCGCTTCGATCATCTTGACCTCGGCGGGTGATTTCAGCACACGCAACTTCTGCACGATGCCTTCAGCCGGAATGATCCTGGTCTTCGGGAATTTCAGAAGCATCCTGCCGTGCATTGCGCAGTTCATGACATCGGGCTCGAAGCCGAGCTTCTTGACGCCCATGTCGGCGGCCAGCTTGGCGGCATCCTCGAACATGTCGGTGCGATAGGTGAATACCTTAACGCCCTTGGCCGTCTGTTCGGCCTCCTCGGTGTAGCGGGAGTCGGTGATCAGGTACGCGGCCTCGCTGCCGATGAGAAGGAAGGAATCCTCACCCGCAAAGCCTGTAAGGTAATGGACATTGGGAACGCTCGACACAAAGAGCGCGTCGATTCCGAAGCCCTTGAACGAATCCCGCAGGCTCAAGGGCTTCG
>Ga0265297_10007143_pt1 | contig 15645 bp, 14 predicted proteins | sample Munlanlwell13791_FD_192502 | JGI IMG/M metagenome (GOLD analysis project Ga0265297, IMG submission 192502) | Leachate microbial communities from a municipal landfill in Southern Ontario, Canada - Leachate well 137-91 | ecosystem: Engineered > Solid waste > Landfill > Unclassified | place... | reverse complement strand
ACGAATTCGGAAGTCATTGCTGCTACCTGGATACTGCTGATAATCGTTATACATTAAGCGAAGTGCGGTTTGGATTTGTCTGAGATCGTTTTTCCGCTGCGAGTCCCTCGCCCGCTCACGCGCACCGCTTAAGTTTGCTAACACCAAACCGGCTAGAACGCCAATGATGGCAATCACAATCAGCAGCTCTACCAAGGTAAAACCAGACTGTTGAGAACGAAATTTGATCATTTTACCAAGCCTCCGTTAACGTCGTGTTCGAACTACTCACACAGTAGTTACAGTACGTTGTGTTGTTACTTTCCGAACAAACTTTATCGGTATACTCTGTTTGAACATCCGAGTCCTGATCATTCTCTAAAATTCCACAGACTCGGTACTTCGTTAAGACATCGTTCACTTCATAATGATATTGGTACGCTCCATCCGTGGGATCACCAGGCAAAATGGACATGTACACGGTTTCCGGATGACCATTCTCAGAGTTAGTGAAGGCCTCTAATCCCCAGCGAAAAGGACGGATGCGACCGTTGCCAGTGGTTGCCATCGTGGCTGGATACTGACCATTATCATTCATGTACATTTCGAGGGCACTCTGAATTTGTTGGATAGAATTTTTGCGTTCGGCATCCCGAGCCCGAGCCCGCGAAGTGAGGTAATTACTCCCCACAAGGCCGGTCAGAATAGAAATAATTGCCACCACCACCAGCAACTCGATAAGGGTGAAACCTGATTCAGATGAATGTCGAAAATAATTCATGATTAGTCTCCCGCCGTACAAGATTTATCGTAATAACAACCCGACCCTGAAGCATTACAGCGATACGTCGCACCAGGACAACACGTCCCGCATTTTCCAGGAATACAGGGACAGTATGAACCAGGATCACTGGGAGCTAACTGCTGGTTTTCCTTCAAGGTATCGGAGATGCCGTAATTATAATCTGGGATTCCATCTCCATCATCATCTGGGCCACAACCAGACGAGCAACCCAGATCGACGATTGCGGGATCCGTCTCATCGCTGAGATTCACATAGAGCCAGTAGTGCTGACCGTCATCACTCACTTGATATTCGTATGGTTGTCTGGTGATTGGATCACAGAGAATAGCCGGCATGTAGGGAGAAAAGTTGTCAGTACCACAATCAGATGCCGAATCCATAATGCTCTCTGGTGGATACATTTTCTTGTCAGTGTTGTAGGCCTCAAAATGAACTCGATACTCCTCTAGATGGGTTTTTCTCTCTGCATCGCGAGCGCGCTCAATGTAGCGAGGAATCAGGAAAATAGCGGTGATCATCATGAGAATCAGCAATATTGCCACCACCACCAGCAACTCCATCATGGTAAAGCCGCGGGCACTGCGTTTGAATCTTTTTGGGACAGCCAAAAAACGAGACATTGTTATCAGTATATCGGAAAAAAAGGATGCGCTCTACTCTTGAAAAATGGATTTCCACCCAAATAAGGCTATGACTTCAAAATTGAATGGATTGCTATGTCAATTTTTTTCGTATTCATTTGATAAAAAGCCAAATTGCGTATTTGTTTGTTCCCTTGATCAATGGTAATAATATGTTTCCTATCAAGAATTGTTGTCAAAAAGTCTTTGTGATTTTCAGTAACCAGATAGGCATTCTTAAACTTGTAAGCGGTGTGGTACAGCAGATGGTCGACATATTCACAGGCTGATATTTTGTTCAAAACAAAAAACAACGGATCATTGATGTCAATGTGTTTTTCAATGGAATAAATTCCAGAAATCGTCGTTTTGAGAAAGTTTCTTCGCTTATTATAATTTTGGAGATTATCAGTTTTGAGAAACTCGATAGCCACCGGAGTGATGGTTAGTAAGGTCGCTCCACTCTCTTTCATGGCAATGAATTGTTGCAGAAGCTCTTTAACCTCTAGCATGGCAATAAGAGCATTATTGTCAAAGAATAAATAACTCGATGCAAGTTCGTCCGTTAAAGAGGGTACATCGGAGAATAGTGACATTGCCCCTTCGCTTCCATGAGTTCTTCATCTGAAAAAGTAGCTCTTGCTTCCTCGGCGCTTTGGATAATTTCTTCAGAGGTGTATTTGTGAGAAAAAGTAATGTTGAGATGATCAGTCACGGGCAGCTTTTCGATTTTCTCTCCCAATTGTTGAAGAAGTGTCTTCATAAGCGTCAGTGTACTATCTCTCTGTAAGAAATCAATAAAAAGCCCTCTCGCTACGCTTTTCTTAATTGGACCCTACCGGGAATCCACCACTCGCTGCGCTGATAGGGGGACCTACCGGGAATAGCGACTGCACTCGTTTTCACTCGCTCCGCATGCACTCGGGTTATCTCGCATTTCTTGAGAAAATGGTATGCTCGATCCCGTCGGAACTGGGATTGATCTCGTGCGGGTCTATATAAACAAAAAATCCACCGTCGGTGGCTCTTTTGTTTATGTGGACCTACCGGGAATCGAACCCGGAACACGGCTATGCGAAAGCCGCGGTATACCGTTTACCTATAGGCCCCGGTATAAACTGAGAGAATCTTACCAGAAAATTGGTGAGAAGAAAGGGAACGGCTGAGGAATACTTGAGGGGACTCTACCGCTCGCTGCGCTCGGGTACGAGCCACGTACGCCACGCAAATACGGGGACTCGCAGAAGTGTTCGCTTCCACTCACACTGTCTTTCGAGGACTCTACCGCTCGCTGCGCTCGGGTATTAGCCAGCGCACTACGCAAATACGGGGACTCGCAGAAGTGTTCGCTTCCACTCACACTGTCTGCACTAGGGTTATCTCGCATTTATTGAGAAGATGGTATGCTCGATCCCGTCGGAACTGGGGTCGCTCCCAACCACATCCACATATCAAAAAAGCCCACTTTCAGTGGACTTTTTTGATATGTGGACCTGAGGGGACTCGAACCCCTGGCCTTTTGTATGCCATACAAACGCGCTACCAGCTGCGCCACAGGCCCGTTTAAGAACTCGATTATAACATGCTACAAACCGCTCTGCCCGCCATAAAACCAGACCAAAGTTATTTTTTTAGCGGTGGTCGGTAGGCCATTTTTGGTTTGTGTTTGGTGGATGGCAGAGAGAAAACGGGAATTCCCAGAGAAGTTTGTTCAATCCCCTCTTCTGAATCAGCGTCGGAATCAACCACTACCGTTTTCGGCGTTTTCTGAACAATCTCGTGCAAAAGTTGTTTGAGCTCATCAATTCCAGCATGGGTAGCGGCAGAAATCAGCAAAGGTTTCTCGCCCGACCATTTTTTGGCTAACGTAATGGAAAAATCATCGGCTAAAACATCTCGTTTGTTCACTACCACAATCGAGGGACGATTGATCAAGCTCGGATTATAGTCTTCGAGTTCATGCGTGAGAATTTCATACTGACGCTGCAAAAGAGCGACTTGTTCCTCGGCAGTAAGCTGCAGACTTTCATCTGGAACGTACAAAAGGTAAACCAGCACTCGACAACGTTCAATATGGCGCAAAAATTGGTAACCTAAGCCTTTGCCTTGACTTGCTTCTTCGATCAGTCCGGGAATATCCGCCACAATATAGCGCGTGACATCCTTGGTTGAACCTTCTGCAGAAATTTCCATAATACCCAAATAAGGTTCGAGCGTGGTAAATGGATAGTTGGCCACTTTCGGACGAGCGCGGGTCAAAACGGAAAGCAACGTGCTCTTGCCCGCATTGGGGAAACCAACAAAACCGATATCGGCTAATAAACGCAGTTCTAAAAGCAAAACTCTCTTTTCACCATCGCCACCCTCTTCGTACTCCATGGGAGTGCGGTTGGTGGAACTCTTAAAATGAATGTTGCCTCGGCCACCTTGACCACCTTGAGCCACCAGTAAACGATCACCCAAATTGATAATTTCACCAATCTTTCTCTTTTCTTGGTGATCAGAAATATCCCAAACAATGGTGCCTAAAGGAACAGGAATCTCGAGATCATCGCCCCGCTCACCAAAACACTGTTGCCCTCGACCATACTGACCGTCAGCGGCTTTGAATTTGGGTTTATCGGCGTAATCAATGAGCGTTTGCTTCTGATCCGTCGCAACGAGAAAAATGCTGCCACCGTTTCCACCATCGCCACCATCAGGGCCACCTTTGGCGATATATTTGACACGTCGGAAACTGAAGGAGCCATCGCCCCCCTTGCCGGAGATAACTGTTACTTTTGCGACATCAATCATACGTAATGTTCTTTAACTATACTTTTGTACATCAAAATTTTCTCAGATCCTTAAGAGGCTATTGTAACCGATTTTTGCTGATTTTATCGAAGAAACTGCAGGGGATTCAGCAAGGCTCCACTCTGTCGAATCTCAAAGTGCAAGTGGGTACCCGTACTGCGACCGGTCGAACCCATGTCACCGATGACGTCACCCTTGTTCACACTTTGGCCAACCGCCACACGGACGACGGATAAGTGAGCATACAGAGTGGCGTAGCCATTGCCGTGATCGACCACAATGCGGTTACCATAACCTGAGTTATCAACCCAACCGGCCACCATGACTTTTCCGGCATCAGCTGCCAGAATTGGCCCACCTCCGCGGTTAGCGATATCGATTGCCTTGTGGTACCAGGAGAAGGTCTGCGTGATACCACCAGCGGCTGGCCAAACAAACTGCCCTGTCGCGGAAACCGAACCAGCATCAGGAGTAGTCAAACGACGTGTTGCCGCCTGGAAGCTCTGCTGCTCTTGAGGCTTCACGCCACCAGGAATGTAAATGTACTGACCGGTAGCCAGAGAAAAGCTTTCATCATCGGTAAAGGTATTAAACGGAAAGTTAATAAGTGGCTGAGCAGCAGCTTGGTCGTCACCCAAACCATACTTTTTGGCCAAGGAGTAAACGGTCTCACCTTTCTGCACTTTATGGCGAACACCATCGACTGGCAGAACGCGCAAGCGATCGCCAGGCTTAATTTTACTTGATTTATTAAGATTATTTTCCCAAAAAATCGTTTCAACTTGTAAATTGTACTGTTCAGCGATACTGGCCACGGTCTCACCTTCCGCAACCGTGTGCTCAATCACTTCACCACCGCGGAAACGCAATACTTCCTCACTCTGTTGGGTAATGAAAGGTGTATCACCTGTTGAAGTGCGAATCACACTCGTTGCCAAGTTATTGAGACTTTGTTCGTCAGCTGTCGCTTCGCTGACCAGGAGCGGACCAAAAGTAATGCCCACAAAAAGAACACTCATGAAGGCCGTGTGGAGAAAGGGTCGCGCAAACTTGCCGCGACGCTTATAGAGGATGCCCACAACCAAATCTTTAGTGAGCTCAATATACGAAAAAATAAAGTACCCTCTTTTATAGACATAAGCCCGAAGAAAACGAAGGTATTCGCGCCAGGACTGAAGTGTTTCAGACCAGGCAGAAGATGGGGTCAGCTTGGGACGTCCAAAAAAAGCAGATTGATTCTTGGTGGATCTTTCCAATTTTTCTGGAGATCGTCGCCAGAATGGTGACATTATCGTATTGTAACATTTTGCTCATCGGCACGTTGCCAGATGATGCAACTCGTTGCGCTCACCATAGACATGGCGATGTGGCTGCGCAAAGTCCTCTTCGCAAAAAGTTACAATACAATCACTCAGCGGCGAAAAACTAGCCTTCTTTTAATGAAGCGAGGAATTCCTTATTCGTCTTGGTGTTCTTCATTCTCTGAACCACAATACCGGTTCGCTCCTCTTCTCCGAGCATGTCAATCATGCGGTGAAGAGTAAGAACGCTCTGGTAATCTTGGTTATCAAAAAGAAGATCATCACGACGAGTGCCTGATCGTTGGAGATTGATAGCGGGGTAAATACGGCGCTCAGCCAAACGACGATCAAGGTGCAACTCCATGTTGCCCGTTCCCTTGAATTCTTCGTAGATGAGGTCATCCATACGAGAACCAGTGTCGATCAAAGCGGTACCAATAATGGTGAGACTGCCTGGGCCCTCGAAGTTACGAGCGGCACCAAAGAATCTTTTTGGTGGATACAGCGCTGAAGGGTCGAAACCACCAGACAAAGTACGACCAGAAGTCGGCATAGCCAAGTTATAGGCACGAGCCAGGCGAGTGATCGAGTCCAGCAGAATAACCACATCCCGACCGGCTTCCACTAGGCGTTTAGCGCGCTCAAGAGCAACTTCAGCCACGCGAGTCTGTTCGGTGGCGTGCTCATCAAAGTTCGAAGCAGCGACTTCACCTTTGCCATCGGTAATACGCTCAATGTGACGACGAATATCGGTCACCTCTTCTGGACGCTCACCAATGAGAACGGCCATGACATGTGAGTTGGGTTCATTGGTGGCTACACCGGTAGCCATTTCCTTGAGGATAGAAGTTTTACCGGCTTTTGGTGGAGAAACAATCAAACCACGCTGCCCTTTTCCGATTGGAGCGACAAGATCAATGAGACGAGTGGAAAGTGGCTCGGGGCCAGTTTCCAAACGAATTCTTTCGTCTGGATACACAGCAATGAGATCCTCAAAACGAGTGCGGCGCTTGAGATCCTGGATCTCGGCCCCATTCACCTTGGTGATTTCCTGCATGCCCCAATAGCGATCGGTCTCACGAGGTTCGCGAGCCAAACCAGTGACGATGTCACCAGGACGCAAATTGAGACGGCGCACCACAGCCATGCTGAGGTAAGCGTCTTTCTTGGACTGTCCAAAATGCTCGCGCACAACGGCGTGACCATCTTGAGTGGTGTCCAAAAATCCGGTGAGTTCTTGCGTGTCGGCAACTCGAGGTCCACCGCGGCGGGAAACCATTACTCGACTGGGTCTACTATCTTGGGAATTCTGTGAATCTTGAGAGAAGTTATCGCGATTGTTATCGCGAGATTTTTGAAAACCTTCATCACGACCATTGTCATAGCCGTTATTGCGAGAAGCATGCCCTCGGGAGCGATCTCCCCAGGATGATCTTCGCTTCTCTTGGTTTTGATTCTGGTCTTGCTGGGAAATAATGACTGAACTTGATCGTGGGCTTTCGGATTTTTCCGGTGCGGGTAATTCTGTTTCTGTTTTTTCTGATTCAGATTCTTTTTTTTCAGGAGCAGACTCGGCTGCTCTTTCTTCCATTACTTGAGCTAATGGTTCAGCTTTCTTTTCGGCTTTTTTTTCAACAACCACTTCGGCCGACTCTGACGTCTCCTCAAGGGTAGAAGCAGATAAATCATCGTTTTGAGACATGAAACTCCTTTTAATGTTTCTTTTAATCTTCATTCTTAGACCTCTTAAGAACCTCTAGAAAAACAGTGTGGGTGGGTGAAAAAATGAACTATCAACAAGGATATGCACGAATTGTACCACAACCAACGTCTTTTTGAGCAATCGAATGCGTTTTTGGATACAAATGAGGCAAAAAGAAGAGCGCGAATTCTCAGTGGGCAGTGGAAGTTCGGAGGCCTGCCCAACGTCCGAACCTCCACTCCCCACTCAGGCTTCGCATTATTTCGGGGTTGACTACTTTTGCAAACAGGCTATGTTAATTGCCAGTGTCCTCCTGCCTACTCGGACACTAACATTAAAGGAAAGCATCGCTATTCGTGATCGTCCGGTCAGCGGTAGAGATGCTTTTCTTTTTTTGCGTTAAGGGGTCAATTTCTTGATTCCCCTACCGCTCTCTCCTGTTCACTCTTTATTATTCTTTCAAACAACCCCAAGAGTGTTTTTGCTGCGATAGTTTTATATCTTTTTGCTCCATTTGTCAATCCTATAATTTTGTTTTGCCATGATATTATCATGTCCCATAACAAAAAAGTCACACTTTTCTACCTGGTGACTTCCAGAAACACCGCACAAATACAAAATGTGGATAACTTATCCGACATGTGGGAAAAGACGACAAAAACCCAAAAGTGGACCGTTCCCGTTCTTTGTGGGATCGACTATTGCCGAATCGAGCTCCCTCTTTGAGCTGCTTACTCTTATAAAAACAATAATTAACTTCTCGAGAGAAAAATTAGAGATCCCCTACTCGCCCCAGATTCTCAACCGTCACAATGTTGGTATACCCAAGTCGTTTGGCCTCTTTAATCCGCTTGGTCAACTGACGCACTTTGCGCACTTCACCCAATAATCCGATTTCACCACAGTACACTGTCTTCTTCCCAAGTGACTTCTCTTTTTTCGCACTGACTAGAGCTGCGGCTACAGCCAAGTCGATGGCCGGATCCTTGAAGTCGACATCACCAACTACATTCACAAATACGTCGGCGTTATCCAGTCGCACTTTGGCATACTTTTGAAGCACGGCGAGCAAGAGATGCATTTTGGATATATTTAGTCCTCTACTTACTCTTCTTGGGTTGGGTAAGAACGACGGAATGATGAGCGCCTGAACTTCCACCACTATTGGGCGACTCCCCTCCATACAAAGAGCGAGGGCTGATCCAGGCTGACCAACAGTCTTTTCCTCAAGAAAGACCTCGGCAGGGTTGCTCACTTCCTCTACTCCTTCGTTGGTAAGACGCAGTAAACCGACTTCATCCGTCGGGCCAAAGCGGTTCTTCAAAGAACGAACCACACGAAGTTCGCCCGTCCTATCGCCACTTATTTCCACAACTGTATCAACAATGTGTTCAAGCACTTTTGGACCGGCTATGTCCCCTTCTTTGGTGACGTGTCCGACGAGAAAGGTGGCGATGTTCATCCGTTTAGCCAAAGCCACCAAACGACTTGTCGTCTCGCGGATCTGTCCGACCGAGCCGGCGATGCCGGTGAGGTCATTGGTGAACATAGTCTGGATGGAGTCGATAATCAACAGCTCCGGCTTCTTTTCTTGCACCAGTTCGACAACGCTATCAACATCAGTTGTCGCCACCAACCAAAGCCTATCCAACACGGATTTATTTTTATCAGCCTTACCAATAATACGCAGAATTCGTTGCGAAATTTGGCTTGGGCTCTCCTCTCCCGCCACATAAATCGCAGATATATTTTCTTTATCTATAAGCGTTTTAACAACCATTTGAGTAAGAATTGTCGACTTACCAATTCCTGGCTGACCGCCTACCAAAGAGACCGAACCAAACACGACCCCACCACCAAAAACACGGTCGGTTTCATACAGTCCCGTAGAGAGTCTTTGCCCTTCGACCTGGTGTTTAGCCACGGCATCTTTTGCGGAAATTATCGTCGACTCACCCGCTCCGTACAGCGTGGCGCGAGGACGAGAACTCAAACCTTTGCTTGTTTCCTTCTCCGTAATGGTCTCAACCAGAGTATTCCACTCGCTACAAGAAGAACACTGACCTTGCCAGCGAGGATAATGAGCCCCACAGTTTTCGCAAATATACTCAGTCTTCGTCTTAGCCATGTGCGAAGTCTAGCATGAGAGAGTTACAAAATACTAACAAAGTCCGCGGGTGGAAGGAATATCTTTGCCCCAAAGCTAGCCTGGAAGGATATTCCTAGGACTATCCTTCCAGAGGAAATTAAAGGCAAAGATATTCCTTCTTTTTGCCTAAAAAAAACTATTCTTCTTGAGATAAACCGAGCTGAGTGTCTAAAATCGGCTGTTTCGCTGAAAGTGGGAGCTCTGCCGCCGTTACAAAACTGACGCGAGCCGCTTTATGCTGCCCAAAGCCAGCTTTCTTGGCATCATAAGCTTCCTGATACAAGCGAGTGAACAGCGCTTCGTCAGCTTGGCGAGTTTCCGGAGAAACAACTACCACAACTTGATATTCAATATCATTGCGATCTTTAATCTCGGAATGACCGCCCCAAGCAATAGCGAGTGACAAAACGGCCCACTGAGCCATAACCTTGTAAGCCTGTTCCTTATTGGCGAAATTCAAATGCTCCGGATTGCTAATAATGAAAGGTCGATCACCAACCTCTCCTGGAGTAGCCGCCATAAACTCACCAGCAGCATCAACGACACTCATACTGGCGTGGTGATGATCATGGTCAACAGTGAGGTGTTGATACTCAAATTGCGTATCCACACCATGATCTTGAGCAAAGGCATTCGCCTTCTCCACCAGAGCTCGAGACCAAACTCGACCAACTAGGTCGGTCGATTCTCCAGCTTGGATTTTTGAAACCAAGACATGGAAAGCGTCTGAACCCAAAAACTTTTCCAACACTGCCTCCGCATCTTTGTTGTAGGTTCGACTCGTCGGATTAATTAAATCAGCCACTACGCCAGCCGCACCACAGCCATCATGAGAGGACAAAACATGTTTTCCGTCTTTGGCGGCATGATGAACACGTTCATCCATGCATTCAGCCGAACAAATGGCGTCCGGATGAGAGCAAACCATCTCCAAAACCTGGTCAACCGTCAAGAGACCAGTTGCCACTTCCAGCAAGAAAGTGCCTGGCGTACGAAAAACCTCAGGACGGGACGATGAATACTCGCCAGATTTATGAATCTCGCTGTAGATCTCGCCCAAATGGGCTTGACGCTTAGCCTCATCTTCGTACGTTTCGATTTTAATGTGGTGATGGGTATGGTCCATATGCGCTCCGCGAAGTTCGAGCTCTTCGCCTTGTCCTTCTTTAAAGGCCATTACTCCTCCTGCTTTTCCTGATTCTCAGCGGCGTCAATGAGGCCCTGAATGTTATCGAGAATGCTGCCAAGATCTTCTTCGACCTGCTTCCAATCGCCATTCGCTTCGCGGATAGCGGCAAAAACGAGTTTAACGTCTAAAAGAATTTGGTCACCATTCACAACTAAATATTGTTTTGACATAGTATCTCCTTGTTTCTATTATAGTGCGTCGAAGCGAATTGCAGAGAATCGATCGACACACCGTTTGTGAAAGCAAAAGAGGCCCCGAAGGGCCTCTCTGCAAGATTCTTATTTATACGTGACCGGCACGTCCGTGGCGGCTGGAGACAGACGCACACGACGCTGAGCGGCATCGATAGAATCGATCACCACCGAGACTTCGTCACCCTGGGCGTAAGGCACACCACTGAGTTTGCTCTCGTGGATCAGACCTTCAATACCAGAGGAAACGGAGACAAACACACCGAAAGGAACAACCTTGGAAACTACTCCGCTGAGAGTGGTGCCTTCTGGATACTTGGCAGCGAAATCATCCCAAGGATCATCCTGGAGTTGCTTCACCGACAGAGTCAGTTTGCCGTGCTCTTCGTTGATTGCCAAAACCTGAGCTTTGATGCGTTGACCCTTCTTGTACATCATGGTCAAATCATCAACCTTGTCCCAAGAGACTTCGGAAATGTGGACGAGACCTTCGAGAACGCCGATCTCACCTTTATCGCCGAGGGGCACTTCGACAGCCACAAAGATACCAAATGGTTTGATACCCGTGATGACGCCATCGATCACATCATTTTCCTTGACAGAGCTTAAAGCCGCTTCCGCGTTGGCGAGCTCATCCTTTTCAGAAACGAGACGCTCGGAAAAAATGAGACGGTTCTTGTCTTTATCAACTTCTAAAATGCGAACTTTGAGATCTTTGCCCTTGAGAGTTTCGAGTTTACCGGAAACCTCACGACCAAACTGACTAGTTGGGATGAAGCCACGAATTCCTTCGTAGACCACAACCATACCACCACGATTGGTGTCGAGAGCTTTGACCAAAACGGCTTCTTCTTTCTCGAGTTGAGAAATGATTTCGTCCCATTTTTTGTCCATCGCGGCTTTTTTGAGAGAAAGATACACCTGACCCTGACTGCCCTGGTTTTCCATGACGTAAACGTCAACTTTATCACCAGGCTTGAGATCAACGATGAAATCTTCGGCTAATTGGAATTCGCGATCAGCAACGAGACCCTCGGTCTTACCACCAATGTCAACCACCACCATCTTCTTGTTGAGAGTAACGACGGTTCCAATCACAATATCGCCTGGTCGGGGGATCTTGAGTTCGTAGTTACTGTCAGCCAAAAGATCAGCCATGGTAATAGCTGGGGCATTCACAGAACTTTTTTGAGGAGACGGAGCGACTGGAGAAGGAGTTTCTACGGTCTCGGAAGAAGATGCTTCAACTGGAGCGGCTTCGGTTGGAGCACTGGCTTTTTTAGGAGCAGCTTTCTTAGCAACCTTTTCCTCTTTTACTTCCGTTTTCTTTACTTTTTTGGCTGATTCAGCTTTGGGGGCTGCTTTGACTTTCGTCTCTTTCACGGCCTCAGGGGCTGATTCAGTCTTTTTTGTTTTTTTTGTTGTAGATGTAGCTGCCATGCAGTAACAATCTCCTTTCTGAGAAATGCAAGTATATCACAGTTTCTTGAGGTAACCGGATTTAAAAAGTGTTTTCTTGTAAGCAAAAAATGATCATTTTTATTGGAAATGAACCGATCGATCAAACCCTCTGGCAATGTATACTATGAGAGTGTCTGCCCATGACCTTATAACCCTTGAGTTGCGAACCTCTCGCACCAGCGAGCAGCTCGCTGCTGCCATGTCTCAGGTATTCAATTCCTTACCGAATCCACCTCGGGGAATTTTGCATAGACTCGAGACCGCTCCGGTCTTTCACTGGGAGATCGTGAGTGAAGGCCAAACCGTCTACTTTTTTCTAACTTTACCGAAACAATATCAGGATTACTTGACCAGTCAGCTTACTGCCGCGTATCCAGAGATCCTCATTCAGGAACTGAAGCATGATCCTCTGCAAACCTTTCTCGCGCATGAGACAGATCTCCCCAAAGTCACCCAAATCCAGGAGCTTCGCCTGGCAAAACAAAGTGCTTTTTCACTCATGACCTATGAAGAAATTCCGCCTACGGCCGGAGACACGCTCGCTCCTTTGCTTTCCAGCTTGTCACGTCTACAGGAAAATGAATCGGCTCTTATCCAGTTTTCAATCTGTAAGGCGCGCGAAAACTGGAAACAATCTGCCCAAAATTACACCAAACCAGAAGGCCAAACCTCACCTCGGCCGGAAGACACCTTCCGCAGTCTTATTCAAAAAAAGATTTCCCAACCGAGTTTTCAAACGAGCGTGCATATCATTAGTTCCGCCGCCACGAAACACCGTCAGCAACAGATCGAAGATAGCCTCGTACAGGCACTCAACATTGTGCAGTCTCCCATAAATAGTCTCCAAATTCGCCGCCTATTACTGCGTAAAGATCAGCGCATGCAAAAAGTTGTAACGCACAAAATTAAGCCCGTGCGACAGTACTTTTCCAGTGCGGAGCTTGCTACACTTTTTCATCTTCCTAACAAAGCTTTGTCTGCACTGAAAAATATTGCGTGGGGCAAAACCCTGCAAGGAGAACCACCAGCTGACCTCCCCATATACGCTAACGTTCCCGAAAATATGCGTGAAGAATTGAACCTTTTTGGCAAAGTGGAGTTTAAAAATAAAGAACAGATTTTTGGTCTGCAACGCGAAGATCGTCGCCGTCACATGTACGTAATGGGCAAAACTGGTACGGGTAAATCAACGTTGTTGGCCAACATGATCATCAATGACCTCAAGCATGATGAAGGCTTAGCCGTTATCGATCCGCATGGAGACTTGATCGAAACGGTATTGGATTACATTCCTAAACGCCGCATCAACGACTGTATTATTCTTGATCCTGCCGACCCGGAAGCCGTTGTCCAACTCAACTTATTCGAGGGTGGCTCAGTCGTTCACCGCGAACTTATTGCGTCTGGATTGGTATCCATGTTCCAAAAGTTGTATGGCAGTTCTTGGGGACCTCGCCTGGAGTATATTCTGCGCAACACGATTCTCACTCTCCTCTCTCAACAAGCGAGACTTGAAGATATTGTGCGCATTCTCACAGATCAGCGTTATCGCGAACATGTGGTGGAAACGCTGGAAGATCCAATTTTAAAATCGTTTTGGCTCTACGAATTTGACAAAATGCACGAACGTCAACGAACCGAAGCCATCTCGCCTATTCTCAATAAAGTTGGTCAGTTTGTAACTTCTCCACTCATTCGTCGCGTGGTAAATGTCAAAAAGAGCACCATTGATATCGAAGAAATCATGAACGAAGGCAAGATTTTGCTTGTCAATGTTTCGCAAGGAAAATTGGGAGAAGATAATGCTGCCCTTCTGGGAGCCATGATCATTACCCAGCTGCAACTCGCGGCTATGAATCGCGTCTATATTCCAGAAGAACAGCGTAAAGACTTCTTCCTCTACATCGATGAGTTCCAGAATTTTGCCACAACTTCCTTTACCAAAATTCTTTCTGAAGCCCGTAAATACCGCCTCAATTTAATCTTGGCCAATCAGTATATTGATCAGGTTCCAGAGGAAGTTCGCTCGGCTATCTTTGGTAATGCCGGCAACCTCATGAGCTTTATTGTTGGCGCCAATGATGCCACTATTCTCCAAAAGGAGTTTGGCAATCTCTACACGCCGGATGATCTCGTTTCCTTGAGTCGTTACCAAATCATCTGCAAACTGATGATTCACAACGCCGTTTCTCGTCCTTTCCCGGCATCAACTTTGGCCTTGGCGGCATCGAATAATCAAAACAAAGACAAGGTCATCCGCGTTTCTCGGGAAAGATACGCAAAAAAAGACGAATAATCTCACTCCAAATTACAAAAAGCCCCCCGATCCAAAAAATCGAGAGGCTTTTTCTTTTTTCCACAATTTTTAGCCACAAAAAAGCCCCTTGTTCTGGCCCTGAGCTATCTTGGCACAAAGTTGCCCTTGCACTATTTTCACCGCTGCGGCGTTTCAAGACTCTGTTCGGAATGGGGAGAGTTGGGTCCACCGCGCACTAAGGACCAGAACAAGAGGTTCTATCTGGCTCGAAGCGTCATTTTATCCTAAATCAAGGATAAATGTGACACTTCTTGCTAACCTCTGTGTCCAGCTTCTATTTCTAGAAGATGTCACATTTGGTATGTTAACGAGCAAATCGCCCGTGAACAAGTGGAGTTCATTACAAAGAAAAGCAAAAGTTATAACCAGACGAACGATTCCGTCAACCAGTCATTTCTTTGCGTTTCTGGTTAGAGAAACTAGATTACACATCTAGACTCATCTATGTACCAGTATATTCAGTGGATTGTGATTAGTACGAATCGGCTTAATCTGTCACCAGAATTACACCGCTCGCCTATCAACGTGCTAGTCTCGCACGAATCTCATAGGGATTCCTAATCTTGGGGCCGGCTTCCCGCTTAGATGCTTTCAGCGGTTATCCATCAATAGTGTAGCTACCCTGCGCTGCGCCTGAAGGCGACAACAGGAACACTAGGGACTATCTCACCCGGGTCCTCTCGTACTACGGGCAAATTCCCTCAAGAATCCAACGCTGACAGAGGATAGAGGCCGAACTGTCTCACGACGTTCTGAACCCAGCTCGCGTACCGCTTTAATGGGCGAACAGACCAACCCTTGGGAGCTTCTACACCCCCAGGATGCGATGAGCCGACATCGAGGTAGCAAACCGCACCGTCGCTCGGGACGCTTAGGTGCGATGACTCTGTTATCCCCAGAGTAGCTTTTATCCGTTAAGCCCGGTGACTTCCACAAATCACACGAGGATCACTATAACCAACTTTCGTTTCTGCTCGACTGGTAAGTCTCACAGTCAAGCACCCTTCTACTATTGTGCTTACAGTCCGATTTCCATCCGGACTAAGGGTACCTTTGTACGCTTGCGTTACTCTTTAGCAAGCAACCTCCCCAGTTAAACTACCCACCAAACAGTGTCCCCCTGGTCGATGCAGAC
>Ga0265297_10007142_pt1 | contig 15649 bp, 16 predicted proteins | sample Munlanlwell13791_FD_192502 | JGI IMG/M metagenome (GOLD analysis project Ga0265297, IMG submission 192502) | Leachate microbial communities from a municipal landfill in Southern Ontario, Canada - Leachate well 137-91 | ecosystem: Engineered > Solid waste > Landfill > Unclassified | place... | reverse complement strand
TTCTTTCTCCATTTACGCTGTGCCGTGCCTGAATCGGGCAATGGAGAAAGAATCTCTTTACCGGCCCTGGCCAATTCACCAAGATCGCCGCCGCCGGTGAATTTTGCCGACTTGCTTTGATTGTTGACGCGCTGCAATAATCCTGCCGGGGACACATCGCCTGTTGGGCTCGCCTTTACCGAATCAGCCACCGTTTGCAAGTTGGCATATTGCCTGCGCAAATCACGCCATGCTTCCTGGTCAACGGCGCTGATAGAGTCGTCCATCGCCCCCCTGACCATGCCGCGCACCTCGCCCAAGTAGTGACGTAAATCACCGTCCGACGTGCCGCGCATCCTCTTTCCTAGTGACGAATCAAACTGCCTGTAAGCTTGTCCGCTTATCGTGCCGTCCGGCTCAACCTTGGTCAATAGGTCATCCAGGTAATTGCCGATAATCCGCTGATTTTGCTCTGTACCGTACCGCTCAAGGTCGAACTTGACTTGCGCGACATCGTTCAGCTGTTTATCGGTAAAGTTGAGCCTGTTTCGTTCTGACAGATCGGAGAACCCGGCACCTAGTTTTTGTTTTGCCGCGTTTAGTACGTCGGGGGTTAATGCGGGCTCATCCGCGCCAAAGGTGCGGCCGATTGCCTGATTGAATGCGTCCTTTTGCGCTGTTTTCGCCGCAAGCTGTTTGTCTGCCACCCACGGAAGATTATCAAGCGCTGAATCAATCCATTTCAGCGAGTTATTGCCGGATTCATTGGCGGCCGACATGGGTATTCCCTCGCGACTGAACACGTCGACAAGCTCTTGCCTCACCGGGTCTTCAACGGCAGTAAAAGGCTTGTTAAGTCTGCCTAGTACATTCATAAACCCGACACCAAGCCCAGCGCCAGCCGCACCCATGGCACCGCGCCCTAGTCTCTCGCCAGTATCGCCATATTCAAACAACCCAGGAATCGCCCCTGCCGCCATCATGCTTTTCAAGCCAGCCCCACCTGGGACGGCCATTGATGGAAGAGATTCGCCTATTGTGGTTGCGATAGGATGCGCATCTTGTAAGGGTTTATACAGGCTGTTTTCTTCTTCCACCTGCTGTTTTAGAGCGGCCTGCGCCGGCTCGTCGCCGATCAATCCGTAATATCCCTGCTCCAATCCCTGACCAATGCGGGAAAATGTTTTTCCAGCACCAATAAGTCCGGCCTGTCCCCATCCAATATCATCAGCGACATTTGGCGGCGTGTATTGCTGAACAGGCTTGGATTCCGCCGCTTGCTGTGGTGTGTAACTCTTCTGGAAAAACGCTAACGCCTGATCTTCGGATGCGCCTTCTGGGGCGTCTATTTCGTACTCTTCACCGTTGGGTGTGGTTATGCGAAATGTAGGCATTATTTAACCCTCGTGACTTTGAAGCCACCCGATGCCGGCGCACTTAGCTGGCTAGCCGATGGGTTCTCATAACCGGACTGACGCTGCATTATCTCTTTGATGGTGTTATAGGATTTCAGCTTCACATCAGCCGGCGTAAATGGGTCGGCTATCTTGCCAGCCATCTCCTTATACATCTCTACGTCTTTGTCTGACTGTGGTCCCTGCATGCGCGGCACATTAGAAGTTAAATGCCCCTGCAAGGTTCGCAACGATGCCAAGGCTTTAGATCCTTCCGTTGATACACCCACCGCGCCAGATAGCGAATCCCTGAGCGATCCTAGTCCGCTACCAGTCGATTCTTTTATCAGGGTATCAATGGTTTTTCCTTCATACGGAGATTCCAGCAATTGCAGCATTCTTGATGCGGAAACCTGCTTTTTTGCGCTTTCCGCCGCAATATCAGCTTGATTCTTGGCGGATTCCTCCTGCGCTTTCTTCGCGCCCGGCGTTTGGCTGACGCCTATTTGAGCCTGGTAGTCTGCTCTGCTCATAGCGTTTGGATCGGTTGCGTTGAGTCTCGCTATTTCTGCCGACTCCTGATCCGGTGACATAGTAACGGTCGGCACGTTGCGCATGCGGGTCGTTAGTGTGCTGCCGTCCGACATTGGCACTTGATCAATTTTCGCCCCGGCTTTCACGTCGGCAATGCGTTGCTGCGTGGCAGGGTCATAGACGCCCATCACAGCCGGATTGCCGTCAATGTCGCCATACTTCATCGTGCCGGCGTTTTTGTCGCCAACGATGACCTTTCCGTTAGGCCCAGAAATAAACTGGTAGTCTCCGCCGCCAAAGCCATTGCCTTTTTTGAGCTTGATAGCATCCTCATACAGCCCGGCATCGAACAAGGCTTTCGACAAAGCGCCATTGTCTGCCGGGTCAATGCCCTGCATAGCCGATCTGAAAGAATCCTCGCGGGAATCCTGCTTGCGCTGGCGATCCATAGCTGTCTGCGCCTGCTGCATTTGCAGGTCTTTCAACTGCTGCATCTGGTTCGCCTGCTGCATGTCCATCATGCCGCCGACCCCCTGCATGCCGCCAGCCGCAAGCGATTCGCCAAGCGACTTGCCGCGATTATTCTGCATCATGCCGAGGCCCGTCATTAATAAGCCGTATTGCTGTGGTGACATATCGAGTAAACCGGCCATTTACGCTCCTTTTCTGATTTTTCTGCGTGCGCCCAAGACAACGGGCATTTGATTATATCTCGGGTCAAGCAGGCCAGAAAACGACTGTACCGGGCCTGACGCCTGTATTTTTGGAGCGCCAGCACCCGCCGGAGCCGCTACGGGCTGCGGTTGCTGCTTTTGCCGGTCTTTCATGTAGCTGTCGGCGGCCTTGATGCCTTTGCTTGCCGTGTCGCCGTTGAACTTATCCAGCAGCCCCCCGGCCTGATACGGATCAATCGTTGAAGTGGCTCCCATTGGCGTGTTTCCACTCACCGAGCCTGGAGCATAGCCACCACCTGCGGCGCCAGCCCGATCGGACAGAAGGCCACCGAACGTATGCGGAGCGTTTGCCAGTTCTGGTGTGATAGCGCTACCCATGCCGGACTCTGCGCCGGCGCCGAAGCCGTTGACTGTGCCGCCGGTATTGGCTAAAGCCTGCCCCGCCTGCGATTGGAATGCCGGCGTAATGGCCTGTTCGCCTGCGTGAGCCGCCGCGCCTGCTCCATTCTGTGCCGCATTGTTGGCCGCGCCAAGTCCGGTCTGTTCTGTTGCACCAGGCGCCGCGCCAGCATAGCCAAGCAATCCGCCGGTTAAAGCGCCGCCAGCCGCACCCAATAACGGATCATTGCCGGTTACCGCGCTACCAGCCGCGCCCATTGCTGCCCCACCTAAAGCACCAGAACCTATTGCCGATGTTGCTGCGCCGCCAAGCATCGAGCCTGCGCCAGTCCCAGCCAGCAAGCCACCGGCCCCGGCAAAACCAGAGGCCGCGCCGCCAGCCGCACCTAATGCGCCAGCCAAGCCCGTACCACCAGCCGCCGCCGCACCCGCGCCAGCCGCCGCACCCATTGCCCCAGCTCCGATGCCAGCCCCTGCCGCCGCACTAGCACCGGCAGCCCCTGCCGCCGTAGCCCCTGCCGCTGCTGTGCCAGCGCCAACCGCCGCCGCCGCCGATGAAAGCCCCGCCGCAATCGATCCTATCGCCGCCGCCGCCGCTGCAAATGTCATGTGTCAGCCCTCAGTAAAAATTGTTCGTAGCTTTCGCTCACTAGGAAATGCTCTATCTTTTCAATCTCAGTTTCGTCGCACCGGTGAGCCGTGATAAAAACCGTGTCCTCGTGGGCGAATCCTGCGCGTTTCAGACCTGGTGGCGTAATGCCTATCCACCCAGCCTCTAGCCGCTTTGGCGTGTTGCCATCAGTGACCGTTATGCTGCCCTTGGCAACGATGCTGACGCACTCGTGATTGTGGACTTTGCCGGTTAATACTGTGTCTTTCGGGATCATCATCGCCCGGACATAAACACCGGGAATCGAGAAATGACCGAGCGGCAAATCCACCTGCTCGGCCATTTTGATCACGTCCTCGATGCTTTGTACCTTAGCTATTTGCGGAATCATCCGAGCAGCCCTGCCAGTGCGCCAAGACCGGCACCGGCCGCCGTGCCGTAGCCTCCGCCACCGAGCGCCGAGCCGAGGCCAGCGCCAGCCATGCCGCCGCCAATCATTGATGCAGTTCGGTTGACAGTTGGCATGGTGCCGGTCTGCGTCGAAGTGCCGCCGCCGCCCATAGACGTGCGGATGGCGTTAGACAGAATGTCCAGGTTCTGCAATGGCCAGTTCTGTTGGTTAAGGAAATTTTGATAATTTTGGTTGTCGAGCGTTTGCTGGTAGTCGCGATAAATATCGCCGACGCCGAGCATGTTTTGCGCGTCGGTATATACCTGATTAGAGAGTTGTTGACCGGCGCCCACCATGCCCATCATGTTGCCGCGCTCTGCTCCCCATGCGCCGGTTTGGCGTTCTGCCATATTTTCGGCCAGCTGCTGCTGAGTCTGGTAATCCTGCATCCGCAAATTCGATGTATTTTTTGCGAGTTCGCTGGCCATTTGCCGGTTATTCTCTGCATTGGCCTGTTGCCATGCAGAGCCGCCAAACGCACCAGAACGCGCGAAACTGGCGTCTGTCTGCGGCATGGTGCCGTTTTGGAAGGCACGAACTACATCAGAATTTGTATTGTTGATAACGTCATTCAAATACTTGTTATCAACCCCGGCCATTGCATTGCCATAGGCGCCCTGCCCAAGATAGCCGCCATTAAGCGTGTTTCTGGCCTGTCCGTTTGCTGCATTAAATGTGGCATCGCCGCCATTGGCGCGGTTAGCAATCGTGCTCATTCCCGCATTGTGATACTCATTTAACGCCGCGACCTGCTCGCCGCCATAGCCCTGATATGGCCGATTTGATAAGCTGTTTGCCCTATTAGCTAACTCAACAGAATACGGCTTTATGTACTCTGGTGGCTCGCTCTTGGTAATAGTTGTGCCTGTGCTTGTGGTCGTTCCGCCGCCGTCGCCCATAATTGCCTCGTTTCGTCATCACGACGATACATTCATTAAAAAATTGCTGCCGACCGCTTCAAATCCCATGGCTTGATACAGTCGTTCGCCTCGATTAATACCGCTGGAAATCGCCGGTCTTATCTGCTTTACGCCCTGGTATTTACACCACTCAACCCATGACCGGATCAGCCGGTAAGCGTCGCGCCCTGTCCTGTAATCCGGGTGCATGTATAGGATGTATTCGACGCCTATTTTGTCATTACTGAACCAGGGCGTTATAACATCGCCAACCATGCCGCCGACTATTTGTCCGTTGCGCTCAGACACAACCAAAAAGCCATTTTCATCTAACAGCTCTTCTAGGAAGTCGTGTGTTTTTATTTTGTCGTAAATCAGCGGCGCATAACTAGAATGCTGCAAATAGCCTGCCGCTAGCTCGACCATGACCGGAATATCTTCGCGGGTGGCTTTTCGGATCACTAGCGCACCCCGCTTGATTTTAGAGCGGCATCGAATGCGGTAATTTCGCAGTTGCCGACGAATGAAAACTTAACCCGGTGCCAGCGGTCTGACTTGAGCAGGTCAAACTTGCCATCATTCATGCTTACCGTTACGCCCTGCGTCAGTGTGTCGCCCTCATTGCGCTTGTAGTAGTGCGTAATCTGAGCAGAATCAGGGGAGCGCAAAAATCTCGGCTTTACTCGCTTAATCGTTGTCAGTGAGACATCATCGCCAAAATCGCCGGTTGTCAGGCTTGAATTGGTGGCGTTGCTGTCCATCTTGTACAGCTTGCCATCTGCAGACATGAACGATAGGCCGACGCTGGCACCCATTAATATAGGATCGTTCCACGTCGTCAAAAGATCGCCAACCGCGCCCCAGGTTGAGGCCAATGCGCCAACATCGCCCCATGTCAGGCTCAAAGCCCTAAAATCAACTAAATCGGTAACATTTTTCGTGAATCGCCCAAATTTTCCGGTTACGGTGTTATAGGCGATGCACTCATCGCAAATACCGGTCGAAAGCATTGACGGGAAAAACCAAAAAACAATGGAGCGCTTTGAGTCGTAGCCGCTGACAATGTTTCCGACATGCTCGGGGTTGATGTTCTGCCGCAGCCATTCGCGTACCTCTTGCGCGCCGATAGGCACAGGTCGCGAACCGTCATACATGAACAGCCCATTATTGCCCAGGAAATAATGCACGCCGGCTACATTGACGACAGAACCTTGCGAATACGCGCCCGAATCCGTTGCGACTAGCGTCCATTGCCAGATCACCGGCGGGCCAACATATTGCCCAAGATAAACCGCGTCATCTTTGTAAACCGCCATCGCAGAGCCAAGAGACTTTGCTGCGGTGATTTCGCCAACAGTATCAAACAGCCGGCCATTAGCCGCCTGCGTGCTGGGGCTTGGCATCCATGTGGTGTGATCGTAAAGCCCAGAACACCACCAGCCATCCCCAAAGGTATTGACACCATCGTTGTAGCTGAACAGCATCACAAACCCAGGTGCGGTAGCAACTAATCGCGCCTTTGGTGGCGTTCCTGCCAGGTCTGCAAATGCGCCTGTCGTGCTGGATTGCACGGCGTCTTTGTAATTCGTGGCTATGGTGACATTGCCGAATTGCGCAAAATCCCAATCGCCATTAGCCGTATATCCGCCACCTTTAGATCGGTCAACCCATGAACCGCTAACAAGTTCATAGATAGCCGTCGAGGTCGCCGCAAACATTCTTGACGATCCGTCGAGCTGTAGAAGACAGGCCGCGCCATATGACTGGCTAACCAAAGCGTCCGCGCCAATATCCGCCCCCTGCCCAGCCGCTACCATGCCATTTGTACTCGGCAGCATGTTGGTGCAGTCAATGACGACGCCCGGCACTGTTGGGTCAAGTCCGGGCGCGAAGCCTGATATATCCTGCATCAGTAGCCACGCACGATGTTAAACCGCTTGCCTTTGTGCGCTTGCACTTCGGTTAGCAGCGGAGCCTTGCGCATCTGCGCACCCATGCGCTTGATTTCGTCGATAGACTCAGCCGCCAGCGACTGCCAAAGCGCCAAACGCTCATCGTCGCCGATATAGGGCGCGCTGGCAGCTAAAGCGCCGTACAGGTAGCAATCTGGGTTATTGGTCAGCAACCAGTTAGTATTATCTGTCGCCAAATCCCATGATTTCACATAGCGCAGTCGAACGGTGTAATTCTGGTTGGCCGTTACGCCAAAATTCATGGCCCCAGCATTGATAGTGAAATAGGTCGGAACGCTGGAAATAGGCATCGTGTTATCGATGAATTCCCCCGTCACATGCACCAGTTCGCACGGCACATTACCGATGTAAATCACGGCATCCAATGGCTCCATCATGTCGGATGGCAACGTTATGGTCTGCGTGTTCGCCGCCAAAGTCAGGTCGGTTGTTACCGTTTGCTGCGGGATGTTCAAGTGCCGGTTTAGCCGTTTCTCGAACAGCTTGATGAATAGCGGTATTTTGCTGGTCAAATCATCCCTGTGAAGCGTGTCCGCGATCTCGGTTTGCAGTTCGGTGTAATTCGCCAGCATTCAGTTATTCCTGCGGCTGTTCGTCAGTCGACAAAACGAACTGATCGATGTTTTTCAGCGGCAAAAAACCTTGTTTCTTCGCCTCTTTCTCCTCCGCTTCGTCTTGCACGGATAGCGACAAATCGCGGAATTTACCGTCTTTGTAGAGTGCTTTTGGGTATTCGCTCATTTCATGTTCTCAAAATGATGGCCGTCCTTGGCCGGGGGGAAGATTAAGAGTTGTTGTAAACGCGGCACGCCAACTGCGGACGAACCGCCGCCGCACCCCACAACACATCCAAACGACATGGGAATGTGTCGTAATTAATGTCGTATTGGCGAACCAGCCTCATAGAGATGCCGTCATAACTTTGGCGTGATGCCATGTCCACGCCTTCCGGCATTTGCAGGTCGGCTGTAGCGAAGGTGAACGCGTCTTTGTGAAATGCCAGTGATGGCGCAAACACTTCGGAGGCCGAGCCAACCTTGGTCAGCGTCGCGCCATTCTGTAGACCTGAACTGTTGACGTTTTGGCGTCCGCCGCTGGTGTAGATAGGCGGCCAGAAATCAACGGTAGTGCCTGCGGTTACGTCGGCAGTGATGGTGAACTGTTGCAGCGTGCTAGTGGTGTCCTTGCTTTCAGGGTGAACCTGGAATGTGCCGGTACCAGCCGTGCCGACCGTGAACACGTCGCCTTTTTTGAAGGTAACAGCCGTGCCGGTTGTCAGCGAGGTTGAGCCGTTAGCGGTGACTGCGCCAGAAATGGTGTTAGTGGTGCTTGATCCGGACGTAAAGCGCGGCAGCAAGGTGTTCTCGAACCAGTCGAAGCCGGCTGTGCGGCCAATAATGCCCTCGCGGTAGCCTTTGGAAATGGTTTCCTGGGCGTTGAACAGGCCTTTAACATCGGTGATCAAATCGACGTTCGCTTGAGTATCCAGAATAAACGAGCGGTTATCGTTCGGCGCTAGGTTGTCGGTCAGGATTTTGCGGGCCTGCAACGCTTTCGCCAGGGTAAACGCCGCGCCAGAGTTATCGACCACGTTAGGCACTTTCAGGATCAGATCGGCGAATACCAAAGCCTCGATTTTGGCGGCCAGAACCGACATGGCTGGCCTAATGAACCGCTCGCTGAAATCGTCGATTTTCAACGTCAAATCGGCTGCGGTGAACTGCAAATCAACGTGATGCTGATTGTTGACGGTCAGACTTACCTTGTCCTCGATAACGTCTTGCAGGGCCAGGGTCGCACCGGATGAGACGGTGTATTGGTTTGGCAGGCGGATTCTCAGCGTGTCGCCGATCTTCGCGCCTTTTTTGGCGAATGAATCGTCATAGTCGCGGTTCATATTGCCGATAAAGTTTATTTTCTGGTGTAGAACCCGCAAAGCCTCGCGGGTGATCTGGTCCAGCGTTAATACTGTATTACTGGTTGCTGCTGCCATTTAGGCCTCCATCAAGGGAATAGGGCGTCTCCCGACGCGCTTAAAAAGTGGGTTATCGTCTACCGGCTTTTCTCAGCTCCCCCTCTCGCCGCTTCATCCATTCATCAATCGGCAAGTCGTCAGACAGGCCGCGCGGAGCAGGCTTGGCTGATTTCACCGTCTTGGTGGGCTGAATCGGTTTTGCTGGAGTTGGCTTGGTTAGCTTTTGTTTGGCTGTTTCGTGCATCATGGCCGCGTGCAACACCTTCACCATGCGAGGGTCTGTGATGCCTTTCAGCTCATCGGCACTAAAGCCAAACGAGTTGGCGGTTTTTAAAATCGCCTGTTTTGTTTCTGCGCCCCAGTTCGGTATTTCCCGCGCCAGGACTTTCTCGCCTTCTTGCAGCGCACGGGCCATCTCGGCTTGTCGTTGCTGCTCGATGTTCGATTTCAGATTGTTGATGTTCCCGGCAATGTCGTCGCGCTGCATACGCAGTTCGTTAAAACGCGCCTGCAACTTCATGGCCTCGACCGGGTTTTCATTGATCGCCTGATTCCAGTCGATCTTTGCCAGACGCTCTAGCTGGTCATTGACCACCGTGAGCTTGGCGTACTCTTGCTGAAACTGGCCGACATGCTGAATAGCTTGTTCAGCCTGCTGGCGTTGAGTTTCGATGGCTTTGCGTTGCTCTGCGACTTCCATTGTTTTTCTGGTGTAGTCGGCTTGACGCAGCAAGGCATCTTTCAGCTCGGCAGGTACTTTGTATTGCTTGCCTTCGTAATCTACGTCCTCGAGGCCTTCATCTTCGCCGGTGTCCGTTTCTGGATCGGTTTCGATGTCGTCCTGTTCGTTTTCGACTGCTTCGGGTTCGCCGATTGATTCCTCGTCGAGAGGTTGTTCAATCTCTTCGTTCATAATGGTTATCTCCTGTCGTCTCGACAGTAGGTTGTTGATAAAAGCCAGCCGCTTTGGCTTGCAATTCAGCTGACTGCGCCTGTAGCTCTGCCGCCGCCGTGGCTGCTTTGAGCTGCAATTCCTTCTCTTTCAGGGCCAGTTCGCCGGCCTTGATTTGCAATTCGCCTGATTTGTCCTTGAGCTGCAATTTCAGCCCTTGGTTTTCGGCTTGAACGTCGGCCAGCATTTGTTGCCCCCTCTGAACCATCTGCTGAACCTGATTCATTTGCTGTTGAACTTGGGGGGGGATGCCGGTCTGGATTTGAGGCGGCAGCATGGCTTTTAATCGTTCGGCTATTTCATCAGCCCCAGGCCAGTCGAGATTTTTTGCCACCAGATCGCCAATGATCGGTGCCGCATCGGGAAATGCCTGCAATAGCTGCATCATCTGATTTGCCGACTCTTCGCGGCGTGACGTGAACGACGGTCCGGATTTGACCACCACGTCATATTTGCCAGCCGCCAGGTCATAAATGCGCGGCAAACCCTCAGCAATGTCCTGATTAGCCTGACCGACGCTGACATGTTCTGACGTTCCGTCCTCTTGCAGTATGCGTACTACGCGCTCTTTGTTGTAGACCTTGGGGATCAGGTCGACAACGATCTTGCCGAGCATCCGAATACCTCGACTCATGTTGTCGATGAAATGGAACGTACCAGTATCCGCCTCGCGCTGACGGGCCATGATGGCCTTGCCGCTGGTTTCGTTCGACCGCGCACCCAATGCTGCGTCATAGATGCCAATGATTGACTTCATGTCGTCGGCGGCTTGTAGGGCTAGCTGAATGTCTGAGGCTGGTACGCCTGCCGGACCTGGGCGTTGTGGCGGAATTGGTCCGTCGTACTCCAAATAGGCATGGTTGACGCGGTTTGCCGTCAGCCAGTTAGGATCAGAGTCGAACGCGCCTTTTTGCCCGATCCATGGGGCTTTAGTGTCTAGCGCCACTTTCTCGACGGCTGACGTGCGCCAATAGTTGTAACTTTGCTGAGCGTCTCTAGCCTGATGAATCAGCGAATAGAAATGACGCTTGCCGTCCTCGTTCACTTCGTCGCCATAAACAGGAATAACCGGGATAAACTGCCCAGGCCACTCGTTACGCTCTAACACTTCTGCTGCCGTGATGATGTATTGAGTGACATCGTATTTTTTCGATGGACGCTCACTGACGACAGATAGGCCAAACATAGCCAAATCTTCGCCGCGCTCTTCCATGTAATCCTCATCGACGACGGAGCCATTGGACAGCAAGTAGATGGTCGTCTCTTCCTCTTCTCGCTCCCAATACTCTGCCACCATGACCTGATGGTCTGTTACCCAGTCTGAATGCCCGCGATAGTCGTTATCCCAGTCAACTAGCTCTGCATTTGGGTATTTTCGCTTGAAATCGTCCTTATCCACCCAATCTTCGACCATGCACTGATTCCAGTCTGAGGAATCGGATTTGACTGAGGTTGGATCGGCGTAAACCGTTAGCGGGTTTGGAACAGCATCGATGCAGATGTCCAGGTCAAACGCGTCATCGTGCGTGTAATCGAGCTTGACGCGGAAATAGCCGAATCCGCCCGACACTACGTTTTCGATAGCGGTGTCGTAGGCTACGTCAGCATTGCTCTGGACCTCGATATTGCGAATCAGCCCTTCGAGCACATGCGCGGTGGCTTTGTCAGAGTCGGCGCCGACCGGCAATATTGATATTGATGGCTTGTTCTGGCGGGAATCGTTGACGACCTGCCGAATGAATGCCGGCATTTTGTTGAAGGTCATGCAGGGGCGACCGGTAGTGTCGCGGTCTTTCTTCACCGACTGCGGCCATTGTTCACCCATGCGTGCAAATCTCACATCATCAAGAAAACGATTGCGGTTTTCAGACTCAGCCTCTTTCGCCAGCGAAAAGAACTCACGCGCACGCTGTAAAACCTGCTCGTCTGGCGCGTCGTCTAAATTGCTGTCGTTTTCGTCTTCGACCATAGTCCCTCGGAGGGTGCATGCCGTCATCACGACGGGATTTTGACGATATGTTATAACATAACAACATTATAGTCAAAATATTGACGCTTACAGCTTTGCGGCTATAGTTCGTCTAACTCCTTTCTTGCCTCGCGTACTCTTCAAATATCTCTTCCACTGTTTCCCTGTAGGCTTCGGCCTCCATCATTAAAGCCGCTCGGCATTCCTGTGCGCTCATTCCTTCGTAACTTCCCAGAAGCTTGTCGGTGTAAATTATTCCCCCATCGAATATCTTTTCCCATCTGCAGCTAAATCTTTGATAGCGAATATCAAACTGGCATACCTCGCCAATATCTTTGTAAAACCTTGCAAAACAAGGGCTATCGTCTTTAAATTCTGGTAATGTTAATTTCATCTCTACCCCATCCAATGCGTTGAACCGCCGTGCGCTTTGCGCTTCGTTGTGTTCGCGATTTTGTCATAAGCCACAGCCACCATGCCGAACGCATCAGAGTTACTAACCAATATTCCATTAGCAAAGTAGCAATGATGCTTTCTAACTGTCAGGTCATACACCGGCACTTCTTTTGTATAACGCTTTTTGCTTACAATTGACGTGACAATACTTTGATTTTCCTGGCCATTTTGTTTTGTATTCTTTCCCGCATTGCTGACAAGTTTTGGTGGTTTCTTGTCTATCCTCAAACGATTTTCTTGATTGCTGACGATGCCACTCTCTACCATCTTCGCTTCTGTGCCATTCCTTGGCTTTTTCTTGAGCGATAGCAAGCTGTTTCTTATTTTCTTCACTGCCGACCCAATGACTTTCTTTTGCATGTTCTGATAAATGCTTATCAGCGATGATGCACTCAAGGTTTTCAATAGAGTTGTTTGACCTGACACCGTCTCTGTGGTGGACATGGAATCCAGGCGGAATGCTGCCGTTGAAATGTTCCCATACGACTCTATGCATGAGCTTTCCGCCATGCTTAATAAATTCTGACTTGTAATATCCGTTTGGCTTCCTGTAATACGAAATGCCATTGAACTCTTGAGGCTGGTTAACGATCTTTTGCTTTCTTCCCCTATTTTTCTCGCGCACCCCCCAATTTTTGCAATCAAAGTTTTCCCAGTCCCCATCAATGGGGAATGACTCGAGCGATCTTGACTCAATACCCGCAAATTCCCGGTGCAAAAACCTTTGCTTACCGCCCTTTTGCGAGCAATACATGCCTCTTTCTTTCCATAGCCAATACTTGACGCCTTTGTACTCTCTATAAATGCGTCCCGATACCCCGTATTCTCTGCGTTCGCTAACTGTATGCATGGCAAATCCTCAATAGTGATTATGCCAACATTATATCCTAAAGAATCGGCGGTTAATACACCTTCCGTCGTGAATACCTTATGTTCTGGTGTCATGGTAATTATCTTGCCGTCTGATAATTCTATGTCTATTAGCTCGGTTGAAATTTTGGACATGCCTGAATTGTCAACAATGGCATAACCAGAAGGGGTTAATACAGTGTCACCGATGCAGACTTTCTCAATTGGTATCGATCCTCTGCCAGTTTCTACAGTTGATCCGGCTATTAAGCACCCATGACTTGACCAGTCGTGATTAGGGCCAAGGCCAATGCCTCTATTTTCGTCGCGCTTTTCGTGATACCAGCCGATAGCATCCAGTCCGGCAGAGCATTTCTCTTCATCGAACCACATCTGCGGGAACAGACCTCGTGCCGCCTCAATCCGTTGCGTTGCTGCACCTGCGCCCTGGTTGTCTATCACCCGCACCGAAAAGCCAGCCTTGCGTAGCTCTGACTCGTATGTGATGCCATAAAATTTATCAGTCTGCCGACCATCGTGCGGCAATACCATTTCTGCACGCTCGTAGCCATTGGCTCGTAGCCATTCGACATGTGATGCCAGCGGCTGCCCTTGCGCCTCATAGTAGTCAATGAAGCGAATCTCTTTGCTGACGAACTGAGCCAGCCAGATAGCGCAAGCATCTGACTTTGCGCCTGCTCCGCCTATATCCCAGAACGCATAGGCCGACATGAGCGGATCTCTACCGATGCGCCCTAACCTGCGCTCTTGCCGTGCGATGGCCAGATGCTTAGCGAAGTAAGCGCCCTCTACAGCAGAGACAAACTTGCCTTCCCATATGTGTTCGTACTGGTCTGGCCTGTGCTGCATGTCGCGCTGACGCTCACGCTCCAGTTTGTCGGGGAATTTCGGATTGTCTCGCCAGTTGAGTTTGGCGACCTTGATTAGCGGATCGGATGCATTGCGGAATCGTGATTCTACTGCTGCCGTTTTGCGTGCCGGGTTCCAGGTTATCCACAGCTCGGCGTTCCAGCCGTCACCCTCTTCGCGTAGCGTCGGGATCAGGATAGACCAGGCGTTATCTGTGACTGGCTCGGCCTCATCAACCCAGCATAGCAGGATTCGGCCTTTCGATTTGATGCTGCCGATTGACCTGTCCAGGCCAGCGAATGAGAACCACACGCGACCGTCGCGGCTTTTTATGTACTTCTCGCCAATGTCGTAATACGCTGCAAGCCACGGTTCATCATCGATAGCGCGCTTGATTTCCTCTAGTGATGAGTCATCGAGAGAGTTCATGTACTGACGTGCGCACAGTATTTGCCCTGATATGCCAGCCATGCCGAACATATAGCCGCGAACAGCGGCCATCTTTGCGAATGAGCGAGTCTTTGCCGACCCCCTGCCGCCGAATGCCCCGCGAACGTCAGCAGGGCCGTCGAACACAGGAATTAGTTTATTGGGAAGGCTGATCGTCGCTTGCATTCATTGCGACCAGCTTGACGGTGGTGACTATCGGGTTATCGACCTGCCCACCAACGTTAACGTCCTTCGGCACGAACTTACCCAGCAGCGTCATAAACGCGACCGGGTTCTCGTCTCGCTGCCGCTCAAGCCATTTTTGACCGCCACCAGCATGCAAAGCGCCGAAAACCATGTTTTTCAGGTCTGTGGTGATCTTATTCGGTATGCCTTTTCGACTCCCGCCTTTCGGCTGAGGCTTCTTTTTCGGCACTTTTTCGGCACTATGTTGGTTCATATGAACCAATCTATAGCAAAGTTTGGTTTATTTCAACCAATTTATAGACTAACGCTACCTGCGACAATCTGCTGTGATAATTATTTAATTTGTGTTGACAATTCTATTATCATGTGAAATACTATATCCACGCTGAACAAACAGCTACCGACCGGGCGGAACCCGGAGCCTGCTTGGAGAAGAAAATGGAAACATCAAAACAAAAACTTATCGCAACAATAGAAAAGCAATCAACAGAAATACTATTGTCAGTATTGAGATCACTTAATCTCCAAACAGCTTCAGAAGCGATTTTGACTTGCGAGTTTGTTACCAACGAATTAGAAAAAAGACTGAGCGAGTCAGACTTTATTGCCCTTATGAATGAGCTTGACGAAGAATTGATGTCAGCCTAAACCAACCCGCCGCACTGTAACAGGTGCGGATTTAATTTAACTGGAGAACGACATGCTATTTACGAAAGAACATTACGAGTTATTGAAAGATTTTGAAAAGCTGTTCAAACATGAGCGACTAGATAAAGAGGACAAAGAGATGTGGAAAAAAGGACAGATTTACCAAAGCGGCGAAGTTAACAACATGTTTAAAGCGTTTCAACTTGGCTATTCGTTCGGAAAAGTTTCTGAGCGGGATTAATCATGACCACAAAACCCGGAGCTCCAAAAGGCAACAAGAACGCCGCCAAGGACGACGGCGCAACTTCTTTCATCCATGCCAGGTGTACGCCATCCGCTAAAGCCGCGTGGGTGATGGCCGCTCAGCGTGAAGGGCTAAAG
>Ga0265297_10007141_pt1 | contig 15655 bp, 14 predicted proteins | sample Munlanlwell13791_FD_192502 | JGI IMG/M metagenome (GOLD analysis project Ga0265297, IMG submission 192502) | Leachate microbial communities from a municipal landfill in Southern Ontario, Canada - Leachate well 137-91 | ecosystem: Engineered > Solid waste > Landfill > Unclassified | place... | reverse complement strand
AGTCCACGCGAGCCTCGCGCCTGACAACATCAAGCCGCACGACCGAGCAACGCTGCAATGCTTCGTCTCGCCATCGCCCAGCGATGTTGTAGCGGAGGACGGTCCGAAGCTCGCAGGCGCAGCGCAGCGGCGAACCAGGCAGGGAATCCTGCACCAGGGCAGCATCGCGCTTCTGGAGGGCGTTCAGCGGGCTCCCGCCTCAGCCGCCCTCATAGAGTCCGTCGCAAGGAAGTTCAACGCCTGCTTCGAACTTTTCATTCCTTCTGAGAAAATGCTTGACTCCGCGGCAAAGCTGGCGAATCTTAAGTACCAGTCCGAAGCATGGAACCTCCGCAAGGAGTGTCCGGCTCTGGACTAGAGTCTCTATATGCCGCGCGTAGCCTGCCCAAGCTCCAGGAGCTGGGCCGGCGCACTCGGGAGGGGAGAGCCAAGCGCTCAGTTGCGTGGCCCCTTCCTCCCATCTGCGTCAAACGGCCTCGCTGCTCCCTCCTCAGGGCAGCCCCGCCAGCTATGCGCCATTCAAACGCAAAGCAAGGCAGGCAGGAATGGCTGATCTAGCAAAGCTTCAGAAGTCGATTGGATGGACTTTTTCAAACCTCGAACTCCTTAAAGAGGCACTGACTCACAAGTCCTTCGCGTCCGAACACACGATCCACTACGACAACCAGCGTCTGGAATACCTCGGCGACGCCGTTGTGCAGATTGCCATAACGCAGCACCTCTTCCGCCGCTACCCCAAGTGCCAAGAGGGCGAGCTGACCAAGATGCGCTCAGCCATCGCCAAGGAGGAGTCGCTGGCGACCATCGCCAGGGAAATAGGACTAGGCGAACACCTGCTGCTTGGCAAAGGCGAGACGGATTCCGGCGGAAGCAGCCGCGTCTCAACCCTCTCCGACGCCTTCGAAAGCCTAGTAGGTGCGCTCTACATCGACGCCGGCCTGGATTTCTCCCAGAGCTTCCTGCTGAAGCTTGTCGACAGGATGTACCCAGACCCGTCCGAGCTGCTGGCGGATCTCAATCCGAAGGGTGCGTTGCAGGAATACACGCAGCAGCATCTAGGCGCCACGCCTGAATACCAGACTGTCGAGGTGAAAGGCCCTGACCACAGCCCGTCCTACACGGTGGAAGTGGTCGTGAAGGGCAAGCCGATGGGCGTTGGTTCGGCAGCCAAGCGCAAAGCCGCCGAAAGCGCAGCGGCGAGAATGGCCCTCTTCCAGCTCCTGGAGAACGCCAAGAACGAAGCCGAAGCCAAGGCAGGCGCCGAAAGCTAGCAAAGTCCGCAAGCAGTGAAGAGCCTTTGCAGGCGTAGCAGGCAACGCGATGATGCAAGGGCATGGTTCGGATGGCACAGAGTTAAGGCGAATTAATGGACATAGAGCGCGTTTTTTCCCCTTTCTGTATCGTTGTGGTGGCAGCAGATAATCATCTCATGTCTTGGTGAATTAAGGCGCAAACAGGGATTGCTGTGCGGTGAATTTTCTCTTGCCTAGCAAGAACTTGCGGCGGAAGAACGTTTGTATTTCTGCAGGGAATTCCCCTTGAAAACGCCTAGAAAGCCTGCAGGAGGCGAGAAGAGATGCATAGGAAAAGCGAGCGGACGCCGGACTTAGCGCTGCCATTCGAAGGCGAACTTGATCCCGGGAACCGCAGGATGAAGCTTGCGGAGCTGATTCTGTGGGATGATGTCGAAACGGATCACTTCTAGCTTCAAGCCTCTGTTCGACGCGTCGTTGGTGACGGCGTTCCGGAAGCGTCTTCCTGCGTGGCTTTGGGACACGTTGAACTTGAAGATTGCAAGCTCCAAGCTGAAAAGAGCTGCGTCCGGATCCGGCAGCGGCCCGGATGGCGGAGGCGGTTCGAAGACGGATTCCTTGAGATTGCGGAATTGAGGCGCAAGGTGGCTTCCAGGCTGCGCGGATGCCTGCGTTTCCTCATGAACGCGCTTGACCGGAATCTGCGCTTCATAGACGACTACGTCAAGAAACTCGACAATGTCGTTTTGAAGTCTCTTAAGCGGACAGGCATCCTGAAGAATATCCTGACACAGCAGCGAAAGATGTTCAAAAGCGGGATCCACCGCTTGCTTGCGAGAAGCGGCCAGTTGCTTTGTCTTAAGCCTAAGCGGTTATGTCGGGCATTGACAAATCGGCGCGCAGAACAGCAGTCCCCCAGCCGCCCAAATCCGTTTTCCCGGATATGTCTTCATTTGTGAATGCGTCTATGAAGCGTCCAGGGGGGAGCTTCACTTCGACAGGAGCCTGGTTGCAGTTGTAGAGGAAGATGCAGCGATGCTGGCCATCCGTCCTGAGGCTTGCATGGATGCCTTCCTTGTTGTCGAGAGGGATGACGGTCTTGATTTGCTCTCCCTCGACAAGCGCCCGGTAGAAGGCGGCTAGGAAGCCGTCGCCAGTCCTTGCTGCGATGTAGTAGGCTTTGCCTTTGCCGAAGCTATTGACTGTCAATGCCGGTTCGCCTGCGTAGAAGTCCTGGCCGTATACGGCGAGAGTTTCTGCTCCTTCCGCGTGGATGCGTTCGGCGAAGTCGTGGACTGCGAAATCGCCTTCGAAGTTAAGCTTGCAGCCAGGAAGCATTCGCAAGAACTGCCTGTCCTCAGGGCCGGAGCCGTCCAGCTCCTCGTTCCAGATGCCGAACAGATTGCGGAGGCCGTTGCCGGGCCAGCCGCCGGTGAAGCAGAGGTTCGTCTCATTGACATAGCCGCTCAGGTAGGTGGAGACAAGAGTTCCGCCGTTGACGACGAAGTCCTTGAGCCTCTCCGCCACGCCGGGGCGCAGCATGAAGAGCATGGGAGCTACAAGAAGCTTGTATTTGCTGAAGTCGCATGTGCTCTGGATTACGTCGATGGGGGTATTAAGGCCGAAGAGAGCGCGATAGTGGTCGATGATGGTTCGCAGGTGCTTTTTGCTTGGCGACGCTGGCCCGCTCGACGCATCGAGCGCCCATCTGACCTCCCAGTCGTGGATGATGGCTGTCTCCGCCGGGACTTCGCATCCTACGATTCCTTCAAGCTTCGCCTGAAGACTTCCTATCTCGGCGACATCCTTGAACACTCTTGTATGCTCATGGCCGACATGGTCGACTGGAGCCGCGTGGAACTTCTCCATCGCGCCGCGCCCTTTGCGCCATTGGAAGAACAGGGTGCCGTCCGCGCCATGCCCCATTGCAAGCAGCATCTCCAGGCGGTGGACGCCTGGGCGTTTCAGCCTGCAGCGCTCCTTCCAGTTGAGACTGCTCACTCCTGACTCCATGATGAGGAAGGGGCGTCCGCCTTTCATGCTGCGATGCGTGTCGTGCATCATCGCATATTCGGCGGCGACTTTCACGTATTCGCTTGGGCTGTCCCAGGAGGGGTAGCTGTCGTTCGCCACGAAGTCGCAGATTTCGGCTACTTTCCAGTAGTCCATGCCGAAATCGTTAAGCTCCATCATGTTCGTTGTGACTGGTATGTTCGGCGTCAGTTCGCGAAGCGGAGCTATCTCATGTCGCATCATGTCGCAGAGCTGCCATGTCAGGAAGCGCTTCCAGTCCATGGTCAAGCCGTCGACGCAATTGTCGCGCGGGTCGATTTCGTCCCATGCGGTGTAGCGGTGGCTCCAGAAGCTGGTCCACCATGCGTTGTTGAGAGAGCCGAGAGTCTTGTAGCGGAGTTCCAGCCAGCGATGGAAGCTTGCGATGCAAAGGTCGCAGAAGCAGCCTGGTGTGTATTCGTTTGACACATGCCAGATCGCTAGTGCGGGATGGCTCTTGTAACGCTCAGCCAGCTTGCGGTTGATGATGCCGACCTTTTCGCGGAAGACCGGGGAGGACCAGCATTGGTTGTGGCGTGAATTGTACGGCTGGCGGAGTCCGTTGCGGTCGACTCTCTGGACTTCCGGATATTTCTTAGCCATCCAAGGCGGACGCGCTGCGCTTGGGGTCGCCAAGTTGGCGTTCCAGCCATTTGCTGCGATGCGGTCCATGATGTCGTCGAGCCAGCTGAATTCGAAGCGACCCTCTTCGGGCTCAAGGGCGCTCCATGAGAATATCCCTATCGACAGGGTGTTGCAGCCGGCGAGTTTCATCATGCGGAAGTCTTCGTCGATTGCCTTTGGCGAATCGAGCCACTGGTCGGGGTTGTAGTCTCCTCCATAGAGCAGCTTGGGGAATCTCTTCACAATGGGCTGGAATTTCATTTTAATGTTTGGTCCTCGGTGCGTTATTTCTTCTTGGGCGGAGGAGGGAAGTCCTCCGGGTGGGTGGCTTTGCTTTCAATTTCGCCGTTGCCAAGGCGTATCCATGTGGAGAAGCTGCGGCTGCCTTCCGACAGCTCAATGGCGCGTCCGCCGCTGACAGGGAGGTTGAAGTAGCAGAAGGCTCCGGTCTTCCTGCCGTAGGCGAGGCCGATTCCGTTCAGCGATGACATGCAGTCGTTGTCATGGTCATGCCCAACGAAGCAGCCGAGGATCGACTTCGACTCAAGCATTGCGACGAACATTCCGGAGCTGACCTGCGGCGAGCAGACGTTCTCCTTCTTTGTCCCGACCGTCTTGCATGTGGCGAAGGCCTTGTCGAACTCTGGGAACGGAATATGGAAGAAGGCAAGCGACGGCAATGGCGCTCCGCCGTTGGCTTTGTCCATCGCCTCCGACTGCTTGCGGAACCACTGGATCTTGTCGAAGCTGAACCAGGCATAGCCTTCGGCCAGCTTCTTGTCGGCGTATGTGCCGCTGTCCATGAAATAAAGTGCGGCCCTGGGCTGGTTCGAATTGGCGTCCTTGATGAGCGCGATGTAGTTGCCGCCTCCGCCAAGCTCCTCCGGTCCGCGTTTGCAGAGCGAAAGGGGGAGGGTTTCAAGAAAGCCCATGATCTCCTTTTGAGGCTTGCCAGTGCATTCGAAATCGTGGTTGCCCATGACTGCCGCCCAGGGGATGCCCCTGGAGACGGCCGGAGCGACAAGCTTCCGCCACTGCTCGAAGGGCTGGTTTTTGGTCAGGACATTGTCGCCGGTGAAGACAACGAGATCCGGCTTCTCTTCGTCGAGGACCTTGTTGATTGCCGCGAAAAGCTCCTTCTCCAGCTTTGCAGCTCGTTCGGCCATGACTTCCTTAGGCTCGTCCTTGCCCTTGGACTCCAGCTCCGTAAGGTGCGTGTCCGTGAACTGGACTATCTTGAATTTGCCGTCCTTGGAGAAGCGCAGTTCAGGGGCGTTGCCGGCTGCCAATGCGGAGATTGAAAGCAGGCCTGCCGTCACAATAGCGAGCGAAGCCTTGGCGGAAGCCGCTTTGCCAAATGCTTTCATGCTCTTTCTTGTCATTGCCAAAAACCTTTCATGGCATGTTTCAGATGAGGTCAGTTAGGTTCGTATCTGCACTGTGCGTCGGGGCTGGGGAACTTGGCCATGATTGTGAAGAGGTTCTGGACATGGCCGTCGCAGAAGAGGAAGCTGCCGGTGCCGCTGTGTCTTTCCGTCGGGATGTTGCCGGGCGGGATCATGTAGCCGTCGTCGGTGCTCTGGTTCTGCTTGCCCTCGGAGGACTCTTCGATCAGCAGGAATGTCCTTGAAGGCGCCGCTACTTTGGCGCTGGTCATTCCGTCATGGAAGCCTATGGAGCCGAAGCCGCTGCCCAGGAGGGCGTTGAAGGCGTAGTCGTTTCCCTGGTTTTCGGTCTGGCGGGGGCAGAGGAATATCTTCTTGGACTTGGCATAGTCGAAGATCGTGCCCTTTGAGGGGTCGAACGCGGTTGCGCCGTTGTTAGGGAAGCTGCTGTAGAAGATCCAGCCGCCTTTCTGCCCGTCGCCATTTGCGTTGTCCCACATGCAAGGGTAGCGGCTGCCGCTGTCCATGTCGTATTGCATTATGGCGCCGCCTAATTGCTTGAGGTTGCTGTTGCATACGCTCTGCTGGACTCTGAATTTAGCCTTGGTTAGCGCTGGAAGCAATATTCCGGCTAAAATTGCGATGATTGCTATTGCGACCAGCAGTTCAATCAAGGTGAAGGATGCCTGGCGGACTGGGTTTCTATGGTTTTGCATGCGTCAATTTGCGAGTGGAGGGTTCATTTCAATATGGCTTGGGATCCGAGAGCCTTTGACACTTCCGGCTGGATCTGCTCGGCCCAGACTCTCTGTCCTTTAGCCGAAGGATGCAGGAAGTCGTACATCAGCTCCTTTGAAATGGAGCCATCTTGCGAGAGGAAGGCCTTGCCGATGTCCATGAATTTCACCGGTCTTGACGCAGAGGACTCCGCTAGCAGCTTGTTGATCTCGGCGACCTTTGCGCGTACTGGATCAGAGGCCTTTTCGCCACGCGGGAAGACTCCCATGATCAGGATCGTCGATCCGGGGCAGCGTTTCTTCGCTTCATCCGCTACAGCCATGACGCCTTCCGCTATCTGCGCAGACGTATTGAAGCCGAAGTTGTTGGTGCCTATGAGTATCACTATGAGCTTTGGCGAAAGGCCGTCTATTTCGCCGTTTTGGATGCGCCAGATGAGGTTTTCGGTGTGGTCTCCGCTGATTCCGTAGGGGGCGGCATTCAGCTTGCCGTAGAATTCATTCCAGACAGGGCTTCCGCGCCAGCCTTCGGTTATGGAGTCGCCGAGGAATAGCAGGTCGACAGGCCCGGCCTTTGTCCGTGCGCAATTCCTTTCGAACTTCTGCATCCAGTCGTTGCAAGGCCTGGCGAAAGTCGCGCTGTTGGCGTCCTTCGGGACTTCCGGGATGGGCCAGTTCAGCGGGATGGCGTCCCCGGCGGATGCAGACGCCATCATCATGCATGACGCCATGGCGCAGGCAAGGCGCATGAAACTTTTCTCAATCATTGTCATTCCGTATGTTTGTTGTTGCGGCAGAGGGAGGGAGTCGGGGATGGCTCACTTCAGCATGTAGAACCATTCGGAGACATCCATCTTCCCCAATGTCGCGACATGTCCGTCAAATGCTGCGACATTGCCTGTCACGCCGAGATGCCTTCTGCAGGCGCCCATATAGGAGTCATTTCCAATCCAAGACTCGGAAACAGACCAATAGTAAGTGTAGGCATAGCCAGAGGAATAGCTCTGGCATGACTCGCCAAGCAGAATCAGCGACGAAGGGCGGACAATTGAAATCGAGGCCTCGGGGCGGACTGCGCAGTTGTATGCGCCGAGTATCTTGTAGCCGCTCGTGATGATGTTCTTGGGGCTGCTGTAGCCTCCGCCTACGATTGAGTGCGCAAAGCCGTTGGCGAAGTATGAATGCTGCGCCCAGGTCGATCCGCCTTGAACGTATTGCCTCGACGGACAGGCGAAAATGCTTTTCTTCAGCGCTTTGAACCATTCATCGTTGTGGTTGCTTGACGGCGCCCAGAAGTTGTATTTTGGAATGACGTAAGCAAGAAGGTTGCTGCGCCAATTCCGGTCGACATATCCAGACATGGAGCCGGAGTCGGGCGGCGAGAAGTATGAGTAGTCGCTTGCATACATGAAATCTGCTTGCGCCATTTGCCTGACATTGGAGGCGCAGCTTATCCTCTTGGCGAGATTGCGCGCGCTGGAAAGGCCAGGCAGCAGCATCGCCGCTAGAATCGCTATGATGGCGATTACAACCAAGAGTTCAATCAATGTGAAATTTCTTGGTCTACGCATTTCAAATACTCCTTCTTTCTGATTATCTTCAATTTCGAGTTTCGCTTGCATTCAGAGCCACACAAAGTCATCGCAGCAGGTAATACCAGTCGGAGACTGCGTTCAGGCGGGGGGCGCTTGAGACATGGCCGTCGAAGAGCGCGATGTTGCCCGTGACGCCAGGATGCCAGCAAGGCGACGCGTAGCTGTCGAGCATGCCACGCCATCCGACATCTGCATAGACATGGTAGCGGGACGATGTGTATCCGTCAGCTTTCACATAGTAGGCGTCGCCCATGAGAAACAGTGTCGACGGGCTGATTCCGGAGATTGAAGAGTCTGGCCTTACTGCGCAGTTGTAGTAGCCATTTGCGCCTGTGCCGATTTTATAGCCGCTCTGGACGATGCTCTTCGCCACAGGCGAGCCGCTGCCCTGAATGTCTGTCGCGAAGGGGTTGACCATGTAGGAATGCTGGCCATATGTGGAGCCGCCAGCTACGATCGGGCGCGCAGGGCAGGAGTAGATGCTCTTGCTCAGAGCCCTGAACAGCGCGTCTAATCTGCTGCCTGGCTGCGTCCAATAGTTGAAGCCCGGGTTGACGTAGGCGAAGAGGTTGGTCTTCCAGTCGCGATCCCACTCATTGGCGGCCGAGCCGCTGTCAGACGGAGAGAAATACTGGTAGTCATGCGCGTACATGAAGTTCGTCTGCGCCAGCTGCTTGAGGTTCGACGAGCATTTCGCCTTCTTGGCCATGTCCCTAGCCTTGTTCAGCGATGGCAGCAGCATCGACGCGAGAATGGCTATTATGGCGATTACAACCAGGAGTTCTATAAGCGTGAACCCACAGAATGCCTTTTCCCGTTTCATTTTCCCGTTCCTAGCATGTTAATATGGTTCATTGCCCTTGATGCATGCTCTATTTTTGAGTGTAGTACCAGTCGCTTATGCCGGCAAGCCTGGGAGCGCTTGAGACATGGCCGTCGAAGAGCGCGATGTTGCCCGTGACGCCTGGATGTCTGCAGGCTGATGAATATGAGCTGTTGCCCCGCCAGCCATAGTCCAGGCTGTAGTTGTAACGGGCGGCAGTGAAGCCGTCGCTTAGCTGATAGCAGGCATCGCCCATGAGAATGAGCGTTGAAGGGCTTATCCCGGCTATTGATGCGTCAGGGCGGACTGCGCATTTATAGAAGTCAGAGCCGTCCAGCTTGGTCTTGAAGCCATTCTGGATGATGTTCTTGACAATCGACGAGCCGCTTCCCAGGATGTCGTTGCAAAACGGGTTCACGACGTAGGAATGCTGGGAATAGGTGGAGCCGCCTGCTATGATCGGACGCGCCGGACAGGAGAAGATCGACTTGCTCAGGGTTTTGAAGAGTCCGTCCAGACGGCTTCCAGGCTGCGTCCAGTAGTTGAACGCCGGATTGACATAGACGAACAGATTCGTCTTCCAGTCGCGATCCCATTCGCTGCTTGCCGAACCGGTATCGTATGCCGAAAGATATTGGTAGTCGTGCGCATACATGAAGTCCGCCTGCGCCAGCTGCTTGAGGTTCGACGAGCACTTCGCCTTCTTGGCCATGTCCCTGACCTTGTTCAGCGATGGCAGCAGCATCGACGCGAGAATGGCGATTATGGCGATTACAACCAGGAGTTCGATGAGCGTGAAGCTGCGGACCGGGTGTGTATTCAAGGGAGCACCCTTGCCATTTTCGAGCTGTATCTCTATTGAGCGCATGGCCTCTCTCCTGAATGATTGCTATTTTACGTTGATGTTCTCAGTGCAAGCTCCGGCTCCGGCAAGGCCCTTGAGGATGGCAGGAGCCCTTTCAAGCGTGTTGCCTGAGCCGCTGACGTTCTTCGAGCTGATGCAGAAGATTGCGTAATAGGGCTTCTCCATGATGGCTCTGGTCTTGTCGTCCATTTCGAAGCCGTTGGGCATGCTGTCCTTGAAGTTCAGCACGTCGAGCTTTTCCGCTTGCGAGAACGGCGCTACGATCAGGTTGCGGTTGATCTTGACGCCGTCGGAGTTCGCCACGATGATCGCTATTTTCGCGGCGTTGATGATCTTGTTGCCGGAGATCTCCACGTTGCTGATTGTCGACGCCGCCGGGAAGCGGCCTCTTGGGTTGCCGAAGTCGCTGAGCAGTTCAATTGCTCCCAGCCTGCTGCTCGACGCCCCGCAGTTGGAGATGACGTTGTCGATGATCCTGACGTTGTCCGGGAAGGGCCCCTCAAGCCAGTACTGCTCCGCCTGGAGGATGATCCCTGAGTATGCTATGCGGTCGATGACATTGTTCTTGATGACGCCGTCCGGGCACTTGAGCAATATGCCGCGGATATGCCCGTCGTGCAGCTTGCAGCCTTCCACAACTGCGCCCCTGCTGACGTAGTCGGAGGTCGAGACTATGTCGAACTCCGCCAATTCAATGTCTCTGTCGAGCTTGACCAGGCATGGCTGGCTGCCCGGGAAGCTCCTGACAGGATGCTCCTTGCTGATCGCGCTGTAGAAGGCGTTGGCCTTCGCCTCGACCTCTTTCGCGTTCGGCTTCTCTAGCCTTGTGCATTCAACGACTTTCGCCTGCCCTATTGGCAGCGCGTAGGGCGACTTGTAGAACTTCAGTTCGCTGCCCGTGCCGAAATCCTTTTCGAATGGCCCGGCTATGACAAGATCGCGGGGCGATCTGCGCTCAATGACCATGCTGAAGAAGCCATGGATGTTGATGAGGTCGTCGAAGGCATAGGACAGCTCGCAGTTGATCAGCGACGGCCCCTTCCTCTGATGCAACGAGTGGAAGGCGTCGGACGCGCCGGCGATGAGCCTGCCCGTGTTCGGCTTGCGGATCAGCTTTAGACCTTTGTAGGTGTTGCCGCCTTCGCAGATATCCCCTTCATTGATGGCGAAGCCGCCTGCGGAATAGATGACGATGTTTTCGAAGAGGCACCCGCTGCATCCCCTAATGCCGATTCCGCCGCCGGATCCTCCGCTGAAGAAGAAGCTAGCCGCCATGCGGCAGCCGGGGGCGATTGTGCCCTTCGGAGCGTTGAAGGCGTTGTGCAGCTTCAGGCGTATGACATCGGCGGAGATCTTCTCGGCGGGGGCGAACGCATCCGGAGCCGGCAGCTCGCGATTGCCAGACGCGTCGAAGAACATGCAGCGAAGCGAGGAGTTCGGCTTCAAGGGGCTTTCCAGCAGGTATCCTCTGTCGATCTTGACGTCTACAGTGCGGCGCTCATTGTCGGCTGCCACCACCGTGCCTTGCGTGTAGGGAGCCTGGTCCAAGTCCATGAAGAGGTTCTTTACAGCGGTGTTTACGCAGGACTTGGCATTGAGTCCGCCGCTGCCGAACTTGAAGATGAAAGTGGAGCCTTGTCCGTCGAACACTACACCTTCCAACTTCTCAATATCGAATCCGGCGTTGAAGCGATATGTGGCGGTAGGGACCTTGAACTCCTTCTTGCCGGATTTCATGGCCTCAGCGAAGGAAGCGCGCAAGGCGTCTCCGGCCTTCAACTGTGCTTCGATCTCGGCTGGCGTGCTTGGATCCCATACGGTCTGGGCTTGGGCGGGGGCAAGGGCCAGGCATCCGAGGGCCAATCCGGCCATCAGCGATTTAGGCAGTTTGAACATGAACAGCTCCATTGCGTTTTTTTTATTGCTGGCATGCGAGCGCTCGAATTTCCCGCTCGCAGCGTGTTTCAGGACGCTTCTTCGTTCAGCTTGGCCAGATTGCTCAGCCTCAGAGGTGCGGTGGACTGCCTGACGACCAGTTCAGGGGCGATCAGTATCCTCTCGGCAGGGCTGTTCGGGCTTGAGAGCTTTTCCTTCAGCCTCTGCCAGGCGATTTTAGCGAGGACTCCTGTCGGAAGACGCACTGTGCTCAGCGGAGGGGAGAACATCGCGCTTGACTCGATGTCGTCGAGCCCGACTACGGAGATGTCGTCCGGGACTCTCACGCCTTTTGCCTGCAGCGCAGCGATCAGCCTTATGGCCATGTCGTCGTTTGTGCATGCTATGCCGGTGATCTTGGCGGCGATGGCGGCGTCAGCTGCGGCTGATATCTCCAAGTCGCTTCTGATGGATATGCAAAGAGGGGCTTTGCCTGAAAGCTTCCTCCAGGCGGCCGTGAAGTATTTGCAGCGGTTGCAATGAAGTTCGATGCGCTCGTCGTTGGATGCGGAGGCGTTGAGATGGGCCACTTTCTTGTGGTTCAGGCTCCAGAGGTGGCGGGCCTGCAGCTCCGTCGCTCCGCGTTCGTCGAAGACTATCTTGTGGAAGCCGTCCACCGGGGCGTCGCCAAGGAATATCACCACTCCTCCGGCCTTTGAATATTCCGCCAGGGCCTCATCCATGCCGTAGGCGTTGTAGCCTGCGATTGCGATCGCGTCAACGCGCTTGCCTATGAAGGCCTTCAGTATCTTCTCCTCACGCTGGACGTCGAACTCCCAGCAGGAGAACATGGTGGTGTAGCCGTTCTTGTAGGCCATTTCGTCGAAGGTCATGAAGAACTCAGTGAAGAAGCCTCCGCGAAGCGACTGTATGCAAAGCCCTATGGTGTTGGTCCTGCCAGTGCCAAGGGAGCTGGCCAGCTCGTTCTTCACGTAGCCACGCTCCGCTGCAAGCTGGGCGACAAGTTCGCGCTTGGCCTTCCCGACCCGGATCTTGCTGCTTGCAGGATCCAGCGCGGCATAGACAGCCGAGCGGGATATGCCGGCCGCCTTGGCGATCTCTTCAATCAACTCTTTGCCTTTAAGCTTCTCCATGCGCGAATGGCTCCTTTGGGGCTTCGTTGCATATATGATAGAACGGTCTACCAAAAAAGGCAATAGAGCTTTCTTGATCAATGCTCTTTTTTCCTGAAAAATAATGGATGCCCCTGCGCAACAGCTTCTAAAATGAGCTCAAATAGCCCTCTCTAGGCTTCGTGGCGCAGACGCATGGAGCATTGACCTTCTCCGCTAGGGCGCTTGACGGAAAGCCTAATGTGGTTTATAATTACTAAACAAAGTATGCCAACGCGAATCAGGAAGCCAGCTTCATGTCATATGCGTTCCTAAGCCTCTGCCTTGCGGGCGTGAACGACCTTGCGTTCAAGGCCTATGGCTCCAAGGCCCGCCCTGTGGGCTTGCTTCTGGCGATTGTCGGAGCGGTATGGGCGCTTGTCTTCACTGCCCTTGCGGTTTTCAGAGGAGCGGCGGCAATCGATCTGAAGACCTTTCTTCTTGGGAGCCTTGCGGGGATATTCTCGGCGGTCTCAAACATACTGCTGATCGAAGGCATGAAGAGGGCGAGCGCTTCGATTGGCTCCACAATCTACAGGCTGAACCTTGTGTTCGTCGCAGTTCTGGCAGTTATTCTGCTGGGCGAGACGCTTGGGCCTCTGAAGCTCCTTGGCCTTTTTGCCGCAACTGCCGCGGTGGCGCTGTTCTCCTTGGGCGGAAGGGGCAGCGGTTCGCAACTGGCCATGAGGTTCCTCCTGATCCTTGTCGCGGCCTCGTTTCTCCGCGCCTGCATGGGCATAACCTACAAGTTCGCCAATCTCGCAGGCGCGAACGACGCCCTCTTCCTGGCTGTGAGCGGAGTCTGGTGGACTGTCTTCGGGCTGGCCTATACGGGCTTTCAGGAAAGAGGCTCCGGCGTTGACATGCGCTCTTCGATCATTGGCTATGGAATCCTTTGCGGAGCGCTGCTTTCAGGAGTAGTGTTCTTCCTCAAGCAGGCGGTGAACGCCATGGACGCCAGCATTGCTGTGAGCGTGTCGCAGCTGAGCTTCCTTGTGACAGCTCCGCTTTCGGCCTGCCTGCTCGGAGAGAAGATGACAGTTGCGAAGGGCGTCGGGCTGGCCTTGGCTGTAATATGCCTGGCCCTCTTCTATATGGAAAGGTAGATGACAATGGATGTGATGGACATTGCTTTGAATATCAGACGGCAGCGGGAGTCGAAAGGGCTCACTCTCGACGCCCTCGCCAAACGCGCACGCGTGACTAAGGGCTTCCTCTCACAGCTTGAGAACTTCAGGGCGAGCCCTTCGGTTCCGCTGCTCTACAAGCTTGCGGAGGCTTTGGAGATCGAGCCTGCCGCCTTGCTGGCAGCCCCCGACAAAAGCCCAAGATACATCCACACAAAGGACGGCGACGGCCTGCAAGTTGAGAGGGAGCACCCCGAGTCGGGTTTCGTCTACAAGGCTCTGGCCAAGGGCAAGAACTCCAAAAGCATGGAGCCCTTCCTGCTTGAGATCCCTCCTGGCGCAACCAGGAAGCCTGTCACCTCCAACGGCGACGAGTTCGTCTTCCTGCTCTCCGGCGAAGTGGACTTCCATCTCGGGGATGAAGCTGTCCGCCTCAAGCCTGGCGACAGCCTCTATTTCGAAGGTGAAATTCCACACTATCCCGAGAGCCGTTCGAAGAAGCTCTCGGAAATGCTCGTAGTCTACTCTATAACATACTGACTTCATAGCTGAGGAATTTGAGGAAATGGCAGTCAACTGGACCAACCCCTATGAGAACGCCTGCGACTTCAAGTTCAAAGGCAGCCTGCACACCCATACGCCCAACCCTGCCAGCCGATGCGGAAGCGTCCCAATAGGAGAGCTGGCTGGGATCTATAAGCGCATGGGACTTTCCTTCATGGCCGTCACGAATCACAACTACTTGACTGATCTGGCAGGCGAAAGCAGCCCCGGATTCTGCGTCCTGCCCGGAATTGAAATCGACATCGCGACCAAGCGCCACTTCGGCGTAGTCCACGCGGACGCGTCGAAGATCCACTACGATCCGAAGGCGTCGCAGCAGGAGCTGATCGACCGCAATGTCTCCGCAGGGGCGCTCGTCACACTCCACCATCCCGACTGGCAGCTCAGGGAGCATTACACCATTGACGAGCTGCTCTCGCTTAACGGCTATGACGGCATTGAAATCTACAATTCCATAGTTGAACGGCTGGATGGCTCGCCTCTTTCAACTGCTAAATGGGATCGTCTGCTTGCCTCCGGACGTCGCGTTCTCGGCTTCGCCAATCAGGACTTCCATGAGCTTTGCGACGCCTCCTTTTGCTGCAATGCTGCAGCTTGCGCAGACAACAGCGCATCAAGCATCTTCGCCGCCCTGAAAGCTGGACGCTTCTATTGCCACAATGGAGTCTCGATACTGAAGCTCGGACGCAACGGCGACGTTGTCCGTGTGGCGACCGCCAACGCGAAGCTGATCCGCTTCGTCGGCCCAGGGGGCGTTGTGCTGAAAAAGGTCAAGGGCGTCTCCGCTGAATTTGAATTTCTACCAGACAGCCCTGCCAACTTCTATGTTAGAGTTGAATGCTTGGGAGAAGGGGAGGAAATCTCATTCTCCCAGCCTTTTTTCAGGTGCGCAGCAGCAGAGCCAGTAGAATCGGTCAACTCGCTTACGTTGCGGTTGGCATCTCTGTAGATGAAATAAAGCGTGATGCCGGTATTGGAGGTTTCGGAAGTTTTCAGCCCGTTGACGTACAGATTCTGAGCCTGGACGTTGGAGTCTGGGTATAGCACGGTCTCCGTTACGGTCTAGCTGGCTCGCTGAGGCTCTGTGGTGGCTTTTGCGGCCTGCATCTTGGCCGCGGTCTGGAGGAGTTTGTTGACGGCGGCGTTCACTGAGAACCGCCTGTTGAGCAGTTCAAGCGCATTTCTGCCAAGCTCGGCCCGGAGAGCCGGATTCAGCAGACGCCTGGCGTTGGCTGCGAAGCCTTCGTCGTCAGGATTCCATGTCGTGAGTCCGACTCTGCTGCTGTTGAGCAGTTCCTTGACATTGTTCTCCGGGTTGGCGCTTCCGAGGACAGGCTTCCCGCAGGACAGGTATCCAAGTATCTTCCCAGGCATGTCCTGCCCCCTCCTGCTGGGATGGAGGGAGAATATCCCCACATCGGCCTCAGCGAGCATGTCGAAGTATTCCTCTGGCTGGACAGCAGGCAGGAGAGTGATGTTGTCCAGCGCAAGCTTCGCCTTCTTGCTAGCTATGCTTTCGTACTCGTCGCCTTTGCCGACCAGCAGGAAATGCGCCTCCGGAGAGCTTTTCAGGTTCGCCGTCA
>Ga0265297_10007140_pt1 | contig 15659 bp, 10 predicted proteins | sample Munlanlwell13791_FD_192502 | JGI IMG/M metagenome (GOLD analysis project Ga0265297, IMG submission 192502) | Leachate microbial communities from a municipal landfill in Southern Ontario, Canada - Leachate well 137-91 | ecosystem: Engineered > Solid waste > Landfill > Unclassified | place... | reverse complement strand
TTCTCCGCGTCATTGGCCATTCCCGCGAGCCCGGCCAGAATCGAGTACCCCTGCTGCAGCGTAAAGTACTTGCCGATGCCCTGCACGAACTCCTTGGGGAATTCCACAGCCTCAACCCCGGATAGCGCCTTCTCGAGCGGACCAAGCGCCTGTTCGTGCTCGCCTGCCCTGATCTTGATCAGGCCGGCGTTGAAGAGGTGATTGAACATCGCATAGGGAACCTGCACCTCGAAGAAGTACAGCTTGACCTGCTCGGCGTACTTCGGCGCGGTCGCTTCCCAGAACTTGGTTTCCCGTTCGATCTCCACTTCCCTGGCGTACTTGGCCAGGTCATCTTCGATGCGCTTGGCTGCGCCCTTCATATCGCCCTTGTTGACAAGAAGTTGCACCATCTGGGTGCGCCAGTTCATCAGGCTGAGCAATTCCTGCGGGTAGTGGCCTTCCCTCAGATAGAAGGCTGCCGCAAGGTCCACCACGGAAGACATCAGAGTCTCATTCTGCTTGGATTGCGCCACGCCGCTGAGCACGCCAAGTGCTGCGCTGACGTCGAGCGAGTTCATGGTCAACAGCCGCGGCTTGAGATGGGCGATGGTCTTGTCATCGGCACCGTAGAAATGATAGGTCAATGCGATGTAGTAATTCAGCCGGGAGTTTTCGGGTGCGAGCGGATACACATCGGCCAGAACCTGCAGCGTGCCGGGCAGGTTCATCATTCCTTCCTCGATCGCCATCATATTCCCGTCGGGGATGACCTTCAGGCTGCGCAGGATCACCTCGGCGTCGGCGACCTGGTCCGCCTTTTTGAAGGCGGCGACAAGATAGCACAGCGCGAGGCCGTTTGTGAGGTTCTTTTCGCAATAGGCCTTGTATTCGCTCACGGCAACGGAAGGCTCGACGGCCGCAAGCTTCTGCACCAGGTCGGCAAATTCCACAATTGCCGGGTTCGCGGCGTATTTTTCAGCCAGCTTTTCCGGCCCCGGAACGATCTCGATGGTCTCGGCAAGAGCCGTTGCGGACAGGAGCGCGAAGCTCAACAGGAATGCCGCAGCAAGTAAAGAAAGGGCGAAACGCGGGTGTACCTTGTTCATCAGTTGCCTCCGTCTGGAATGTGTTCTGATACCTGTATGTTACCCCATTCGACGACAACCAGGCCCCTTTGGCTCGAAAATACTCCCTTGCTCCCATGCATGCGGAAGGAGAATCCCCGTAAAGCGGCCGTTTGCCGCTGAAGCAGGCACAAGCCACAAGGAATTCGAGACCCCGGGACGCCGGATTTTCATTGAAGAACCGGGCTATTGCTGGTATCATTCACCAAGAACCAACACTCAGCACCCAAAAGGGAGTGACTATGAGAAGAACGGTTGTCATTCTGGGCGTGGCTTTCCTCGCCATGTTATCCATCGCCTGTGCCGGCAGCGGCTCGACCGGCAGCCTCGTCATCAATGCTCCTGCGAGCCTTATCGCCACATATGTAAGCGAAACGCAGGTCAACCTGTCTTGGGAGAAAGTGCCCTTCGCGGTGAATTACCGGATCTACCGGTACGCCTCGTCGTACGAAGGCCCCGAGCTTGTCAGGACCGTTGACAAGCTGCTGCTGGATTCCACGGATGACCACGCTTTCGAGCCCGGCGTTGAGTACACTTGGGGCATCACGGCATCCAACGGCGTGGCGGAGTCCCTTATCACGCTGAGCGAGCCTCTCACCCCGGTTCCGTCCCTGGATCCTCCGAATTGGGTTGATGCCTGGGTAGTAAGTGAAGACCAGGTCGACTTCGAATGGGGCACCGTGGAAGATGCGGTAGAATATCGCCTTTTCCGGTTCCGTGCCGGTGACGATACCCCGGAGTGGACTTTGACAGTCAACTCGGATACCGATTACTATTCTGATGTGTTCGAATTCGATTCCAACGTGCAGTATCGCTACGCCGTGGCCACCATCGTCGGCACGCACACTTCAGACCCGACCTACAGCGTATGGCTGACCCCCTACATTCGCATTTACGCCTTGGCCGTTGCGGCCGGGAACGCCCATTCGATGGCCCTTGACGACGCAGGCAAGGTCTGGGCCTGGGGCGCCAACTACGTTGGGCAGTTGGGCGATGGCACTACATTCGAAAGGAACAACCCTGCGATTATCACGGCCCTTCCGGTCATTCATTCAATAGCCACGAGCCTTGAAACCTCTTTCGCCGTTGACACGTTAGGAAATGTCTGGGCATGGGGCTCGGGCGATTACGGTCTGCTGGCAAACGACACAAACAGTGGATACCGCGAAATCCCGGCCGTTATCGCCGGACTGCCTCCGATCGCGCAGATCTCCGCCGGTGAATACCATGTGCTGGCGCTGGACGTTTTTGGAGTTGTCTGGGGTTGGGGCTACAATTCGGCTGGCGAGACGGGCGGCGACAACTGGTACACCCCTGTTCCTGACCAGGTTGCAGGCCTCCCTACAAACATCCGGGCTATTTCGGCGGGTGGATTCCACTCGCTTGCGCTTGACACTCTGGGGCACGTCTGGGGCTGGGGCTCGAATAACAGTGGCGAACTTGGAAACGTCCTGGTCGCGTCAACGCCCACCGCTATGGAGAACCCTGACCTGGTGGACATCAACTGGATATCCGCAGGCAGAATGCACAGCCTCGCGGTAGATGATGGCGGATTCCTCTTTACCTGGGGAATGGGCGGCCTTCTGGGCAACAGCCCATGGGGCGTTGACTGGAGCGCTGCGGTTCCCACCCCTCAAGCCCTGCAGAGTCCCGATGACCTGATCGGCCTCTCCACATACTACGACTTCTCGTATGCCCTGCAAAATGGCGGTCATGTCTGGACATGGGGAAGAATCGAATACGGCAGCTTAGGAACGGGCACCACCAACAGCGAGACCAATCCGGTTGAGTTGACGGGGCTTCCGCCAGTCGTTTCCGTCGCAGCCGGGCAGTATCACACCCTTGCCATAGATAATCAGGGCCGGGTATGGGGCTGGGGCAACGCGGGCAACGGCCGTCTTACTTCAGCGGAAACCGGCGCCTATGCTCTCACTCCGATTCTGATGCTCTGGTCTCAGCCGGAATAATCCGGTACGCATAGCCTAATCGAAAAGGGCGGCCTGTGGCCGCCCTTTTTTTGCTGCTGAGTCGCCCTACTAAGCCGCCGAGCGTTGGGGTAATACACGGCACGGTCGGCAGGTGAGATTGTCTTCAGACTCCGCCGAAGCGGAGATCACTTCGACCTGCCTGTGCAGTTGCGTCTCAATACAGGCCCGACCGTATTCTCGAAATCCGCACGTATTTCGAGCAAATCAGAGCTGGCGCAGACCCGGTACCGCCCACTCAGAAAACGAGAAGACCTTGGGGAGTAAGACTGCAACTGGCAGGCAGTTGCGAGATGTGTCACAGACCGCCTACTTTACGATATCCATCACATAGCACTCGCTGTCGAGGAATGTCGGGATATACAGGCGGTCATTGGCGTAGAAAGCGTGACCCGGCATAGGATCCTTTATAATGGCTACTTCCACTTCTTGTTTGGTGCGCGAGAAGACGAGGATTGCCCTTGTTCCATCGGCGGCCTTGACTCCGGCGGTAAGACCGTCTGGGCTGACAGCGTTGAAAAGAACCTCTGCTTTGGGCAAGGAGTTGTCGGAAAGCGCCATTACCTTCCCAACCCGGAAGTCAGCAAGGAAGTACTTACCAGCAACCGTCAAGAACCTGGCACAACCGAATCCGGATCCGCAGAGGTCATTGGATTTGTTTTTCTCGCACCAGGAAGCGAGAGGAATGTCCTCCTGCGGTTCTTTGTTACCTCGCAACATGGACACGAAGGAGAAATTGCCCACAATCCGAAGACCGGTGATTCCGACGCCCTCGAATGCGACGGGGCACAACCACTTGGCGTCGTCGCCGCACTCCTGAGTCTCCCCGTCGAAGAACCACCAGAAAGGCCCCTTGGTGCTGTAAGAGGAGTCCCCGAGCAGTGTAGGTACACCAGTCTCGTCCCAGACCATGTCTGTGTAGAAGGACTCCGGGATCTTGATATCCTTCTTGGTGAGATCTTTGATCTTCCCGGCTACAATCGAGCATACTCTCAGTTCGGAAATACCGGCATCGGTATCAAGAACATATGCGAATTGCCGAGACCCGCAGTCTACGGACGACGCCCTGACTGGCACTGAGATCTCCCCAAAATCACATATGCTCCAGTCTGCCAGCTTGAACACCTGAATCCTGCCGGTGCTGCCGTTCGCAGGAAAGGACACCGCATACTCCTTATCCAATGCAGATATCGGGCCTCCGTAGTTTCCGATAAAGCACACTTGCTTCACTTGGCCCGCAACGAACGACTGAAGATAGCCGTTGGCGAAGAACTGGATGGCTGATCCAGACGCAAATCCGACAGAGAAAAAATGCGTTGCGTCTACTGCGTATGTGACGATCTTTGATGCTCCAGAGTCCGCGTCGATAAGAAGCATCAGGGACTGGCCCATCAGGTTTCTGGCCGTGGCGCAAAGAAGCTGACCGTCAGAGGAAACGCTGTCGATCCTGATTATCAGGGGAGCCAGGTGTGCCGGTTCCATCGCTGCCTGGTCGAAGAGCATTTTCGGCACGCCCTCCGCAGAGATAATCCAAATCGAATCCCGCGGTTTCAGAGACTTCGCCCTTGCAAAGACGACATATGCACCCTTAGCGACAAGAAATGCCTGGGATACTTTCACGGGAGCATCCAACGCAGTGGCGATGATCTCGGTGAGGAGAGCAACAGGATCATTATCGGCTTCGTCATATCTCGGCTCGCGTGTAGCCGCTGAACCCGGTTCCGGAACGAGGATTACCTTCCCTTGCGCCTCGGAGAACGAAAAGTACTTGCTCTTGCCGTCAACCGCTGCTCTCAGCAGGTTTGAATAGTATGTCGGTTCCATAACCGCATCTCGGAGTGAATCGCACACGGCTGTCAAATCAGCCTTTCCGGCTCGGAAGATCGTTGCTGCTGAACGGAAGACATGCGAGTCCGGTTCCACGACGATCTCGAGGAAGCCGTCTGCCAGCGGATAGATGCTGTAGAGACCCTCTGGAGCAATCTCACTGCCGGTCTGCCGCCCGTCCTCATAGCATACGAAGCGGGTCCGCGGGACCGCGTAAAGCTGCAGTATAGTCTGGCGTCCATTGTAGATCGCTGTGATGCGTCGGTACGCCGGGGACCTTCTCGCCCTCATGTACTTCATGAAGTCGCCGTCATCGTCATACGTCCCGAAGGACGAATCAGTCCGGTTGCCCGGCAAGACGACTGTCTTTGCGACACCCCATTCGAGTAGGCCATCGCCACTGGCCGGTGAGGAAAAGGAAGCGACTCCGACAAGAGATGCAATCAAGCAACCGATAGAACACAACCTGAAGAACAGACCCATCCGACTTCCTCCTTGGTTCGACCACGCACCTGCAACGAGTGCTTTCCGAGACTGCGGCATCACAATGGTTACGCTCCAGAGTCATAACCCGCTTTCCTGGATCACCCTTTCACTGCGAGGCCCAGAGCCGCCAACACGAAGCACCAGCCCTCGACGGAGCGGCAGTATTTGCGGTCGGCGGGTTTCCCCATGGCATAATAATACGATAGTTTTGAGCGTTAAGCAAGGGGGCGCGGCGGACATTGATGAGTGCTGATTGATGATTGATGAATGGCGAAGCCAGGCTGGCGGCCGGAGGCTGGTGGCTGTCGCTGATCCAGCAGCCGGGGCAAGAACGCGCCGGGACGGTCGCGTTTACTATAGCGGCGATTCCGCCCCTCTACCTCTGGGAGAGGGGAAGAAAAGGAGTGAGGGTAGTTGCTGGTCGGGCCTGTTTCTTACTTGGCTCTCACCCCCGGACGCCGGACGCCAGACTGATTGCGGTGAGGGCCTGGTTGGGCATTCTTCGCAATTCACGAATTGCCCGGTGGCGGTGTGGGCGTCGGACGACGTCCCACATCATGGGCGAACACTCGGGTATCGCCCCTACAGTTGAAGCCCATGCGGACAAGGCAAACACGAAGCGAGACGCGGCGAGCATTGATGAATGATGATTGATGAATGATGAATTGGAGAGCGGCCAACAGCCCCTTCCGCACAAACGAAATGGTTAGGTAATGGCCTCTCACCGCCATTCTTGGCAAGGGCACGTGGTCCGCCTGAGGCGGATGCCCCTACGACCCCCAGCAGCCTGTGAAGCCAGTCCGTCGTCTGTCGCTGATCCAACAGCCAGGGCGAACACATGGGTATCGCCCCTACGAAGAACGGCCTGCAAATCGTCTTCACCCTGCCCAGCCTGAACATCGATGTCGGGACAATGCCTTTTTGTCGCGGCGACTACACGGTCTTCTTCTTCCCGTGCAGATAGTCAATCATCGGCGCGGTAACCAGCGGGACAACATCGCCGATCATGTGCGGCATAAGGTTGTCCATCACCTGCGGAATAAGTATCGGCATCTGCTCGGCCATATACGAGGGCATCGGCACGCGTGCCTTCACCCGCTCGAGCATAGTCGGCATCAGGCGGGGCATCATGCCCGGCAGCATCCGCGGGAACAGGATCGGGAACATAGGCTTCATCAATGTCAGCGCGCCGGGGATATGGCCCATTACGCGCATCATCGGCCCCATCTTGTAGGGCATTGCGTCTATGATCTCAGGCCACATCGTGCCCATCAGTTCGGCAAAGCCCTTGGGGGTCATCAGCGCGATCATCCCCTCGAATACCGCCCACTGGGCCCTGACTTCCGGATTGGGGTCAGGCAGCGTGTAACCGAGCGACTCGGCGCAGAACCGCGCCAGGTCAACCACTTCAACGTTCACATCGCGCTTTTCGGCACTTACGCGGAGCTGGAATTCGCAGCAGGGGCACAGGGCCAGGACCTTGCTCGCGCCAGCGTCGACGGCTTCGTCGAGGCGCATTTTGCCGATGTCATGCGCGACCGGCGGATCCTTGATCAGGGTAAGCACCGAGCCGCAGCAATGCGCGCACTCGTGGTGGTGCTCCATCTCGACGAACTTCGTGTTGGGCATTGCCCTGATCAGGTCACGGGGGGGCTCGTACACGCCGGAGACGCGCCCGATGTGACAGGAGTCATGCCAGGTAACGGTTTCCTGGGGCTTGCCGGTATCGGGGAATGAGAACTCGCCGCTCTTGATCTTTTCTGACACTATTTCGCTGTAGTGCTTCGCCTTTATTCCATACTCGATGCCCAGCTTCTTTGCCCAGATCGGGTAAATGTTGCGCCACATCATATCGCAGGCGGGGCAGGAGCAGACAACCGTGTCGGCCCCGGACGCCTTGACGGCGCGGATGTTCTTCTGCATCGTCTCGGAGAACAGTTCCCACTTGCCAGCGACCAGCATCGGGGTCGAGCAGCAGTTCTCGGCTTCGGCAAGGTAGGTGAAATCAACCCCTGCCCTGTCGAGCAGACGCACTGTTGCGATGCCGATATCGTGCTCCACGTAGCTGGCGGTGCAGCCGGCAAAATAGACCATCTTGGCCCTGTGCTTTGGCCCGTGCTTTTCCAGCAGGTCTTTGGGGAACCATGCGGCGCGGTCTTTGCGGTAGCCCGCCCAGATATCGCCCTCGGCGGCCGAAGCAGCCGCCATCATCTCGAAGGGCGGGAAGGTCATGCGCTTGTCTTCGTGGATCATCTTCCCGCGCAGTTTCATCCAGGACGGCTCGATCGGCAGAGCTGCGGAGCAGCGGCGATTGCACAGTTCGCACGTGGTACACACGAGGAACGTGTCCACCATGAACTGATTCCACTTCTCGCGGCCCTCCATAAACTCGCGCAGCCAGTACCACTTGCCGCGGGGCGACTGGCTCTCCCAGCCACGGCCATAGAACTGGTCGCATTCCTCGATGCAGTACCCGCACTGCGAGCAACTGTAGGCATACCACGCAACATCGGCGGGGATGCCCCTGACCGGCTTGGTCGGGTTCTCGCCCACCTTGGAGATAAAGTGGTTGCCCAGCGATCGGACAATCGGCTCGAACGTGCTGGCGAGGCCTATCGCAATCCCCAGCAGTCCGTTTCCGCCGAGCACCTTGCCGGGGTTCATCTTCCCGCGCGGGTCAACCTGCTTTTTGAATACCTTCATCTTCGCGGCCCGTTGTGCGCCAAGGACTTCCTTCACCTTGGAGGAGAAGTACAGGCCGGTGCTATAGGGGCGGCCGCCTTTTCTCTGCGCGATCTTCATAAGAGTCAGTGTCAGGCCGAATACAAAGTTGTACGCGAGCTTGCGCTGATCGCTGGGAATGAAGCCAAGGATTACCACTTCCGGTTTGCCGTCGGCGCCCTTGAGGATGACAACGCCCTCTTTGACAAGGGGCTGGTCGATCTTCTTCTCTACTTCGTCCATCATGCTGCCGAGGCTCGCGAGCGGGACAATGACCTCGGCGGGGACGAGCGACGGCCCGAGCCTCTTGACGACCATCAGCTTGAAGCGCGATGCCCACTCGTGCTGCGCGATCTCGTCCGAGAGGATTTCCGCCTCGCATGGGCGGATCATGTTTGTGAGCTTTGCCTTGGCGGCCGCGAAATCCTCGCGACGGAATGCCAGAGTGACGATGTATGAGGCAGGCAGAAGCACACGGTGCTCGATGGGATGTCCCAGGTGCTCCATCAGGGGAGAGCGGTTCTTGAGTTCAGCCATCCTGGGATTGATGAACATCAACGACCAGATTGGCAGGTCTTGTGCGATCATCGCCTCGATCAGCTTCTGGAGGTCGTACGGGTTGGGACAGCCCAGCGATATAACGTCGAAGTCCGCCTTCTTCATCACCTTGATCGTTACCTCGGTGATGAAGCCTGTTATTCCCTCGGCATCGGAGATGACTTCAAGGTCCGGGCCCTGGAAAGTCCTGACCTCGCCGGATGGCAACACCACGCGGGCGCTGACCACGTTCTCGCGGAACCAGCCTGACTCATACGATCCTATACCTGCCCCGCCCTGTGCGAGCCACCCGCCAACGGTTGACGACGGATAACTGGTAGGATAGAGCCGCAGCGTAAGGTCGTGCTTGGCCAACTGGGCATCCAGCTTCTCCCATGTTGCGCCTGCCTCGACGGTGGCAGTCATAGCCTGCTTGTCAACGCTTTTCAGATTGCGCAGGCGATAGGAGTCGATCACAAGGCCCTTTTTGATGGGCAGGACGCCTCCATAACCGGAGGAAGCCTTGCCGCGCGGGGTAACCGCTATGCCCTTGCTGATCGCCCATTTCATCAGCTCGACGACTTCCGCCTCGCTCACCGGCTGGACGACGGCTTCCGGGGTGGTGTTGCCGATGAGGGGCTTGAACAGACCGGGCATGGCCGCGATGTCATGTCCGTGGAGCTTGCGCTCGATGCGGTCAAAGGTAATCCGGTTGCCGTATTTCTCTTCGAGAACCTTACGGTTGCGTGTCAGAGCGGACATTTGAACCTCCTTGCGGGGGGGGTAGTTTAACTGCAGCAGGCTTCGCCAGCGCCCTTGGCGGCCATCGAGGCCAGGGATATTCCCTTGAGCGTTCCGTGGAACGAATCAGCCAGGGAGCACCAGACGGTGCGCGCGGGACAGACGGCCGATTTATTGCATCTCTCGGGGCTCATAACACAGACAACCGGGTCAAGGTAGCCATCGAGCACCGTGAGGATATCGAACAGCGAGATCTCTTCGGGCGGCCGGGCAAGCTCGTAACCGCCGAGTTTGCCCCGCACGCTCTTGAGTATTCCGGCCGAACGCAATTTGCCGAGGATTCGGTCCAGGTACTTCTTGGATATGCGCTGTTCGCAGGCGATCTTCTCGCATGGTGTGGGGTCGGGGTGGCGCCGCGCGATACAGATCATCGCGCGCATTCCGTAACGGGCCTGAGTATTGAAACGCAGTGGTGTCATAATATCTACCTGAGCAGTATACATTACAGGAAGGGGCTGTCAAATATTTTTGCCCGGCACCACGCACACGCTGCAACAAGCCTGACTGGCTGTCTCTGGCGCCAAGCCTTTCCGGAACCCGCCTGTCAGGAAAAAGGCGCCTTCGAACTGCACCGCTGCCGCTCGCAATGGCTCCTACAGCGGACTTGACTGCGAAGCTATTATAGCGTACAATTCCCGTGAGGACACACAATGACTCGACTGCGTTGGGGAAAACTATGTTGAATTTCTCTTTGCAAAACGCATGGCATGAAGCGAAGCTGCCCGCCAGGCTCTGCGGAGCATCAAAGGGCAGATTTGAGCTGTTCATCGTCGCTGGGATAGCTTTGCTTCTCAGCATTGTCCTCGTGATTCTGGTGCAAACGTACCAGCCCCACTTCCTCAACCTCCTCATCACAATGGGAGTACTGCTGTTTCTGGTTTCCGCCCCACTGTTCTTCTGGCTGGAGCAAATGCCATGCTGAGTTCGTCTCGGAAGGACTCCCTGAGGGAGGCGAGCCTGCCCGTGAAGTTTCGCCATACATCGAAGGGCGGCTATCTTCTGCTTGTCGCTTCCGCGGTTGCATGGCTCGTCGTTGTCGCTGCGGTGGCCTACGAAAGCAGACGGAATCCTGACCTATGGCCACGTTACTTGGTTCTGGGTGGCGTGGTGACACTGGTGTTCGCAGCCGTCTTCATGAACTCATTTGTGAGAGTCATCGGACGACGGAAGTCGCCGTTTGGGGAAAAAGCTGTCCGGCTTCCCTTCGTGCTGCACGGAAACTCAGAGGGGCACTATGGTCCACTCATCATCTATGGGACTTTGACGCTTTTGAGCCTCAGCTTCATGACAACGGTCCTTGCCTTTACTGTGGCAAAATGGGATCTCGACGGGGAGATGTTTCTCCTGACCGCGTTGGCGCTCATCATGTCCGGTGTGTTCGCAACCTTGCTCTTCTCTGCATGGGGCGACTTCCGCCAGGGAATGTCCCGCCTGCGAGTGAACCATGAAGGTCTGCAAGTACTTGGCTCCGCCCACGCACGCGAATACTGTTGGTCCGCGATACGGAAATTCCGTCTGAACCCGACCCCCCTCATGCTTCGCATGGAAACCGAGGCAGGTCCTGACGCATTCCTCCGCCAGGAAGTAGCAGGCAATGTGAAGGTAGTCCTCAACTATGGGGAATTCGAGTTGCCGGAACGCTATGGAATGTCCTCCTGCGATCTGCGGGATTTGCTGAATCGCGCGCGACGCATCGTTGTTCTCGGTTCAGACTCTCCTGAAGGCCCCGAGCCATTTGGCTCGCCCGGTGCCCTGACTCCGGTGGTCCAGAACGAGGACCTCGACAGTCTGCGAACTTCAGCAGAGCACCTTGCAGCGCAGGGATTCTCCGGCTCTATTGTGCCCCTCGCCCTGTTGGAGAAATCTGAGCGCAAGAGCTGGCTGTCCCCGGCCAGGGGTGGATACGTGCTGTGCCTGTCCGTCGAGCAGGATATCCAGAAGGCAATGCAGGTGCTCGCAGAGCATCTGAAAGAGCACGAGGAGGCGGTTGAACAGAAGGAGGGCGCCCCTTGTTGAACTCGTTCTGGCAGAACTTGGGGAGCAAGGTGAAGAGGCCCCTTCAGCTTTGCGTAACATCGCCAGGCAAGTACGTGATGCTCCTTGTCTCCGGGGTTGCTTTTCCTCTCAGCATTACCTTTGTGTTTATGGTGCTGAAGCGCGAGCCCAGTTTCCTGAATCCTCTTCTGATTCTGGATGGTCTGGTGGCTGCGCTTTCCGGAATGATCTTCTTTCTTGCCTTGGCCAACGTTCTGCTCGGTTGTTTTCGACACAACCCCCCGAAGGAACTGGTCCCGCCCTTCAAGCTCAAGGGAGCCTCAAAAGGGAATTTCGGCCAGTTTTTGGTATCCGAGCTTGGCATACTCTTCTGTTTCTACTTTGCTACGTCCGTGTGTGAGTTTGACTGGAACATAAGGTCAAGCCGCTTAGCAGGCGCGGTAATGCTGATACTGTTTCTCGCCGCTCAGGCAGCTCTAATCTTGTTCTCCATCTTGGCGGGTAAGTCATGCCTGCAGGTTACCAAAGAAGGGCTCCAGGTGCTCGGTTCCCCCCATGCACGCAGGATCGGCTGGTCTGAAATCAGAAGATTCCGCCTGAAACCGACGCCCCTAATGCTCCGCATCGATGGCAAGGAAGAGAAGGAGACCTTCCGCCGTAAGGAGGTGTCCGGACACGTGAAGGTCGTACTTGAGAAAGGGGAATTCACGTTGCCCGAGCGATATGGGATGGACCCCTGCGATCTGCGGGACTTGCTGAATCGCGCGCGCGGATTGTGCGTTCCCGGCTCCGCCTCCCCGGAAGGCCCCGAGCCCTTTGGTTCGCCCGGTGCTCTGACCCCAGTGGTCCAGAACGAGGATCTCGACAGTCTGCGAATTTCGGCAGAACACCTGGCGGCGCAGGGATTCTCTGGCTCCATTGTGCCCCTCACCCAGTTGAAGGAATCTGAGCGCAAGAACTGGCTGTCCCCGGCCAGGGGTGGATATGTGCTGTGCCTGTCCGTCGAGCAGGACATTCAGAAGGCAATGCAGGTGCTCGCGGAGCATCTGAAAGAGCACGAGGAGGCGGTTGAACAGAAAGAGGGCTCGCCTTGTTGAACTCGTTCTGGCAGGACTTGGGGAGCGAAATAAAGAGGCCCCTTCAGCTTTGCGGAACATCGCGGGGCAAGGACGTAATGCTCCTTGTCTCCGGGGCAACTTTAGCGCTCAGCACTGCCCTCGTGATTCTGGTGCTGCAGTACGAGCCCCATTTCTTCGATCTTCTTCTGATCTCGGGGGTCTTGCTGTCTGTGCTTTCGGGCCTGATCTTCTTTTCTTCCCTGGCCAACATACTGCTTTGCTGGCTTCGACACAAACCCCCGGAAGAACTGGTCCCGCCTTTCACGCTCAGGGGAGCCTCGAAGGGCGGGAAGGGGCTGGTCTTCGCCTTCGGGGCCTTCATGCTGTTCAGTCTCTTTACGGTTGTCTTCGCGGTGATTTCGGCGCTTGAGGAGTTCGATCTGGCTACAGGCTTTTTTGCGGTGTTCGGACTCTTTCTGCTTGTATTGTTCACGACTCTGTTCTTCTCTTCCTGGGGAGAGATGCGCTCGGGCATGTCCAGCCTTAGGGTGAACAAGGAAGGTCTGCAGGTTCTCGGCTCCGTCCACGCACGCGAGTACTGCTGGTCCGCGATACGGAAATTCCGTCTGAACCCGACTCCCATTATGCTTCGCGTGGAAACCGAGGAAGGCTCTAATGCATTCCGCCGCCAGGAAGTAGCAGGCAATGTGAAGGTAGTCCTTAATCATGGGGAATTCGAGTTGCCGGAACGCTATGGAATGTCCCCCTGCGATCTGCGGGACCTGCTGAATCGGGCGCGACGCATCATTGTTCTCGGTTCAGACTCTCCGGAAGGCCCCGAGCCCTTTGGTTCGCCCGGTGCTCTCACGCCCGTGGTCCAGAACGAGGACCTCGACAGTCTGCGAACTTCGGCAGAACACCTGGCTGCACACGGATTCTCCGGCTCTATCGTGCCGTTTGCGAGCCTCAAGAAATCTGAGCGTAAGAACTGGATTTCTCCTGCAAGGGGCGGATACGTGCTGTGCCTGTCCGTCGAGCAGGATATCCAGAAGGCAATGCAGGTGCTCGCGGAACTTCTGACAAAGCACGAGGAATCACACGAGCCGAAGCGAGGCTTGTCTTGACGAAGCTGCCTCCCAAGCATCCGGGAAAAGCGATCAAAATGCCATTCACACTGCGCGGTGCATCAACGGGTGGATATGGCTTGGCCATGCTCTCGGGGACGATGGTGTTTTTCGGCGTCTTCTCGATAGCTTTCGGGCTGTCTGGCAAGACGGGCACAAGCCTGGCGCTTGGAACTGGAATGGTGGTTGCGGTGCTGTTCGGCGTTCTCCTGGTGTCCTCCATTTTCGGCATCATGGAACGGTCTTCCTATCTGAGCGTAACGAAAGAGGGGCTGAGCACCCACGGATCGCCCCGGGCGAGGAGTATCCCCTGGAGCGAAATCCACGGTTTCCGGTTGGGACACACTTCGCTGAAGATTGACTGCTCGGAAGGAACGGGAGACCTCGCTGTCCGTCGAGAGGACGTTGTTGGGCCAGTGAAGATCCTCCTTAAACGCGGTGAGTACGAACTGCCAGACAGGTACGGAATGGGGCCTGTTGAACTCAGAAATCTCCTGCACCGAGCACGCATGATCTGCGTTGACGACCCTTGCGCAGAAAATGTCCCCGAGCCATTTGGCAATCCTGCGACCCTGACCCCGGTTATTCAGAACGATGATCTGGACAGTCTGCGAAATGCCGCCTCGCATCTTGCCTCATTTGGATTCTCGGGATCCATCGTCCCCGAGGACCAACTGAAGGCAACTGAGCGCAAGCCCTGGATCTCGACAGCAAGAGGCGGCTATGTACTGTGCTTGTCCATCGAGCAGGACATTCAGAAAGCCATGCAGGCGTTGGCGGAACATCTGAAGGAACGCGAGGAGGAGCTTGAAAAGAAGGAGGGCTCGCCGTGTTGAACTCGTTAGAGATGAACACCTCTGACGCAGCAAGCTTGCCAGTGAAGTTCCGCAGAACATCAAAAGCCGGCTATGGCCTGCTTGCGGCTTCCGGGATCGCATGGTTCGGCATCATAGCTGCAATAATCTATGAGTTCAAGGACAGGTCAGAAGCGTTAATGTACTGTCTTATCGCGGGTGGCCTGATATCCCTCGTGCTCGGGCCGATCTTCATATATGCCCTCGTCAAAGTCATTATGCACCTTTTCTCAAGAAACCTGGGGAGCAGTGCCCGGCTTCCCTTCGTGCTTCATGGAACCGCCAAGGGTGGGCAGGAGATGCTCCTGTTTTCCGGAGTATTCATGCTGTTCAGCTACTTTACTGTTTATCTCGGAGTGTTGGGAGTGTGCAAAGACTTCGATCTGCGAGCGGTCCTTTTGGCAGCCTTTGGGCTCTTCCTGTCGGCGTTGTTCACGACCTTATTCGTCTCTTCGTGGGCCGAAATCCGCGGAGGTATGTCGCGCCTGCGAGTGAGCAAAGAAGGTCTTCAAATCCTTGGCTCCGCCCACGCCCGCAAGATCGCCTGGTCTGAGATAAGGCGCTTTCGGCTGAACCCGACCCCACTCATGCTTCGAATTGAGACCGATACAGGCCCTGACGCTTTCCGCCACCAGGAAGTAACAGGCAATGTGAAGGTGGTCTTCGAAAAAGGGGAATTCGAGTTGCCCGGGCGCTATGGAATGGCCCCCTGCGATCTGCGCGACCTGCTAAATCGGGCCCGGAGGCTTTGCGTTCTCGGCTCCGCCTCTCCGGAAGGTCCTGAGCCGTTTGGCTCGCCCGGTGTTCTGACCCCCGTGGTTCAGAACGAGGACCTCGACAGTCTGCGAACTTCGGCGGAACACCTGACTGCACACGGATTCTCCGGCTCTATCGTGCCGTTTGCGAGCCTCAAGGAATCTGAGCGCAAGAACTGGATTTCGTCGGCAAGAGGCGGATACGTACTGTGCCTGTCTGTCGAGCAGGACATTCAGAAAGCCATGCAGATGTTGGCGGAACACTTGAAGACGGCAGAAGGACCAAACGAGCAAAACGGGAGCGCGGCCTGATGACCGAGCCCGGCAATGATACCCCTCAGGGACTGAAACTCCCCCTGCAATTCCGGGGAGTTTCCAAAGGAAGGGCGGGAGTACTCACGGCGCCGGTT
>Ga0265297_10007139_pt1 | contig 15659 bp, 12 predicted proteins | sample Munlanlwell13791_FD_192502 | JGI IMG/M metagenome (GOLD analysis project Ga0265297, IMG submission 192502) | Leachate microbial communities from a municipal landfill in Southern Ontario, Canada - Leachate well 137-91 | ecosystem: Engineered > Solid waste > Landfill > Unclassified | place... | reverse complement strand
GCGATTAAAAATCACAAAGACCTGAAGTTAAGAATAGTAGTTGGAGCTTCAATGCTGCTTCCCAGATTTGGCGAAGCAGTTAATATTATGTTAAAGGATGGTTTTGTGATAGATGAAGAGATCAGGATAACTCTAGAAGGCGAAAATCCTATAACTATGGCTAAATCTACAGGGATAGGCTTACTGGAATTGCCAACGCTTCTTGAGAACCATAGGCCGGATGCGGTGGTTACTATAGCTGATAGATACGAAACGCTTGCAACGGCAGTAGCAGCTTCCTATATGAACATTCCGCTTGTGCACACGCAAGGAGGAGAGACATCCGGCTCTATTGACCATAATGTGCGTAACGCAATAACAAAACTTGCGCACATACATTTAGTAACTAATGCCAAGTGTGCATCGAGACTAAAAAAAATGGGCGAAAACCCTAAACGAATTTTCATCACCGGATGTCCTTCTGTGGACATAGCAAGCAAGGTAGGCAGTCAGCCCGATAGTTATATCAAAGATTATATTAAAAATCACAGCTTTCCTGTAGATACTAATCAACCGTTTTTATTGGTAGTGCAGCATCCTGTTACTACCGAATATCAAGATGCATCTTTCCAGATAGGCGAGACCATGAAGGCATTGATTAAACTTAAGATGCCAGTTATAGCTTTGTATCCTAATGTGGACGCCGGTTCTTATCATATGGTTAAAAAAATCCAGCATCTCGGTGTTGAAAAATTGCCGTTATTTTATTTCTACAAAAATTTTCCGCCGGAGGTATTTTTAGCCCTCCTAAAGAAATGTTCTTGTATCGTAGGTAATTCAAGCGCCGGCATACGTGAAAGCTCTTTCTACGGCACGCCGTCAGTAACTATCGGTTCGCGTCAGCGTACACGAGACAGGGCGGGCAACGTTACGGAAGTTGGCCACAGCGCAGGAGCTATCCAAAAAGCCATCCAAAAACAATTAGGACATGTCCGTTACAGCCCAAGCCATCTTTATGGTGATGGCAAGGCAGGTAAAAGAATTGCCGAGATACTTTCTAAATGTTCATTAGATATTGTGAAATAAATATGTTTTTAAAATTCCCATGCAGGCACTATGAGGATAGCTTAAGGCAAAATTTATACTTCCATAGCGCTAGTCCTGTGCTGGCGCGAATATACGAGTGCCATAGAAGCACACCCCAGGTAAATACCCTGATTTTCTTAATTCAAAAATGAGTTAAGATATTTATTATGAAGAATATAATTTTTGTAGCAAGATTGAATTCAAAAAATGCACTCTCTTTTATTAAATCATTAAGCAAGCAAAATTCCGCCAGTGTTATTGTTGCAACCGATCTGGTTTCTATTCAGATCTTATCAAAAGAAAAAATTCCATATAAACTAATAGAGAATATTATTAATACACAGGAGATGGCTTCTATAACCGAACGCGCCGTAAAATGGGCGCGCTGTTGGCATAAAATTGAGGGCATAGAACACCGGATAAAGATTTATGGTGTTAATGTGGGTGAGATTATCGAAATACCTTTTATTCTTAGATTATCGAGATTATTGGAATATACATCCATACTTGATAAACTTTGTAATCAATCAGAAGAATGTAAAATATTTATCGTAAATGACAGGTTTTTGGCAGAAATTATCAAAACCATAGTGCACAATATTAATTATGCAACGCGATTTAAAGTATTTACAAAAGAATATATCAGTCTTAATGATTTATATTCCAGAGCAAAGCAAATATGCAAGAAGACTGCGATTTATATAATATCATATTTATGGTGGCTTCGGCACGGACTAAACTTTTATGAAACCAACAAAGAAACATATTCAATTCTGCTTTTTGAGGCTTTAGATCGATTCGGTGATTTTACTTATAAATTACGGCAAAGTTTTAACTGTGTTTCTTTGTATCCAAGCTTTTCCTGGTTATATTTTTCGAAATCAAAAAAGACAGGCACCCACTATAGAACGCTAAGGCCAATATTATTTTGGGAATACTTATGGTTACGCCAAAAAGCAAAAGTTAAATTTCCACACATAAAAGAAATATTAAAAAATAACAATATATTTATTTTTAATAATACTTCGTTTGCTTCTGCCGTATTCGTTGAGCTTGGGAAATTATTTATTCATCAATTTCCTTGTTGTGCTGCCTACGCAAAAATATTTAAAAGAGATATTAGCAATTTCAGATTAGTTATAACCACCAACGATACAACTCCGATTGCAAAACTTATAGTCAAAATAGCTAAAGCAAAACGAGTACGCACGTTAGTTATCCAGCATGGTGTTACAACTGGCGGAGAAGTAGGGAAATTTAATAATAGTTCTTTTTTTGGTTTTGGATTCTTACCGCTTACCGCTGACGTTATGGCAATAGCCGGGAATATAAGTAAAGATTGGCTGGTTAGTAACGGCGTAATGCCCGATAAATTAAAAGTTACAGGCCTTTTACACTTAGATGAATATTTCAAAATGCAGGACGATAAAACCCGGACAAAACAATTGAAGGAAGATATATGTAAAAAATTTAATTTTAGTAATAAAATTCCTTTAATTTTATTCGTATCACAACATTCAGCAGGAAACAATAGGATTAGCGGATATCAGTTAACACCGGGAGAGACCTATAAGAATTTAGTCTGTATTGCCAAAGCGCTCAAGATTTACAATAAGAAAGCCAATCTTTTAGTAAAACTGCATCCTGTATTGCAAGAAGATGAATCGCTTTATCGCGATATATTAATTTCAGATGGTGCAGAAAATGCTAAGGTAACAAGGAAGTATCGGGTATCGAGTCTCGTCTTAGCCGCAGATTTAGTTATAACTTGCTGGTCTACAGTTGGAATGGATGCCATTTTTGCTAATAAGCCATTAATAACCCTAAATCTTAGCGGCACTTTCGATAAAATGCCATACGCAGAAAAAGGAGCAGCGATTGGCGTTGCTTCTGAAACCGAACTGAGCGTCGCAATTTCTAATTGTCTCAGCGGCAGTAGCACTTTTTATAAACTGGCGCAAGGAAGAGGTAAATTTAGCGAAGATTATAATACAATAGGATCAAAAACGGCAGCTGAAAATATCTTAGATTTAATTTATGAACTCCTGAATCCAAAGACATGTCAAACATTAAATTTGATCAATACAAAATAATTGGAGTCATACCGGCCAGGGGCGGTTCGAAAGGGATAAGGCACAAGAATATAGTCCCATTATATGGGAAACCCTTAATCGAATACACCATAGAGCAAGCATTAAAATCAAAGTTTCTTGATAGAATTATAGTTTCTACTGATAGTAAACGCATAGCAGAGGTTGCTAAGAAATTTTGTAAATTCGGTGTAGAAATATTTAAAAGACCAAAGTGTTTATCTCAGGATAGTACGCTTACCGTTGATGTGCTTAGATATCTGCTTAAGAATATCAAAAATAAAAATAATTATATGCCGGACATTGTTGTAACGCTTCAGCCCACCTCACCCTTTAGAAAATTCTCAACCATTGATAGAGCTATTATCAAATTAATTGAAGGTAAATACGATTCAATAATAACAATATGTAAAGCCGAACGCACTCCTTATAAGATGTATATTCTTAAGAAGGGTTTAATCAAGCCTCTTTTATGTGCTGGTAAATATATAGAAAAACCAAGGCAAATTATACCGAATGTTTTTCGTTCCACAGGAACGGTTTATGTCACAAAATCGAGCCTCATATTAAAACAAAAAAGAATTATTGGCAGAAAGTGTTCTTATATATTCGTTGACAGGCCGGAATCTTTTGATTTAGATGACAAATTTGATCTTAAAGTTGCCCGCTGTATTAAAAAAATAAATAGAATATGAAAATATTATTAACACGCCCGGCAGTAGAAACAAGGCCTGGTTTCAGGTTCCCGTTAGGCTTAGGGTATATTGCGGCAGTTCTCGTAAAAGCAGGCCACGAAGTAGATATTCTTGATTTAGATATGTTACGCCTAAGTAAAGATCAGGCAGAGGATGAAATTAAAAATTATAAATACGATATTTTTGGCCTTAGCAGTCTAACGGCTCAATATCGAGACATGAAATGGATGATTTCTATTTCAAAGAAATGGCATCCGGAAGCTCTTGTCGTAATCGGCGGCGCCGGGCCTTCATCTATGCCGGAATTTATGATAACACATACTAAAGCTGACATTGTTGTCCTGCGAGAGGGGGAAGAAACAATAATTGGTTTACTGACTGCCTTAGAAGAAAAAAAATCCTTAGATAACGTAAAAGGTATTTTATATAAAAAAGAAGATGGCAGCTTTGCGGTGACTTCCGTCCGAGAAAGAATCTCTAATTTAGATATAATACCTTTTCCTGAATGGAACTTATTTGATATGAAAGAATATTCTTCTCAAATTTCCTTCGCTTCCCGTAGAGGAGCAAAATCAATGGTGATGATTACTTCGCGCGGTTGCCCTTTTAACTGCGCTTTTTGCTTTAGAGACTTTGGCAGAAGAACAATCTTTCGTTCGGCAAGAAATGTTGTTGATGAAATAAAAAAATTAAAAGATAAATACGACATAGAGTATATTTCATTTCTTGATGAACTTTTTACCGCATCTGGCGAGAGAGTAAAAGAAATCTGCGATCGATTGATAGATGAGCGTATTAAAATTAAGTGGGATTGTAGAAGCAGGGTGGATTCGGTAGAAGAAGGCATTTTGAAAAAAATGAAAGCAGCAGGATGTGTATATATGAGTTATGGTATTGAATCTGCAAGCGATAAGATTTTAAAAAACATGGATAAGGGTATAAAAATAGATGAAATAAGAAAAGCTATTACAATTTCTCGAAAAGTCGGCATAAAAATTTCCGGAAGTTTCATGATTGGAATGACAGGCGAGACCGAAGAGACATTCCAGGCTACGGTAAACTTTATAAAAGAAATGAATATGCATAAAAACTACGGGTTTTTTTACACTACTCCTTTCCCCGGGACCAAATTATTTGAAGAGGCTATCGCAAAAAAACTTATACCTGATATTGAGCAATATATAATGGATTTGGGTGAAACTCATTTTAAACCATTTATAAATTTATCTAATTTGCCATTCGAGCGCTTAAGTGTTTTGAAAACAGAAGCCGATAAAGAAATAGAGAAAGATTATAAAAATAAAAATCCTTTTTGGCCATGGGTTTATTTAACTGAACGTTACCGGCTCTATGGTTTCCTGGGGTTATTTAAAAAAGTATTTAAAAAGATACGCAAAACATCCTGAAATGGAAAAATCAAAACTATATATTGTTGTGGCAATCGATACAGAAGGCCCGGCATCTTATGCTTTAGATAGTTGGGATAAGATAGATAAAATGATGAAACGCATTACATCCGATGATTTTAGATATGCACACACTGACAGTTACAGCGAAGGTTTACGATATAGTTATTTTGTAATGGACTGGACAGCTTTTAGCGAAAATCCAAATAAACGCGTATTTGGTTATAGCGCCATATACGAGCATTATTTAAGAGATTTATTCGCTGAAACCCCACTAAAAAAACATAAAGATGGCGTGTATTGGCACTATCACCATCCTTGCAAAGACGGTAAATGGCGTTATGGTGGTTGGAATGAGACCTGGGGTGATAATAATGAATACGAAAACCAAATAAACCATCTTATTATAGATAGACAATATTTTCCTAATATTTATAGGGCGGGAGGAACTATTGAGACTAACGAACAGTCGCAATGGCTTGAAGAATGGATTCCTTTTGATTTTTCTTCGCGAGGGCCGGAAAGCATATCCTTAAAATCAATTTTAAAAAAACTTAAAAATAACATATGCGGTAATAGCACGAAATATTTGTGGGATTGGTCAAGAGCGCCCAGGGATTGGATTTTTTATACGCCTTCCGCTGAAGATTATCAATTAAAAGGCACAATGGCAAGAAAGATTTTCCGCTGCGCAGGGATTAAGAGCGATGAGGATTGTGTAAATAGCAAGTATATCAAAGAAGCTTTTCTGTTTGCTTCTAAAAGAAAAGAGGCTTTATTTTCATTCTTTACGCACGATTTCTACGTGAACGCCGATCAGCAAATATACAATACTGCCAAACTCATAAAAAGTATAGCTAAAGATTTCGACACGGTTGAATACGCTTATTTAAATGCTTTGGACGCGGCACAAAAATGTCTTTGTTGCGAAGACAAGGGTTCTTTAGGGCTAACGGTGTCACTCGATAGCAAAATACTTATAGTAAAGTCAAACAAAAAGCTTTTTTCGAAACAACCGTGGCTTTCGGCTAAATTCATTGATTTAACTTATAAACACATTTTAATGCAGCAAAAAGAAGAAACACTCTGGACCGTTGATTTGCCCTTGGATAAAATAGAAATTTTAGGTGTAGGCGCTTGCGATAAGGTTGGTAATTCTACCGTGACTTTAACGAGGATTTTATAAAATGAATTTAGAGAAAACCAACAATGGAGCAAAGTGCATAAGGGTATCAATGATAGACGATGTAACAGGATCAAAAGACGAGATTGTGCGAGATACCGTAAGTTATACGGGCAGTTCTTATGTCGGCAATATCCTGGATGCAGTAACAAGTATAGCCATAAGAAGATTCCTGGGTCCTTTCTTGAGCGGCATCTGGGGGGTTGTGCAGATAGTGTTGAGCTATTCTTCATTTATCCATTGCGGTATACTTTTTGGAGCTGAAAAAGAAATTCCCTACAATAGAGGAAAAGGTGAATATAAACAGGCTTCCCGTATTGCCGACGTTACGTTTAGCTTTATTTTAGTAATTTCTCTTACCGCAGCGATATTACTTTCTCTTTGGGTATTATTTTTTGGCGGGGAATATTCACCATATGTGAAAATTGGCTTATATGCGGCTGCAATAATAACTTTATTACAACAATTATATAATTTTTATCTAACAGTTTTAAGGGCTCATAAAAAATTTACAATTATTGGCAAAACGCTATTGTTGGCTTCTTTTTTTAATTTGATATTTGTTTTTACTTTAACCAAAACGTTGCGTTTGTATGGGCTTTATATCTCAACTATTCTGACTTTATGTATTTCAACTTTTTATTTTTTCAAGAAGTTCAATACTTATCCGAAGTTTTTTATTTCCTTAAAAGATCTTATAAATATATTCAAGATAGGATTTCCTATACTCATAATTAATCTTTCTATGACATTTTTTAGGAGCGTCGATAGGATTATTATTGCAAAAAAATTGAGTTTAGAGGATCTTGGATATTATGGTTTAGGGGTAATATTAATGAAATATATATTATTTTTACCTACAATATTCAGCAGTGTGATATTTCCGCGATTCCAGGAGAAATATGCAAAAGCGCATAATCACAAAGATTTAAAGAATTATATATTGACACCCACAATGATTCTTGCGTATTTAATGCCGGTTTTTATTCTTGTTACCTATTTTATAACCCCCATTCTTATTCATTTTGTATTGCCTGATTTTCGTAATTCTATGGTAGTAATTAGGTTGATTCTATTAGGTTCATTTTTTATTTCCTTATATTACCCTGCAAGTTTTTACTTTATTACCGTAAATAAAACAAAACATATAGTGCCCTTTGCGGTGGGCAGCTCCTTGTTGCTTTTATTTTTTGGAACAATGGTTGTAAACTTCAGCTGGGGAATGGAGGGAGTGGCTTTTATCACAAGTTTATGCTATATGATTTTTACCTTTTCGCTATTGTTGCATGCCTTGAATCATATTCAATCAATAGGCGATAATCTGAAAGTTATTGGAGAAATATTTTCTGTATTTCTGTATTTTCTTGGAATAGCTTTTTTTATTGATAGGATAAATTTTTCCAGCAGCATATTTCTATTGGCATTTATAAAGATCATGACAATGTTATTTTTTTCCCTGCCACTTTTGTTAATCATAAATAAAAAAACAGGTATTTTAGTATTGTTTTGGAATTTAGTGAAATCTTTCCAATCGCGCGGTATTAAAAACAAAAAATAATTACAGGAAAAATAAATGGTAGATTTATTCAAAAAAAAGATAGAATATTATAATTCCGGAAGAAGAGAATTCTTTTCAATTTTTCCTTGGCATGCAAAACACGTATTAGATGTGGGGTGTGGAACAGGCGCGTTTGGAAAGAGTTTGAAGGAAGGGGGCATTGAGGAGGTAATTGGCATAGAGAAGAACACAGAAGCGGCAGAAATTGCCAAGAAAAATATAGATAAAGTTATAATCGCAGACATAGAATCTTTCCCTTTGGAATTAAACAAAAATTACTTTGATGTGATTATCCTAGCCGACGTGCTTGAGCATTTACAAGATCCATGGATAATTTTAAATAAAATTAAGCCCTTGCTCAAGGATGACGGTTTTTTATTTATCAGTATACCTAATGTCAGGTATTATCGCGTTTGGTTAAGTTTAGTTGTAAAAGGAGAATTCAAGTATGCCGATAGCGGTATTCTTGATATAGGCCATCTTAGATTTTTTACATTTAGAACAATAAAACAATATTTAAAAAATGCTAATTTTAAGATAATAAAGATTAAAAGAAACTTTTCTGGGCACATAAGTTGGTTTTTTAATGCGATACTGGCTAATATATTTGCGGATTTTTTTACAAGACAATATATATTCTTAGCCAGGCAAGAAAGAAATGATGAGATTAATAATTTCAAGAAAATATCATAAAGAATGTTTGTCTAGAATTACAATCTAAAATGCTAAATTTTGAGATTTTCGTATTGAATTATAACGGTAAAGATTTATTAGCGGAGTGTTTGCCGACCATTATTGAAGCTTGCAAAAAAAGCAGGTATAATGGCCGCGTTACCGTAATAGATAATCAAAGCAAGGATGCAAGCGTTGAGTTCCTAAGAGAAAGTTTTCCTCAAGTTATAATACATATTGCACGAGAAAATAAAGTGCTTTGTTCGTTTAATGAAGCGGTAGAACAATCAGAAGCCGAGTTTGCAATTTTTCTTAATAACGATATAAAAGTAGAAGTTGATTTTGTTGATCCGTTATTGGAGCATTTTCATGATAACAATGTTTTTTTTATCGCGCCTTGTGTACTCAATTTCGATGGCACATTTAACGGAGGTAAATCTTATATAAAAATGAAATACGGTTTTATCAAGGTGGAAGTGGACAGAGAAATCCCTGATTTAGAGGGCATAACACAAAGTATTGCTTGCGGAGCATTTCGCAAAAGTATATTCTTGCAATTGGGGGGATACGATTCTCTTTATCTACCTGGTTACTGGGAAGATACGGATCTTTGCTATAGAGGGCTTAAAATGGGTTATAAAGGTATCTATGAACCGAAAAGCCGTATTTACCATAAAGAGAGCACAACTTTTGCTAAAAGCTTTTCTCAATATAAAAGAAAAGTTTTAGTGGATAGAAATATGTTTCTTTTTACCTGGAAAAATATATCCAGCTTTTCTATTCTGGCGCAACATCTGTTATTTTTATTACCAAGACTTTTGCATGCGCTTGTAAGCGCACAATTTCATACCATCGCTGGTTTTATTCAAGCTTTTGCAAAACTGCCAATTGTTTTTAAAAAACGTAAATGTATTTCTGTAAAATATGGGGTGCCGGATACAGAAATAGTAAAGATATAAAAAGGAGAGATTATGAAACTTATTATCCAAATTCCTTGCTATAACGAAGAGGAAGCGCTCACGGTAACCATAAAATCTTTACCTCTTGAGATAACCGGGATAGATAAGGTAGAAATTTTGGTGATTAACGACGGCAGTACCGATAATACCGTTCAAGTGGCTAAGGCCCTGGGGGTAAAACATATACTGGATCTCCCGTATCACAGGGGGCTTGCGGAGGGTTTCAGGAGAGGAATAGAAAAATCTTTAGAATTAGGAGCGGATATTATAGTGAATACAGACGCAGATAATCAATATAAAGGAGAAGATATACCAAGATTAATTAAGGGAATTATTGATAAAAAAGGAGAAATCATAATAGGCTGTCGGGACATCTCCGCAGTAAAACATTTTTCTTGGGGCAAAAAAATACTACAAAAACTTGGCAGTTTCGTTGTGAGAAAGTTTTCTAAAACCGATATACCGGACACCACATCTGGATTTCGTGCATACAGCCGTGAAGCAGCCTTAAGGCTTAATGTGTTTTCGACCTACACCTATACCATAGAAACCATAATTCAGGCAGGCCGGCTAGGTATTCCCATAAGTTACATTCTTATTTCCACTAACGAAAAGCTGAGAGATTCTCGATTAATAAAAAATATCCCTTCCTACATTAAAAAGTCAGTCTCTACCATATTGCGTATTTACTTAATGTATGAGCCATTTAAAAGTTTTTTTAATCTCGGGCTAATTCCAATAATTTTTAGTTTGCTGCTTATCGTAAGATTCTTAGTTGCGCATTTCACCAAACCCCAAGGGGGGCATATCCAGTCTTTAATTGTTGCCGCCATCGCATTTATCATAGGTACAATAATTATCATGATAGGTTTATTAGGGGATATTATTTCTGTTAATAGAAAAATCAACGAGGAGATACTTTATCGATTAAGAAAACGGGAATTTGGTAATAATAACCTTTGAAAGAATTTATGATTATTTCTTTTTCTGGTATCGATGGTTCTGGGAAAAGTACTCTCGCGAAAAGGACAAAAGAATTTTTTGATTCAAAAGGTACCCCCGTAAAATTTATTGAAGTATACAAGAGCTCTATCTATCTTACGGCAGGGCGTATTTTGGGGTCGTTTTCAGCCCGTATAAAAAAAAATATCGAAAAAGCGCACGAAGAAAAAAGGGGAGTCAAGAAAATAACCCTTCATTTGCTAAGAAAAATATGCCTTCTTCTCGATATTATTATATTCGATGTACGCTCAGTGTGTTTTCGTAGAATTAATAAAGCGATAGTGTGCGACAGGTATTTTTTTGATATATTAGTACACTATATCTTTTTAGGAGTTATCAAAGAATCCGAAGTAGAATTTTTTCTGAAAATTATTCCGAAATCGACGTTTCCTATAGTGTTAACAACAAATGAAAAGATAGCCCAGGAAAGAGAAGGTGAGCATAATGATGTGTGCTACTATCAAAAGAAAAATGAGTTATATAAAAAACTTGGCAGAGATTTAGGGCTTATAATGATTGATAGTTCTTCTGAGGTAAATAGAACCTGGGCACAGATAGAGTCTATCATAACGAAAGTCGGTAATAAAAATATATTGATGGTGAGTCGCGCAGTAGAACCGCCATGGGATGAAGCAAGTAAAAATTTAGTGCGCGACATTGTTACGTTCCTTAATAACTATAGTTTTTATATCTTTACCAAACGCCGCGGTGTTGTGTGGCACAAGGACATAACGCGGTATGATATCTATAGCGATAATACCTTACGCTTGCGCCAAAAGTTCAGGCTATTACTGTTTCTTCTTGTCCATAGATCAGATTTTGATATCTATCATTTTTGTTTTACGCCGGAATATTTTACCTCATGCATTATCAAAAAGATCATCAGTAAGCGTAAATGCGTGCAAAGCATACCTTATATCACGCAAAAGCTCAAGACTGTTCAGGTAAAAAAACTTATCTATTCTGATGCGGTAGTGGTGAATTCTCGGTACTCACGGGATATCCTTCTTCGGAACAATATCAAGAATGTACATCTTATTTACCCCAGCGTTGATACCGCATTATTCAGCAATGCCATAGATAAAGACGTCGCAAAATATAAAACCAAGTTACGTGCAGCTCATAATGTCCTTTGGGCTGGTAAGTTTGCTACTGACTTTGAGATAAAAGCCCTGGAAGCTATAATAAGAAGCGTTTTTGCACTGGATAAAAAAATTCACTTTATTATCGCCGCACGCCTTGACGATAGAGCCCACCTTAAAAGACAGTTGACCTTGCAAGGTGCTTTACAGAACAAAAGCTTTGAAGGAAGAATTACTTTTCTAAATACCGTTGATGATATGGCGTTGCTTATGGCAGCCTGCGACGTGATGATGTATCCTTTCTTTGGCGGCTTCAAGAAAAAGATTGATATTCCTTATGTTATTATCGAAGCAATAGCTTCAGCCATGCCCATCGTCATATCCGACAAAGCGCCGTTTGATGAAGTAATACAGGCAGGCGCGGCGTTGGCAATCGCCAAAGATGACCCTGAAGAATTTGCTAAGGCCATAGTGATGCTTTGCAGTAATGAAACGTTTAGAAAAAAACTTGGAGACCAGAATAGGCAGGTTGCGCTTCGTCACTTTGATACGAGAAAAAATATCAGTAACTTTGATGCGATCTATAAGACATTATTAGGTAATGGCAATAACCAATAGCGAATTAATAAAAGGATATTTTCGGGCTATAGTGCAAGGCGAACGAAAAGGCCCGCCTCTTGCCTTGACCGGAGGCCCTTGTGCGCTTGCTAAAGTTATGAAATATAATGAAATGTTATATTATGCGATACTTGAGGATGATCTTGTTGGCGCGGGGAGGAAGTTTCCTGAGCAGGTCGTTATTCTTGAGCGCCAGACTTTAGCGAGAACGTTTGAATATTTAAATGAGATCACGCGCATTTTTTTAAAAAATAAGCTTAGGTTCTTTGCCATGAAAACATTTCGTTCGTACGCCTACGTTGATGGGGATATTGATTTGGTGTTGGTTGACAGAAAACCAAAGGCGCGTTATTTAAAAGCTCTGGTTGATGCGGGTTTCCGTGAAAAATGGAATATTTCCACTATTCGGGAATCAAAGAAAAGGTTTTATGTAAAAGAAGATGAAAATAATCAAATTGCACTTCCGGTAATCCATGTACATTTTACCGTTTCATGGAATGGTATAGATTGTTTGAATGCTCTTGATGTGTGGAATAGGCTTAGAACCATAACGATAAACGGCAATTCCATACAGGTACCTTCGATAGAGGATGAGCTTCTGATTGCCGCCGCTCATACCCTGTATGAGAATACCTATATTACCGTTGGTGAGCTTTTACATATAAAGACACTCTTGGCGGGGAAAAAAGATCTGGATATGGAATATATGGTAAAGATGAGTAAACGCTATAATTGGTATCATTCTTTGAAATTTTATTTTAAGTGTTTAGAGGCGTCTTTTGTGAGCTTAACCGGCCAAGAGCTTTTAAGCAAAGATTTTAAGAATAAGTTCCAGATGGAGGGTTTTACGAGGAAAACCGTGCGTTGCGATATCATCCCCTTTTTTATGGCTACACGCCCACTTATTCCTCTCTATATAGAAAAGGCCTTAAGAGATCTGGGTTCGTTACGACTCACCAGGCTTCCGCGGGAATTGATAACATTCTGTCTTGTAATATGGCTTTATCGACACAAAAAAATCGCTAAATTCAAAGAGGCTTTTTTACAGTGAAAAAAATAATATTATTCTTAATTTGGATTATCGGTTCGGCGGGATTAGTATATTATCTTTATTCGCATGCAAGCGACTTAAAAAGACTTCTTGCCATCTCAATACAAGATGTAATACTGCTTATTATGCTTTTAATTATTATGCAGTATTTTAATGGGCCACTACTAAAATTTATATTAGAAAAGGTCGATACGCCTCTTACTCCGGAAGAATATTTTTATTTCACCAGCATGAACACCGCGGCTAATTATTTACCATTACGAGGCGAAGCTGCGGCAACCGCGGGCGCGTTTTGCTGGATTAAATATTTTTAAGCATTAAGAATTACTATTTAATATATAAAGAGGAAATGGAAGGGCCAAAAGTGTAGCTGGTAAAAATATATGATTAAGAAAAAATCTCTATACCTCTATATTTTTTTATTTTTCTTTTCAATATTCTTATTTTTCTCTAACGGGCATTACGGAGGAGACGGCTTAGAGAACTATCTTACCGCAGAAAGCCTTGTCTTAGATAGAGATCTTAGTATCCACGATAGACCTTTTAACGTAAATGAAATGAGCTATGTCTCAAGAGGTAAAATAGATTCTTCCGGAAAATATTATTCTCCTCACAACATAGGCATGCCAATTTTGCTTGCACCGTTTTATATTACAGGGCATTTATTATCAAAAGCCATAAATAACGGTGCAGATCATGATTACATAACACAATTTTGCGTTTCTTTAGCCAACCCTATTATTAATGCGTTTACAGCCTTGGTCCTTTTTATATTTTTAAAACATTTACGGTTTAGCCTGAAAACGTGTTTTTTAACCACCGTATGTTACGGTTTATGCACGATGAATTTAATTTATGTTCGTTCTGGATTTTCCGAACCCGCCATAGGCATTTTTATCTTATCGGCAATGCTTCTTTTGTATAAGTTTGAAGAAAAGGAATTAATCAAATATATATCGTTAGCCAGCTTTCTTGTTGGTTATACATTACTCATAAAAAACAATTCCTTCTTATACCTACCTTTATTTTTAGTTTACCTATTGTATAAAAGTAAAAATAAGAAATCTTTCGGTTCTCTTTCAAAATTCTTGGTTGTTTCTCTTACGCCTTTACTTTTATGCATTTTAGTATATTTCTATATTAGCTCACTAAAGGGTAGTTGCGTAAATAGTATACAAAAAACTGACGAATTGGTTAAAGAAGGCATAAAACATGGTTCTAGTATTGCCAAAGCCATATATTATTATATTTTTAGTCCGGGCAAGAGTTTCTTTTTATACAATTTGCCATTAATATTAGCTTTATTTGGCATTGGTAGCCTATGGGAAAGGAAGAAGAGTTTTGCGTTATATTGTTTAATTTTTATCTTTGCTAATATTATATTTTATATCTATCGTTTTGAAAGAGGTTCTATATTTTCATGGGGGCCACGATATTTATACCCCATTGTTCCTTTATTTTGCATATTTTTGGCAGAATTTATACAAAACATTAAAACCAAAGCAACAAAAATAACTTTCTTTTTCACAGCATTCTTAGGGTTTTTAATCCAACTACCGTGTCTCTTCGTCAGTTTTACTAAATACCTTATGTTTATTAAAGAGCAATTAGCATTGCCAGAATATTTTATTAACTTCATGCCAGAGCTAAGCCCCATACGAGGTGTATGGTTTTTATTTATTTCGTCTATCCATAGAATATTTTTTAAACTTTCTTTATTTTTCGAATATAATCCCGATCCTTTATTTGTTCCGGCGATTCGCAAATCCTTAGAAAATTATGATATCTGGGATATTTGGTGGATAAGTGTCAGCAAGTTCTTACCGCAAATTTACCCTATAATGGTTATTTGCGTTGTGCTCTTAGTTTTAATTGCAGTCTTAAGTTTTATTAGAATTAGGAAATTAATTTCTGAACTATAGCAATCTACAAAGTTTAACCCAAGCATTTAAACCCTGAATAATTTTTGTAGTATTTTTATGAAACGTTGATTATGGATAATAAGCATATCAAAATATTATATATAACAAGAAAATACCCTCCTTCTATAGGTGGAATGCAGCGTATGAGTTATCACTTAGCGCAAGCATTAGAGAAGAAGGTTAATCTAGATAAGATTACCTGGGGATATTCTCAAGTTTTTTTACCGCTTTTTATTATAAAAGTATTACTGCAAAGTTTTATCTATACTTTTATAAAAAGAAAACAGTATAACTATATTTTGATAGGCGATGTAGCACTTTCTCCTTTAGGGGTATTTTTAAAAAAAATTATGAAT
>Ga0265297_10007138_pt1 | contig 15660 bp, 32 predicted proteins | sample Munlanlwell13791_FD_192502 | JGI IMG/M metagenome (GOLD analysis project Ga0265297, IMG submission 192502) | Leachate microbial communities from a municipal landfill in Southern Ontario, Canada - Leachate well 137-91 | ecosystem: Engineered > Solid waste > Landfill > Unclassified | place... | reverse complement strand
TCTTTTAATCTTTCTTTAGTTAACATATGGGGCGTAATCCTCTACCATTTCAATTGGTATAATATTTTGACCTATCATGCCATATTTTTTATGGTACGTGATCGTGTTTATGCTACGCATAGTTTTATCAAAGCGGTGGCTCGCATAGGCATCAGGGGCAGCAATGGTTGGATGCTGCGTTGTTATACAGCCGCCTTTCTCTTCAATGTGCAAAGAATGTAAATGCCCGCAGTGCAAGTACCTGAATTTAGTAGCCCCCCACATTTCACTAAAGAACTGTGCAAAATGCGACGGTAACGCAACGCGTTTCTTCAAATGGCCGTGATGGAAACCTAACATCGTCCGGCCATGCTGGTATGCGTAGAAAGGGTTAGGCCCGCAAATGACTTCAAGCCTTATGTTTTTCCTGTAATACCGTTTTATCAGGCTTCTAAACGTATCTGAGACGCTTATATCGTGATTGCCTTGTGCTACTATTACTTTCACTATTTCATGCTTTAAAAGCAGCCTATCGATGGATTCTATCAACACATCTTCACACACGTCTATCATTTTAGAAAATCTACCATCAGCGTCTAATAAATTCCCATGCAGAGGGGTTACCGTCTCATGACTGGAATAGTGCGCAAAGTCGCCGAGTTGCGCCAGTAATCCGATTCTGCTATCGGGCGCGTTAGCGATAGCAATGTTCATTGCTTCGGTTATAGTTTTGTATGCTTTTTTCAAATCCCAATCCGCTCCGCATTCAACTCCCCAGGCTGACATACCGATATGCAAATCAGTAATAGTATACTGTGTACATAACTCATCATTTAAAATGCGTTTTGGCTCACATATGGGTTCGCAGGGTGTCACACGGTCTATAAGACGATCAGCGAACTCTTTAAGCATATCCGCGCTACTGGCCTTAGCTTTTGTTTTTACCCAATGCAAAACGTTGTTTTCGTCCTTTTTTAGGTACGTGACACCTGTTACTTCGAGACCGTCCAGGTTTTCCTTTAAGCCTATCTCAGGTATGTTTCCGCGCTTTGCCTCTTCTGTGATGGCTTTAATCTTATCCCATGACGACTTATTTACAGGTTCATAAAACGTCGCTTTGCATTGATTACATGAATACCGTTGGACTAATCCGAATTTTCTAGTCTCTGAACCGCGCTTTATAATGTCTTCAGAATCGCATTTAGTGCATTTCATTTTATAGCCTCGCGTTCGTACATTTCTATTACATCTCCACGAGTGGAAACGTCCTCCAATAGCCGCCATTTGATTGTTTCCTCGCTCACGCCCGCCCTACGAAGGGAGTCAGTGAAAACAGCGTCATGAATACTCAGCATGCCGTCACGCATTGTTGCGCGTTTGTCAACATTCATCGTAGGGTAACTCCATAGGTTGATTTTCGGGAATTTAATATCTGGCCAGGTTATCATAATTTAAAAAATCTTTAATCATTTTATTAATCCTTTATGGGCATCCATGCCCTTGATTTACTTGCTAAAAAGGCACTGAATCATCGAAATCATCAAACGACTTATTTTCACCGCCCTTTGATGTTTTGCCACCATACAATTTATCATACGCTGATTGTGGTGGCGCATTATTCGGTCTGGATTGATGCCTTTGCACAGATGGCACCTCAGATGTATCGCCCATAGCATCAAGCTTTTTACCTACCAGTTCTATCGTATTTGAGATCATCTCAAGGCTTGTTTTTTGCAAGCCATCATTGCCAGCATATTCGCTTTGCGATAACTCGCCACTGCAAAATACAGTTTGACCTTTAACTAGGAAATTTACCAGTGTGCCCTCTGCTATCTTTCCGAATGCAGAAACACGTACCCATAGCGTGCGCTTCTTATCGCCATAGCCCGTGTTGCACGCGCCTGAGAACGACAAAACTGAAGTACCTGAAGACAGTTGCTTTACTTCCGCATCACGGCCCAGGGTTAACACTGCTGAAAAAGAATTGCTCATTTTATGCCTATTTTATGTTGGTTATAATTTCATCTATTAATTTAAAAAACTCTTTGAATCGTATCTGTAATTTTTCAATCTCTACTATATATTCCTCTTTGTAAAGCCTGTAAACAAGCAATCTTTTGTTTTCGGTAAACTCTGGGCAGTAGGATACAAAATCCATCCACTCCCGGCCGGTACAGTATAAATTCCCAAGCAACTGCCATTTGTAGGCAGTATCAAAATTCCCGCGCTGTAATGTGGCGTAGTGCGTAGACGGGATCACTGATTTAATCTCAATAATTCCGTCCTCATCAACCAGCCCATCAGGGCTACATCCGAACCTTCCGCAATCAAAAAATCCACCATTTTTTACACTAACGAAATATTGGTTCTCATACTCCATTCGCGCAAATGGTTCCAGCTCATGTCCTCGCATAGTGTATGAATTAGAAAACCCGCTTTCTTGACGATTTCCTGTGCATATTTCTAATGCAATGTTAAGCGCTAGTGTTTTGGCTGGCACCCCGAATCCTTTGGCATGATTAGCCATTACTACGGAAAAACTGGACGCTGTGAGTTTGCCTTTACGCAGGTCAAACCATTCATCAGAGTTTTGCTGAATATCGTAGAATTTAAACACTTCCGCACTCTTCTATTAATAGCTTCTGATTTTCTTTGGTAATGTTTACTCGCTCCAACACTTTATCCAAACAACCATCCCGCTTAAATGCTGCCTTGGCGTTATCCCAGGCGGGGTGTGTTTCCGGATCAATAAACTTTTTTTGCACTTGTCTTGGCATTACCCGCAGTCCTTCGACCGTTTCCCTGCCGAATCTGACATTGTTGTCAACGAACACCGTTATAGGAATATTATTCCAGTCGTCTATGTACGGGCTACCTACATATTGACGCATAGTTTTAGAGTTCGTGGCATTAAGAATCATGGGCTTAAGCTTTTCGCCTTTCCTTAACTCTTTTTCAACGAAAAAAGCAGTGTTGAAAAAATCTTTTGTTTTCTTCGTATGGTCTATTTCAAGTTTTACGTGTGAGATTGTCAGAGATGTTGGCTCGACAATATCCGCGCTTGATAGGTACGGTGAATTAAATGCCGCTCTGTAATGTGTTTTCTCTGTCATTTTTCAATCCCGGCCAATGCGTCCAATAACTCTTGAGCTTTTCTAATAGCTATGTGTTCCACGGTGTTTTTGTGAATATTTGTATTTGGATTAGCTAACAATCCCTGCATTGCCATTGCAGATACTAATATTAATAAATCTACTTTTACTTCTTTATCTTTGCCGTCCATTTTTATTCCCCTTCAATTTGTTTAGGATGTAAGTAATATACTCCTATCTCGACATAATGTCAATTAATATTTTAATTGATTTTTAGCGGTAGCAATGATATGATACATCATCCAATTCCGGGTAAAAATCAAAACTAACAGGCGCCGCAATGAAAAAAAGAGAACTAAAAACACACATATCAACATACGCAATGAGACCGTCCACTAGGAACATGCTGGAACAAATGGCCGATATTCACGAAATGTCAATAGCCAGTACTATCGAGGTTATCATCCGGGCAGAGGCCAAACGGATTGGTATTGAACCAATTTATACGCAGGTTGATGCATGTGATACTGGTTGTTAATCAATAAATTTATAAGCCGGTTTCTCATGCTATTCGCACTATCAATGGTTACTGGCTTTTTTTACTTTATTTAAAACAATAAGTTGTAGCGTCGGAGATGCGGTTATGTGCTAACTCTACTCTATCTGCATCCATTTCATTAACATTTTTATCTACAATGTCTTGTGCGGCCAGCATTAAAACCGTACTCTCATATTTCAAACATTCAAGCACAATGGCAGGGTTAAAGTATTCGCGATTTTGCTTTTTATCGTAAGTAACCGCTTCCCTTGGTGGAAACAGGTCTTCTAACTCCATTCCTATGGATGATACTATGTAATCAACAGGGCATTGTTCAGAAAAGCAGTGTAATAATATTTTACCATCATCACATAACTTGATTCCAAGGCTAGGATTTTTATCATCATGTGCTGGACAACATGCAGTCCATTGATTTTGAGACTTTTGTTTAACCTTTTGTAATCGTTGCAATAATTTGTTTATCATAATTATAAATAGTAGATATTTGTTAGGCTTGTTAGGCATTGTTAGTTACCCGCCTAACAGCTGGAGCCTTACGCCCGCGTGGCCTAGAGAGGTTTTGTTAGGATGTTAGGCATTTGGGCATAAATCGACCACCTCCCCCCCAAAAAAAAATTAAATCAAAATAAAATTTAAAGGGAATGGTACCCCCCCCCTAACAGCCTAACAATGTATATATATATATATAGTTTATATTATATATATATGGTTTTATTATACTTTTTTATCCTTTTTCCTGTTAGTGGGTACGCCTAACAAACGCCTAACAATCCCAACAAGCGCCTAACAAATTATTGTGCAAGCGCGTATTTCTTAATAAGCCTCTCGCCAGGCGTGTATGATTCAATTAATAAACCGTCATTCACCATTAGTGCCAATGTCTCACGGATCAAATCCGACTTGTTGCCAGTAAAGTCTTTAAATGGTTGTGTACATGATTTATTTTGAATTATATTTCTTTCAGTCCTTGGTTCTTGTCTTGATTCAAACAATGACAAAATAGCCTTATATTCAGCTCTAACGCCTATAATGCCTTTATCAATACAAAGCTTCAGGTTCGCTTCGATCATTGCGGCAGCGATAGAAATAGCAGATTTAACGTGCTTATCTGCAATAGTGTCTTGAATAATATCCGATGCTTGCAGGTTAGCAGCGATCTTCATTATTTGCATATCAATTTTAGCGGCTGATCCTCTTATTTCATTGTTAGAATACCTGCCTCCATCAGCTAGGTGACACTCTATAGAGATTCGATAATCATTTATCATTTTCCAGCCATTGTCCGAGATTGAAAAGCTTGGTAAATGATCGTACTCTTTTATCGGTGACAATGCCCTGATAGCCAATGCTTTTAGTAATGCATTATACCGCTTCACTAGATCATTGTTAATGCACCGATTCTTGTTAAAATCCCTTGAACCCAGGTTATGTTTTTCTGCAATTAATAAAAACCTTTCAGCCAAACCTGTACCGTTCGATTGCTTTAACAGGTTTTCAATGCCACCTTGTTGAGAAAACATAACAGCATTGCCAACTGCTACACCGTGGTAACTATCACGGGTAACCCTTTCGCTTGATATAAATCCAGCGTCAAAACCATTTAACAACAAATCATTGTTATTTGCTTTATCGCCGCTATAACACGCGCCAAGTAAAGTATTAAACAGCCCTTGCTCGCTGGACACAGCTGAAAAATATCCGCCACTTTTTAATAAAGTTTGCTCTAGTGCTTCGGGCGTGCTGTTTGTTGTGAACAAAACACTTGGGTAGTTTGATTCTTTTGCCGCATCAAAAAAGGGCTTTTGGAAAATCTTTAACGCCCTGCTTTTTGCCGTACCAGGAGGCTGTTCCAGTATTACATACAAACCACAAGGCAAGTCGCCACCAAACTGATAATCTATCTTGAACGCACGAGATGTAAATGAACTAAACACGCCCAAACCAGCAACAAAAACAGTATGAACTGGCAAATCAGTTGCCTCTGCAATCTCTACGGATAATTTTTTTAACAGATGGTTATCATCAACATGTTTTAAAAAATTGACTTCGCAATAATGATTATCGTTGTCAAGCGTATCGTTGTGTGTTGTAATGATTTTATCATCCACATAAACTCCATTGTTAGAGACAAGTTTCAGTCCACTAATCATTGCATCATATTTTGACGCGGTTTCGTTATAGTTTTTTTGTCTCATTATCAATTCCCTTGCAAGCATTAAGGAACCTTTCGACTTCTGATTCTTCAAAATATACTTTTTTCAATCCTATTACGAAACCTTTTATTAATCCTGATTTTCTGTATCGGTTTAGTGTTGGCAAGGATACCCTGAGTTCTTTACATACTTCTTTTGATGTTAACATTTTCTTGTTTACCATATTTGTTTAAATGAGACGTTATCTTATCAGATAAAGTCATTTGTGTCAACATATTCGTTTAGTAAGAAATTATCAACATCCAGTAAACACTCTATAAACAAAATAATCCTTGATGAAACTCCCTTTTTGGGGGACAATATGTCATGTTTTTAAATAATTCAGAGAAATAAAATGTTAGACTTTTTATGTTACATGGTAATAATCTATGGCATAGCCATATTTATAGAATCAATACAAGAGCAGTCAAAATGATTGGATTAATGATTTGGTTTGCGCTGTACCTGACAGCGTGTATAGCGGCAATATGTATTGCTGCAATTAATACTGAAATAAAAAAATGAGTTCGTTAAAACAGGATTTACAAAATGTATTCCCTAAATTTGCAAAAACAGCAATCAAAAAATTCGATGATGGCTACGAATTGTCAGGTAAATTTATCAACGTTGCTCAAATGGAAAATGGCGATTGGGATGTTTTTATTTATAATGCCAAAAATATTATTGATGGGCTAAGCGAAACGAAATTAACAGGGATATTGGAATCAACCAGGCCATATCCTAAAACAATAGGCGATATTACCCGTCTGAGTGGTGAAGCTTTTTTTCAGAGCAATGATTTTGATTCGCTGAGTCAATGGCTATTAGCTAACAGAGTTAGATTGGGGATCAAGAAGCGTGTAGAAAATACACATTCTACGTTCAAAAGTGCCGCTACAGGGCAAGTTGGTGAAAAAAGATTTATCATCAATACCAATGTAGCGGGTATTTAAAATTATTATAGAGGATAGAAAATGAGCACATATATAACAACACACGATATTTCTAAACTGGAAATAACAAACAAAAGTATTTCAAAGCCGGATGGCATGGGAAATTTTAACGTAGTAACGATTAAAACAATGGGCATTTCAGGTGATGTTAACGAATTTGTTATGTTTGTTAATCCAGGTTGTGAATTTTCCGGGTTTAACAGCATAACAGACACTCCTGATTATGACGGTGATGGGAATATGAAATATGCATGATTACCTGACTCTGTTAAACTCAATAATGCTGTTTATCCTAACGGTTAACAGCACTATAAATCTAATGATTCATATCCTATCGCAGACGAGGAAATCGACCACATGTCAAAAATAGAGTTTTTTAACGAAGATTGCATGATTGTTATGGCTCGTTATCCTGATAAATATTTTGACCTTGCTTGTGTTGACCCGCCTTATGGGATTGGCATTAACTCAATGAATATGGGAAGCAGAAAAACAGTTACTAAAGACAATAGAAAATGGGATGACGCTATCCCTGACGATGCTTATTTTATTGAATTGAAACGTGTAAGCAAAGAGCAGATTATTTGGGGCGGGAATTATTTTAAACTACCGCCAACAAGGTGTTTTCTAATATGGGATAAGGGAGAGATGATGTACAACAGAAGTTTTGCAGATTGTGAGATGGCTTGGACTTCATTTGATAAATCTGCGCGCATGTACAAAAAAAATCCAACTGATTTGAGGCGCATACATCCCACACAAAAACCCATAAAACTCTACGACTGGCTATTACACAACTATGCCAAGCCCGGCCAGAGAATCCTTGATACTCACCTAGGCAGTGGATCAAGCGCAATAGCCGCGCATTATTTTGGTGTTGATTTCGTTGGCTGTGAGCTTGACGAGGATTATTTTAATGCAGCAAAAACACGCTTCGATATGGCAACAGCGCAAATATCGCTATTTGACGTATAATGCAGAGCTAACAATCTAATAAATAATGGTAGGCAGATAGGTGAAAATGATAAATGATATTTTATCCATTGCTGAAAGGCAATTGAAACATGATGAATCCATAAAGGCGTTAAATGAGGCGGCCAGGGAATATCACACTCAGTACAGAATGATAAACCGTGATAAATTGCGGCTCAAAGCTAATGAATACCTAAAAGCCTATAGGGGAAAAAACGCTGGAATGATAGCAGAAACTCAACGAAGTTATTATCAACGAAAGAAGGCTAAGCAAAATGATTGAATATTTTTTAGAAACGCTATTTTTTATCGGCCTAGGTATAGCAATGGCCGTTATTATTTTAAATATAATTGCGAGTAAATATTAATGGAAAAATATGAAGAAGACACTGCTTGGTTGAGAAAAAACCTTTCTCACCCTACAGAGCGCGAGATTGACGAGTTTATCCAGCAGGTGTCCCTCCTAATGGAGGATTTACAATTCAATGAACTGTTCGCCAGGAATTACTGTTGTAGCGTGCTGGCCAGGAATCGCCAAAGCCTAAAGAGAGTTAATGGCCATGGTTAGCGCAGTGCCGGTGGAGGCATGGGAACAGCGCCAGGTTGTTTCATGGTGGCGCGACACATACCCTGAGCATAAAATCATTATGATTAGGAACGACGGTTCACGCACACCTAGAGAGAAAATCAATCAAATGCGTATGGGGCTGTGTCCAGGTGCGGCAGACCTGTACATCCCATACAAGCATTTATGGATAGAAATGAAGCGTGTCAAGGGATCAGTGGTTAGTGATAATCAACGAAGTTTCAGAGGCTATGTTGAAAATATTTGCAGAGATAGGTACGAGCTGTGCTACGGGCATGAACAGGCAATAAAAATTATTAGCAACGCAATGAATAGGTACTCAGTATGATAAATATAAGATCAAAACGTAAGGCGCTCATTGGTGACAGGACATTTTTATCTGTCTATGTAGATAGAAAACTGTTTTGGGTATTACCTGGATCAAGCCAGCCAGATAGGTGTGGGGAGGGATCAGTTATTAAATGTGGCGAATTACGGTTGGTTAGCAATAAATCAATGATGGAATATGCTGAAAAAATAGGCAAAGTTTTAAAGATTGTTGCATAAAAAAAGGGCGGTTATGCCGCCCTATAATCATTTCTTTTTGCCCGATACATCCTCTACGTAATCCCAAAACTCATTCCATCCAGATGAGCTAACCCTGATAGCAGGGTATTTTAACGACCGAGACAAAAACCACTCTGCCGCATCCTCTGGCGTTTCGAATCGGCAAACCTTTTCATCAATGCCATGCGGCTTAAAAACTATCTCTATCATCTAGATACTCCATAACGGCCAGTTCAACTAGTCTCGCTTGTGAAATGCTCAACTTGCATGAGCGTTCTTTTATCATTAAAACCACATCCGGCGGCAGCATTGCGTTAAACTGTTGTTTAGATAAACCGCTTGGCTTGGGGCCGCGTCTGGCAGGTAATTTTATATTTGATTCGTTTGTCATTATAATGCCCAATGTGTCATTTTACGCTCAATTAATTCAATGTCATTAAATCCATCGAAAAAATCTTTTTCTTTCATTAGCGCAATCTTGAATGAATCGCCAGTGAATGTTTTTTCTCTGATAAACCCATTTTTATTTGGTATATATTTTACAATAATCTCTGTTTTCATTATGATAACTCATCTTATTTTAGTTTTTCAGGATAACCTATAATAGATTATCTGATTGTTTTAATTTCACGTTCAGTTGTTTTAAGGCTATGAAAGTGCCTCTCTAGATCAGAAATAAAATCAATCTCCTTTAGTAGTGCCATCCTCATAGATTCGCCAGTGATTTTTTTGCGAATGAAATCTTTTTTACCGTTAACTTCGATTTTTAATTCTATTAATGTTTTCATGGTTATACGTCATCATGAATAAATCGTGTGTTATGATAAAATATTTCAACATCACCATCCCTATAAAGTGGCCTAAAAAAGTCAGACTCCATCATTAGAGCCGCATCAAATGAATCAGAAAAGAATGAAATTCTTTTTTCTTCATCATCCCCGTTTATAGAATAAATTACATCTATTTTAGTTTTCATAATCCTAGTTCCACCATATAGTTAAAATAATCATCCTTAGCCTGTCTGTAATGCACATCTACCAGAGCTTTTTCGGTCTGCGTTAGGTGCATGTGGTAATAGCACCCTAACGTGTCATAGCGGTCTCTCAGGTCGTAGAGCTTTTCTAACTCTTCTTGTGTTTGCGGTTTCATTTCCATTCCTTGCCCATTAGATAACAATCACAACCATCGAACTCATTCAATGGCATTTCGTGTATTTCAGCATCAAACCATTTTTTCTGAGCGCGATACATTTTTATTTTGAACTCGCTCAAAGAGCCGTATTTTACACCGTTATATCCCTCTACGTAATAAACTGTAGGATGTGCAAAATGTGCATTAGCATCCATTTTATTTATTACATCGTCAAGTTCCTTTACTCTTTCTAGATATGTTTTCATTTCATTCCCCTTTTACTAATATTTCACCAGAATTTAATAGCCAAACTATAGGTATTGGTCTATCGGTTATTTTGCAGCCCTCGAACAGGTCGCGAATAAAAATTCTTGCTTCCTGTTCGGTTTCGAATCTGTATGTTGAGTTACAGAACTCATTGTGTTCTATTCTAACGGCTTTCATAATTGAAAATCCGTTCCATCCAGGAATGAGTAGTCAACATGCACGTCATTCCAGGTTAAAAATTCATCTATACTTTCGACATAATCTTCATCTTCTACCTCTTCATTTTCGAACATATCGGCTAGAGCGGATATTGCTGATTTATACTCATTAGCGGATATTTGGTCTTGTATGTTCATTTCGTTACCCTTTTTATTGCGTTAATGTTTGGTTGTGGTTGTCTGGCCCCTAATTTGGTGGTAGCCAGGCCAGGAACGGTATTTGTTGTTCCCTTTGATTATAATTATATATAGTTTTAATTAAATTGCAATATATTATTTTCCTATGGACGATTTATTTTAAAGACACAATTTATCTGTATATCAATAGGAAAAACCTATGATAAAGAATGTTGCTTTTATATCTTTTTTATGCTATTGTATTTTTATTTTATGTTTTTTATATGGCCGCAAGATTAAACAAAAGACATAGTCAATTTTATGTATATCAGTTCTTCGATAAGGATGTTTGCGTTTATGTTGGCAAAGGATGCGGTGACAGGTTTAAAAAACAAAAAAAGAATTTCAAGGAGTTTAAAGGTGAAATTATTAAATATTTTGATGATGAGCAACAAAGCCTTGATTATGAAAGAATGTTAATAAAAAAACTTTCCCCTTCATTTAACAAAAAGCTTAATGACAGGAATTGCGAGCCTTGGAAATATAGACTGGTACCTGAAAAAGATTCTGATTTTTCTGCATGGTGCTTAGCAGTAGGAAGCCAACAAATGGCAGGCAGGATTTTACTAGCTAAGCCTTGGTCTATCTTAAAAAGATATGGTGTTGATATACAAGCACTTTTAAACAAAGTGAAATATAACGGTGTTTATTATGGCAGTAGGTGCTAAAAGGGGGGGAAGCAGGAAAGGAATCCCAAACAAAACAACCGCCGGAGTTAAGTCTAATTTGTTGCAGGTATTTGAAGACATTGGCGGAGTTAAATATTTTGGAACATGGGCAAAAGATAACCCTACAGAATTTTATAAGCACTATATGAAACTAATGCCCACCGAGGTCATAGCAGATGTTGAAGCAAGAATAAACATTATTATAAACAAGCCTTTATAATGGATATAATCCTCCCAAACAAATGGAAACCACGCCCATACCAAATGGACGCTTGGCGTTATTTACACAATGGAGGTAAACGCGCAGTGTTGAGATGGCACAGGCGCACAGGTAAAGACGACCTTTGCTTAAACTACATGGCATGTGCAGCACACGAACGCATAGGTACGTACTGGTACTGCCTGCCAGAGTATAGCCAAGCAAGGAAAGCGGTATTCGATGCTGTTAATCCACACACGGGAATAAAAAGATTAGATCAAGCTATCCCCAAGGAGATAAGAAGCGCTACTAATCAAAATGAAATGAAGATCACGCTAAAATGTGGGAGCTCATTTCAACTTGTAGGCAGTGACAATCCGGACAGCCTTGTGGGATCGCCACCTGTCGGGCTGGTACTGAGCGAATACGCGCTATCTAATCCAAGCGCCTGGGCATATTTAATGCCTATATTTGAGGAAAATAACGGATGGGTAATATTTAATAGCACTACGCGCGGCAAGAATCACTTCTATAAAACGTGCATCTTGGCCGAGAAAGACAGCGAATGGCTTTATGACGTTAAAACAGTTGACAATACAAACGTCTTTACAGAATTAAAGCTTCAGCGCATTCGCGATGAGCTGTACTCACTCTACGGCGAACAGCTGGGAGAAGCCTTCTTTCAACAAGAATATTACGTGTCGTTTGAGGCGGCCACACCTGGAAGCGTATGGGGTGACAGCATTGCCAAGATAGAGGCAATGGGGCAGGTGTGCGAAGTGGAGCACGACCCAGCCTATCCGGTACACACAAGCTACGACATAGGCAAGCACGATGCTACGGCCATATGGTTTTTTCAGGTTATAGGGCAACAAATCAATGTCATTAACTATTTTGAATCTAACCATCACGATATTGATTATTATTGCGAGCATTTGCGCACTCTATCCAATACTCTGGGCTATCGATATGGCAATCAGTATCTACCGCACGACGCATTCCAGGATAGGATGGGGCAGGGCGGCAAAACAATAATCCAGCAGTTCATTGATTTTGGCAAGGACGGGAAGCTAGGTAAGTTTAAGCGCGTACCGAGCACCAGCAAAGAAGGCGGCATCCAGGCTGCTCGCGCCACATTCCCACGTTGTTGGTTCGACGCCGTAAATTGCGCAGAAGGATTGGAAGCATTGAAGTCGTACCATCATGTATGGGATGATGAGAAAAAAATGTTTACCAAAGAACCATTTCATGATTGGTCGTCAAACGGTTCGGATTCATTCAGATACCTGTCTCTAGTTTGGAAAGAAGCGAGAGAAAACAGCGCAGCCATACCGATTGATGTACAATTAATAAATAATAGCGTACAATCTCTCCCCATGAAAAAAATAGTATTGAATCATTTTAACAAGCAAAAACAAATGCGTAATGAGTATTTATGAGCGAATCATCACCAGGATATGATAACAAATTGCAGCCAGAAGACGATATTCTCTATTGGCTGAATGAACTTGATGAAGCAAGAAAGCGTGAAAAGTCCTTCAGAAAAGAGGGCAACCGCATAATTGACATATACCAGGGTGGCAAGATCGGTCACGATTACACGCGCAACTCAGGACAGGTTCCGTTTAATATTCTGTATTCAAACACTGACACCTTGCTTCCTTCACTCTATTCATCCTCACCTAGGCCAGTTGTTCAGCGCAGGTTCAAAGACGAAGACCCTATTGGCAAAGCCGCAGCAGAGGCGAGTACGCGCATATTAGAGTTTATGCTGGATACTAACATGGAGGGCGACGAAACAATCAATGATAGCATGTATTCGGCTGTATTTGATGCATTATTACCAGGTCGCGGTGTAACTATTGTAAAATACGATGCCGAGATTAGCGAGGGCGATAGCGTGGCCGATTTCGAGACAGATGAAGCCGGGCCCGAGATGGAAAAAACAGGTGAGTATATTTGCACAGAGGCCAAGGATTGGGAATGCACGCTATTCGGTTATGCAAAAAAATGGTCTAAAATGCCGTGGGTAGCGTTTGAGGATGAAATAGACAAGCCAGAAGCTATCCGCCTATTTGGAAAGGAAATAGCAGACAAAATCAAGTTTATGCACGCGTCAATGGAAGAGGACGAAAACAAAGGAATGATGGAGGATGAGGATAAAGCAGGGCGCAAGACAGCTTTAATCTATCAAATATGGGATAAGACAGGCGGAAAGAAAGTCCGGTATGTGTCACGTCAATATAAGGATGATTTTTTAAAGATCAGTGATGACCCGTTAGAGCTTACAGGATTTTTCCCAATCCCCAAACCGCTACAGTTTATCATGCAAGCCTATGATAGGCCGCCTATAGCACCGTATCTTATTTATGAAAACCAAGCTAAAGAACTGAATGAGCTAACGATTCGCATATCCAGGCTAATCAAGGCCATTAAAGCCAAGGGCATCTATGATTCAGAACTAGGGGGCGATATAGAGAATCTAATGAGTGGAGATGATAATACGTTCATCCCTGCTGATAAATCAAGTCTGTTATCCCAGGACAGAGGTTTTGAAAATGCCATATGGTTTATGCCAATTCAAGAAATGGTTGCGGTTTTACGTGAATTGTATGCGGCCAGAGAGCAATGCAAACAAGTTATTTATGAAGTCACGGGCATATCGGACATTATCCGGGGCAGTACAAACGCAAACGAAACGGCCACTGCTCAGAACATAAAATCCCAATGGGGAACAATGCGATTAAAACGCAACCAACAAGCAGTGCAAAATTATGTACGTGATATTTTACGCATAGCGCTTGAAATTGCGGCAACAAAATTCAATGAGCAAACATGGGCATCAATGACCGGATTGCCGTTTGCTACAGAACAGGAAGTTCAGCAGGCTCAGTCAGTAATGCAGGCAAAAGAACAATATCTACCACAATTACCAGTTGGAGAAGATGGCCAGCCACAAATACCTGAGCAGTTCCAGGGGATACTCCAACAAGCTGAAGACACGCTAGGCAAGCCACAATGGTCACAAGTTCTGGCACTGCTTAAAAACGATTTGCAGCGTGCTTATCATATCGATATTGAGACTAACTCTACGGTTGTTCCAGAGGCTATTGAAGACCAAAAGAACATTGCGGATGTTATGACCGCGCTTGGGCAGTATCTACAGGGCATAACGCCCATGATCCAAGAAGGCATGTTCCCGTTTGAGGCGGCCAAAGCTATGATGCTGTCAATTGTCCGACGGTATCAGTTCGGCAGTGACATTGAAGACAAGATCAATCAAATGACACCACCTCCACAGCCTGAGCCGCCTCCCGCACCACCGCCTCCCGAACCGGATCATTCAGTCGAGTTAAAGCAAATGGAGATTCAGGCCAAGCAACAAAGCGAACAGTTGGCTATGGAGGCTGAGACTCAGAAATCACAAGAGGCGGCATCATTAGAGATGCAGAAAGCCGAGCAACAACGTATAATTGAGCAGGGCAAGGCACAGACACAAATGCACATCGAGCAAATGCGCATCGATGCTGAGCGAGAGCTTGAGATTATGCGCATATTATCGGCTGAAAAGATAGCTGAAATGCAAGCGACTGTAAGCGCAAATACCGCGCTTGAGCAGTCGCGCATTAACAGTGAGGCAATGCTCGAACAGGTTCGAATGACTCAAATCAGAGGGCTTGCGGACAATGAAAAAGAGATGCAAATGCACAACGACCATGCAGACTTACAGGCAGTAGGAATGCAAGTTGATATGATGAAGCATGCTGACATTATGGGTAAGCAAAATGACAAGACAAGCGACAGTCAATAGACGCGATCAAGACGGGAATGTGTGCACCAGACCGCCATTGGACGGCCTGCCTGTACGCAAGTTCCTAACAGCCGCTGGGGACGGCACAGGCACGTATAATCTGATAGGTGATTACAGTGCGGCACCGCAGGACTTTTCTTTCCTAGCGGTAAATGAGGTTAATATATATACGCTTTTGATAGCCATATCTGATAATGCTAACTTCAATCAAGGCGATTACGGGGCAATTGTAGGCGGTCTGACTAATGGTATTGGATTCTTTCTTAACATTCCCGGAACGGGTGAGGGAAGACTAATCCATCCTGTTAAC
>Ga0265297_10007137_pt1 | contig 15661 bp, 11 predicted proteins | sample Munlanlwell13791_FD_192502 | JGI IMG/M metagenome (GOLD analysis project Ga0265297, IMG submission 192502) | Leachate microbial communities from a municipal landfill in Southern Ontario, Canada - Leachate well 137-91 | ecosystem: Engineered > Solid waste > Landfill > Unclassified | place... | reverse complement strand
TGGTCATGTGCAGTGAATGGATTCTGAGACGTTTGGCAATTTTTTCCAAGATAGAAATTGAAGACATTTTTTAACTCCCGAAAAGAATTAGTTTCTATTATATGGTTAATAAGAGCCACTCTCAAGAGATGAATTTCTCCTGTTTAAGTTTTTGAGGCAACCAGCTGTGGCCGGCTTCCACTTTGAATGATGTCTTGCCATCCAGCCAGAGCCATTTAAAAACTTTTTATTCTCCCATATGAACCAGGAGACCCTTAACCCTGACGGCTTTAAACATACGGAAAAAGAACAGGAGAACCAGAACCAGATAAATAAGGTTTAAAATCATGGCTTTGGCCAGATAGCCAGTGGGAAAACTCTGGCCCATGATTACTGACCGCATGCCTTCAAAAACATAGGAAGCGGGGACATAACGGGCAATTACCTGAAGAAAATGGGGCAGGACTGAAACCGGGTAAAAAACGGCCGAAACTGGCTGGAAGAGAACGGCAATTCCCCAGGCTAAGACTTCTGCCTGCTGACCGAATCTCAAGATAAAGGCCGTGGTTAAAAGGCCAATTGACCAGCCCATGATAATCAGATTAATCATGAAAGGCAAAAGATGAAGCCCGATAATAAAAAGATTAAAAGAATAGAGCAGCCAGGCCAGAAGAGAGCTGACCAGAAAAACGACCGCGACTTTAAAGAGAGAAACCAGCATCAGGGAGACGAGGTATTCACTGATGGTCAATGGACTGACAAAAAGATTGAGAAAATTTCTGGCCCAGACCTCTTCCAGAAAAGAAACAGATATACCTTGCTGGGAGCGAAAAAGAATATCCCAGAGAATCAGAGCTCCGAGGAAGATAGCTAAAAAATTGGGTGCGGTTTGCCCTTGTGAGGTAAGCTTGGTGATATAAACGCTGACAAAGCCCCAGAGAAGGAGATCTAGCAGCGGCCAGTAAACAATTTCTAACAAACGGGTAAAGCTGTGGCGATAAAGATAAATGTGGCGGAGAAACATAGCCGAGATGCGGCGGAAGCTCATACCTCTACCTCCCGGGCAATTTTCAAGAAGACATCTTCCAGATCCTCACCCCTGAACTGCCTGACTACTTCCTGAGGTGTCCCACGGGCAATGATTTCACCATGATGAAGAAAGAGCAAATGGTCAGAAATAGCCTCCATTTCCTTCATATTATGAGAGGTATAAAGAATGGCCATATTTCTGGTTCTCTTGATCTCGACGAGATAATTTCGGGTCCGGTCGGCAATGTCGGGGTCCAGGCTGGCCGTAGGTTCATCCAGCAATAAAATCTCAGGATCATTAATGAAAGCCTTGGCCAGATTAAGCCTGGTCATCTGGCCTGAAGACAGGGTTCTAACCGCTTTATTAGCTGAATCCTTAAGATCAAATTGCTCAATAAGAATCTCTATTTTCTGCCGCGGCTTTTTGACCCCATAGAGCCGGGCAAAAACCATAAGTGATTCCTTGACCTTCAGGGAATAAGGCATGGCAACATAGGTTGAGGAAAAATTCATCCGGCCCAATATTTTTTCCCTCTGTCTCGACCTGGCAGGATTCAATCCAAATATTTTTATGTCGCCCGAGGTGGGCAAAGTCAGGCCAAGGAGCATGTGAATAATCGTGGTTTTGCCAGCGCCGTTCGGGCCAAGGAGACCTAGAATTTCACCGCGGTAAAGCTCAAAGCTAACTTCCTTGACTGCCTGAAAAGAATTAAATGATTTTGATAATTTATTTACCTCGAGTACGGGGGAACTCTCTGGCCTCATATTTAACCTCCGGCTGATTAGCCTGATTGATAATGGTTAGGAAAGGTGTATTTTTAGTATAGCAAAATAATAGGGTTTTGTCTAATGGGGTCGGGCCAGCCGATTTGTTTTATTTTCAACGCTTTAGCAGCCAGTGTTTTCTCTTATTGAGTCCCGGTCAGAGACCTATGCCGGGATTCCAGGTTCAATCGATCTCCTGGCCATAACTTCTTCATTTAGATTCGCTGCCCTTACCGATGGTCAGGGACTTTGACCGTCATTCGGACAACTTATTTAATATCAATGACTTCCTGAGGCCCGACCCCATTTTAAAACCGGATGCGGGGCAGGAATATTTTTTCATAAAGTGCCAGGGCGTAGCTATCAGTCATGCCAGCCACAAAGTCTGCCACTCGTCTGTCGAGAGGATCTCCCTTCGGGTAGTCTTTCACCCCATCGCCCGGGTTTTTGAGCAAATACTCATAAAGCTCTTTAACGACTTTTCTGGTTTTATTCAAATCTTCTCTGGCCTCTGAATTAAAATAAACCCGGTCATAAAGAAAATTCCTGAGGTCGAGCAAAGCCTGATAGATCTTCTGGTTCATCGCCACTCGATCCAGCCCAATTTTCAGGCTCGACTCGACGACATCAGTAACCAGACGATCTATCCTCGTAGAATGAAGCTTCCCCAGGATATCGGTGATTCTGGACGGGAGGCTATCTTCCTTGATAATACCCGCCCTCAGGGCATCATCAATATCGTGATTGACATAAGCGATAACATCGGAGACCCGCACAATTTGACCTTCCAGAGTGGCCGGCCTGCCTTCCGGATCATCATTTAATATCTCTCCCCGCCCCTTAGAATGCTTTAAAATGCCGTCACGAACCTCAAAACTTAAATTGAGCCCCTTACCGTCATATTCCAGCTTATCAACCACCCTGAGGCTCTGCTCTGAATGATGGAAGCCGCCAGGCAGAAGCTCATTTAAGACCTCTTCCCCGGCATGACCAAAAGGCGTATGTCCCAGGTCGTGGCCGAGAGCGATAGCTTCGGTCAGATCTTCATTCAGGCGAAGAGAACGGGCAATTGTCCGGGCAATCTGGGAAACTTCCAGCGTATGGGTCAATCTGGTGCGAAAGTGGTCGCCAAAAGGCGATAGAAAGACCTGGGTTTTGTGCTTTAACCGGCGGAATGATTTGGAGTGAATAATCCGGTCGCGGTCACGCTGAAAAGCAGTCCGAAGAGGATGAGGTTGTTCAGGTCTGAGGCGTCCCTGGCTATTTGCGCTCAGACAGGCCTGGGGCGCAAGGATCTTTTTTTCCAGATTTTCAATCTGCTCTCTGATATTGGTCAACCTATTCCCTCCACTTTCTAATATAAATTATCATTCTTCTCGCTTCTATTTAATTCAATCTTAAGACTAAAGCCGCAGCCTGTCCAGCTTCTTAATTCCTCTGCCTCCAATCTTGACCCTCCCTTCCCTAAAGTAGTATGGTTGAAAAGGTTGTTTTTTTGGCTGTTAAATTTAAATCGCCAATTTAAATTGAGGAGCTAAACATGTCAGGATTTTTTAAAATTATAATTCGACCCCGAGTCAAAACTTCTGCCGTCATGGCTGTTTCTATTTTACTGACTCTTTTGTTATTGACTTTATCTCTCCCGGCCTGGGCGGGGCAGGAAACGGCTAAGCCATCATCTCCCCGTCCGCTGGAAATAAAAGACATTCTAAGCTGGAAAAGTATTTCTTCGGCCCGGATATCGGCCGATGGCCGGTGGTTTGCCTATTCGCTTACGCCCAATGAAGGCAACAGCGAACTGGTTGTCAAAGAGATTGACGGAACCAGGGAATACCGCTTTAATCTCGGTGACGCCCCCAGAAATTTCTCCGCTCTTATCCTCATATCTGACGATTCCCGCTGGGTCGCTTTTATGTCTTATCCTTCCTTTGAAGAAACTAAGAAATTGCGCCAGGACAAAAAAAGGATCGAGCCCAAAGCTTCCCTGCTCGAATTGGCCAGCGGCCAGAAAACAGACTGGCCTGGTGTGAAGAAAATCGCTTTTTCCGAAGAAAGCTCACTCTGTCTGGCTATTCATCGCTTGGCTCCGGAAAGCCAGGAAAAAGAAAAAGATAAATGGACCGGCTCTGATCTGGTGTTGAAAAATCTTAAGTCAGGGCAGGAAATGAGCCTGGGAAATATCTCCGAATTTGCTTTCAACCGCTCTGGTGAATGGCTGGCTTTGCTGATTGATGCCCGTGATCTGGCCGGTAACGGGTTAATGCTAAAGAACCTCAGAAGCAATGAACTTCAGGTCCTTGATTCAGGTCATTTCTTCTACAAAAACCTCAAGTGGGATGATAAAGGTCAGGCTCTGTCGCTCCTCAAAGGCCGCCAGGATGATAAATACGAAGACAAACTCTATGGATTAATAGCCTTTAAGTTTGATAAAAAGGCCAGGCCGCCGGAAAAAATTGAGTATGAACCAGAGAAAGATAAATCTTTCCAGGCAGGCTTTAGCCTCAGTCCGGACTTCACTCCCTACTGGCTGGAGGATTATCAGGCGATAGCCTTTGGGATTAAACAGCTTAAGGCCAAACCCTTGCCATCTACCTCCAGCGAGAAAAAAGACCCTGACCAGAAGGAGGCCTCCCCTGCCCCCAAGCCCGATGATATTGATGAAAGCGAAATTCCAGACCTCGTCCTGTGGCACTGGCAAGACCCCAGATTGCAGTCTCAACAGCAGGTCGAAGAAAGATGGGATGCTTCTTATAGTTATCTGTCACTTTATCGCCCGGGAGAAAAGAAGTTTATCCGGCTGGCTGATGATAATCTGCGCCAGGTAACCTTAGGCAGTAAATCTGATCTAGCCATTGGCCGCGATCAATCTCCCTATGAGCTGGAATTTAGCCTGACCGGAGCTAGTTATCAGGACATTTACGTTATTGACCTCAAAACGGGAGAAAGAAAACTGGCCCTCAAGAAAAACCGCTGGTCATTCGGTCTTTCCCCCGACACACGGTATTTGCTTTACTATCAAGATGGACATTTTTTCAGCTATGAACTGGCTACCGACCAGAGTTACAACTTAACGGCCGGCCTGCCCGCGTCTTTTGCGGATGAAGATGTTGACTACAACGTGAAATTACTTCCAGATATACCTTTCGGCTGGTCAAAAGATAGCCGCTATGTCCTTCTCTATGATGGCTGGGATGTCTGGCAGGTAGAAGCCCGCGGCCGCCAGGGCCTTAACCTGACCGGAAATGGTGTTAAGGATCAAATCCGCTACCAGCGGCGTTTCATCCTTGATCCGGAAGAAAAGGGCATCGATCTGAGCCAGCCGCAATACTTTCTGACCTATGGCGAATGGAACAAAAAACAAGGCCTAACCAGAATTGAAGCCGCCAGAAAAACAGTTAAACTTCTATTCTTCGAAGATGCCCAGTTTAACCGGCTGCTGAAAGCTAAAAGGGCTGATCGCTATCTTTTCACCAGGGAGACTTACCGCGATTTTCCCGACTTTTATGCGGCTAATGCCTTGCTCCAAAATGCCACCAGAATAACGGAAGCCAATCCCCAGCAGAAGGAGTTTCTCTGGTCTTCTGGAGTACGGCTTATAGATTATGTCAGTGCTAAAGGGAAAAAGCTTCAAGCCGCTCTGTTTCTGCCTGCCGCCTTCGAGGAAGGCAGAAAATATCCAACCATAGTTTATATTTACGAACGGCTGTCGCAGAACCTGAACCGCTATTTTCTTCCTACCGCCAATGGTTTCAATAAATCCTATTACACCAGCCAGGGCTATGCCGTTCTGATGCCCGATATAACTTATGTCCTCAATGATCCGGGCAGGTCAGCAGTCTGGTGCGTCCTGCCAGCTCTCGAAGCAGCTATTGCTTCGGGAGTGGTTGATGGGGAAAGAGTCGGACTTCAGGGTCATTCCTGGGGCGGATATCAAACAGCCTTTCTTATCACCCAGACCGAAGCCTTCCGGGCAGCTGCCGCCGGTGCACCGCTGACCAACATGATTTCCATGTACAGTTCTATTTACTGGAATACCGGGATAGCCAATCAAGCTATTTTCGAAAGTACCCAGGGCCGCTTCACCGGTGGTTACTGGGAAAATCCAGAAGCCTATATCAGAAATTCTCCTGTCTTTAACGCCCAAAAGGTAAAAACTCCTCTTTTACTCCTTCACAATGATAAAGATGGAGCAGTTGATTTTAACCAGGGAATTGAATATTACAACACCCTGCGGCGGCTGAAAAAGCCAGTGGTCATGCTCGAATATGTCGGCGAAAACCACGGCCTGCAAAAACCGGCTAATCAAAAGGACTACACGGTCAGGATGAAAGAATTTTTTGATCATTTCTTGATGGATAAGCCAGCTCCTGACTGGTGGGAAAAAGGCATCCCCTATCTCCAGCTTAAGGACCACCTGAAAGACAGAGTCAGGCAGCTTAAAGCCAGTCCAGCTGAAACCAAGCCGGCAGTTCCACCAGACAAAAAATAAAAAAAGTTGCAATTTGCTTTCTTAGCAGAGTAAATTATCAGAAAGTTATTTTGTCGCTCAAAGGAGGGGCGGAATGGTTTATTCTCATTCGAAACTCGAGACCTACCAGAACTGCCCGAGAAAATATAAGTTATGTTATCTGGACAGAATCCCGTCAGAGGAGGAAGGCATTGAAGCTTTTCTGGGCAGCCGTTTTCATGAAGCGATGGAGCAGCTCTATTCCGAGCTTCGCTTCCGGATTATGAAGCTGGATGAAGTCAAAGCTTACTATGAAAGTGCCTGGCAAAAGAATTTCCATGACCAGGTGAAAATAGTGGAGGAAGGCCGGACGGCGGCTGATTATTTCCGGCTGGGTCTGAAATACCTTGAGGACTATTACCAGCATTATTATCCCTTTAACCAGCACAAGATTCTGGGCCTGGAGCAGGAAGTTGAGATTGATCTTTACGGCGACCGGCACTACGTTTTAAAAGGCTTTGCTGACCGCATTGACCTGACGCCAGATGGGGTAATTGAAATCCATGACTACAAAACAGCCTCCCAATTGCCTCCGCAGGCCGCAATCGATGCTGACCGTCAGTTGGCCCTCTATCAGCTTGGCATCAAACAGAAATGGCCCTGGACCGAAAAATTCAGGCTGGTCTGGCACTATGTGGCTTTTGATCAGGAAGTGACCTCATCCAGGACGCCAGAGCAGCTCGATCAACTGAGAAACCAGGTGGCCTGGCTGATAGACAAAATGGAATCTGACCGGGAATTCCAGCCTCAGGAAAGCGCCCTCTGCCGGTGGTGTGCCTACTGGGCCTATTGCCCTTTAAAGAAGCATCAGGCCAAGCTCGAAAAACTCCCCCAAAACAAGTATCTGGAAGAAGAGGGAGTAGTTCTGGTTGATAATTATATCAACTATTTCGAGCAGAAAAGAAAGGCCGAGGAAGAACTCGAAAAATTGAAGGAAGCCATAATTAAGTATGCTGAAGACCATGGGCTGGCCAGAGTAAATGGCAGTCAGCATTATTTAACCCTGAGCAGCAAGAACATAGTTAGATTCCCCGACAAGGGCCGGGAAGAAAGGCGGAAACTGGAAAATATTCTAAGAGAAGCAGGCCTGTGGTCAGCCCTGGCCAGTCTTGACCTCAACAGCCTGGAAAAAGCTATCCTGGAAGAAACCTTGAGTCCGGATGTTCTGGAAAAAATTAACGAACTGGTCTCAAAAGAAAAACTGGTCATGCTCAGGGCCAGTAAAAAGACAGACAATAAGGAGTAAACAAGGATTTAGTCGCCAGGATTCCTGGCTATTAACGAGTTAATCTATCTGACCGGCCAGTTGCCCTTCATGGCTCCGAACCCGGCTTTGAGGTCCAGGAGAACTTGATTTTGATATCCTCCTGGTTTTCGGGGTTAGAGCTCTTCTTTTATTTCATGCAGGTTTTCACTCCAATCCGGCTTCGGACCTCTTAAATAAGAGATAAAAGAAGCGATCAGAGTAATAACCATTGAGATTAAGAAGGCCTGTCTGGCTCCAGAAATGAATTCATTGACAGCCAGACTGGCCAAGCCAGCTCGATGACCTGCAAACAAATCTTGCATGGCCTGGATATTTATACTCGAAGAAACAATGGCCATGGATAAAGCAATACTGATCACCTGACCGGCATTATTCATCATGGTTCTTGTTCCGGCGGCAATCCCCCGTCTTTCAGGCGGGACTGAGCCCATTATTTCACTCGTGTTGGGCGAGTTAAACATGCCTGAACCAATCCCCATGATGACCATCCAGATAACGAGTTCAGTGAAAGAAGTCTGGGGGGACAGGCCGATAAAGCCCAGCAGACCAAAGGCTGAAATTAGAAGCCCCAGTGAGGTTAATCCTCTGGCTCCATATTTATCAGATAATGAACCGCTAACCGGAGACACGATCATCATTGACAGGGCAAACGGGGTCAGGAAAATTCCAGCCCGTAATGGATCCAGGCCCTTGATTCCTTGAAAATAAAAAATGAGGAGGAAAGTTACTGCCCCTCTGGCTATGCCATTAAGCAAGATGCTGCTGTAAGCAAAAGCCAGGATTCTGGTTTTAAACAGCCTTAAGTCCAGCATCGGCTGCTCGGTATTGTTTTCTGCATAAACGAAAGCTACCATGATAAGCACAGAGATGGCAAACAGCAGAATTACCCTCAGGCTGGTCCAGCCGGATAAGCCACCGAAAGATAAAGCTACCAGAAAAAGCAGCAAACCAGACGTAAATAGAATGGTTCCGGCCCAGTCAAATTTCTGGCCGCGTGGTATTTTAGCCAGCTCTTTGAGCTGGATGGCCGCCCAGATAGTCCCAACAATTCCAACCGGTACATTGACATAAAATATATAGCGCCAGCCCAGGTGAGAAAGAAAACCACCCAGAATTGGACCAATAACGGAGGCAATGCTGATGACCATACTGTTTATACCCAGAGCTTTGCCCAATTCATTTTTCGGAAAAGCATCAGTCACAATAGCCGTACTGTTGGCAATCATTAAAGAACCACCCACTGACTGTATTAATCTGAAGATTAGAAGCTGCTCACCAGTTTTTGACAGCCCGCATAACAGCGAGGTCAGGGTAAAAATAATAAACCCGGAAACATAGAGCTTTTTCCGGCCAAACATATCGGCCACCCGCCCGATGGACGGAACCAGGATGGTCAGGCAAAGCATATAACCCATGACTATCCACATAATGACAGAAAAGCTGGTATTCAAACTTTTCATAATATCGGGCAGAGAAATCATCAGCATACTGCCGCTTAAAACAGAAAAAAGGGCACCGAGAGTGGTGCAGGATAAAGCCAGCCATTTATAGGGAACTTTCTTCATCAGACATCTTCCTTTTCAACCTTGTCTTCCAAGCTGTTCAGCTGGGATAGGAGATTTTCAAATTTTTCCTGGCTGGCCCTCAATTTATTAATTTTTTCCTCTATTAAGTTAATCTGTCTTCTTATCATCTCAATATAATTTTTGAGGGTGGCCAGGTCAGCGGTTTCAGTTGACAGTATTTTTTTAACCTCATTGTCAAGCTCAAGAGCATTCTTAATTTCGGCCAGGCTAAAGGCCAGGGATTCTTTTAACGAAATTATCCTCAGGATTTTCTCTATGTCTTCATCAGTATAGAGCCGGTAAGCAGATTCAGTCCTCTGCGGAGAGATAAGGTTCAAATCCTCATAATACCTGATAGCCCTTTTAGTCAGGCCTGTTTTATTAGCAACTTCGTCAATTCTATAATATTTGTTACCCATAGCCGTCCTGTTAATCCAGGCATTTTACTCTTGATTAACATTAACGTCAAGGTTAATCCTGGTTTTTTTCTGGCATTTTTTGGGGAGAAATCCCCTCAACAGGCAAAACTTATTACCTGTAGCCAATTCTGAATCTAATTATTATGATTTACCTGTCTGTTAGTTATTCTATTCGACACCGGCCGCTATAAATAGAATTTGTTGAGTCCGGTTCTGGCTTTAAGTATAATTTTCTGGAATAATTATTCTAAGTCAGGGAAAGATTGACCAGATTATTATGAAGACCGGCAATTTGGATTACATCAGGGAGAACGTAAAATCAGTCTTACAGGAGCTTCCACCCGGAGTAGAGCTGGTGGCTGCCGCCAAACAACAGAGTCCAGAAAAAATAAAGGCAGCTATTGAAGCCGGAATAAAGATTATCGGCGAAAACTATATCCAGGAAGCTGTAACTGCCTTTGAAGCCATAGGGCACCTGGTCAGCTGGTCTTTTATCGGGCATCTTCAAAAAAATAAAGTAAAAAAAGCCATAGAGATTTTTGATCAGATTGAGACTGTAGATTCAGTTGAACTGGCTGAGGAAATAAACAGGAGAGCCATTCTCCAGGGGAAGATTATGCCCGTTCTGATTGAAGTTAACTCAGGGCGTGAGCCGCAGAAGTTCGGGATCTTCCCCGAAAAGGTGGAAGATCTGGCCCGGGCAATCATCGCTTTTTCGAATCTCAGGCTGGCTGGATTGATGACGATGGGACCCGCCGAAGGCCAGCCGGAGGAAGCCAGGCCCTATTTCCGGGAAACCAGGCAGCTATATGATTATCTTAGAAATCTGAATTTGCCCCGGGTTGATCTGCACATTTTATCAATGGGCATGACTAATTCTTACAGGATAGCTATCGAAGAAGGGGCCACCAGGGTGCGTCTTGGAACAAAAATTTTTGGGCCCCGCTCATAAATTGATTCTCAATCTATTAACTTTAAAAAGCTGAGGTGTTGAATGAAAAACAGGTGGTGGGTAGTTTTTGGCGCCATTATTATTCAGATCAGTCTGGGAGCTGTTTATATCTGGAGCGTTTTTCAGACTCCCCTCCTCGCCCATTTTCCAGCCTGGAATGAAAGGCAGGTGACTTTGCCTGCCCAGATTATTCTGGCCTGCTTTGCCCTGGGTGTTATTATTGCCGGGCGGATTCAGGATAAAATAGGGCCCAGGCCGGTCGCTCTGGCTGGCGGCCTGCTGCTGGCGGCCGGTTTAATGCTGGCCAGCCTCACCGGTCATTTTGAGCCGGCTAAGGCTTTGTCCTGGCTGACTTTGACTTATTCGGTTCTGGGCGGGCTGGGAATTGGCACGGCTTATGTCTGTCCTATTGCTACTTGTGTTAAATGGTTTCCGGACAAAAGAGGGCTGATTACCGGTCTGGCCGTAGCTGGCTTCGGGGCTGGAGCTTTCTTTTTTGCGCCGCTGGCTAAAGCACTGATCGATGGGGGGTATTACCAGCTTTTCGGGAAAAACCTTTTTCCTTTGCCGGCAGCCGGACTGTTTAATACCTTCCTGATTTTTGGACTCATTTTTCTGGTCACCATTATTGGCGGGGCTTTCTTTCTGAAAAATCCGGAGCCTGGTTATAAGCCGGCTGGCTGGAATCCGGCTAAGGAAGTGACTGCGGCCAGCGGTCAAAAAGTAAACTTCAGTCCCTCCCGGATGTTTCGTAGCTGGCAGTTCTGGTTACTCTGGTTTGTTTTCCTGATTGGCTGTGGTGGCGGATTAATGATCATCATGAAAGCTGCACCTATCTGGCAATCCTTGGCCCTCTCCAGCCTGAAGGAAGCCGGCTCTATGAGGCTGGAGCAAATTGCCTCGGCTGGCGCTTTAGCCGTCTCCATTCTGGCAATTTTTAATTCCTTAGGAAGGATTATCTGGGGCAAAATATCTGATCTCTCAAGCCGGAAATCAACCCTTTTAGCCATCTTTTTTATTGAGGGGCTGACCATGCTCCTTTTGCCTCAGATGAAGGCTTTTTCTATATTTTTAACCGGCATTTCGATGATTGGCCTGTGCTTTGGCGGGCTGCTGGCTGTCCTGCCAGCCATCACCGCTGATTTTTTCGGCACCGAGCATTACGGAGCAAATTATGGCTGGATGTTCAGCGCTTATGGAGCAGGCGGAATTCTCGGTCCTTATTTAGCCGCCCGGCTGATGAAGACCTCAGCTATCGTCAAAATCAGACAATTTCAGGCCGGTCAGGAAAATCCGGTTCAAACTATTGTCGTTGGCGATTACCGGCTGGCTTTTCTCCTGGCCGGTGCTCTCTGCCTGGCTGCCGCTGCGGCCTTACTGCTGCTTAAACAACCCGGGGTTGAGGAAAACCAGTGAGGCGACTTTTTAATTTTGTCCCGGATTAGTGGCTCATCAGCCCTGAACCGACTATTAATGGAACCGCCGGCTGTCATCCCCGCTGAGCAGGCGGTAGCCAGAGCTTATTTCTTTTTATCCAGGCCAGAGATATCAAAGAAGTTAACGATTATTTTCCGGATAAAGATCAATCCTGGCTGACTCCGTGACCTGGTTGCTCCTCTTCGCCTTCTTTCTCTTCTCTTTCTTCTTTATTTTCAATCAGTTCGCCTTCAACCTGAATTATACCGGCTTCCAGCATTTCGGGTTGAACCTGTTTTTTTATGTCATCGATCTGGCGCAGAGGCTTCTCCAGTTGATTTTTGCGAGTGGAATTTAAGAATTGAAACTCGGCCTGAGCTTCATCAATTTTTTTGCCGACCTTTTCTAAGGATTTAACAAAAGCCTGCCACTGTTTATAAAAAGACTCAAGCAAGTTCAGAATCTGACCGGCTGTATTCTGCAAATTAAAATTCTCCATGGCCTGCCGGATGATGGCCAGAACCGCATAAAGGGTAAAAGGAGAGCAGAGAATAACTTTTTTCTTAAGAGCTTCATCCAGCAGGGCCGGGTCACTTTCATTAATAAAGGCATAGACCTGCTCATTGGGAATAAAAATCAGGACATAATCGAGAGTGTTGTTCTCGAGATCGATATAATTACGAGTTGTCACCTCTTTTATTCTGGCCCTGGCATCTTTCAGAAATCGCTGTTTGTAATCTTCTTTTTCCCGATCATTAGCGGCCTCCAGGTAATGGAGATAATTATCCAGGGGGAATTTTACGTCCATGTTAATTTTCCGGCCCTGAGGCAGGAAAAAGGTATAATCAGGGCGTGACTCGCCGCTATCGCTTGTGGCCTGTTTCTGATAATTAAGCCCTTCGACAAAACCCATCAGCCGGAGGATATCTTCAGCCATCCTTTCTCCCCACTGACCACGGGTGCGGGTATTAGACAGGGCTTGCCGGAGTTGATGGGTGGTTTCCTGCAGCCGGCCGGTTTGCTCCAGAGCCTGCCGCAGCTGGTTATCGAGCTGACCAAATTGAGTTGCCCGCTCGTTCTCAAATTTAGTTATTGAATTCCGGAAATTAAGGAGGTCAGTTTTAATTCCTTCCAGTGTCTGGTCAATAAGCTCTTTTTTCCCTTCAAGTTCTTTTTTACCCAGCTCGGTCTGGCGGCTCAAAACTTCATTGGCCAGTTTTAAAAACTCGTCAGTATTTTTTTTGAGGGCCTCCATAGAAAGAGGGCCAAAAGAGTCACGCACCCGGTCCAGAAAGATTTCGAGTTCCTGTGTTTTTTCAGCCTGGGCCTGAGAGACCAGTTGTTGAGCTAAGGCCCTATTCCGTTTTTGATAGAAATAATTTATCACCAGAACCAGAATGGCTCCAAAGGCAGCCCCGATGGCGAAAGCGATAAATAAATTCATTAAACTGCTCCTTAGATCTGTTTTTCAGACCTCATCATCCCCCGGGCCGGTCTCTGACTGGTCATCATCGGGGGCAAGATCAGATTCACTGGTTGAAAAAGATGACTCAGGCTCTTCACCGGGAAATTCTTCATCCCCTTCAGCTTTTTCCGCTTCAGCCATGGCCCGGTCTATCTCTTCATTAAAATCGGGGCCCAGTTCATCACCCATTTCCCGCCCGAATTTTTTCATCCAGCGGGCCAGGCTCTCAGGATCATTTTCATCCAGATCTCCGAGCTTGGAGGGATCCGCCAGACTTTCCAGCCGTTGTTCTTCTGACCTCAGGAGGGCTACCCTGGAAATTAGCCTCACCAGATCAGTGCCGCCGCAGTGCTGGCAGCGAGCTTCAAACTGGCTTTTGACAGACAGGAGAAGAAAGGATGATTTCTGACCGCATTGCCGGCAGCGATATTCATAAATTGGCATGGTTTCTTCCTCCGCCTGTCAGCCTTTCTTCTTATATAATTTATAAAAAAATTGACTGGCTGGCAATCTCAGCTTTCGAAAGATGGGGTCGGGCCAGCCGATTTGTTTTGTTTTCAATAACTTAAGTTCTCTCCGTGACTGACTGACTTTAGCGAGTCTGGATCAGGTTACTCCTCTGTTTATTTATAGCCAATAAACAATTTAAACTTTAAAAAGCTTCCGAGACCTGATATTTTACAATTACCGTCCGGTTCAATGCTTTTCTGATACCTGATTGAATTGAATGCCGCCAACAGCCAAGCTGTTATCTTTAGGTACCAAGTTTTAGATTAATTAATCCACTGTGGCCAAATCAAAGTCAGCCAGATCGCCAAGTTGCTGATAATAATACAAATCGGCTGGCCCGACCCCATTATTCAAGTGCTGCCTTCTGCTGGTTGACCTTAAAGAAGAAAGCCGGGTCAAATTTTGGCTGCCGGTCAAAGGTATAAAGGCCGTTGACTTCCTGTTCAATGTCATATAGCTGGGTATAGCAAAAGCCAGCTATTTTCGGATTAAACAGCAAGGCTTCGGTCAGAGCTTTATAACGCTCCAGAAATTCTTCAGGGCTTCTTGGCCGGTCGCCATAACCCCAGGCTTTATCATCCTGCTGGCCCGGATTCCACCAGATGCCGCCGTATTCGCTAACAAAATAAGGCTGCCCCCGGTAAGCGGTATGTCGCTCTCTCGCCCCATTGACAAAAACCTTAGGGGGACTGGCCAGAAGACCATCATAGGCTTCTTTAAACTTAGCTACATTTTGCTCATAATTGTGTGAATCATAAACATCCGGTTCAACCACATGATATCCGCCGGAGGCATCAATCACGAGACGCGTTGGATCTAAAGCTTTGGTCAGGTAGAAAATGCTTTCCATGACGCCAGGATAATTCTGTCCCCACCGCTCATTAAACGGGCACCAACCAATGATAGCCGGATGGTTGAAGTCGCGCTCGACCGCTTCCAGCCATTCTGATTGAAAAGTGATAAGAGATTCAGGCCGCCCTAAATCCAGGCCCCAATCAGCGAATTCACCCCAGACAATATAGCCTAAGCGATCTGCCCAGTAGAGAAAACGCCGCTCGAAAACGCGCTGATGCAATCTCGCCCCATCAAATCCGGCCGCCAGTGAAATCTCTATATCATGGCGCAAGGCTTCATCGGAGGGAGCGGTATAAATCCCCTCAGGATAAAATCCCTGATCAAGCACCAGGCGCATGAATAACGGTTTTTTATTGAAATAAATCTTATCTCCCCTGGCTTCTATTTCTCTCAGGCCAAAATACCCCTTGACCTTGTCCTTAGCCTCAGCCGGGCCGCCAATCCCGGTCGTTAATTCCAGACTGAAATCATAAAGATAAGGTTGCCTGATTTGCCAGAGCTTTGGATTTTTTATCCTGACTGTAAAGGCTGTCAGCTTAGCTGCTTTTTTTGTTTCCTTAAAAATTATTTTGTGGTTATCGGTTACACTTAGAGTCAGTGAACCGGCCGCCGGTTGCTCATTAAGATAGACCTGAATGACAGCCTGCTGATTATCAAGATCAGGATAAACACGGTATTTTTCAATTCTGGTAGCCGGCACAGGTTCCAGCCAGACAGTCTGCCAGAGGCCAGTTGTCCGCCGGTACATACAGCCATAGGAATAATACTGTTCGCTCTGCTTGCCGGCGGGCTGGCGTCCGCTTCGAACGTCGTCCCGGCATCTCACTACCAGGACATTTTCCGGCCGGGTGCAAAAATCAGTCAGATCAAAGGAAAAAGGTGTATAGCCGCCGCGATGAGTTCCAACTTTCTGGCCATTAACCCAGATCGTA
>Ga0265297_10007136_pt1 | contig 15661 bp, 29 predicted proteins | sample Munlanlwell13791_FD_192502 | JGI IMG/M metagenome (GOLD analysis project Ga0265297, IMG submission 192502) | Leachate microbial communities from a municipal landfill in Southern Ontario, Canada - Leachate well 137-91 | ecosystem: Engineered > Solid waste > Landfill > Unclassified | place... | reverse complement strand
CGCTGGTCGCGTGCGGCTCGAGCTCATCGAGTTCGTGCCGCTGATGAAGGAGTGAGCCATGAACCACGCAGAGAGAGACGTCGTCCTGAAGTGCTACGACCATTACCGCGAGGACCTCGAGCGCACGAAAAATGACCTGGTGCTCCACGTCTCGCCGACCGGCGACGACCAGAACGGCAAGGGCACCCTCGCGGCGCCGTACCTCACGAAGGAGCGCGTTGAGCGGCGCATCGCCGAGTCGGTCGCCCACAACGTGCAGGTGCGGATTCTCGGCAGCCTCACGACGGCCGAGCGCTGGGGCTCGCTCAAGCAGCACAGGTTCCTGGGGGCCGGGTCGATCCAGATCTACGGCGTCGGCGCGCCGGAGGTGAAGGCGGTCCACGGCGGGCCGCACGCCGTGACGGCCGCGTCGGCGGTCGGCTTCTCCTATCAGAAAATCACAATCGGCGCCGGCGGGCTCACGGCCAAGGAGTTCCGCGGGTGGTTCGTGCGCGTCCTCGCGGCGGGTGGAAACCCCGGCTACACCTTCCGCGTGATCGACAACGCCACCGACACGATCTGGATCGAGGCCGATCCGTTCGGCGGCGGCGTGACGAACGGCGACACGCTCGAGATCATCCGGCCGAGCGTCAGCGTGACGCTCGACGGGGCTGACATCGACTACGACTCGGACAGCGACTACTTCGACGCGGTCACCCATGGGCAGTGCCACGAGGTGATCTCGAACCTGCGGCTGCTCGCGTCCGGCTCGACGACCGGCCGGGTCAGGCTGCACGGCACGCCCGACCAGTACGACAGTCTGAACCTCGACTTCGTCGTGATCGAGAGCTCGGCCGCCGGCGTGGCCGTCCAGAACGTGAGCATCAACCAGACGCAGTGCATCGCGCAGGACTACGTCGTCGAGGGCGGGACGGGGATCGCGAACCTGGGAACGCCGGCACAGGTCGGGCTGATCGTGACAACTCCGCTCGTGCGTGACGGCGCGATCTACACGAGCGGTGACGTGCGCATCTCGGGCACGAGCTGCACGGGTACCGTGGTGAGCTCGTCGGGCTCGCTCGTGTTCGACGGATCCGCGACACAGCTCCAGCTCGTCTCCGACGGTGGATCCGCGTCCGCGATGACGATCGGAGCGCAACCCGGCGACGAGGCCGTCACCGTCACGCGTGGCAGCTGGGACGTGCTCGAGTACTCGATCGGCGTGTGCGCGTACGCGCTGGGGGCGCGCGGCGGTTCCACCGTGCGGCTCGGCGCCACGTCGACGTGCGACGCCGCGGGGACGACCGACAGCGCGCTCTTCTGGGGCCGCGGCTCGCACGTGTTCACGAACGACGACTGCGCCGGGTTCAAGGGCGCGACGGCTGGGCAGGCGGCGTACATCGCCGAGATGGATCCGGCGGTCAAGTCGGACGCCTGGCCGGCCGCCGGCGGCTACGTCACCGACGCCCTGGGCGCCGACCTGCTGCGCTGCGCGTGATGCCCGGCGGCGAACAAACCGTCCGCGTCGACGTGCTCGAGGCGCGCGTCGACGGGTTCGTGAAGCTGTTCGAGGAGCGCTTCAAGAACATCGAGAAGCAGCTCGTGGGGCTCGCCTCGGACGTGACGTGGACGAAGCGCACGATGATCGGGATCCTGGTCGCGACGATCATCGGCTTCATCACCCTCAACATCAAAGGATGAAGAGATGGCCAAGAGGAAGAAAAACGGGCGGCAGACGGAGCTCTCGTTTCCGAAGGCGAAGCGGGTGCACGTCCGCTCCTACGACCGGCGGCCGCCGCGGCCGAGGAAGAAGAGGAAGTAGATGAGCGGAACGAGATCGAAAAAGCCCTGGTACAAGATGAAGACGGTCTGGATCGGGGTCGCCTCCATCGTCACGGGCTTGGCGACGTTGTTCACGCCTGCAGCTCCGGCCGCGATGTCTGGGATCCTCGCCGGAGTCGGTCTGATCAACATCTGGCTCCGGACGACGGATGTAGTGCAATAGTGTTCGCGACGACCGTCGAGAGGTGGCGATCGCTCGCGCGGCAGCACGCCGCGTGGGCGGCCGCGCGCTACGGCGTGCGCCTCGACGAGTCCGACGTCCTCGCGGTCATCGCGCACGAAAGCAAGTCCAAGGCGTGCCCGGGCGGCGGTGACCCGACGGCGATCAGCCACTCCGGCTGCAGGGGCCTCGGGCAGTTCGCGGGGAAGACGCTCAAGAGCTACAACGCCGCGAACGCCGGGCACGAGCTCACCTGGGACGACCTGATCGACCCGTCCATGGCCTCGGGCCAGATCCGCGCGATCGCCTGGCTCCTCGCGTCCGGACGCAAGGAGACGAGCACCTGGTCTGTGCCCGACGCGAAGGCCTCCAACGACCTCTGGACCGACCTCTACTACGGCTGGGGTCCCAAGAACACGAAGGACGCGATCGCGGCCTACAGGGCCAGCCACGGCGGCGCGAGCCCGACGTTCGCACAGCTCGAGGCGACGACGCCGGCGACGTTCGACGGGAACCACGACGGCAAGACCGATCTGAGACCGTTCGTGCACGCAAGGGCCGTCGTGTCGGCCGCCAGGAAGGATCGCGGGGAGGCTCCGATCCCGAGTCCCTTTCCGGACGCCGGCGACGGTGCCGAGGCTGCCGGTGATAGTGCTCGTGCTCGCTGCTGTGCTGATCGCAATCGGAGTGGCGCTTGTCCTCGCGACGGAAGGAAGGACGGCTGACGCATGAACGAGAACGACAGGGAGATCGCGGCCGAGCAGCTCTTCGTCGGGATCGCGCGGGACATCCGATGGCTCCGCGAGGCGGTGACGATCGCCGTCATCGCGCTCGTCCTCGTCGCGATCGCGGCGGTGTTCATCTACCAGCGCCACGCGTCCGCCGGCGCGGCGGGCGGCGCGGCCGCGGCAAAGGGGTGAGCTCATGAGCGAAGGACACAGCGGCGACATCCACACCATCAAGAACATCCTCGTGTTCTTCTGCGTGATGTTCATCATCGGGATCATCTTGTCGATCGCGAGCGGCGCGTACGTCGCCTATCAGACCATCAAGGCGGCCGACAGCGACGACGAGGCGTGATGCGCCTCCTGCGGCTACTCAAGACGGCCTGGAAGGTGTCGACGGGGCAGACGCTCCTCGAGATGGTTCTCTCTCCGCCGACGGTAGACGCGATCGCGGGTTCGAGGACGCCACCGAAATCGAAGAGGGCCCCGAGCTCGAGCAGCTCCACGCACGAGGCCGCCGGCACCGGGATCCGCGTCGCCGGCGACGAGCCGGCCGAGGTCGAGGCCCTCGGCTCCGGCATCCACGTCGCCGGGGAGCTCACCGCGCCCGGCGCCAATATCACGCAGCTCGAGCCGCGCGGGTGGCTGGGGGCGATGTTCGGGCACGGAATCGCTTGCCTCGAGTACGAGACGTACTACCTCAGGCACCACCGGCACATCCTCCCGAGCGTCGCCGCGTCCTGGGACAGCGTGAAAGACAAGCCCGAGACGGACTACTCTCGCGGGACGCTCATGACGAGGCGCTTCACCGAGTGGCAGTGCCCGGTCTTCGATTCTCAGAGTCCGGACTTCTTCGGCGCCCGGCGCGGGCTGAAGGCGGCCGACATCCGGAGCATGATCGCGATGGTCGCCGGCGGCGATCAGAGCTTCGGCGGCGGCACGATCTACGACTTCGTCGACTGGTCGAACGTGCGACACCCTTCGGCCGCTCCGAAACCGCGCGGGACGCGCCCGGCGCGCAACGTCATCAATTGGCTGCAGTGGATCCAGTCCAGGGACCACCACGGCAAGGACAGACGGATCCTGGCGTCGATCATGCTGCTCACCCAGCGCTCGAACAACGTCCTCGAGCCGCTCCCGTACTGGTCGGCCAACTCGTACCGCCTGCTCGAGTGGAACGAGAGGATCGCCAATTGGTACTGGATCGCCCAGTGGTCCGTGTGGTGCGTCGAGATGATGCGCTGCCACTACGACCTGCCGATCAGCTGCCCGAGCTGGTGGTCCGCGTTTGCGGGCTCGTGGGGCATCCTGTGCCGCGACGACTTCAGCGACGCGAGATACTCGGCGTGGAGGATCAAGGACGGCGACGAGCGCCACCTCGGCGTCCGGATTCACGAGGGGCGAGATGACTGGGAGTGGTTCGCGAAAAAGGTGATGCAGCTCGCCGGCGTGCCCGGGGATCCGGACAAGTGCGGCGCGCAGATCGTTCCCGACGAGCTCACCGCCGGCGGCGCGTTCAAGTACAAGCGACACATCTTCGACATGCCGCCGAAGGCAGGCGCGCTCGTGCCGCCGGTGCGGCTCTACGAGGGCGGCTGGAACGGATACGCGATCGGGTGGTGGGCGCAGCACACCGACATGTACAGCGTGTGGGAGAAGTTCGTGCTGCCCGCCTGGTCGGCCGTCTGCAGCGCCGTCGCCTCGATGGCCGGTCCTCAGTTCACGGCGTTCCAGGCGACCGCTACGGCGATCTATGCCGTCGCGACGACGCTCCTACAGGCCGGCGCGGCGATGGCAAACGGGCAGAAGCCGGACGTCAGCGACGTGGTCGGCGCGCTCGGGCAGATCGCGGAGCTCGCCGGCGTCGACGGCGAGTGGCTGCCGGACGACGTGTGGGAGCAGCTGCGAGCGGCGGCCGGCGCGTTCCACTTCGCCGGGGACACCGCGGATCAAGCCATTTCGGCCGCGATCTCCGCCCGGGCCGAGCTCGCGGACCTTGAGCGGATCTGGCCGTACGTCGACCAGGGGCTAGGTGGAATGTTCGGCGGTAGCATGGACGTCGGGAAGTACTTCGACTAGCCGCACTCTCCAACGCAGTCATCCCACGATTCGCACGCTTCGATTTCGTCACAGGCCCACGCACACTCCCACCAGCCGTAGACATCTTCCTCGCAGGAGTCGTGGGCGCTTCCAGCAAGCCATTCTTGGCAGTCGTCCGGGTAGCATTCGCAGTAGTGCTCGTCCATTTCCTCGCAGTCGCGCTCCCCGGTATCCGTGTCCGCCGCCTCGAGGCCTCCGTCGTGGTCGCAGGCGGCCGCGGCCGACAGGCCGAGCACCAGGAGGACGCCGGCGGCGATCGCGGCCGTGGAGCTCCACCAGGTCCTCACGCTCGAGCAGCTCCTCGCCGGCGAGCGGCGCAGTATACAGGTAGTGATCTCGAGATCTGACAGGCGGTCGGCCGAGAAGGTCGTTTTTCGCATTTTCTCCCCCTTTTTCCCCTCAGGAAGTCCGTTTTCCTGTTTTCCGGTCCTGTACTGCCAGACGGAGAGTCATGCCAGATCTATTCTTCGGAAAATTCCCACGCGTGTTTCGTTCAGCATCCGCGCGGCTTTCCGCGTCCCGGGTTTTTCCACCCGCCGGGCCCTCCGGACGAGCACGGGAGCAAATGCTCAGTAGGACGACAAAGCGTCGATCTGCGATGATCCTAGGCCCGATCCGTGATCTCCACCCCCCCCGAAATATTTGACAGCGAAATCCGTCTGTTGCTATAGTCCTGGAAGTGCGAGCGACAACCGACTGACGATGTGAGCTCGCCTCAACCCTGAACGGGTGGGCATGGGAACGACGCTCCGGAAGTTGACCGAAGATATCTTCTGCGACAAAACGCAGTCGCAGAGCGTTATTTCTGACATTGGTCGTTCCTCGATAAATCCACACCATTCCAGGGGCTCCGGGACCAGGGGGCCCCATGAATCGACCCAGTCGCCTCGCGCGCTGGGCGGTCACTTCGATCTGCGATCAGGCCGTCGCCGGCGGCGATCGTCTCGCCGACATCCACAGGCAGCGTGCCGATGGGCGCGCGGCGATCGCGCAGGAGGTTCATTGACATGCCGTCGATAAAATTCGTCACCAAGCTCTACGCGATGATCGGCTCCGGAGAGCTCGACGTCTTCGGCCCGGTCGCCGAGCTGCTCATCGCGACGCTCTACAAGTATCCCTCCAACGGCCACCTGGCCCTCGCGCAGCACTCCACCCCGTTCCCGACCGATGACGAGCTGCAGGCGTTCCTCGAGGACGACGAGAAGATCCGCCTGGTCCTCCGTCGCCTCATCGCGATGATCGTGCAGCTCCCCATCTGGGAGCACGTGCAGGGGGAGCTCCGCGAGGACGGGATCCCCGATGCCGCGGCCGAGGACATCGCCGAGGACTGCAAGGCCGGGGCCGAGATGTGGCTCCGGGACCTCCGGGCGTTCGTGGAGTTCGTGCCTGGGTACAAGAAAGAGATGGCGTCGAGCGCCGCGCAAGTCGCTTCGCTCGCACTCGCCGACGCCGGCGCCTCTCCCATACCACCCCCCGGCGAGGGGGCGGGCACCCCCTGCCCTGCCCCCTCGCCCGGGAAGGTGGCGTCCACCAAGTGTGGCTGCGGCAAGCCGGCCACGAGCTTGTTCTTCGGATTTCAGATCTGCGACGAGTGCCTCGCCGGCGCACAGCAGTTGCTCAAGCAGGGCATGGGGAGCGCGCGATGATCGATCACCCCATCGCCTTCATCGTCCTCGTCGCCGTGGGCTTCCTCGTCGGCGCGATCCTCGTCGCCGCGATCGCGCGGGTGCGGTCGGCCGAGAGCAAGCGCCACGGCTGCAGCCTCGCTGCGATGCGCCTGCGGCACTACTTCGGCAACCCCGCGATCCACGCGACGATGCACGGACAGTTCCGCGCTGGGCACAGGTTCGACATGGACAGGGAGTTCGAGCAGCTGCTCGAACAGATGCTTCGCCGGGCGTTCGACGTAGAGGAGAGGGCGCCCCGTGCATGACCGTACCGCGCACCCGCGGAGACTGCGCGCTCGGCCCTCGGCCGTGCCCGTGGGTGCGCTGCCGCTATCACCTCGGCCTGAGCCGGCGACGCGGGCACGAGAGCTGCGCGCTCGACGTCGCCGACTCGGGGCCGCAGGAGTTCGAGACGATCGCCTGGCACATGCGCACGTCGGTCGGCTCCGTCTGGGAGGCGCTCTGGAAAGCGAAATCGAAACTACGCCGCGCGCTGCGCGGTGAACAGGAGGACCCATGGGCGAGACCGTGAAGATCAACACCAAGAGCTGGCCGACGTACCGGAGCACCTACACGGTGAAGGCGAAGCTGATCGCGGACGAGTTCGAGAACGTCAAGCCGGGCGACTCCGTCACCATCTCCATCGACGACAAGCGAACCCCGGTCCGCGGGGAGGACTACCTCGTCGAGACCCCGGAGGGACGGATCGAGCACTGGGAGAAGTCCCGCCTCGAGCGCGAGCTCGAGCTCGCCCCGGCCCAGGTCCGCGAGATCAGCGTGGAGCGCGAGTCATGACCGACGACAACACCATCAAGGTGGAGGGCACCGCGGAGGTGCAAGAGAAGCGCGTCGACGCCGGCGTCGACGGCGATCGCATCGAGCACGAGACGCTGGATCCGGGCGAGGCGCAGGAGCTCGAGGACAAGAAGCGCCGGCTCGTCGAGGCGTACATGGCCGGGCGCGCGGCCGCGCCGGGCGCGACGCCGGCGAAGGACAAGAAGGCGAACCAGGGATCGGTGATCGCGATCGTCGCGGTCGCCGTGGTGTTCGTGCTCGCGCTCGTCGGGTTCGCGATCCTCATGTGGAGGATCAGCAAGAGCGAGGCCGCCACGCGGGAGTTCGTGCTCGAGAAGATGTGACCGAGACGCCGCCCCGCGGGCGGCAGAAAGAAGCAAGGACGATGGCAAAGCCGAAGAAGAACACGTCGGCCGGGAACTACACCAAGGCCGAGATCGCGAAGACCCCCGGCACTCTCGGCGCCAGTGTCGCAGGGTTCCGCGACGAGGTCACCGCGCTCCGAAAAGAGAACGCCAACATGGCCGACGCGTTCGGTACCCTCTTGCGCCGCGTCGAACAGCTCGAGGCGCCGGTCCTCCCGTCCGTGACGCTCGTCGGTGACGGTGACGATCCGATCCTTCCGTACGAGACGCTCGTCGGCGACAACGCCGCCGCGAACGCCGCGACCCGCGAGGCGCTCCACAAGGAGATCGCCGTGGTCGTCGAGCAGCGGCTCGCCGGCGCGTACATGGACGCGACCTCGGCACAGATCGCGAACGTCGAGAGCCGGATGCGCTCGGAGCTGCAGGCGCTCCTCGAGAAGGCGCTGGCCTTCGACGGCGCGATCGGCAAGTCGATCCGGGACGCCGTCGCCGCGAGGACCGCGGCCGCCGCGCCCGATCGCTCCGGTGAGCAACCGTCGCGCGGGCACCGCTCCGCCGTGCGGCCCGTGACGAAGTAGCGGAGCTCGTGGCCCAGGACCCCACCAGTCGCCGGCACTTCTGCCGGCCCGATCGCGCCAAGCTCCACGCGGAGCTGCCGGCGCTCACGCGCATCGCCGGCGTGTGGACGCTGCGGGCGGCGATCGTGGACGCCGGCGGCGAGGGGTCCTGGGTCGAGTTCGAGAAGGGGCTGCGCGACGCCCAGCTCGAGCTCGGCGAGCACACTGGGGTCGCCGCGGCGATCCGGTTCATGACGGTGCTCTACACGCTGCACCGGACGGAGCACGTCGGCTATCTCGGGCTCATCGGCTCGGCCGAGTGCATCTCGGCCCGGGTGACCGAGATCCTCGGCGGGGTCGGCGGCATGTCCGTCCGGACGCTCCGCGGCGCCGCCCGGATCTGCGAGAAGGCAGACTACATTGACTGTTGGGTGTACGGACGCGGGAGGCTCCAGGAGGGCCCCGCCGAAGACGGCCCGCTGCCGAAGACGGCCGACGGCAAACCGCGGTTCAAGCGCCTCGTGAGCGCGTACACGCTGACCGTGCCGGCGCGCTCCTTCTGGTCCAAGCCGCCCCGCCGCCGCCTCTCGGCCGGTCCTGTGCGTGTGGAACCTACCTCGGCAAGACTTGCCGACAATTCTCTTCTCGGGAAAGAGCTCGCTACGCTCGCTCTGCCCTCCGGGAGCGCGCGGGTGACGATATCGTCGGCGCCCTCCACGTCCGAGCCTTGGAGTGAGGTGTCGGCCGTGCCGGCCGACGAGTTTGAACGCGCCGCTGCCGCGGCGGCTGATACGCAGGGGGGCAGGGCAAGCGCCGTGCCAGACCGGCGCCATCGGTGGAGGCCCCACCCTCGAGAGCCCAACGACCTCGGCCGGGCCCGGCAAGCGCTGCTCTACGACCTCGAGACCGTGCTGCTGCGCCACCGGCGCCGCGATCGGCTCGACATCCTGGGGCTCGTCGAGGCGGAGCTCGCCGACCGGCGCTTCTCGGCGGTGGTGACCGCCCGGCTCACCGGGGTGCCGCCGCCGGCGCGGCGCTCGAGCGGGCTCGAGCGGTTCTTCGGGCAATGGCTGTGGCACTGGCGCGAGCTCCCGCTCGAGACGCGGCAGCTCGTGTGCACCCGGATGATCCTGCCGGCGGCGCTCGCGCACCTCCGGCGCGTGGAGCTGTGGCGTGCTCCGCCGGATCTCCGTGCGCACATCTCCCCGGGGCGGTGCACGGAGCGGCCGCCCGACCCGGGGCCGCGGTTGTCCGCGAGGGCACCGGAGCCCGTGGCGCGATCGCCGGAGCCGAGATCGCCGCCGGCGCCCGGTCCGGAGCTCGGCGAGATGTGGTGCACCGGGCCGCCGCGATCGCCGGCGAAGCGGCCGGCGCCGGAGCTCGACGACGAATGGCTGAAGGATCTGCAGCGCCGCCGCGGCGGCGAGGAGGTGTGACGATGTCGCAGTACATGGGCGGTTTCAATTTCGGTGAGGCGCTCCGGCAGCTCGAGCGCGGGGAACGCGTGACGCGAACCGGCTGGAACGGCAAGGGGATGTATCTGCGGATGGTCCCCGCGACGGATTGGTGCTTCTGTGGCGAGCTCGAGTGCGAGTTTGGGAGCGAGTTCAACCTCAGGCTGCTCGAGGCGCTTCACTACGCCCCCTTCATCGTCATGCGGACCGCGGACAACAAGCTCGTGCCGTGGCTCGCGTCGCAGACGGACATCCTCGCCGCCGACTGGGAGATCCTTGATGGCTGAGCACGTGATCGAGCTCACGAAGGCGGCCGCCGGAGCTCCGGCAGCGGCGACGCCGGCGGCGCCCTCCCCTGCCGCACCGCAACCGGCCGCCGCGCCGGTGCCTGCAGCTGCAGCCCAGCCGGCCGGCAAGGGCCCCTGGAACAACTGGCTGCAGCCGCCGGTGTACAAGCCGGTCGCCGGCAAGCCCGCGGACTGGGATCCGTCGAGGCCGCCCACCGACGAAGCGCCGCACGGGTTCCTCCGGAGCGGCGACCCGTGGTCGCCGTACGGGACGACGAAGAAAGGGAAGATCCGCGGCAAGGCCGTCCCGGAGATGGAGAAGCGCGACGCCTTCGCGCAGGTCATCGACGGCAAGGGCACGGAGCGCCGGCTCGCCGCGTCTGACCTCAAGCCCCCCGCGAACGTCGTCGGGCTGTACGCTCGGATCGACGAGGACTACGCGCGGCTCGAGCAGGACATGCGCGAGCTCAAGAGCCGGCACCCGGAGACGAAGTACAACACCCCGCCGCATCCGAAGGAGATGGGCGCCGGCGCGCTGCAGCGCACGGATCCGCACTTCGGCCCGGGCACGATCGGCGACGTCCTCACGGGGACCACGGGTCTCCTTGCGAGGAAGCTCAAGGATCCGGACGCGAAGCCGAGCCCGGAGACCATCAAGGAGGCGTCGCAGAAGATCAGCGACGCGAGCCGCTACTACGGCGTCAACACCGACCCGAAGACGACGGCGACCGCGGCCGCGATCATCGCGCTGCTGTTCGTGTTCGCGCCGGCGATCATCAGCGCGCTCGGAAAGCTCGTCGACAAGGTCAGGGGTGTCTGATGGACAAGCTCGCGAAAGTGATTCCGATCCGCCGCGTGAAATCGCCCGAGGTGCGCCACGATCCGATCACCCGGCTCCTGGTGCGCACGCTGCTCATCAACGCCGCGCGCAGACAGCATCCGGGCGCGGCCGCGGCGAAGGCCTTGCTCGTGAGCATAGCCGTGCTGTTCGGGTGGAACGGCGAACCCGGCGAGCTCCGCGCGCTGCTCGAGGAGCTCGCCTTCGAGAAGGACGAGGCACAATGAGCGATCGACCCGACAGGCAGACCATCCTCGTGATCGGGGTGCCCGGCTCCGGCAAGACCGCCGAGGCGACGCAGATCACCGACGAGATGATACTCGAGGACGGGGTCGACACGGTCTACGCGCTCGACACGCTCGAGCAGCTCTCCGTCGGGCTCGAGCCCTACATCGGCGACCTCGAGCAGCAGCTCGAGATCCTCATGGACGACGAGCAGCGGGTCAACTCGATCTGGCGCGATCGCGGCCGCGAGGAGGGGCTCCGCGCCCGGCAGCACGACGGGCCGCTCATCCGGACGACGGCCGAGTACTCCGAGTACTGCGAGCTCTTCGCCGCGGCGCAGAAATCGAAGAAGCCGCTCCTGGCGCCGCCGCGCGTGATCTGGCGCTGCGGACCGCTGGGGGCGTCCTACGGGCCGGCGATCGCCGAGGCGTGCGACCAGGGCCACACCGCGCTCTTCATGCCCGAGACGCGGCTCTGGTACCCCAACTTCCGCCACGAGTGGCCAATCAACGAGATCCCGGGGCGCCCCGATCTCACCATGGAACACCTCATCACCATGGGGCGCGCTCACATCCGGAACCGCCACGGGCAGCGCACGAAGATCCACCTGGTGCTCGAGGCGCAGTCTTTCATGATGTTGCACAACTACGTTCGGAACAACTGCGAGATCGTGATCTGCGGCCGGCTCGAGGGCGGCGAGGCGTTCGACATCGTCCGGAGAGAGTTCGGGGACGGGACGCGGGAGCTCGTCGACCGCGTGCGCAAGCTCGAGAACCACGAGTGGATCGCCGTACGCGGCAAGATGCCGCCGGTCGGTCCGTATAGAGGAGGTGGAAGATGAAGAAGGCGATCTGGCGGTTTCTCGTACTCGCCGCCACAGTGGCGGTTTTCGTTTTCGCGCTGCCCATGTTGATTGCAGCGGACATGGTACGACGATGACGAGCGAGAAGTACCAGACGGAGAAGCGGCTCGCAGTCGCGATCCGCGACTACGTGGCGGCGTGCCGCAGCGTGCGCCGGGCGGAGCTCGCATTTCAAGGGGCGACGAACGAGGCCGCGGCGCATGACACCGCCGAGGCGTGGCGCGTGACCACGTCCGACGCCAGGTCGGCGCGGGACGAGCTCGAGCTCGCCGAGGACGCGTTCCACGCGTGGAACGGTCGACTCGAGAAGGTCGTCGGGATCCTCGACGGGCAGCTCCTCGGCCTCCGGACGCGGAGGGCCGCCTGACAATTCGCCCGCGCCCGCGCTAAGGAATCGAAAATCCCGTCGGACAATGGATGTGCAAGCGGCGGAGTGCCGCACAGGAACGAAACAAGGAGAGTTTCGATGCACATCATCTGGAAGATCCTGCTGGTCGTCGCCCTCGTGATCGCCACGATCGCCTTCGTGTGGGCGGTGAAGGACATGTACGCCTGGTCGAAGGTCCAGGCGGGGGACTGCCCGAAGAAGTCCGCCAAGGCCGCCTGATAGGCGCGCCACCAGGAGGATGACATGTACATTCGACGCCAGCCCCACGTCCTGATCGAGGAGACCCTCGACAGCACCAAGCCGTCGTACGGCACCCCGCGCAGTGCGAACTCCGCCCTCGAGGGCCTCGAGCCCCGGCCGGCCGACCGCTACGCGTACGGCTCGTACCTCCAGTACGAGCTCGACTTCACCGCGACCCCCGCCGGCGGCGCGATCGACTGCGAGCCCGAGAAGATCGTGCAGGTGCTCAAGAGCGTCTTCCTGAGCTACGCCGGGCTGACGCCCCCGCGCCACAACAACATCTCCGGCCTCGACATCGTGCGGCTCAGCCAGCAGATCGACGAGAACCTCGCGCCGGACGTCGTCGACTCGTACCTGCCGATCGTGGCCCTCGACCCGGCACGCGGCGCGCAGGCGGTGCACCTGTGCATCATCGACCCACTCGGGATCCAGTGGCCGAAGGGGACGAGCGGCAAGGAGACGGGGCTCGTCCCGGTCTCCGAGCTCGCCGACGGCGCGGACCTCCGGGTCACGTGCATCGGCACGACGGTCCTCGACGCCGCGTGGTCCATCGGGGACATCGACCTCAAGGTCACGCTGATGACCGTCGAGGTCGACGAGCCGCTCGAGCACGTGCAGGTGATCGAGGAGTCCGAGGACTACACCACGGGGAAGGCCGTTCTGCCCGGGACCGGCGAGCGGCTCTACTCGGCGATCGCCATCACCGACGACGCGGACGGCGCGTTCACGCAGCCGGTGGCGATGGGCGTGCAGGTCGACGGCGACATGATCCTCGCGAACCGGCGGGGCGCCGACCTCGTCGTCGAGGAGGACATGCACCGCCTCGTCGGCGTCAACGACTTCCTGCCGGCGATCTGCCCGCTCATCACGCTCTCCGGACGCCGCCTCGATGAGGCGCTCCCGGTCCGCGACAAGATCATCCTGCACAACGCCAACGACTCCCACGCCGGCGCCTACCGCGTGCTCGTCCGGTACTCGAAGAAGCTCGACCGGAACACGCAGCGCGCGATCCAGCTCAAGCACAAGGTGCCGGCGGAGCTCGTGGACAGGTTCCTGGGCGAGATGGAGGCCCGGCCGAACGCGGACGCGACGATCGGCCGCGCCACCGTCGCGATGCGCGCCTCCTGAGAGGGGTGACCCGTGGCAGCTGCCAAAACCTCGGACAAGGTCGGCTGGATCGCCGCAGCGGTGCTCGTCATCGCCGCGATCATCCTCATGCTCTGGCCGTCGCTCAAGAAGCGCGGCTCGAGCTCGAGCGCCGACGACAAGCAGATGAAGCCGTCCGAGGTCGACCCGTCCGGCCTCCCGCCGGCCGGCGAGACGCTCGCGCGAGATGGCTCCTCACAGCTCGCCGTCGGTGCGACGGGGACGTCCAAAGCGGAGGCGGCGGCCGCGGTCGCCCCGAAGCCCGAGCCGCCGCGCGCCGTGCGCTTCTACGATCCGGGGCAGCCTCCCGAGATTGAATAGGGGGCCCCGGTGATCCTCGAGACCACCCTCATCGTGTCGACGCTCGCGGGCTTCTTCGGGAAGCCGGAGTGGAAGTTCAAGCCGGTTCAGGCCGGCTCTGAGCTCGGCGAGGAGGAGCGGTACCTCGTCCTCGCGTTCTGGCCGAAGTGGGATCCGCAGAAGCGGCTCCCGCCGGCGGCGAAGGTCATTCGCGACGAGCTCGAGGCGATCGGATGCGACTACTCCGACCTCACGCTGGACAGCGAGAAGGACGGCCTTTACGGGACCATCGAGGTCCACGTCGCCGGCCTCAACGTCCGCGACGTGCAAGCGGTGTACGCGAAGCACGGCGGCCTGGGGATCGTGTTCTTCTACGGGGACGGCGTGCCCGAGATCAGCTGGGATGCGTTCGAGGCGCTGCAGGAGGCCGTCGACGACCTCGAGGACACGGACTGGGCCTGGTGGACGAAGGCGGTAGCGACCTGGACGCTCGTGGCCGTGGTCGTCGTCGGCGCGATCTTCCTCGCGGTCGTGCTCTGGAAAAGGAGCAAGGCGCCGTGACCATCTCGCGCGAAATCGACGAGTTCACGAAGGTCGTCAAGAAGGAACTCTTGCCGGTCGCGAAGGTGATCGCCGCGGCGTTCGTCGTCGAGGCGGTTCTGCTCCTGGTGCTCGTGATTCTGGGCGCGGTGATCGCCGCGAGAGCGAAGAGGTAGTCCATGACCGAAGGCAAAAAGATGTCCGGTGGCGCGAAGGCGGGGATCGTTGTGGCGGTGATCGTCGTGATCGCGCTCGTCGTCGGCCTGATCCTCTGGCTGCGATCGAAGAAGTCCGACGACGCCGGGCGCACCGATCCGGATCCGACGCCGGAGCCCAAGCCGGATCCACCGGCGCCGGGTCCGATCGTTGTCATCGTGCCCGACCCGATGAAGGCGACCGCGGCCTACGTCAAGGGGCAGTACCACATCGTCCAGACCAACGATTCCGACGTGAAGATCGTCACGAAGGCGAGCTTCTCGTCGAGCCAGATCGGCAAGGCGCGCCGCGTGATGCGCGACCACCCGCTGAACGCCTGGCTGCCGCAGAAGGCGGATGATCCGTCGACCTCGTACAACGAGGCCGCCCTCAACCTCTTCGCCGGCTGGGCGAAGATGGCGGGCTACGAGAGCCTGAGCTGGTCGTGGAAGACCAAGAAGCTCGGATACGGCGGGTACAACTGGCCGGTCGTCTACATCCCGACCGACGCCGAGGTGCAGCAGTAATGGCGCGCGGGGCGACAGCGTTTGTGGGGCTCCCGTGCCGCACCATCTGGACGCGGGTGCTGCCGGGCCCGGTGGCGACGTACAACGAGGAGCCCAACCTCTCCGGCTGGTACAACGTCAAGGCCGAGGACGACGAAGCGTACGTCTGCTTCGGTCACTCCGGCCCGTGGGATCTCGCCGTCGAGGGGATCTGGATCGTCGAGGGCGAGACCATCTGCAGGTTCCTGGATGGAACCGACCTCAACTACTACACGACCGCTGGTCGCGTGCGGCTCGAGCTCATCGAGTTCGTGCCGCTGATGAAGGAGTGAGCCATGAACCACGCAGAGAGAGACGTCGTCCTGAAGTGCTACGACCATTACCGCGAGGACCTCGAGCGCACGGAAAATGACCTGGTGCTCCACGTCTCGCCGACCGGCGACGACCAGAACGGCAAGGGCACCCTCGCGGCGCCGTACCTCACGAAGGA
>Ga0265297_10007135_pt1 | contig 15663 bp, 16 predicted proteins | sample Munlanlwell13791_FD_192502 | JGI IMG/M metagenome (GOLD analysis project Ga0265297, IMG submission 192502) | Leachate microbial communities from a municipal landfill in Southern Ontario, Canada - Leachate well 137-91 | ecosystem: Engineered > Solid waste > Landfill > Unclassified | place... | reverse complement strand
TGGTGGACCTGAACGGGATCGAACCCCCGCGCGCGTAGGCGCGCAAACCTTTTATCGTCGGTTCGTAAATACAGGATTTTTTGGGGATTGGTGGACCTGAACGGGATCGAACCCCCGCGCGCGTAGGCGCGCAAACCTTTTATCGTCGGTTCGTAAATACAGGATTTTTTGGGGATTGGTGGACCTGAACGGGATCGAACCGTCGACCTCCTCATTGCGAACGAGGCGCTCTCCCAGCTGAGCTACAGGCCCTTACCGTCCCCGCGCACTGTAAACGCCTACGGGCGCGAAGGGGGTCTTTATCGTCGCCTAAAGGGGCTTTTGTCAAGCTTTCAAAGAAGTCCACAGTTTGTCGGCTATAGTCCGATATCGGGCAGCTATCGTGCTTTTCGGAGCGGATAAAGTTAAGGGTTCGCCTTCGTCCGATTTTTCACGAAGCGTGATATCTAATGGAATTTCCCCTAAAAACGGAATTCCGAGCTTTTCGGCTTCGGCTTGTGCGCCTCCGTGGCCAAAAATATTGCTTCGGGCTTTGCATTGGGGGCATTCGAAATAGCTCATGTTTTCGATAAGACCCAAAATAGGGACATCTGTTTTCCGAAACATCCCCATGGCCTTGCGCGCATCCAGCAAAGCAATATCCTGCGGCGTCGAAACGATAACGGCACCCGCCAAAGGCACTGTCTGAGACAACGTCAGCTGAGCGTCGCCCGTACCGGGGGGCAAATCGACTACGAGTATATCGAGATCGCCCCACGCGACATCACGAAATAATTGCATAATCGCGCTGTGAACCATGGGGCCGCGCCAGATCATCGCCTCGGCTTCATCAACCAGAAAACCCATCGACATGACCTTCACGCCGTCGCGCATCAGCGGCTCCATTCTCTCATTTTCATCCATAGAGGGCTCGCCCTTAAGCCCCATCATTCGCGGGATCGACGGGCCGTATACATCCGCATCCAGCAAACCGACCTTTAGCCCTTTTTGCGCCAGCGCAATCGCCAGGTTAACGGCTGTCGTTGATTTTCCGACCCCGCCTTTGCCCGAGGCAATCGCGACAACATAGTCGATGTCCGGCAAATCCATCTTCGAAGACGCGTGTTCGTGTTTATGTTCTTGCGCAGCCTGATGCGCAGTGAAAATAACGGCGACTGAAGAAACGCCTTCTATGGTTTTTATGGCTTGTTCAATCTGATTGTTGAGCCCGTCGATATCGGCACCTTTTTTCGGCTCAATTTCGATAATCAGATTGACCTTTGTCCCCTGCTCTTCTTTCGCAAAGGTTACGCCCGCGACCATTTTACGCGAAACGATGTCCTCGCCTTCCCACTTAACGGCGCGAAGAGCTGAAAGAATGGCTTCTTGAGACAGTTGAGGCATGTCGTAATCCTATAGGTTCTGTGTTTAAAACTAAAGCCAAGTTGAAAGCACTTTAGCAACAGATTAAAAACTTGTCTTGCATGAACAAACCGCCCCCACCGACGCAAATTGGAGAATTTTTTCCGCATTTTTAGAACCATCGGGATTCTCAAGACCAGAGTTGGCGTCAATTCCGGCAGGATGAATCTCGCGGACGGCTTGTGCTGCATTCTCGCCGTTAAGTCCTCCCGCAAGAATAACTGGTTTGTTCGGAAAGGCCTCTACAAGCATACGCCCGATAATAGGGTCGTGACGCCTGCCTGTTCCCCCAATACGTAACTGTCCATCGGAGTCGATGGACTTGGAATCCGTCAAAAAACCATCGACATAAGGTTCATAGTTTTGGGCATAAGCAATGACAGATTGTGCCGTAACGTTTTTGTTGTTTTCAATATGAACCGTTTTGAACAACTCAACTTTAGGAAGGGTTGTTCTCAGTAGCTTTACATCTGAAACGCTCATGTCGCCGTGTATCTGTACGGCATCGACTCCGATAAATTCGGCAAACTTGGTAACCTCTTTATAATTTACCAGATGCGTTACCAGAACCACGCGCGCCCTGGAGAAATGCTCATGCGCCGCGCGACATATCTTTGCTGCCCTATCAACGTCTATTTCGTCTTCCGCTTTATGGGTTAGCCCTACAAGAAGCCCTATAGTGTTAGCCCCACATGAAAGCGCCAGAATTCCTTCTTCAGGAGATTGAATTCCGCAAACTTTAATGAGGGGCCAAATTAAACGAGATTGGTTTTTCATTGATAAGGACATCGCATACCATTGTTGATATATGTTGCCGTATTAATGACAAAAAAGAGCTATATGGCCTTAAAGATCAGGCATGCGTTAGTTCCGCCAAAGCCAAACGAGTTCGATAATGCGACTTTGATTTTCTTTTCTTTAGCCTTAAGTGGCACTAGGTCGATCCCCTGAACGCCCTCTGACGGATTCTCCAGATTCAGCGTCGGGGGAATAATGCCGTCGGTCACGGCTTTGATTGAATAAATCGCTTCGACAGCACCTGCTGCGCCCAATAAATGTCCTGTTGCTGATTTTGTTGAAGACATCATCGTCCTTTCGGCATGACTGCCGAGCAAACGACGCACAGCCTTAACTTCTATTTCGTCTCCTAATGGGGTCGACGTTCCGTGCGCATTGACGTATTCGATTTGATCGACGTTTAGCCCTGAGCGTTTCAAAGCCATATTCATGGCGCGAAAACCTCCGCTCCCGTCATCGGCCGGAGCCGTCATATGGTAAGCGTCGCCCGACATCCCATAGCCCACGAGCTCGGCATAAATTTTTGCGCCGCGCTTCTTGGCGTGTTCGTACTCTTCCAAAATAACGACGCCTGCCCCCTCGCCCATCACAAAACCGTCGCGGTCTTTGTCATAGGGGCGGGAAGCTTTGGTCGGCTGGTCGTTGAATCCTGTAGACATCGCGCGCAAGGCACAAAATCCTGCGACGCCAATGCGGCAAATCGCAGCTTCCGTCCCGCCCGCCACCATAACGTCGGCATCGTCGAGCGCGATCAAACGCGCCGCATCGCCTATTGCGTGAGCTCCCGTCGCGCACGCCGTAACGACAGCGTGGTTGGGCCCCCGATAGCCGTGCATAATTGACACTTGTCCTGAGGCAAGGTTGATCAAACTGCGGGGAATAAAGAAAGGCGAAACGCGGCGCGGCCCTTTTTCGTGCAGAACAATCGAGGTTTCATAAATCTCGTTCAATCCGCCGATGCCGGAACCGATCATAACGCCAATGCGGTCGCGCTCTTCTTCGGTGGCGGGAACATATCCGCCGTCTTTAATGGCTTCATCCGCCGCAACGATGGCGAAGTGAATAAAGGTATCCATCTTCTTTTGTTCTTTGGGCTCGATATAACGGTCGAGATTCAGTTCGCCCTCGCCGTCCCCGCGCTTCACTTCGCCCGCCACCTGGCAAGCCAAATCCGATGGATCAAAATGAGTAATGCGCCCAAGGCCGCTGACGCCCGACGTCAACCGTTTCCAGTTGAGTCCGACTCCAACGCCCAAAGGCGAAACCATTCCCATGCCTGTGACAACGACACGACGCATGCACTCTCCGCCCTAAAGGAACAAAAGAACGCCTATATAGACCTAAGCGGCCTTTTTAGCTGTGATGAAGTTGATCGCGTCCTTGACGGTAGCGATCTTCTCGGCTGCGTCGTCGGGAATTTCGACGCTGAATTCTTCTTCAAAGGCCATCACGAGCTCGACAGTGTCGAGGCTGTCGGCCCCCAGATCATCGATGAAGCTGGCGTTATCGGTAACCTTGGCAGCATCGACGCCCAAATGTTCGACGACGATCTTCTTCACTTGTTCTGCAATATCGCTCATAATCTCATAGCCCTCTGTTGTTATCGATACCCTCGGCCGTTAACGAATTAACAGCCGCTTGGATTGTCCTCTCTATTCTGTGAACACCTTAATGTCTAGATAAGAAAACACACCTTGGATATAATTTTGACTAGCATTATGAAAAGACTTGATTTTTATTAAAACCATGATAGGCGCCGGGGGTCTTTCTTGTCGGGAGCGCCATTGCGGACTATGGTCATTTTTCCTTTTGGCACTGCTGAGTCTTATGAAAACTTCCCCTCTCTTTCGCTATAAAAATCTTCCCCTTTTAATAGCTCTCTGTCTTGTTTCGCTTCAGGGATGTTCAACCAGCTCTCCAGGTGACGCCTTCCTTGACGCTGCCGAATCCACTTTTGAACGACAAGAAATTACTGCGGGAACGTTCCGCCTGACGGTCTTTTCCCGCATTCAAGACGCAAATCAACCGATTACGGTCTATATCGAAGGCGATGTGCGTGGCTGGACGCCTATGGCCGCTTTAGGCGTTGACGCGACGCCAGATGAATATCTGGGTCTACGTCTTGCGACACTTGACCCGACGAAAAACGTTGTCGTCATCTCCCACCCCTGCCAATTTAATATCAACGATCCGGCCTGTCACAACAAAACGTGGAAAAACGGACGCTTGGCCACACAAATTTATGACAGCATCAATCGCGCTCTGGATTATGTCGTCTCCGTTATCCCCCGTTCCCGATTAAATCTTGTCGGATATTCGGGTGGCGGCGCGATAGCCGCCGTGATGGCGGCGCGAAGACGTGATGTCGTTAGCTTGCGCACCATAGCGGGCAATCTTGACCCGGATGGAAACGGCCGCACCCATAGCGCCGTCCCGCAATATGATTATATTGACCCGATGGAAGGCGCTCCGCGCCTGTCCATGCTGCCGCAAGAGCATTTCGTCGGCGAAAATGATGCCCTTGTTCCATCTTTCCTGACGGGAAATTTTGTCAGGGCCGTTGGCCAAAACATATGCGTCAAAATTACGCCCATTGCCGACGCGACACATAAAACGGGCTGGGAAGAGGCGTGGAAAGATAATGTTGAAAGACTTCCCACCTGTGCCGCTTTACCGAGAAAATGAGGGACTTAACATGACCGATAACGTCACACGCGCAACAATTACGGAAAACGGCGAAAGCCCTTACGCCGTTACGATTAAGATTTCGGGACACACCATCAAGGGCGATGAGCCCGTCTCTTTTGGCGGCGGAAATACAGGGCCATCACCCTATGATTTTTTGATAACCGCCTTAGGAGAATGCACCGCGATTACGGTTCGCCTCTACGCCGAGCGAAAGAACTGGCCGCTTGAAGAAGTTGAAGTCATCATCGATTTTCATAAGGAATTCGTCGAAGGACAACGTCAACCTGTCGATGTTTTCGAGAAGCATGTTATTCTTCGCGGCGCGGATTTGTCCGATGAGCAACGTCAAAGGCTTCTCGAAATCTCCGCCAAGTCCCCTATTCATCAATCTCTGGAAAACAAAGCTATGATTAAGACGATCTAGGGTTGGGGACTAAATCTGACGTTAAATCAACGCAATATTCTTTGATTCGCATCTCTAGGAGAATGCGAACGCGCGTTATCCCTCATATTTCAAGATGTTGTCCTTCGACAGCAGGAGCCGATATTAATGATTGGTTATCAAATTTATGGTGGGATGGAGGTGTGGGGAGTCCAGCAAGTATCGAGGGGTAAAATGTTAATAGAGAGCAAGTCCATATTTGTCCGAAAAACTCCCTCTTTGAATAATTTAGGATCTTACGGGATTAAAACGCTCGTCTACATCAAGCCGATAGTTGTCGATGGACAAATTTATCATTCGATTCATGCGGCTGACGGAACGCCCCTGACTGTCATTGCGGAACGCGACGAAGCCTTTGCCCTTGTGCGCCAAAACGAGATGGAGCCGGCGAGCGTGCATTAAAATTCGGCTTTATAGGCATTCAACTTAAGGAGATTCCCATGCGCCTTTCCAACCTCACGGCTCTCAGCCTTATCCTTCTTGCCGTTCCTGCAACAGCTCAGGCCGGTGATAGGCCGGTATTTGGCACTTACACTTGCTCACAAAAGGTTTCTTGCGATAACTACGGCTCTTCATCAGAAGAATTGGCACGAGCAGGAGCCGCTTGTCTGTCTTTAGGTTTTGGCTTTAGTGGAAAGGGAGAAATTTTTGATACAACTGCCGGATTAGATTCATCAAACTGTCTAACCACAAACATGGATGCCCTTACGAGGGGACAAGCGCTAATTGTTCCCCATTGTTGTGTAGCAAAGATTCAGGACAACAATTGTGTCTTCTCTTGTAAGCTTGTGCAAGAGTAGTAAGCTACAAAACCTATTTTTTCCGCAAGGCTCCTATTTCTCGCTCCATCTTTTCTTGACGAGCAGACTGGTCTTCCAGTTGTGCGCGCAGTTTGTCGTTTTCCTTCTTAAGCTCTTGTACCGACGCAACAAGCGGAGCGATAAGGCCTTCGTAAGCAACCGCCTTATATCCCGTTCGCCCATCCTGGACAAGATCGGGATAGATCTTCTCCAAATCCTGCGCAATCACGCCCATACTTTTTTTATTGTCAGATTTAAACACGAACGACACAGGCTTTATTTTCATAACGTCGGCAAGAGCGTTTGAAAGCGGCTGTATATTCTTCTTCAAACGTACATCCGAAGTGCTGTTATAAACAAAGGTTGCTGAGTAAAAGCTAACAGCTTGAAACTCGCCTAGAATATTGGCGTCGCCATTAATCTGCATAATCGGCTGACATGTGCCAATAACGGGAAGCCCCGTACCCGAGATCTTACTACAGGTCGACATCAACCTAAGAGTTGCGTTCGCTGATGCAACGTCCATATTTCCATTTAAAGTTATGCTTCCGCCGCCACCACCGGCAAGAGAATCTCCTAAGATAATACCATTGTTTCCAAGGTACATTGTGTTAGCCGCAGGAGCCGCCACTGAAGCGGAACCGAAATAAACGGATTGCCCCCCGAAGAAAAGCGGCGTTTGCATTGTATTGTAAACGGGGGAAACACCGCCGCCGGTAGCCGCATTATCCCCTGTCACAAATTTTCTCGCCAACCAATAATCGCCCGCGCTCTGCGCAGACGAATAAAATGTGCGTGAGGCGATATGACCAATTGCTACCGTTGCTGCGGTAAATCCATAAGTTGCGGCGGGCGTTATTCTCCATGCACCATAAGAACCGCAGGCATTCGTGGGCGTGGCTCCGCAAACATTTGTGCTGTATATAAACCCGCCATCACCGCCGATCATCGCGCTGATACGCCCGCCGGAGGTGTCGGGGATGACATCACCAACTGTATTCGTTGTCATAATCACGAAGGAATAAGTTGCCGGCGCAACGTATAAATCGGTTCCATCTTTTAAAACGCGAATGCTATATCTCTGCCCATAGGGATTGACGGTATTGACATGAAACCCTGCCGGCAAAAAACTGCATAATCCTGGATTTGTTGCAGCGAGGGCTGTCGTACAAGCTGTAAAGGCCGCTCCGCTTCCCGCCGCAGGGGCTGCCGCTGTAGGCAAGGTTAGAATTTTTGAATTATAGGGAGCCGCGAGTGTACCATTAATAGATTTTAAAAATCCATCGCCGCCTCCTGTTGTCGACGTTATTGCCCCAGGTGATTGCAAATAAGCATTAACGGCGGCTATTAATTGCGCATGTTGGGAGGCTGTGGCTTGATCGCGCATCTGTTGATTGCTGGTGGAAAGCAAGCGCCATAGGCCACCGAATAACACACCGGCCACGCCGAGCACGATAGCTAATTCGACAAGCGTAAAACCGGATATCCGGCGATTTTGACGATAAAACATAGCGTTTTCCTCTTCTTCCAGAAAGACCTCAGCAAGCCGTACAGGCCTGAATTTCGGAAATGATCCCAATCGACTCGACGGGAACTATCGTTATGCCGGGCACAGTATATGTCATTATTCCGGCAGACGTACTATCAAACAATGCCCTTATGTTGGGCGTTGTCAGCACGCCCGCAGACATGACCTTGCCATAAGACATCGGCGACAGAAGCGAATTATTTCCCATTTCCTTATACAAAGCTTTAAACGTAGTTGAAACCTGCGCATGCGTACCAGCACACGCCCCGGCCCCAACATTTCCCGGCAAACATAACAAACCGGCGTTATAGCTGTCGCTTGGAAGTGGCACATACGTCAGCACATAGTTCTTGCTCGCAGATCGAAATGCTATCGAGTAAAACGTATAAGGCGTCGCCAAATACCCTGTAGGCAATAGCGTAAAGCATGGAGCTCCCGCGCTTCCGGAGCAAAGTGTCGGGGCGGGCACGATGTAATTAGTAGACGAAACGCGGGAATCGGCGACGCCATTGCTTCCCATGCAAAAAGACGGAACCGTTGACGGAACGCGAACCGTGGGAGACGAGGGTAAACTGGTTAAACTGCACCCCGCCGCCGTATAACTCGACGACTTCAAATATTTTGTCGCCAAAGCGACTGCCGTCGAATGCCACGCGATCATGGCGCTGGCCACGCCTGACTGCTGCGCATAACCGATGGCAGCCTGTTTTGTGTAAATCTGGGTATAAGCCCCGATCAACGCAACCATCAGCGTCACGAAAACAACCATATACATCGCAGCACCGCGTTTTTTCAGAAGATTCCCTTACGTTTTATAATTATTGGGATAACAATTCATTAACACCCCGAACGACGTTTTTCAAAAAACCAAAGATAATCATATAGTTATTCGATGGCTCGAACGCGCACAACGACATCTATCCGCGATAAACGTCTTCCGAAGGGAATAATTGGCGTCCGAGCAAAACGTATCGACGAAGGAGAAATATCGGATAAGCGTTCACTCTTCTCATCAAAAAGGTGGTGATGGGCGTCCACGTTTGTGTCGAAAAAGACAGGCCCGCCGCTGACGGCAACCTGACGCAACAATCCCGCCCGAGAAAAATCGTTAAGCACATTGTATACCGTCGCCAAAGAAACGCCCGCTCTCATTTTTCGCACGGCAACACGAGCCTCGGCCACGGTCACATGTTTAGGGCATCCGCTAAACAACCATTTGGCCAAAACCATCCTTTGCCGCGTAGGGCGCAGACCCGCAGCTTGCAAAAGAGCGGCAAAAGAATCATACTTTCCACTTAGCTTTTTATGTTTTGGATTCACCCGATTATTATGCTGCCGAGCAGTACGGAAAATCAAGTGGTTGTGTTTTCGACAAATTCATGGGGTAAAATCGTCGGCGGCGTTCTGGGATTCTTTCTCGGCGGCGTATGGGGCTTTCTCTTTGGCATTATTGTCGGCCATCTTTATGACAAGCAAAAAGTCTCAGGTGATTTCTCATCGTCCGGCATTTGGGAAAACTACAAAGAATTTTCCGTTTATGTTGAACAGGCCACCTTCACGATGGGCGTTGTCGTTTTAAGCGCAAAAATGGCGCGCTCTGACGGACGCGTAACCAGCGCCGAAATTGAAGCCTTCAAGCGTGTTTTCAATATATCTCCGGCACAAGAAGCCTCTATCGCGCATTTATTTAATCGCGCGCGGTTCAGCGCCGATGGCTATGAGCCCTACGCCCTGCGCATGGCAAATGTCTTTCATAACAACCCACATGTTCTTGAAGAAGTTTTAAGCGGTCTGTTTATTATCGGCGCGGCGGATTCGGAAGGGCTTACCCCTTCCGAAATCTCTTTTTTAAAGAAAGTGTCCTTTCTCTTCGGCTTTAGCCCCGAGGACTTTGCACGCATTGCCGCAAGATCGGGAATAGAGCTTCCCCCGAACGAAATCCCGCGCCGCGCGGCGGCGGAGTCCTATGTCATTCTGGGCGTTGAAGAAACGGCAACGGCGGAAGAAATAAAGATCGCCTATCGAGCCTTGATTCGCGAACATCATCCTGACAAACTTATGGCTCAGGGCGTGCCACAAGAATTTATTGCCACGGCAACCGAAAAAATGAAACGCATCAACGTCGCCTATGATACACTAAGCAAAGAAAGGGGGATTAAATGAAAACGCTTCTCTCCCCGAATTTTAACGATCGTAATTCAAAAATTGCGCTTGATTACATTGTTTTGCATTACACGGGCATGAAGGATGAAAAAAGCGCACTCGCGCGCTTACGTAATCCCGCCTTAAATGTCAGCGCGCACTATGTTCTCGGCGAGGCCGGCAATCTTTACCAGCTTGTTGATGAATCCGAGCGCGCCTGGCACGCAGGAGAAAGTGCCTGGCACGGCATAAAAGATATGAACAGCGCCTCAATCGGCATCGAGCTTGTCAATCCTGGCCATGAATATGGTTATCGGCCGTTTGCGGACGCACAAATCATTTCGCTTAAAACGCTGGTACGTGAAATTATCGAACGTCATTGCATGTCTTCCAAGACGGCGCTTCTTGCGCACAGCGATATCGCGCCGACGCGCAAACAAGACCCCGGAGAACTCTTCCCGTGGGAATCCTTGGCTCTTGATGAATTAGGGATGTGGCCGTCCCCCAATCCAAAAGATTATGCGCCGGTGAAGAAAGACGAGGTTGCCAAAACGCTGCATATGATCGGTTATGACACAACTGATGCCGAAGCCGCCCTTTTGGCCTTTCAGCGCCGCTACTGCCCTGAAAACATGGGAAAAGGCGAGGATAAAGATACTGTTGCCAAACTGCGGGCTCTTAAACGCCAGTTGAACGAGTAAAAAACGCTTTCCATCGCGCCTTTGTTTCAGGCACTCCATACATCGCCGCGAAGAGGCCTGCGCACGCGGCTAGCATGAAAAATGCGGCATAGGCGATATCGCTGAAAAAGTGCGCGCCAACGGCTAAACGCGAAAAGCTGAACACAACCCCTGCTGCCATCCCGCCCCAAAAAACGCGGCGCGAAAGACGACGGCGAGAAACATACGCGAACGACGGCAAAAAGAACCCGAAAGCTCCGTCGCCTGAAACAAACGATCCGTTTGACTGCGCTTTTTCAAATTGTGGCGTAAGCGCGGGAGAAAAAGTGTTAGCGCCGCCGAATTCGACAACCTCACGCGGCCTCGCCCTGCCCCAATGGTCTTTAAAACCTACATTGGCTACAAGCCCCGGGCCGATCAAAAGAGCCAACAGCAAAAACGTCCACGCCTTGGCATCAAGAAAAAGGGCTCTCTTCCGCGCCCAACACAACACGGCAAAAACCAGAAACACCGCCGCCAAAACCCGCGCGCCGTCATAAGCCAAAACCTGCGTCGCCAAAAAAAAGGGATTATCGGAGAGAAAAAAACCCTCCCCCGCGCGATAAAATAGGCCGGACAAAACCAAATCCGCCTGAGGAGACAAAACAGGCAGCGCCAACAAAACAGAAAAGAAACCGAAGAAAATCAACATAAACATTATCTCCATGCATTGGGGACACAGCGGTTATTGTGTCCGCGGAGGTGCTCTCAAACAACCCCGACTGCGGCTTTCAAGAGATTGTTTACGCGGGTTTGCCAGCCAGCGCCGCTAGCGCGCAGCGCGGCTAAAACATCTTTGTCGACGCTAAGGCTGATGACCTCTTTCTTACGGCCGACAGGTCTCCCACGTGTGCGCTCATATGCGGCGACAAGATTGGGCACAACTTCGAGCGCCGGACGCGCACGGCTAAAATCTGCGGCAGTCCAAGCGGGGTTGTCTCTGTCGACCTTCGACGGATTAGATTTGTTGTGTTTTTTCATATATACTTTCCTCCCTTTTGTTGGCGCGGCGAAGGCTGATAACGTGGAGAGTGTCACTCCGCAGGGTAAAGACAAGAACGTACCGTTTTCCGAAAATGTGCCCCCGGACGCGGGGCGAATGGTGCCCGAAACATCCAGCTTCATCGTAGGTGCCGTTGACCCGATGCCGACAGGCCCTTAGCGCTGGCTGTTACTTTCGACAAAAGATTTCAAAACGGCATTAATGCGCGTCTGGTAGCCGTGACCCGTTTTGCGGAACCATTCCAGAACATCGGGATCAAGACGCAGGGAAATCATTTCCTTTGTTTTTGGCATAACGATTTTAGCCCGCGCAAACCACGCCGTATCCGGCGCGAAGGTATCGGGGTCATTTACAATATCTTGATCGAGATCTTTTTCATTTTTCATCGTCATACCCCTCCTTCTGAATCACGCTAAAATAAATGTCCCTCTCTCGGGAGCTGGCGTGGCGCGCGCTGATAAGGCGATGTTTTTCTTCTCGCATTGTATAAACGACGAAAAACACTTCCCCTTCCGTTTCTCCAAAAGCGCCAACCCGAATCTCGCCATAATCCTGCCGATCATCGATAGCCTCTAACGTGGAGCCATCAAAGATCAGCTGCGCATGCTCAAAAGCAACGTTATGCTTTGTCCGGTTGATCTCGTTCTTTTCTTCATCCCATTCGAACATAGAAAGTATATACCTTTTATATGTACAGTATGTAAATATAAATCGTGTTTACATATTTCGATGTGTTTTTCGACTAACGTTTTGTTTTTCTTTACTTCCTCTTCTCAAACGCCTCGCCGCAACTGCCAAAACGTTAACGCTTCTTAATCAGAGACGCAATGGTTATTGTGTCCCCGACCTGATTTGTCCCTGACCTGATTAATTGTTATGGGCAATCATAACCCAATACGTTCCATTCGACTGCAACATCGCCCATCTGCCTACAACACCCGCATTACAGATTACGGTCCCCTGTGTTCCATTTGGCTGAGTAACGTTCGAAGCATTGCTGTAAACCCCATAACTTGTCGAGGGATAACCTTTAATAATCAACATGCGTCCGGGATAGCTCGACGCCGCGGGTAAATTGATGTAGTGAGGGGCGCCGTAACCGGAGATCAGAGTATAATCTGTTGCATCAACAGTATAGTTATTTGCTGACATTGTAACAGGAGGCTTGGTGGCAACGGATCCGTAGACTTGCAGCGTGGAATTTGGAGCCGTTGTTCCGATGCCGACATTACCGGTCGATGTCATCCATATTTGGGAATTATTTACAGGCGATGTACTATCGACATCATAAACAAGCCCCATAGCCGTCGTCGTCCAACTGCTCCCAGCCGCAGTTCTCAAAGCATGTATTCCCAAGCTCACAAGATTGCCTGTTGTAAACCCAATACTTCCAAGAATTAATGAATCTGCCGCTGAAGTACCGAGCGAACCCGCATCAGTGGTAAATGTCGTACTTGCTGCTGCGCCCCCATGGGCATTTCCTACAGTAAGTTTTGCCAACGGCGCCGTCGTCCCGATGCCGACGTTGCCATTATTCAAGATGGAAAGGACGGGCGTGTTCGACGTTGTCGTGTGGAATTGATAGGCAAGCGACGAATCGGAAGACCCCGTGTAGTTGTAGAACAGCGTCGATCCTAAACCATAGTTAACGATCGAATAGTTTGTGCCATCGTGCGTAACGAGACCCTTCGTTCCGTTAAAATATATGGAGTTATCCGCTTGAATAGTGCCTGCGACGTGCAATTTTTGCGCTGGCACCGTCGTCCCGATGCCGACGTTGCCTGCTGGAGTTATATTCACAACATAAACGGGCGCCGTTGATGTGTTGCCTATTGCAGGCATAGCAGCGAAAGTAAGGGTTCCGGGAACGGATCCATTGACGTTTGCAATCGCCCATGGATTTCCGCCCGCATAATCAAGAAGAGCGATTGACGTATTGCTGCCTGGAGTTTGAACAACCAAACCTGCCGAATAATTGTTCGACGACCATGCCCCTGCGTTTTTATTTATATGTAATGCGCCGACAGGCACCGTCGTCCCGATGCCGACGTTGCCAGCAAAATACGAAGGTGCGTTGGCGTCGGAAGCGTAAATCGAATAAGGCGTGGCCGCGTCAATTGTACCGATAACAAGGCCATAACCTGTTGTAATATGTTGGGTCGCATTGACATTGTCCACATACAGATAGGCTCCGTAAGCATTCGTGATTGTGCCCGTGCTTGAATTTTGCACGCCACCTCGCAACGCAAAAGCAGACGTGATGGTTCCCGTAGAATCATTAATCGCACCGGCGTTCACCGCCATCGCATTGGTTATTGTCCCTGTCGACGCGTTATATACCATTCCCGCAGCACCCTTTGCCGATGTAACCGTACCCGTATTCCCATTTGTTACCCGACCTTCAGACCCGACCAAAGTGCCCGTTATGTTATAAGCAGTAGAAGACGTGGTGTTTGTGTAATTCCCATACGAAGTGCTGGAGCTCGCCGCCGTAGGAGCAACCGCTTCATACAATGCCGTACCGTACACATAACCGGAAGTTGCCGTATTTGTTGCACGAACTTCAAGCAGCGCCGCCGGATTATTCGTCCCGATGCCGACGTTCGTCCCGTTGTCATACAGCACGCCCGTCCCAAGCGCCGAAGTATCCGTCCAACGCGCAACGTAATTCGCAGTGCCGGAGCCGGTGATCGTTCCGCCGCCGCCGCTGCCAAGTGCGGTTCCGTTCCAGTACAATGTTCCGCCGACGTTATACAAAGCTGCTGCCGTCGACGTTGGCGTTCCCGCCTGAATGTGGATGCCGCCGCCCGTTCCTATATCAAGGGCATTTGCCGGCGCCGTCGTCCCGATGCCGACGTTGCCAGCAAAATACGAAGGTGCGTTGGCGTCGGAAGCGTAAATCGAATAAGGCGTGGCCGCGTCAATTGTACCGATAACAAGGCCATAACCTGTTGTAATATGTTGGGTCGCATTGACATTGTCCACATACAGATAGGCTCCGTAAGCATTCGTGATTGTGCCCGTGCTTGAATTTTGCACGCCACCTCGCAACGCAAAAGCAGACGTGATGGTTCCCGTAGAATCATTAATCGCACCGGCGTTCACCGCCATCGCATTGGTTATTGTCCCTGTCGACGCGTTATATACCATTCCCGCAGCACCCTTTGCCGATGTAACCGTACCCGTATTCCCATTTGTTACCCGACCTTCAGACCCGACCAAAGTGCCCGTTATGTTATAAGCAGTAGAAGACGTGGTGTTTGTGTAATTCCCATACGAAGTGCTGGAGCTCGCCGCCGTAGGAGCAACCGCTTCATACAATGCCGTACCGTACACATAACCGGAAGTTGCCGTATTAGTTGACCGAACTTCAAGCAGCGCCGCAGGATTATTCGTCCCGATGCCGACGTTCGTCCCATTATCGTACAGCTTGCCCGTGCCGATGGTCGTTGCGTTCAGCCAACGCGCGACGTAATTCGCAGTGCCGGAGCCGCCGATCGTTCCGCCGCCGCCTGCTACCCACGACGTGACGCCGTTGCCATCCGTTTGCAGGAGATAACCGTTCGTGCCGTTGTTTGCCGGAAGTTGGAATACCGTGCCGGTTCCCGCCGCCGCCGCAACCTTCAACGCAACGCTGCCGCTGGTCGCGCCATTAAATGTTATCTGCCCGCCCGTGCCGCCGTTGAGCCCTATCGTTTGAACGCCGTTAACATGCAGCAGCGTCGCAGGCGCCGTCGTCCCGATGCCGACGTTGCCAGAGGCAACAATAAGACCATAGGTGGTGCCCGAAAAATACCCGCCAACACCAGTGCCACTTCCTACCCCCATAACACCATAAACCGTGCCTAATCCATAAACACCTGCGTAGCCGATACCCTGAACGCCGACATTAGCTGGATTTGATCCAACCACTGCTGATGCGGCCATTCCAGTGCTGCTGCCATATATGGCAGCGGCGGACGCTACGACATGAAGAGGATACGAGGGACTCGTCGTTCCAATGCCGACATTGCCCGCAGTATCAATCGTCATCGCCTGGTTGGTGATGCCTGTCGCCAGAGCATTCGACGTTCCAAATTGCAACGCGCTTCCCGCCGCGGTCTCGTACATCCATATCCCCGCCTTCGGCTTCGTCGCATTGT
>Ga0265297_10007134_pt1 | contig 15665 bp, 14 predicted proteins | sample Munlanlwell13791_FD_192502 | JGI IMG/M metagenome (GOLD analysis project Ga0265297, IMG submission 192502) | Leachate microbial communities from a municipal landfill in Southern Ontario, Canada - Leachate well 137-91 | ecosystem: Engineered > Solid waste > Landfill > Unclassified | place... | reverse complement strand
AACTCCTACTACAGCTCCACCTGCCGGAGGTACTGGCATTACTACTCTTCCTCCAACTCCTCCTACAGCTCCACCTGCCGGAGGTACTGGCATTACTACTCCTCCTCCAAATCCTCCTACAGCTCCACCTGCCGGAGGTACTGGCATTACTACTCCTCCTCCAACTCCTCCTACAGCTCCACCTGCCGGAGGTACTGGCATTACTACTCTTCCTCCAACTCCTCCTACAGCTCCACCTGCCGGAGGTACTGGCATTACTACTCCTCCTCCAACTCCTCCTACAGGGCCTTCGCAACTGGATTTGGATAACGCAAATGACAGAATCAGATTACTTGAGGCTGAAAAAGCTGCACTACAACAAGAAAAAGACACATTAATTCAGGAAAAGCAGGCACTTGGAGCTGAAAAAGCTGCACTACAACAAGAAAAAGACACATTAATTCAGGAAAAGCAGGCACTTGAAGTTGAGAAAACTGCACTACAACAAGAAAAAGACACATTACTTCAGGGAAATCAAGCACTTGAGACTGAGAAAGTTACATTATCTGGAAAAATTGCAGATTTGGAAAGACAAATCGCAGCGACCTCTAAAGGTCCTTCACAAAAAGACTTGGACGATGCAAGTGCAAAAGTTCAAACACTTGAAGCTGACAAAACTGACTTAGAAGCTCAAATTCGTGATTTCTCACAACAAATTGATCAACTAAAAAGAGAACTTGCAACAAAAACCACCACAGGCATCTCTCAAGAAGAATTGAATAAAGCAAGACGAACAATCGCCGAAAAAGAGAGCGAAATAATTCGAATTGAAAGATTAAAAGAAACTCAATCGACAAAAATTAGTGAGCTTAAAGAAGAACTTAGAGGTCTTCAGGACAAAGGCTCTCGTTCAATAGAAGAGGTTGCTCAAATTAGACAAAAACTTGAACAGGCAACCATGGAACTAGCTGAAAAAGATCAGGTAATAGAAGCCGCCAATACAGAAAAAACTAGCCTTGAAATACGTCTAAAAGAATTAACCGCACTATTATCTCAAAAAGAGCAAGAACTAAGACTAAAAGAAGGGAAAGAAACAAAAAATACAGAATTGGAAGCTCAAATTAGTAGTTTATTACAACAAATTGAACAATTAAAAACAGACCTTGGATCAAGTGCTGCCACAATCGCCGAAAAAGACGACGAGATAATCAAAATCAAAGAAGTAAAAGAAGCTCAATCAACTAAGATTAATGAGCTTCAAGAAAAGCTTAGAGTTATTGAATTAGAAGGCACTCGTTCAACAGAAGAGACTTCTCAAATTAGACAAAAACTTGAACAGGCAACCACAGCACTGACTGAAAAGAACCAGGCACTAGAAGCCGCCAATACAGAAAAAGCCGAGCTTGAAAAACGTTTACGCCAATTCGCCACCATGTTATCTCAAGCAGAAAAAGCAATAGAATTAAAAAAAGCTGAACTTGCAAGTTCTAAATCTGAAATCACTAGACTTGGTGATCAATTGACCAAGCTCCAAGAAGAGCTAAAAAAGGCTGAAAGCGACAATTCAAAATCAAAACAAGCCCTTGAGCAACAAATTAGAGATTCAAAAGAGATATTAAAAAATAAAGAGGATGATTTAAAAAAGGCGGAAGACGATTTGGAAAGAACAGTGCTGGCATTAGATACTCAAAGGGAAAGAATGGAAGCTGAATTTCAAACAGCAAAAAGTGAACTGGAGAGAAATTTAAGAAACGCAGAATCACAACAGTCAATAATGCAGGGTACAATAACATCGCTTGAGAAAAGCATAGGGGAAATTACTGCAGAAAGAGATGAATTTAAGTTTAGTTATTCGGAAGAGCAAAAAAGGTCACAAAAATTTGAAGGAGAGGTCTCCAATCTTTCTGAAAGAATCAGAACTCTGGAAAAAGAAAAAACCGATGCACTTGCGAAACTGGAAAGAGATAAACAAGAGTACAATAAGCTCTCGTTCCTGCATGACAATCTGGAAATTAAACATAAGAATCTTGAAAAAAGATTAAAAGAGCTTGAAGCGGAAATAACAAAACAAGAAACTGAAATAAGCAGAAAAGACGACGAAATAACTGAGTTTAGGAGCCAAATAATAACTTTGGAAGCTGAAAAAGCCGATGCACTAAGGAGATTGGAGTTAGCTAGCAATGATATTGAAGAGCAAAACAGCATGATTCTGGAGCTTACCAGAGAATCAAGGGAGCTGGAAAAAGGACTTAACTCAGCAAGAGAAACTATTGCCAGAAATGAATCTAGAATACAGCAACTTCTAAGTGACCTTGGCACCGCAAAAGAATATGAATCAATGTATAACGAAATATCTTTGGAAAGAAATAATTTAAAAAAATCACTTGATAAATATAAAGCTGACAATGAAGCGCTTCAATCTAAAATTACAGAGGTAAAAAGCCAGATAGCATCACTTGAAAAAGATTTAAGCGATTCCATTGAAGCAATAAGGGCTACTGACAGATCTAGGAATATGAGCGAAAAGGAAAAAGAAGCTCTTGCAAAAAGAGTTGAAGTATTAGAAGAAAACCTTGCAAAAGCTAAGGAACTTGAACCCCAATTGGAGAAACAAAAAAGACTTATCGAAAACCTTGATAAAATACATAGCAAAGATAGCCTTGAAATAGCAAGGTTGCAAAATATCCTGGAAAAATTGCAGAAGGCAGAAAGAGAAAGAGAGAATGCAAAACTACATGCAACTTTTGAAGCAAACAAGCAGCAAAATGCACCTAGGCGACCACTGGACACAATAACTCAAGAACAGTTAAACCAGTTAAATTCTAATCGTGACAAAAGACTTGGCAGAACTGAAATAGCAAATGATGATCTGGAATAATCCCCTACTTTACTGTATAATATAAAGATTAATTAAAACAAAATATGACAGGGCCAGAAATACAAAGAGCACAGGAAGCTCAGCAAGATTCCAGCGAAACACAGGAAATAATTAAGCTGACGCAATCAAGAAAAAAAATATATCCGGACCTTACAACGGAGAATTTTGAGGAATATAAATACAAAAAACTTATTGAACCATTGAGAAAAAACCCCGGGGATGCTTTTAAAATACAAAAAGAGTTCGTCTCCAACATGGATACAGTTGAAAAAGCGCTTAGCGGAGTGGGAATTAAATCATTCTCTTACGCGGAAGCAAAGGCTGCTGCAACAAGCCAAAATCAAAGCGAGCCTTATTTTGCGCCGCTTGAAAGGCAAATTCAAACTATCAACAGTGGGCTTTCAACGCCTGCAGGAAACCCAAATCTCGAACTTTTGATGACATCGGCCGACCAAGCCGAATTTAACAAAAGAATGGAAGATCAAAGTATTATTCAACAGGTTTATTCTGCGGATGGAACATTCAAACAACGTGCGCAGAAGGTCTTCGATTACATTCAAGATTATCGAAAAAAGAATACAACCAAGCTTGAAAAAGAAGTTATAGATGAATATCTTGAAGAAATTTTCAGCTCAAATAAGGATGAACTTGATTCAAAAATAGAAAAATCATCAAAAATAAAATCGACTTTATTGGATCCTGAACAAAAAAGAAGCATAAGAGTCGCATACGACCACTATCATTTGTACAGAGACAGGTTGAGAGATCAACTTAAACTTGAAAAAACCGTAAAGCAAGAAAGAGAAACTTTCCTTTCAAAGCCTATAGAATACGCAAAAAGCGGAGAGAGATATGTTGCGGAAAAAATTCAAACAATGAGAGATCATTGGGCCGGAATGGACGGGAAAGAAAGAACTATTGCCGGAATAAGCATACTTATTGGAACGGCATATTTTCTAAACAGCGACAATGAAGGTGTTCAAAAGACAAAAGATGCTCTTATGAAAGCCGGATTATTGGCTCTGGGATACGTTGGAGCAAATACAACCTCCAAAGTTTTCTTTGGAAAAAGTCTTTCCCATATGGCAGGAAATTATATTGAAGACAAGTCCGGAAAAAGAGATTTCTTAAAAGAATCCTTTAATACGGATAAATCCGGAGCAGACAATATGCAAACATCGTTGGCCGTTCTTGGAAATCAGGACTTCATGTGGCTTGCGGATCAGTATGTAAGCGAAGAAGCTCGTTATGACAAATTTCACACGCCCGATAAACATCGCGGAATTTCTGTTGGTGGAACTGCGGAAAACGAAATGAGTCCATACAATATATATATGTCGATGAAATTGCTAAACGATAAGCTTAGAAAGAAAAATTCAAGCATAGCTAAATTAAATGAAGAGCTTAAAAAGGCACAGTTCGAAGCAAAATCCGAAGGAAAAGAATTTGTACCTCCAACATGGGCTATGATAATAACAGCCGTGCTGCACGACCAGGAATTGGGATACACATTCGACAAAGAAGGAAAAATAAAAATCGAGACGGCTCGTTCGGTTGAAACAATATGGGAAACAAACAACAAAAATCGTACAAAAATGTGGTGGCCTTTAACAGGAAGACCAAAAGACTGGCAAGACCAATTGGCTGATAAGAAGCCTAAAGAAACGGTGGAAGGAAATCAGCTTAACAAATTATCATCAACAATTATTAAAGAAAGCACTCCGCTTTCCGATGTAATCGACGACAAAAATTTCGGAAGATTTAACGCAGGATTCAACTCCCTTTATGATAACGTTTATAAAAAGCGTCCAACTGACTTATTCCATACTTTTGAAGATACCGGCGAAAGAGCCATGTATATTGCGTCAAAAGCAAAGGTCGACACACAGGCCCATAACAGAGACACGGGCGCTGCAAGATTAGCCGCAGTTGAAGGAGCATACGAACAAGCATTAACAAATCTAAAGAAAAAAATTGATACGGAAATGCCTGCTCTAAAAAATTATAAAGATAGATTAAGCGAATTCGTTCAGCCGATATTTGGAACATTCATAGGCCCAAATACGGATGGAGCAAAAGAATATGTTATGTTTTTAAGACTTACTCTTCCCGCTTCAACCGAGTTTGCATTAAGAGACAAGCAGGAATGGCCTGAAGGCAACATGATGCAGCAAATGCATGAAAAACAGCTTACAACAGGTGACGTCCTTACACGTGCAGACTTTAAAGTAATGGCGGACAGAAGCTCTCCGGACTACTATAAGAAAATGGGATTCCCACAAATAAAAACATTGGAATCGGCTTTTGGAGGCGCTTACGAAAGCTTCCTTGCAAAAATAAAACTATCAAAAGATCAAGATTCGGAGATTGATAAAGTATTAAAATATTACAGCCAAAAATTCGCAAACAGCGGAATGACAAGAGCCGGACTTGTAAGGTATCTGGCAACACATGAATTCACAGAGGAGGAAATAAAAACCGCCAGAGGTGATGCATCGACAACACTTCCAAATAGCGGAATTGATGTCTACAACTTAATAAAAAAAGAAAGTCTTGATCCGCGCATAATGACTGTATTTGGAAATATGGTTGTACTTGCATGCAACGGAGACGCAACCGCTTTGGCCAGAATAAAAGCATATAATCCGGCCACTGTAGATGAAATAAAAAGGAATATTGCAAAAGCAATTAATCCGGATAACTGGACACCTAAGTTTTTAAATGAAGTTACCCAAACGGATTGGAATAAAAAATTGGCGGAAATAAAAGTCGAGGATGAGGCTTTTGTAAAGACTATAGAAACCTTTATAAAGACAGATCCAAAAACACCGGCCACTCTTCAACCGGTACTCGATGCATATAAAAGTAAGGTTGGGAAAATTTACACATCCGACTCTATTGATTCGGAAGCCAGAAAAGTTATAATCGCGGCAATGTTGCAGGATTATACTCAAATTTAATAAGTTCTCAGATTCAACCGGATACGCCTCTTGACATATCTCTTTTTTGTTGATATACTAATTCCCTTTTGCTGACATAAGCAATAGTGAATATAAAAACAAAAGCTTCGTAAGTGTAACCATTAATTTACACATTAGATGAAGAAAGCTTTACGTTTTTATTTACTCAGCTTAGGAATATTTTTGTTCTTTGCCATCAATCTGCAAAATATTTCCGCGTTAGATCAAGGCAATTTTTCAAATGATCTTGCTAGCGCAAAAGCAGATACGTATACTAATCACGCTGCTTCAATTGAAGATTCTTACGCAAAAGCCTTGGAAACCCTTGGGCTGCATTTGTATCCGGGGACTTCCTATAAAGCTGATAGCGTAAGCAGCGAAGGCTCTTTGAATCATTGTAAATCTCTCGTGTATCAAACTCTGGTTTCATTGCCGGAGGATCACCGAGAGCATCTTCAGCACCTCACTTTATATTTTGCTGACGGTCGCAGAGGACTTGGCGGAGGATCAACAGTTATACTTCGCTGCTCGGATGTAAGTGATAAAGAAATTATATCCGTACTTGTCCACGAAATGGGCCACATTGTTGACACCGGACTCTATGCTGGAAATTCATCTTATGGAGAAAGTGGATTCATGGATGGAAGCCTGTCTGTCTACAACAACGACTTAAGTCTTCGGTTCTACAAAATAAGCTGGAAAGACGATAAGACTATAAAGAGTGGAGCCAAAGAATCGAATTTCGTAAGTGAGTATGCAATGACAGATCCGTTTGAAGATTTTGCGGAAACATACAACTTTTATATTTTGCACGGAGATCAATTTAGAGAAATGGTAGAATTCGACAGAAGTCTGATGAGAAAGTATCTCTTCATGAAATACTACATCTTCAAAGGACAAGAATACAGTAACGACCCATATACAACTGCGGATCCATTCGAAAGAGTATATGACGCTACAACACTAAATTACGACGAAACATCATTTATAAAAACAAAAATCTTAGCATCACTTTAAGCGGTTTTACCGTTTAAGAAATATATTAGTTTAGGATATCGAGGCTTTTCTAGGGCGTTGGTACTCCTAAGTCTAAAAAGAATCACCTTCCCAAGCGGAGGGTGATTTTTTTTGTTTGCCTTAAAGCAACCTTCTATATAAAATGATCTTTGCGTTCAAAAACTATGGTGAGTGTAGCTCAGTTGGTTAGAGCATCGGGTTGTGGTCCCGAGGGTCGTGGGTTCGAGCCCCATCACTCACCCCATTAAACAAAAACTATGAAACGCAGATTCATTTTCAGCTTAATATCAATAATTTCAGTTTTGATCATTACTGCAATTGTCGTTTTTGCGCAAGACAGCGACTATTTTAAAGGAATGACCGGACGATTTACTAAACAATTTTTAGTACCAAAAAACACAGTATCTAACGTTGTAAAATTTGATGAACAAACGAGAATTAAAATGAATTTGGAGAAAGCAAACATTGCGGTACTTGAATTCTCCACAGATGATCCAGGTAGAGTTACTGGTGGAAATTTGGACATCGATGCCGTTATTAATAAATTCTACAACTTTCATCCGAATGATTTCGACATGTTAATCACAATAGACTTTAAAACCAATGTCGCAAATAATATTTTAAACGGATGGTCAAACGGAACAATTCATTTAAAAGGACCTACGAATATTGGAGTACTCAACACTTGCAGCACCTTGAATAATCCAACATGCTTTGGATTCCCATCAAAACTTAAGTATATGCAACAATGTGCGTATAAAGAGACAAAAGATAACGCAAGTATTGCTACCGACTGCAGACATGAAATCTTACACTACTGGGGAAACGGATGGCATACTGCAAATGCTGATGGTTGTTTTGATGATTGGGTATCGCGAGCACTCGAAAATGGACATTGGACTCAATTATTTTCCGCAGGTCCCGTAGCAAGTTTGCATTCGTACCCAGTAAATTTTTTGGAGGCACGAGAAACACCACCAACTGCATACATGTTAAATGATATTTATCAATACAGCACATGGGTAGATAACAAAGACGGTACTTTCACCGTTCATTCGGTCGAATTGCCCACAGAACAAGGATTCAATTATATAGACTTATATCAGATGGGACTTTTAAGTGAAGAAGAATTGGCAAACAAAGACATATTCGTTGTATTAAATCCTGAGTTTGTAGGATACACAAATACTGTTCGTTCAGGCGCAAAAGATCAGATATTCTCAGGAACAAGAAAAGATATTACCGTTGAAGAACTAAAAATTCTACTTAAAGAAAGAGAGAAATGTGAAGGTACAGGACAATATTATCTTACTGGAGACGGGAAAAGGGTTGCCGAGACCTCACCTGAAACAGCTTTAGATTTCAGGGTAGCATTTGCACTTATAAAGTACCCGGACCAACAAATAACAATGGAAGACGCTCAAAGAATATGTAAAATAGTCAATTACGAAATTCCTGAAAGTTGGTATGATTCTTCAAGATTATCAGACAATCTAAGATCTACCATTAACACTTATTTATCCGAAAGTACAAAGAATCCGGATTGTGAGAGTTTGTTCCCTACCAGTTAGAATAAAGATTCCTTGGCTGGAAATATTAACAATTTTTTAATTCTATTTTTAGAAATATTTTAAGATTGTGTGAGAGAATCTTTACAAATACGTTAACCAATGATATTATGATAAAGTCATATGAAAATATAATATCACGATTTATGAGCACACTTTCAGTCCCTCTAACCCCGGAACTATCAAAGATGATAGACAAAATGGTTGAAGCCGGAATCGGCTCAAACAAGGCCGAAGTCGCAAGAAAGGCTATAGAATACTTTGCTGAGGAAAAAGCCATTGAGGCCGTTTTAAAGGCTGAAAAAGAAGTGGCTGATGGGAAAATCCTTCGTGGAAATCTTGATGAATTAGCAAAAAGACTATGATTGTAAGCTATGCCCCTTCATTCATAAGACAGTATAAAAAACTTCCGAAGGATTTACAGGAGGAAGTAAAAGAAAAAATCTCTCTTTTTAGAGAAAATCCGGAACATCCTTTTTTAAAAACACACAAATTGAGCGGAAAGCTTAAAGACAGATTCAGCTTTTCCGTTAACTACGCTTATAGGATAGTTTTTCAATATTTGGGAAAAGATGAAGTCGTGCTACTTTGTATAGGTGATCACGACATCTATAAATCTTAGGGAATATGGAGGTAGTCCGAATCGAGGAAATATCGTTACAACTGGACGAGAATGAAGACTTGCTGGAATCGAAAATTTCAAAGATTTTGGCGATCAACGAAAGTGAAATTTTGTCATACTCGATTGCGAAAAAGGCTATAGACTCACGAAAAAAGAATGTTCTCTTTGTATATTCCGTGGACGTTAAAGTAAAAGATGTCAAAAAAATAAAAAAATGGGACAAAAGACACAGAGCAAGGATTTACGAACCTTTTGTATATGAGGAAAAAACTGCCGAAAAAGCAAAACCCGCCGGCAAAAAAATAGTGGTTGTCGGCAGCGGACCTTGTGGTCTTTTTTGTGCTTTACTACTTGCAAAAGCGGGCCTAAATCCCCTCTTGATTGAACGCGGGAAGGACGTTGATTCCCGAATAAAAGACGTTGAGACGTTTTCAAACGGAGGGAAGCTAAATCCAAAATCGAACATTCAGTTTGGTGAAGGCGGTGCCGGAACTTTTTCCGACGGAAAACTATATACACTTATAAACGACCCTCGCTCAAAATACGTTTTTAGTGAGCTAATTAAGGCTGGAGCGCCGGAAGAAATCGCTTACAGCGCCACCCCGCACGTTGGCACGGATAAACTGCGCGGAATCGTGAAAAATCTTCGCAACGAAATAATAAGACTTGGCGGAAAAGTGCGATTTGAAACTTGCCTTACCGACATTGAAATTAAAAATGACAGGCTGAAAGCCATAATCCTAAACGACGAAGAAAAAATACCCACAGATGAGCTTATAATCGCCATCGGTCATTCATCCAGAGATACGTACAAAATGCTTTACGAAAGAGAAATAAAGATGAGCCAAAAGCCATTTGCGATAGGCGTTAGAATTGAGCATCACGCGGAAATGATAAATAAATCGCAGTACGGAGAGAGCTACAATCATCCAAAATTATCATCAGCAAGATATAAACTGGTTCAACATCTTAAAGATAAAAGGCCGGTTTATACCTTCTGTATGTGCCCGGGCGGCTACACCATGGGAGCGACATCGGAAGAAAATGCCGTAGTTACAAACGGAATGAGCCAGTACGCGCAAGACGGAAAAAACTCAAACAGCGCGCTTTTAGTTCCGGTTACACCGAGCGATTTTGAATCAGACAGCCCTCTGGCGGGAATAGAATTCCAACGAAAATGGGAAAAGGCAGCTTTTTTGGCGGGCGGTAGCGATTACAGCGCGCCAGTCCAACTTGTAGGAGACTTTATCGCAAATCGTCCTTCAAAAGAGATAAAAAGCGTAAAACCAACTTATAGACCGGGCGTAAAACCAACTTCTTTGGACACGTGTCTGCCTGAATATGTACTGGAAAGTTTAAGAGAAGCCATTCCCCTTCTGGAAAGAAAAATCAAAGGATTTGCCAATCCGGAAGCGGTTTTAACAGGAGTTGAAACAAGAACTTCATCAACAATTCGAATAGAGCGCGACGAAAATTTCGAGTCTAACATTAAAGGCATCTACCCCGCAGGTGAGGGCGCGGGACACGCCGGAGGAATAGTTTCTTCCGCAATAGACGGCCTAAAAGTAGCCGAGGCAATAATCAGTAAGCTCTAAGGGAGACTAATCCTTTGCTTTCTCTCCATCAAGCACCTTTACTGCGTCTTTACCAACCTCTCCACGTTTTTTCTTTAACCAGGCTTCTTCTTCTATTCCAAAAATACGAAGTCCAATTTTTCTAATAACCCAGTCCTCCCAATCGGCAGGACGACTATCAACCGATTCTCCTTTAGCCATATAAACAATTAGTTAAATTTATTAATACCACATTAATACATATATACCCTATTATCCAGCTTTGTCAACTCCATCTTGATAAATTAACAAAATTTGACTTAAACCTTAGCTTCAAATAGACTTTGGGGGCGTACAAAATAACCAAAAAGTATATGAAAAAAATAGCATCATTATTGGCAATTATGGCTCTTGCAACCGGACTTTCGGGTTGTCTTGGTGGCGAACCTTCAAACACTACAAATGAAAACGATCAAACCGTGCAGGTTGATGAGCTTCGCGATACATCAATAAAGGCAATAGGGGCCTTGAAAAATAAGAATTTTGGATATCTTTCAACCCTTGCACATCCTGAAAAAGGCATTAGATTTACACCTTATTCGTATATAGATACTGAAAAAGATGTTGTTTTAAAGGCGGACGAGATTAAAAACATAATGGCGGATAGCAGAAGCTTTTTATGGGGATCTTATGACGGAAGCGGCGAACCAATGAATCTGCCTTTTGGAGAATATTTTGATAAATTTGTGTGGGACAAAGATTTTTCCGACCCTCAAGTAACATCAAAAAACGAATCAATCGGGTCGGGAAACAGCATTAACAACATTCAAGAAGCCTATCCTGACGCGCAATATTACGAGTACCACTTTTCCGGATTTGACCCTCAGTACGAAGGCATGGACTGGGTGAGCCTAAGACTTGTCTTCGAAGAATACAAAGATAAATGGTACTTGGTTGGAATAGTTCACTCACAGTGGACGATCTAAAATTAGCGCTTCAAAACACTCGCGTCCCAGAACGGACTTAATTTAGAAAAGTTGCGAAACGATGGCTTTTGTTGTATAATAATGTTTAGTAGTAAGTAATAAAAAAAACAAAATGAATACAACAAAAGACGTACTTTTAAAGAAAATCTCACTTTTGTCACACTTCCAGAAAGTTAAGAGTATTTTAGCTAAAGAAGGCGATAAACTTGATGAGCTTAGAGCTCAGGAAAATGAAAAAGAAGAAATACAAAAAATAAAATCATCCCTTAAAAAATAAAAAATGAATGAAAATAAACATATACCTTTCGATCCGGAAAATTTTCAATATGAGCCAACCAATGGCGGGGCTCAGGAAGTTCGCGACCTTATAAACAAGGGCAAATACCAACAGGCTGAATCGCTTTTAAAATCCACTGATCTTGAGGCCGAAGAAAGAGAAGTGCTAAACAAAGAGCTGAACAGATCTCTTAGGGAAGCAGCGCCCGGTTTGCCTAAAAATGGAGACATATCTTTTGAACAGGCGGAACCTGCAATAAAAGCTGCCGAGGATGAAGAATATAAAAAATATTTAATTAAGAATCAGCCTAGGATGATGGAATTCGAAGAGATGAATGGAATAGTTACCGAAAATGAGGGAACTCTTGATGAGCTTTCAAATGTTGTTCAAGCGGCCGAAAAGCAAGCAGCAGAATACACTGGTAGTGTCCGTCAATTTTTTAAGATCCCTATAATTTCAAGATTTCGTGCGGCAGCAAAAGGAGAAGAATTAAAGAAAACCTTAGGAAGACTTGAAGAACTGAATGCTGAACTTAAAAACCCGGCATTACTCGACAGTGCTTTAGACGCAGACAGAATATCCCCGGATTCAAACAAACTTGAAATTGCGGGAAATGCAACATTTATTGGAGGCCTTGGAGCCACGTTAACCGGAACACTTTTCCCGCCAATCGGAACTATTGCAATGGCTGCCGGTCTTGTAACCTCAGTAATTGGGAACATGAAAAGTCTTGCCGACTGTGAAAATATGGACATTGCAAGAAGGAAATTGGCTCTTATAAAAGAAAAAATCAGAAGCGCTAGAGAAAATAACGAAGCTGCAAAAGCGCAAATTCACACCGGGCAAGATGCTTCAATCCAAGGTGCTCGTGAGAACACAGAGAAATTAATGGCTAGAGCCGCTTAAACTGGTCTTATCCACTTTTTGCTGGACCTCTTTCATGGTACCGACAAGAAAGAACTCGCAGAATTCTTTTAGCTGAGTGTAATCGGCCTGTTGGTCGTATTTTTCAAGGAAATCGCGCAAAATAAATGAGGCCAGCTGAACCAGTGGAAGAATAAGCATGCCATCTTCATCGAAGACCGCTTTTAAAACCCTCTGAGGCTCTTCCGTGGCTTGTATAAATATATTTTTCATCCAGGCGTCTATTTCAATTTTAAGCTTTAGCGGCAAAACATGCTCTCCGTCCAAAAAAGCCAAAGATTTTCCATCAGCCTCATTTTTTAGCTTTTCCCCTTCAATAAGCAGCTTTCTCCCCTCTTCATCATCAAAATATTCTTCATTTCCAAGCATAACCACGCTTAAAACAAAAACAGCCGGCACATTCTGCTCTAATAAACGAGCTATAAGGACCATTATGTCCTGCTTCTTTGAACTTTTTACGAATTTTAAAAGTATTTTTATGAGTTTTTCTTCTTTCTGTCGCTGCTTCTGTTCTCCCTTTTTTAGCGCTTTAATCTGAGCCGCAGCGGCCTTCATCCGTTCTTTGAATTTCTCAAAAGAGGCCTGATCAATACCATCACTTGATTCAAACCCGGTAAATGATTCAAAATCTCCCATTTTGACGCATTAAACTCCGCTTGGAGCAAATCTGTTATATAACCATCCAAATATTAATCCGACCATAAACCCGTCAACAAAGCCCCAAACAAGTCCGGCGATACTTCCCATTGGAGTAACCGAATAATACGGATAAATACCTTCCATCATTGAAACTGTTTCTTTAAGATATCCTGTGTAAACAGCCAACAACGTGGATATTAACAAACAAAATCCCCAAAATATACCCATGCTAAGAGCAAGAGCTTTTACAGAAATTTTCATGATTAGTCTTGTTTTATGATATTAACAAAGACATCTTTAAAACGCCTTCCATCGTACTTTAATGTTCTTTTTTCAGAGAACTTAACCGTACCGGCGGAAAGTGCAAAAAGTGTGTGATCTCTACCAATTCCAACGTTTTCTCCGGCATGAAATTTTGTACCTCTTTGTCGCACAATTATGCTTCCAGAAGAGACATCCTGCCCTCCAAATGCCTTTACCCCAAGCCTTTTTGCTACCGAATCTCGGCCGTTCCTGGTTGATCCACCCGCTTTCTTATGAGACATACACGCTTTTCCTTAAAATATAAAGCAAAAAGATTCTACTGCAAGCATTTTCATTATGCAAGTCATTTTTTGGCCTGGCACTTCAAAAAAATCACGTTTTTAGGTATAATGTATGGATATAGCAGAGGGAAAAATCAAAAACAAATGAAAAAAACAAAATCTGAAATTCTTAAAAAGCTGTTAATTGTTGGGATAATTCTGTGCATGCAGATACCGTCTCTTCATCCCGTACTTGCCGAAGACGCGCCTGCGACAGATCCGGCAACAGTGGAACCAACCGCAGAGGAAAAACCTTCTGTGATGAGCGAAACCGAACAGAAACAGGAAGTCTTCCTTATTAATTTAAGACAACAACTTCAAAACGCCAGAACGGATTACTTTCAGGTCGATAAAAACATAGACATCGCCAAAGAAAGGCTTGTTGAGGTTAACGTTATAATAGATTCCCTTAAGGCACAGATAGAAAACATGGATTACCTTATAGGAAACACTCAGGCAAAAATTACAAACGTTTCAAAACAAATCGCTCAAAAGGAAAATAACATTGAAGTTATTCTTGAAGACATACAGATTAAGAAAATTGAGATTGAAAATCAGAAAATCTTGTTAAAGGAATATCTGGAGCTTTTATATTTACAAGAAAACAGCTTCTACGACAGCTCATCGGCTCAAAATGTTAGCGTATCCAAGCTTCTTTTGGCTGATGCCAGCGTTGGAGACACTTTTAAGGAAATTCAATATTTTGCGATTCTTGAACAAACCGGACAAAACATATTCAACAACCTTGAGGAAACTGAAAAAGAATATAAAAACAAGCGAACGGAACTTCTACTTACAAAACAAAAATTGGCAAAACTCGACCTGCAACTTGAAGAAGAAAAAACGAACTTAAAACTGCAGCAGAATGCCAAGAAAAATCTTCTTGAAAAAACAAAGGGAGAAGAGGAAATCTACCGTGACTTAATAGCTCAGTCAAAACGCGAGCAAATGGAGATTCTTTCCGAAATAAACTTACTAAAGGAAAATCTTTTGTTTGTTGAACAGAAAATAAAACAAGACGGAGCTAACTTTAATCCTGATAATTACGGAGACCTAATAAATCCAAGCGTAAGAGCAATTTATGATTTTGAAATAAATGGAGATTTTGCCGACGGAGAACTACTAAACTGGCCGGTTTCTCCAACAAGAGGAATTAGCGCTTACTTTAGAGACAGTTCGTATCAAACCGCATTTGGAATTCCTCACAATGCTATCGATATCCCGGTTGCTCAGGGCACGCCTGTTAGGGCTCCGGCATCAGGGGTTGTCTATAAAGTTAAAGACAACGGAGATGAAAGTTATGCATACATTATTTTGGCTCATAAAGGAGGCCTCTTAACGGTCTTTGGACACATGTCCGAGATATTGGTTGACGACAGAGACATAGTCCTTCCGGGCGAAGTTATAGGCCTTTCCGGTGGTATTCCGGGCTCAAAAGGAGCGGGATATCTTACAACCGGAGCTCACCTTCACTTTGAAGTTCTGCAAAATGGTAAATATATCGATCCCCTTCTTGTTCTTCCTTTGGATGTACTTGGAGAAAACAACTTGCCTGCATATCTAAAATCGGACGAAGAGGAAGATGCCGTTTTGGGAGACACTGGAGATGCAACCGAATAAGGTGTAAATTGAGACAGAAACATCCAATGATAATTTTGTCATGCATACACACACCGAA
>Ga0265297_10007133_pt1 | contig 15665 bp, 11 predicted proteins | sample Munlanlwell13791_FD_192502 | JGI IMG/M metagenome (GOLD analysis project Ga0265297, IMG submission 192502) | Leachate microbial communities from a municipal landfill in Southern Ontario, Canada - Leachate well 137-91 | ecosystem: Engineered > Solid waste > Landfill > Unclassified | place... | reverse complement strand
ACTCCGGTGACCTTGCCGTCCGGCTCGGTCTTGATGGTCGAGGGTATGAAGATTTCGCCGCCCGTCGGTCCGGAGGCGCTGGCAAGCCGCTCAAACTGCAGGCCGTCAATGACGTCCTTGAAGCGGCCACCTCCGTATTCGGGGTTGATCTCCTTGGAGTCCATCATGTCGTAGCCGGTGGCGACTACGACCGCGCCAGCCTGAATCGTCTCTAACCGGTCTTCATCCTTGAAGTTGATGCAGTTCTTGGGGCACTTTGCAGCGCAGATGCCGCACTTCCCGGTCAGCAGCTTCGTGCAGACACTTCGGTCGATAACCGGCTTGTTCGGTACAGCCTGGGCGAATGGGACATATATGGCTCCACGCGTTCCCAGCCCGGTGTCGAACTCGCTTAGGACCTTGCCGCTCTTGGCGACGGGACAGAATTTTGTGCAGGCGCCGCAGCCGGTGCAGGTCTTGTGGTCAACGTACGTGGCTTTGCGCCGGATCGTGATCTCGAAATTGCCGATGAATCCGGTGACTTTCTCAATTTCGCTGTATGCCAGCAGGCGGATGCGGGGATGCACGGCGACGTCAACCATCTTCGGCGTCAGAATGCACTGCGAGCAGTCCAGCGTGGGGAAAGTCTCGCTCAACTGCGCCATATGACCGCCGATTGACGCCTCGCGCTCCACAAGCACAACTTCATGTCCGGTCGCGGCGATATCGAGTGCGGCCTGGATTCCGGAAATCCCTCCGCCGATTACGACAGCGCGCTTGGTTATCGGCACCTCAATCGGGAAAAGGGGCGTGTTGCGCTTGACCTTCTCGACGGCGATCCGCACCAGGTCTTTGGCCTTGGGTGTGGCCGTCTTCTTCGTGGGGTCGTCGTGAACCCAGGAGCAGTGCTCGCGCAGGTTCGCTATTTCGAGTTGGTAAGAGTTCAGGCCTGCTTCCGCGATGACGCGCTGGAAGGTTGTCTCGTGCATCTTGGGCGAGCACAGGGCGCAGACGACGCCCGTGAGCCCGTTATCCTTGATGGCTTCTTTGATTATCTTCTGCCCGGGATCCGAGCAAACGTACTTGTAGTCGGTGGCAAAAACCACGCCCGGAAGTGTCATTGCATACTTGGCAACTTCCGCGCAGTCCACGCTGCGACCGATATTCTCTCCGCACCAGCAAATGAAAACGCCGATCTTAGCCACGGGCGTCTCCTTCCCTGGCGAGTCTTGATACAAGGGGCATCGCGTTTACCAAGTGCCGCTTGACCCCGAGCTTCTCGACATCTATCCCCAGCGCAAGACCCACAAGTTGAGTAACGTAGAACACTGGCAGCCGCTCGTCCTTCCAGCCGAGGTGGTCGGCGACGGCGGATTGCTTCATATCGAGATTGACGTGGCACATCGGGCAGGCAACAACGATACACTCGGCGCCGTTCTCCTTGGCGTCGGACAGAATACGCCCTGCAAGCTCGATGACGGCCTTGGAGTTGCTCATTGTGAATCCGCCCCCGCAGCACTCCGTCTTGAATGCCCATTCAACGGGCTCGGCGCCGACAGCGGTCATGATGTCGTCCATGGAGGTCGGGTTCTCGGAGTCGTCGAATTGAACGATCTTCGGAGGGCGAACGAGGAAACAGCCGTAGTAGCAGGCGCACTTCAGCCCCTTGAGGGGATTCGACGCAATGCGCAGGGAGCCAATGCCCTTTTGCAGGACTTGGAGGATATTGACAACGCGCGCGTCGTTGCGATAGTCGGGCTGCTCGATGACCTGGCGCACGGAGTCGAGTTTCTCGGGATTGTCGGCGAGAGTCTTCTGAGTCTTCTGCATTACTCCGCTGCACAGGGGGCAGGGCGCGAGCAGTTCGTTCCATTCTGTCTTTTCGGCTATTGCCAGGTTGCGCGCGTTGAGCGCGACGTTGAGCTCGCCATTGGTCATATGCGCGGCGGACGCACCACAGCAGCACCAATTGTCAAGCTCGTGGAGGTTTATCGAGAGTGCCGCGCAGACTGCGTGGATTGACTCGTCGTATTCCTTGGATGTTCCGTGCAACGCGCAGCCGGGATAATAGGAAATGTCCATCTCACCCTCTGTCAGTGGGATTGGTGTGCGTATGCGTGGAAAGGACTGCTACGGCCGTTTTTCGACCGAATCAAAGATACGCCGCACCTCTTCGATGTTCTCGAACTTGTCAGGGGTAATATTGAGCTTGCCCCGCGAGAACATTGGAAGGCTGAGGGTGGCGTCCTGCACGGCCGTGTTCATCTTAAAGTGGAAGCCTGCATCGAACTTGTACTTCATCATAAGGCCAAGTTCGTACACGCGGCCGTTTGATTTGATCGAGTTCAGGAAGAACTCGTGGAAGCGCTGAATGTTCTCTTCCCCCGGGTTGGCGACGCCGGAGCGAAGAGACAACTCGCGAAGCGCATCAACAACACCTGCCGGATTGCAGTTCTTCGGGCAACGGGAGGTGCAGACCTCGCAGGAAAGGCAGGTCCAGACAGCGCGGCAGCTAAGGGCTTCGACGCGAGCCCTTTCAGTGTTAAGCTGCACGAGCCTCATCAACTGATGGATAGGACGATCATGGGAAGCAGCCATCGGGCAGCCTGCCGTGCACTTACCGCATTGGTAGCAGTCCTGCACGCTGGTCTCCGCGAGCAAGTTGACCTCGCTCCGGAAGCCGTTCCCGTCCTGATGGGCATGGTGGATCATCGAATCTCCTGTGCGATGTCGCGCACGGCTGAAAACGGCCCGGAAAGCACTGTCCAGCGGGTTCGAACTGCGAAGAGTCCGGGAACTCCGCCCAGCGTAATCGAGCCTTTTTTCACGATATCATTATACTCCATTGCGTGATAGGTCAAGCCACCCGCTTGCTCAATTATGCGAGCCGGGCACCGGACACTGCGATTCTGGCCGACTGCAAACAAGCATGGCTGCTCGGGTGAAAGAGCGATTTGTGTGCAGTTTTTTTGCCGGGCGCGAAAACGATCATGCCTTGACGATCTCGGCCCTTGCGTCGAGTATGCGGGCGAAGGCGTTTCTGGTGTCAACAATCAGCCGGGAGTTGTCCGCGATCAACCTGTAGTCGAAAGAGGAATGCGCGGTGACGAGAATCGCCGCGTCGAATGAAGCCAGCGTTTGGACAGATAACTCCAGTGACACCATGCTCGGGATCCCCCGGTGCCGCGGCAGTTTGGGAACGTAGGGATCATTGTACGCGACAACGCCCCTCTTTCCGGCAAGGAGGCGCAGAATCGAAAATGCAGGGCTCTCGCGCACATCGGAAATATCAGGCTTGTACGCAACACCCAGGACAAGTATGCGGCTTGCTGCGAGAACCTTGCCTCGCTCTGCGAGCGCGGTTTCCAGCTTGCCAACCACATATTCCGGCATACTGCGGTTAATGCTGCTGGCGAGCTCAATGAAGCGGGATGGGACGCCAAGCTCGCGTGCGCGGTATGCGAGATAGACCGGGTCAACCGGGATGCAGTGCCCGCCCATCCCCGGGCCGGGGTAGAACGGTGTAAACCCGAAGGGCTTGGTCGAGGCTGCGGAAATGACCTCCCAAACGTCAATCCCCATCCGGTCGTATATGGCCTTAAGCTCGTTGACCAGCGAGATATTCACCGCGCGGTAGGTGTTCTCCAACATTTTCGCGGCCTCGGCGACTTTGCAGGATGATACAGGCACAATTCGGTGAAAGACCGCGCCATAGAAGGACACGGCCGCACGCAATTCCTCTTCACTGTCCGCTCCGACTACCTTGGGGATATCCGATGTGGTGAATTGCTTGTTGCCCGGATCCTCCCGCTCGGGCGAGTACGCAAGGAAGAAGTTCTTCCCTGCCCGGAGGCCCTTCTGGCTGAGTTCCGGCGCAAGTACTTCCTGCGTGGTACCCGGGTAGGTGGAGCTTTCGAGCGACACAAGACATCCGGAGGACAGGTACTGCGAAATCTCCCGGCCGGCCGCGATCACACAGGAGAGGTCCGGCCGACGATGTGCGTCGAGTGGAGTTGGGACGCAGATGATGAATACCGTCGAACCGCGCATGATGTCAGGATCGGCAGAAGCTTGAAAGCGCGCGTTGGTCAGCACGGCAGACAACTGTTTACCGCTGACGGTGACAAGGGGTGGATTCCCTTGGTTGACCTCGGAGCAATGCGCCGCGTCAGTGTCGAAACCACGGACATGAAACCCGGCTTCCGCGCATGCGATGGCCAAAGGCAGCCCGACATATCCGAGCCCCACTACGGCCACTGTGACTTTGCGTTGCGCGACAGATTTCTCGAAATTTGCAGCGTCCGGCATCATTGCCTCCAACCCTAATATACACCGTGGGATGCGCAGTGCAAACAGCCCGGAAGCTCGCTGCAAGGCCCCTTTTACTTGACAGGCCGGTAACTCCGCGATAATCGTAAGTTCCTTTCCCGTAAATGATTGCACGGAGAATGTAATGACCTACTACGTCAAGCGCCGCAGCCTGCCTGACAACCTCGATTACGAGGCCATAGGGCTTATGAGCGGTGTTGAGATCCACCAGCAACTCTTCACCACCAAGAAGATGTTCTGCCGTTGCCTCTCCCGCCACTACAGCGAGGAGTTCAATACCAGCGTCCTGCGCCATATGCGTCCCACCCTGAGCGAAATGGGCGAGTATGACGGCACGGCCCTCATGGAGTTCAAGAAGAAGAAGGAGATTGTCTATCTCGTCAACCAGGACTCCACCTGCACCTACGAACTCGACGATACCCCGCCGTTCCTCGTCAACGAGGACGCACTTGACATTGCCATTGAACTGGCCCTTATGCTCAACTGTTCCGTAGTGGATGAGCTACACATCACGCGCAAGCAGTACCTTGACGGCTCGATTCCCACGGGGTTTCAGCGCACAGCGATCGTCGGCATCGAAGGCTCGATTCCGGTCAACGGGAAGCGCATCGGCATCATCCAACTTGGATTCGAGGAAGACAGTTGCCGTGAAGTCACTGACATCGGGCATACGATAACTTACCGGCCTGACAGGCTCGGCATGCCCCTTATCGAGGCAGTCACCTATCCTGATATGCGTCATCCGGTTGAGGTGGCGCAGGTGGTTGAGGCGATTGGCCGTCTTCTGCGCACTTCCGGCAAGGTGCGTCGCGGCATCGGCAGCGTCCGGCAAGACGTTAATGTCTCCGTGCGCGGCGGAACCCGGATCGAAATCAAGGGCGTTCCCCGCATCCCATACATTCCGATGCTCGTGCACATCGAGGCGGGACGGCAGGTCCAGTTGCTTCAACTTCGCGACGAACTGCACAAGCGCGGGCTGAACCGGCCGGATGCCGTAGTCTCCACAGATGCGGACGTCACCGAGTTCTTCACCGGAACAGAGCACCCCATTCTGGGCAAGGCGCTCAAGAACGGGCTCTCCATCAGCGCATGCACTGTGCGCGGAGTGGCAGGACTCACCGAGTGGCCGACCCAGCCGGACCGCGTATTCGCCGATGAGATCAAGGGCAGACTGCGCGTGGTTGCCTGTCTCGACGAGAAGCCGCATATGTACAGTTCCATAGACTTTGCCTCCAGCGGAATCCCGCAGCAGAAGGTCGATGACATGCATCGTCTTCTGGGCGCGACCGAGAACGATTCCGTTTTCCTTGTCTGGGGCACAAAGCGCGATGCCAAGCTTGGCTGTTCCGAGATCCTCCTTCGTTGGCGCGAAGCGACCATGGGCGTTCCAAGCGAAACCCGACAGCATATGGCCGACGGCCATACCGACTACGAGCGCACTCTCCCCGGCCCGGAAAGAATGTACCCGGACACTGACCATCCCCCGCGCCAACTCGCCGCCAAGCGAATTGCAGATATCAAGGCGAAAATGCAGGCTCCCCCCTGGGTGCGTGAAGAAGGCCTCCGTGGATTGAGCATTCCTGAAGACTGCGTTTACCACCTGGCGATTTCGCCCAACTTCGGCCTTTTCAACCGCGTCGTGAATGAGTTGCATGTTCCGGCGGTATTCGCAGCCAGGATTCTTGACCGTGAGATGCGAGCCCTCGCGCGTTCAGGCGTAAGAGTGAAGTCCGTTTCCGCGGAAATCCTGTTCGAGTTCTTCAAGATGTTCATCGAAGGCCACATCGTGCGCGAAGCATTGGCCAAGGCAATTACGGCTGCAGCGGCCAATCCGGCACTTTCGGCCGCGCAAGTGGTCGATCTGGCAGAACTGAAGCCAGTCGGCGAAAAAGAGGCTCTCGGAGTGCTGGAAGGCGTGAACAAGAAAGCCGCCTCGCTCAGCTTTGAGCGCGACGAGCAGCGTTCGCGGTTTGTCATGGGCACCGCCATGCATTCGCTCCGGGGCAAGTTCCCCGGCGACAACCTCTACAGGTTGTACTCCTCCCGCTGACCGAGGCCGTGCGCCAAGTTTTTGCAGCGGCGGGCAAGGCCAATCCGTCCAAGTAGTACGGAGGGCAAGTCGAGTATGAAGAGGACGGCCATTTTTCTCCTGCTCGCGACCTTTGCGGCATGTCTGCTTCCGGCTTACTGCGAGGAGGCACAGAAGGGTTCTTGGACCCAGATCCTGCCAAATCTGCTGCGGTTCAACGCGGGCGGTGACAACGTTTACCTCCTGAAGTCCGGGGAACGCGGCTTGATGTTCGGAGCTTCTGAACCCGCCGTTCTCAGCAGACTCGATGAAACAGGCGTCAAGAAGGTTGATTGGTGCTTCCTCTGGAACGCCCGCCGCGACCAGGTAACAGCGCTGCCCGCTATTGTCTCTCGCGGCATCATGATAGGCGCGCCCAGCACAATGACCAAGGGCGATCGGCCGCCTGAGAACGCCCTTCTCACTTATAACCAGGAACTCTGGTCCGGCTTCACCTGGCGATACAATGCCGGACAGGTTACGGTTGATCCTGCCGATATTCCGCTGTTCACCATCAAGCCGGACTATGTCTTCCCTCTTCCCAAAGAGCCGCCTCCCAGGGACTACACACCGGTGACCTGGGCTGACAAGACTATCAACGTGTTCCGTACTATTACACCCGACCGTCGGGCGATGTCATTCGTCTTTGATGTGGACGGGAAAAAGGTCGCGGTCACGGGGCAACTCCTCTTTGATGGCGGGAGATTCCGACGGCTGACCGATATCTGGCAGATGGAGTTCTGGAACAATGAGTACAAGCCTCTGATTGACGCGATACCGCCGATTGAGCAGTCGGTGCGACGCCTCTGCGCCGAAGGTGTTGAACTGTTCCTTCCCGAAAGCGGCGAGTACTTCGATGCTTCCGCCGCCCGCGACAATATCGACAAAATGCTCAAGCGTGCTGCGAGCCTCAAGGAGCTTCTGGACGATCCCTCTTTGGAGTCTGAGGAAGCTAGGGGCAAAGCTGTTGTCCCAGGTGTGAGCAAGTACGATTTCACTGGTGCGACTTACATCATCAATGGCGGCGATGATACTTACTTCGTTGTGAACGCAGGCTATCCCCCCGCCCTCGAGAGTATCCCCGCGGAAATGGGAGCGAAAGCCAAAGTGCAGTGGATTTTCGTTACCGATTGCCGTGACAAGCACTCGGTTTCCGCGCCCCTTCTGGCCAAGAACATCGAAGCGAAGCTGATTGCCGCTCCGACCGCTGCGAAGTACTTGCGCAATCCCTTGCAGTATCAGTTTCCCAAGAACTCCCTTCACGAGGTCTTCGATGGAGTCAGCGAAGTTGCGGATGGCGGAGAAATCGTCTGGCGCGGGGCCAGGATGCAATTCTTCGATCTGCCGGAACTTGGCGGGGGTCGCCAGATGATGCTTATGATTACACCGGGCTCGCGGGTGCTGTTCCTTGGCGATGCTCTGGTCAATCTTAGGCGATTCCCGTTCACTCAGCCCTACTACAGTTTCGACCTGCGCGAATCCGCAATCAAGCATGTGCTTGACCTGATTGCAGGACTGAAGCCCACGCACATCGCGGATGATTGGGGCATCAAGGAGATCAAGCCGGAGACAGACCTGTACGCTGCTATGGCCTGGTACCGGAAGTTCAATGCAGCCGCGCTGGACCTTGTGAACCATCCCGCCGACGGCAGCAAATTGGATCCCTTCTGGTGTCGGCCGGTGCCGGACATGATCGTTTCACAATTTGGCGCAGTACTTGCGGCTGCCGTGAAATTGCGCAATTACTCCGACGCTCCGATGAAGGGCGTGCTTTCTCTTCGGGGAGAGTTCCTCGCGTTCGGGAAGGATTTGAAGATACCCTTTGAAATCGAGCCCCTTGGCGACAAGACCATACCGGTCGAGTTTTCCATCGACGCAGCGTATGGTAATAGCGGAACGGCGGTCGGAGTGGTCATCAACCGAAACGGACGAGAGGAAATGCCGACGCAGTTCATAGTGATGACCCAGCCGAAATGATGGAACAACCGTCGCTGAGGCCCGTCAAAATCAATGAGGCAAACTATAGTGAGAAAACCTGACGAAGGATTTACGCTTATCGAACTGCTGGTCGTGGTGGCGATTATCGGCATACTTGCCGCACTCATCCTGCCGGCATTGCAGAAGGCCCGCCAAGCCGCCAAGGCTGCGGCGTGCCAAAGCAACATGAGCCAGATCGGCAAAATCATCAGGGTGTACCAGGCTTCGCACAAGGATGCGCTTCCACCTAGGCTCAGGGCCCTTGTCGCCGGCCAAGGGGGAGAGATCAACAACGACTCGATCCTGATTTGCCCGGTGGACGACAGCGAGGGCTCTGCTCCTAACGGTCCCCCGGATCCTAGCAATACGAGTATCAGGATGTTCCCGAAGGTTCAGGAGTACGAAAATGGTCCCTGTTCCTATTTCTTCGAGTTCTCAGGTACAGAGTGTCCGACGGCCGCACCGGATGGGTGGGGATGGAACGGATATCTGTGGGATGCAGCAAAAGGCTCGGCGGGAGTTGATGGCGCGCGGATTGACCTTGACGGCAACACCGCTTTCACTGCCTGGTACGAGGTGAAGAAGTGGCAACTGCGTAACGGCGACAACTTCAACCACTACCTCAACAACAAGTTGCTGACAACAGGCGCTCAGCCGTATCCTGAAGACATGCTTCCGCTGGTTCGCTGTTTCTGGCACGCTGATAACATCAACGACACAAAAATCGCCCAGGTGCACAACCTTGCTTTTGCTGGTAATATCTTCCTGTCCGGCTACCGCTGGGAAGATACTCACCAGTTTGGGCAGTAGATTCTTCCGCCCCTGGCTCCCAGTGAGGATGGCTTTCTTGAGGCATACAAAGGGATTTACGCTGATTGAACTGCTCGTGGTGGTTGCCATCATCGGCATCCTTGCGGCCCTCATTCTGCCCGCGCTGCAGAAGGCGCGGGAATCGGCCAAAGAAGCGTCTTGTGCAAGTAACCTCACCCAGGTCGGCAAACTCCTCGTCTGTTATGAAGACGCCCACAAACAGAAAATGCCAGGAAAGCTGCGTGCGCTTATCGCTGGCGAGGGCGGCGAAACTTCATCTGACAAGATCCTGATTTGCCCGTCCGACGATAGCGAAGGCTCAGACGCCAACGGGCCGATGGATCCTAACGATATTTCCGTGAAGCGATATACCCCCGTGCACACCTTTGAAGACGGGCCCTGCTCGTACTTCTACGAGTATTCTGGCGCGCAGTGCGCTACCTCCGAGCCTGACGGTTGGGGATGGGACGGTTGGCTCTGGGATCCCGCCAAGGGATCAACCGGCGTGACAGGAGCCAGGGTGGACCTGGACAAGAACCCATCCTATACCTCGTGGTACGAGGTAAAGAGATGGCAGATGCGCAACGGCGATGGCGCCAATCATACTCAGAACGGGGTGCTTCTGACAACAGGAGCGGTTCCATATTCTGAGGATATCATCCCGGTCGTTCGCTGCTTCTGGCATGCAAGCCTTCCAAGGGACGATTACGGTGCGCTGGTGCTGAATGTCGCCTATGCGGGGAATTTCTATCGCTCAGGCTTCAAGTGGGAAGATACCCACCCGTTCGACTACACTAAATAACCGATCCCTGATCCCTCGAAATTGGCCCGGTAAAAAAGAAAGGGCCGACCTTTCGGTCGGCCCTCGTCCTTTGAACCTTCGTTACATCTCGTGCTGTTCGCCACGAGGACCCTTGCGGGGGCCACCTGGCTTGTTCAGGGCTTCATTGATGCGGAGAGCGCGTCCGAGGAGTTGCTTTCCGTTAAGCTCCTTGATTGCTGCATCGCCCTGATCCCGAGTCGACATTTCGACGAAGCCGAAGCCACGCGAACGGCCGGTCTCACGGTCGCGAATGATTACCACCGACTTCACTTCGCCGAATGCTGAAAATTCTTTGCGAAGATCTTCCTCGGAGGCCTTGAACGAGAGGTTCCCAACGTAAATGTTCATACTGATCCTTCCTAAAAGACGCTGAACACAACCCGCCTCGACGGGAGACGGACGCAGCTATTATCACCTTTATTTTCAAATGTCAAGAGAATTCTCGTTTTCGTTTGCCGACCGATTCCCTATGTTTGCGATCTCCCTCTCTGTTTCCACCATCCGCTCAAGCAGTTCCTCAATCGAATCCACAATTTTCCTGTGTTGCACTGCGAGTTCGGCGCCCTTCCGGTAGTCGCCCGCGTTGGCGACCATCTCCTCCTCAAGGCCGGACTTCCGATCCTCAAGTGCCAGGGCTTCCTTCTCCAGTTCCTCAAGCGCGCGCATCTTCTTCTTCAACTCGTTCGAGGTCTGCCGCTTGCGGCGATACTCTTCGTCCCGATCAACCGTGGGGTCGCGCTTCGCACGCTCCTCCATCCCCATAGTCTTGCGACGTGAGGCCAGGTAGTCCTGGAACGCCAGCGTCCCGTACAGCAGTTTGGGCTCGGGCATGAACACCAGGAATCGGTCACACACGGAGGTCAGAAAGTCCCGGTCGTGCGAAACCAGAAGCAGCGTACCGTCGTACGTGAGCAGGGAAGCCTTCAGTGACTCAATGGACTCCAGATCGAGGTGATTGGTCGGCTCGTCGAGGAGAATCAGATTAGCGCCTCCCAGCACTATGCGCAGCAGGGATAGGCGGGTCTTCTCGCCTCCCGATAGTGCGCTGATATGCTTTTCAATCGCCAGTCCGCCAAATCCGAATGCGCCCAGCACATCCCTTATCCCTTGTTCGGTCGGGTTTGCTATGGTCTTGCTGACTACATCGTAGGGAGATTGCGTGGGAGAAAAATCGGAATGTTCCTGGTCGAAAAAGGCGAGATCCACGGAATTGCCGATCCTGAACGACCCGTTTGTCGGAGTGGCCTTACCCGCGAGGATGCGCAGAAGTGTGGTTTTTCCGCAGCCATTTGGTCCGACAATGCCTACTTTCTCTCCGCGCAGCACCTCGAAATTCAGATTTCCGAAGATCCGACGCTGGTCAAACTCCTGACAAAGCCGCTCGGTTCGAATGACAAGTTCGCCGCTGCGCGACCGTGAAGTGATCGGGAAGGAAAACGCGCGATGATCCACGACCCGATCAACCGGAGCCAGCCTGTCCAGCATCTTGCGTCGGGACTGTGCGAGTTTTGTTTTCTGTCCCTCGATGTTGCGCCTGATGAACTCAAGTTCCTTCTTCACAAGCGCCTCGCGCCTTTCGTAAGCGGCGCGCCCCTGGTCCCTGCGCAATTCGCGCTCCTGCACGTAGAAATCAATGTTCCCGTTGTACAATGACAGTTTGCCGTTGTCGATCTCGGCCACCTTATCGACAACAGCGTTCAGAAGAGCCCTGTCGTGTGACACTATCAGAACGGCTTTCTGGTACTCGACCAGGAATTCCTCAAGCCACAGCGTCGCATCTATGTCGAGATGGTTGGATGGTTCATCGAGTATCAGAAGGTCGTAGTCGCCCGCAAGAAGCTTCGCAAGCGAGAGCTTGGTCTTCTCACCGCCGCTCATTCGCTTCACGGGGGCGTCGCCGAGTCCGGCGAGGCCGAGACCCGCCAGGATCCGCTCGCTCTCGAAGCGCCAACGGTGGCCGCCGACAGCATCAAACCTGTGTACTAATTCCCCATACCGGTCGGTGATGGCCTTGTTGGTTGGGTCCTGTGCAAGCTGCTCCGATACGATCTCCAACTCGCGCTCTATTGCCTCAAGGTCTCCCCACGCACGCAACATCTCGCCAAAGATCGAGCTTTCTTCATCGACCGCATATTCCTGTGGCCGGAAAGTAATGCTGGTGCGTCCCGCACGTGCAACAACACCGGCGTCCGGTTCCTCAAGACCTGCGAGAATTCGAAGCAATGTCGTCTTGCCGGCGCCATTCCGCCCGACAAGCGCCATCTTGTCCCTTCCGCCCAGGGCGAGGGAAACGCCGCGCAGGACTTCCTGCTCTCCGTAACTCTTGCAGATTCCGCTTGCAGACAGGACCATCAGATTGTCCCGCCCGGTTGCCTGGGGCTCGGGAATATCCTGGAGTCCACAATAATTGTGACCGGTCCGTCGTTGACCAGAGAGACGTCCATCTTTGCGCCGAACACTCCTCGCTCGACGGGATGGCCCAAGGATAGACAGGCGGAGCAGAATCGATCGAACAGCCGTTCGCCCTCTGCGGGAGGAGTTGCAGCGTCAAAAGAGGGGCGCCTGCCGTGCCTTACGTCCGCCGACAGCGTAAACTGGCTGACTGCCAGCAGTGAACCCCTGACATCCTTCAGGGATCTGTTCATCTTGCCAGCGTCGTCGTTGAAGATTCGCAAGCCGCAAACGCGGTCCGCCAGGATGCCTGCCTGAGCTTCATCGTCGCCCTTGACCGCGCAGACAAGAGCCAGAAGACCGACTCCGATCTCGCCGACGATTTGGCCGTCAACGGCTACTGATGCATGGGAAACCCTCTGAATAACTGCGAGCATTTAACCTCCGCACCTCAGGCTGGTGCGTGCGCATTATCCTCGACTTCCTCGGACGGACAAGGCAAGCGGGGAAAAAAGAAAGGCAGGCCATGCGGCCTGCCTTTCCTGGCTGAAAAGCGGGTTGACTACTTCTTCAGGCTCTTCTTCAGAAGCTCAAGAACAGCTTCGTCCGAGAGGTTGCCGCGTCCGAGAGCCTTGGAGGCCTCGAGGGCGATGAGGTAATCCGCGTCGGCAATGGCTTCTTCGAGAAGGTCTTGCGCGGCGGCGGGATCGATCATACCAATCGCCTGAAGTGAAGTAACGCGAACCATCGTCGAGTTGTCCTTGTTCTTGAAGACATCCTTGAGGGCGTTGAGGGACTCAACAGCCTTCACGTTGGCAAGAGTCTTCATCGCGCCAACGCGGACAGCGTCGACGTGAGAATTGAGGACGGCTATGAGCATCGGAACAGCGACCTTGAGGTCGATATTCGTGGTAGCAGGATTGATCTTGGATATGGCTTCGGCAGCGCGAACAGCAATGCTGTTGATGCCAGCCCGGATGGGGTTGTTCATGTTGCGTTCACTGACGATCTTGCCAATCATGGCCAGAAGATCGCCCTCGACTGGGGGCTTTGCGATGACATAGTTGTCACCGGGGAACTTGGTCTTGAACTCGACCATCATCTCGGCAGGAACCATGAAGATTATGGGCATCGAAGCCGTGAGGGGCTCCTCTTGCAGGCGGCGATAAACCTGATCGACGTTCAAGTCGCCAGACTCATCGAGCGTGTAGTCGAGGAGGATGATGTCCTTCATCGGGTAGACGCTTGCCTTTGCGAGGCATGCGCGTCCGCTGAAGGCGCCATCTGCGCCGTAGTTGTTCTTGCGGAGCAACTCGACGAGGAAGTTCATCTTCGCGGTCTCATTGTCGCAGACCAGGAAGTTGAGGGAACTCGTTTCGGACATTGCAGCGGCAAGAATCGCGGCGACCTTCTCCTGGCCCTGGAACTTGTTCTTTGGATCGATCTTTGCCAGGCTGATTGCGGCTTCATAGCGAACGCGCGCCATATTGCTGGAAAGGGCGTCGATGAGGCAAGCGCTTGGTGAGCGATCATATGCACCGACGGCGGGCGGAGGCAAAAGCGTACCGTCGCTGACGTCGGCAAGCGCATTGATAATGGACACGGCCTCGTCGTCCTTCTTGTTGGCAAGAGCCAGATCAAGAGCGGCGCTGAGAGCCTTTTGCCCGACAAGGTGCCCGATAGCATTGGCGCGTTCGACCTTGGGGTAGAGCTCGTTCAGGGAGTTGACTTCGGCGATTATGGCAGCCTTTGTCTCTTCCGAAATGCCGGTCTGCTCGGCCTGAATGGCGAGCATATCACGGCGTTGCTTTACCTCGTTGTACTCGCTGTAGCCAAGGCACACGATTAGCGGAATGAAGATCGTGGACTTAGGAGCAAGGTCCATGCCACGATAGCAGAGTCCGCGGGCGATTTCCTCATTGTAGGAGAAAATCGGGAAGTTCGAGGCCACTATGTTCTTTGCAGTGGCATCCCACCTCCATATCATCCCCTCGGAAGCATAAGCTTCTTCCTGGATGACCGGAAGATCCTGATAGTACCGCAAGGCCTCATTGAAGAAGTAGTTCTCTATGGGGTCGGCCTTGTCAAGCGGCACACCGGAAATCTTGGTGAAAGCGGTGCCGGCGGTGCTTCTGCTGATCTCGATCGTCTTGCCGTTCTTCGCAACAGCCAACAGATAGGGCAGCGCCCTGGGGTCGTTGGTCACTGCGAGAAGGTTGCAGACGTTCTGCAGAAGCAGTTCGTCGTTCGTATTCAGCAGTTCGACAAGCGGCTGGATGGCCGAATGTCCCATCTTCATGATGGTAAGGTACGCATAGGTGCGCATACCGTCTTCAGAATTCGGATCAGCGAGGTGCGGCACCAGGAAAGGTATGACATAGTTGCCGATATCGACAAGCTTTGCCATGGCCACCCGGCGCTCCTCGAAGTCACGATCCATCTGACCGATCAGGGCCTGAATGGCTTCGGGCTTGCGCATTTCCTGCCGGTCGTAGGCGCCAGCAAGCGCAAGGAGGCGCCATACATCAGGTCCGATATCCGAGAACTTTGCGACCTCCATCAGGTACTTGAGAGTCGCCTGGTTACGGAGTTCAGCCGCAAGCTTGTTGGAGGGGTTGCCATTCAGAACAGCCGCGAATAGCACCTTGGCTTCTTTGTAGTTGCCCTCTTCAAAAGCGTTGATGGCCTTACGGAAATCGTTGCGAATTTGCTCGTCGTTTGTCGCGTACCCCTGTTGGGCACCGAAGACAAACAGTGCGATCGCCAATACCGCCATTACGATGGCGACCTTACGGCCGACGATACGCATTGCTCCCTCCTTTTCGAAGACTCTGCGGACGTCGCTGAGAACAGCCAGAAACTGAGATTGTAGTTTAGCCAGTTAGGATGTCAATAAAAAATCAGACGTTTTGACGACGCTGCGCGCACCGATGAGCCAAGGGTAAGCCTTACAGGCCTGCTCCGACTTTCAAACCGACCGCCAAAAGCAGCAGTCCTCCGAGCGCCCGAGCCCTGCGCTCGAACACCGAACCCAGTTTGCTGCCCAGCAAAATCCCCGCGAATGTCACTGCTGCGCAGACTATTCCGATGATCAGGCTGGCCTCGAACATCCCCATCACTTTGAGCCCTCCGAGGCCCATGGCGGCTCCGGCTGCCAGCGCATCGAGACTTGTGGCTACGCTGAGGGTGACAAGCGAAAGCCCTCGCGTAGGATCGGATCGGTATTTTTCCTCCGCTCCGCTGAACGCGCCCCACAGCATGCGCACGCCGAGCAATGCCAGAACGGTT